>Ga0209064_1000015_pt1 | contig 371354 bp, 308 predicted proteins | sample Inofromicrocosms_FD_187498 | JGI IMG/M metagenome (GOLD analysis project Ga0209064, IMG submission 187498) | Mouse cecum microbial communities from Vienna, Austria - Inoculum for glucosamine and mucus D2O microcosms (SPAdes) (version 2) | ecosystem: Host-associated > Mammals > Digestive system... | reverse complement strand
GCCAAATTTTATGAATGCTTATTTTATTAATAATCAGGGAAATAGTCACATCTATACACGCAGGATGCCCTCTATAAAATAGCACATTCATTGAGTGTGCAACGTATTCTTAAATGAAAGAGCCGTGTGATTTACAGCAATCAAAGGCTGCCGGTCGATAATAAAATCAAAAAAAATCATTAATTTTGTCACAAATCAGACGGAAGAATGTCATAAGAGTGATTGCCGTCCCCGGACTATGACGGACAGTAAGAGAACGAAAATGGACATTGTGACCTTCAAAGAGATATTTATCCCGATGAATCGTCTGCTTTACGGGCAAGCGTTGCGTATGCTTCGCGACCCCCTTGAGGCGGAAGACATGGTTCAGGATATATATGTCAGCCTTTGGGAGCGTCGGTCGGAACTTTCCGGCGTAGACAATCCTCAGGCTTATGCTGTGACAATGTTGAAGAACCGTTGTCTGAACCGTCTGAACTCACAAAGATTCACCGAGGATATTGACAGTATGCAGCTTGAAAGAGAGTCAGACATGCCATCACACCATGTCGAACTTCGTGATCGTGTCGGGGCTGTGATGAATCTCATCGGAGAGCTGCCCGACCGACAGCGTCAGGTAATCCTCATGCACGATGTCGACGGATATCCTAAAGAGGAGATTAAACGTGTCACAGGGCTGTCAGCCGACAATGTCAGGCAATTGCTTAGCCGGGCAAGGCGATTTATAAGGAATCATTTTTCCAAAGATTGAAACTGGTAACAAAAGAATAATGAACATAGACACCATATCCCGTCTCAGGGCGCTGCTTGCCGCATATTATGCCGGAGAAACGTCTGAAAGCGATGAACGCGAGCTTCACCGTTTGCTCGGCGACGCTTCGCTTCCGGATGAGTTTGAGGCAGACCGGCGCATGATATCGGCAATGTCGCTGTTTGCTCCTTCTGATGGATTTGAAAAGAGGCTATCAGATAAAATTGATCAGATGGCCACTGATGAAACCGGTCGGAGAAACCGGTCAGGCCGTTTTAATATCACACTGTTGCTTCGGGTGGCAGCTTCGCTTGTCGTCGCCGTGGGTGTCGGTGCGACGCTCTTCTTCCACCGGCCGCAGTCTGGCAGCGACCTCACTCCCGAAGAGGCTTATCTACAGACAGAATTTGCCTTGGCGGTCTTTGCCGATGCCCTCAACAAAGGCTGCGACGGAATCAGGCTGGCCGAAGGTTCTGCGGACGATGGGGTTCAGAAGGCGCTTGCCTCCATTGGTATCATTGTGGATGGAAGCGGTATAGTGGAAAACGATAAAACGATATGACAATGAAACGGATATTCATCATCATTATGCTGGCGCTTGCGGTTGCCGTAAACGCACATGCCGATACGTCTCTCTATGAGAAGTGTGAGAAGCAAAAAAGCCTCACCACTGTCTATGTGACCAGAGCTATGCTCGACATGGTTGTCAATACCCAGCCCTTGGATGAGAGGACTAAAGCCCTGTTGAGCGAGAACATAGATAATGTGCTTATCGTGACAAGCGAAGTTGACAAGGGCATTGAATTTCTGGCGAAACTAAGTAAGGATTTTACCTCTAAGAATGGTTATGAGATGCTTATGCAGATTAACGACGGGAAGGAAAATGTGAATGTCTATCAAAAAAAGATTTCCGTCGGAAATAATCAGTATGTCGTTTCTGTCCGAAGTGAAAAGGAATCCGTAATGATTGTTATGGAAGGCATGCTTAAACTTGAAGATATGGTCCGTATGACAGGTGTCATGGATAAAAACAGGGCTAAAAGCAAACTAAAAAGTGCAAAGCCCTCAAAACCTACAAAATAAGAAAACGACAAACTTAATATATTATTCTAATTAATAGACTACGAATAAGCGATGCGTGCCCGTGAGAGTACGCATCGCTTGTTTTTTACGGATGTGGACTTGTTGAAAGCCTATTTTTTCTTTTTCAATCGGTCATTATTGACTTTTATCACGAAAACGATTATAGATGATACTGTCGTAATCAGGTTTGTGATTATAAGAGGCCAGTTGTCGATCATGAATCCTTGGATAACGAAAAATATACTACCGAATCCAAGCAGAAGGAACGTAGGCATCGCTATGCCGTCGGTGTCGCGTGTGCGTATGGTATAGATGGCCTGTGGAAGATAACCGCACACCATGCAGATGGCGGCGGCGTAGCCTACGATGTTGATGATTAGAGGTGACATGATAGGGAAGGTGTTAAGTTTGAAGTATTAAGTATGAAGTTTTTAAGAGTATGGTGGGAGGTGAGGAGACATGAGTGGCCACAAAGGAGCGTTAATGATATTTTAACGTCGAATGGGTCAGTTATGTTGCCGTTTTTTCTTAATTTTGCAATTTCCCAACCATTCGATTCCGCCTATGCGTTCCGTTTCAGCTTTAAGGCTGCTTTTTATATTTGTCATGACCGTCTTTTTGGCCGCATGCGCGAGCATGGGGCGTCCTGAGGGCGGACCGCGCGACATGACTCCTCCTGTTTTCGTGCGTTCGAATCCTCGTCCCGGTCAGTTGAATGTTTCCGGCAACAAGATTATTGTCGAGTTTGATGAAAATGTCGCTCTTGACGATGCTATGAATAAAGTGGTGGTCTCTCCGGCTCAGCGTACGACTCCGGTAGTCAGTGCCAACGGTCGTCGCGTGACTGTCGAGCTTCGCGACACACTGAAGCCTGATGTGACATATACGATCGATTTTGCTGATGCCATAAAGGATCTTAACGAAAGCAATGTCCTCGACGGTTTTGCCCTTGACTTTGCCACCGGCGATTCCATTGACTCGCTGCGTATATCAGGAATGTTGTTTGAAGCCCGGACATTAGAACCGGCACAAGGGATGGTGGTAGGTGTCTATTCGAACCTTTCGGACACTGCCATAAAGACTCTCCCTCTCGAACGCATCACCAAGACAAATCAGCTCGGTCAGTTTACATTGCGCGGACTGAAAGCAGGTACTTACCGTATATATGCGCTCAACGATGTCAACAGGGATTATCATTGGGACCGTTCGGAAGATGTCGCGTTCTATGATGTGACCGTGTCACCGTCGTCAGAACCGGCTCAGTTTGCCGACACTCTGATAAATGTGGCTGGCGAGGACTCGATAGTGATGCGTGACGGAACCCGTTTCCTGCCCGACGATGTGTTGCTCACGTGGTTTAACGAGGGATATTCGTCGCAATATCTGCGTAATTACGGACGTTCTAACAAGCATATCATCGATTTTGAATTTTCAGCTAAAGCTGACACTCTTCCGATAATCAAGCTGCTCAACAGCCGGCGCGCAGGTGAGGATATTTCGCAATGGGCCGTGCTTGAAGCCAATCAGACGCTCGATACGCTCCGATATTGGATTACCGACACTGCGCTCATGGCTATGGATACGCTTATGGTCGAGGCGCGCTATCTGATGACCGATACCCTTGAACAGCTTTCAATGACGGTCGATACCCTGCGGCTTGTCGACAAGGGGGCACGAAACCGCAAGCGGCAGATGGAGAAGGAAGCACAGCAGCGTGAGAAAGAGCGGGCGAAAGAACGAAAAGAACTCGAAAAGCAGGGTGTTGACCTTGATTCGCTGGATGCGGCCGATACTATTCCCCCACGTCCCGAACCGATAAAGTTCAAAGTGACTTCGGCTGCAAATCAGGATGTCCACCGTCCTTTGTTGTTTGCATCGGAAACGCCGGTGGCGACTTTCGATTCCTCGGCTGTAAAGCTGGAATATCTTGTGGATTCGACTTGGTATGCGGTCGATGCCCCGGTGATCAAACGTATTTCACCGCTAAATTCACTGAAGTTCAAGGCTGATTATAAATGGTCGCCCGGAGAGAAGTATCGCCTGACAATCGATTCGGCGGCCATATATGACATTTATGGTCTTGCGAATGATTCGATAGTCCATGAATTTACGGTCAAGAAGCTTGATGAGTATTCGTCGCTATCGTTCAACATAACAGGTCTTGACGGGCGTCCGGCCGTTGTCGAGGTGCTTGACGGGTCTGATAAGGTGGTTGCCTCGGCTCCTGTCAACGGAACAATAGGCAAGGTGGAATATCTGTCGCCCGGGACTTATTATGCCCGTTTGTTTATCGATTCTGACAGTAATGGAGTTTACACGACGGGTCTTCTTGATTCTATACAGCCTGAGGAGGTCTATTACTATCCCAAGAAAGTAAACCTGAAGAAAAACTGGGGCGTGGAGCAGTCATGGAATATCTATGAACTTCCGATTGATATGCAGAAGCCACTGGAAATCAAGAAGAACAAGCCCAAGCGCAAGCGTGGTGAGGAAGTGCCCGGCAATGATGAGGACGAAGAAGAGGATGAGTTTTTCGATGATCCATTCATGAACGCCGCTAATAGAAATCAGCTCGGGAACACGAATTTCGATGACCGTCGCAGGAGGTGACGCATCGTTTCGGATACAAAAAATCGCTCAGACAGTAATCTTTACTGTCTGAGCGATTTTTTGTATCATTCCCTATGCCGGTTTACATTCTTACTTTGCTTACTTGGTTGCCCTGATGACGGATGAAAATGCCGTTTTCAGGATTGGCGACGCGTATGCCCTGAAGATTGAAGTATTCTACCGGGGCGTTTGTGTCATTTGCCTCAATGCTTTCTATTGCGCTCTCAGCTCCGGGATAGTTCAGAGAAATAAGCTTCTGATCGGAGTTTACGACTAACTCTTTGGCGTTGTTGATTTTGGCGATGTCTTCAGCTGTGATAGGGAAAGTCATGGTAACGCTTCCGTCTGAGTTCTCAACAATAGTCGCCTCGTCGTTTGAATGAAGAGCACTCCATGAATTATCACAAATCTGAGCCCATGTTGGCATTTTTGCAAATACGACAGATAGTTTTGAGGTTCCTTCCGGGATGACTGTGAACACATTCGCACCGCAAGCACGCTCGCCGTAGCAGATTACATTCGTAGGATTGAAGGCATCCGGGATACGCTCTACTTTGGTTATGGTGCAACCGCCGTCGCCTTGCACGAAAATTGACCCGCTGGCATTTTGCAGCATTTCATCAGTGACACCTACTATAACAGAATCGGTGGCCATGTCGCTGTATCCTATTTTTGCTGTGCCCAATAGATTTGCCCAAGAGCTGTTTTTTACCAATACCTTTCCGTCTGCGCTTCCGGGTGCAGAGAAGGTGTATTTAATGGCATCGCCGGCATTGAGCTTGGCCGGATTTATAGTTGCTCCACTGTTCCAGCCCGATATGACAAGTTCACCTTCAAACAGAATGTTGGGGTCGATGTCTTCAGCGGTAATTAGGTCGACGGAGGTGACTACTATATTCTGACCCTGTATAATGGGTCCGGTGTTTTTAAGCTGACTGGCTGCCGTGGCGTTGAGGTCCCATGACGCGTCTGTGCCTGTGGGGTTCTGGAATCCTGTTCCGTCAAGCTCGGGCCATCCGGTTGTATTGGTTTTGACACCGAGATTGGTGTAATTGATTGCCGGGTCGAGAGTCATGTCGACAGTGATGTTTACGACGAGTTTGCTTCCTTCGGATGCGGCGGTAAATTCCGAGGCGGGGACGCTTACATTGTCGCCCCAGCCTTTAAGCTGAGTGTTTCCTTCCCATACTTTGATTGTTGTCGCCGAAATAGTCATGGATGCGGCAATAGCCAGTGTGCTGACGAGTAGTTGTTTGATCATAAGCGTAATAATTAATGGTTGATGTTGGTAGTTAGATGGTTTGAGATTTGTAGTTTAATTTAAGGTAAGAAAGCGCACACTGCGGTTTCAATGTGCATTTTTGCAAATTTATGCAAAATAGTGTGTGTGAAATGATACTATTTTATCCTATTTCTTGCATAATCTTTCTTGGCGCATAGAACGGCTGCGGGTCTTAGGCTGATGTATAATCGGCGAAATGAATGGAATTATTTTCCTGCAAATTGCGCAAGTTTTTGCATTTCAGTGAAAATTCGTAAATTTGCACCTCAGTTATGAGCGCCATTGAAGACATAAGGCAATCCCTCAAGTCAGAACTTGAGCGGCTGGACACATTGATCAGCCGTACGCTTGATTCGTCAAATACTTTGATGAATCAGGTGATTGGCAACTATTTGGAGCATAAGGGGAAGCAATTGCGCCCGATGCTCGTAATGCTGACTGCCCGGCTTTTCGGCGGAGTAAATGACGATGCGCTTACGGCGGCTGCTTCTGTCGAGATTCTCCATAATGCTTCATTGATTCACGATGATGTTGTCGATGACTCTGGCCGTCGTCATGGACATGCGACCATTAATGCCGTGTGGGACAACCACGTCGCAGTGCTCGTCGGCGATTTTTTTGTTTCCAATGCCCTGAAACTTGCTACCGAGACAGAGGATTTGCGTGTGATACGCGCGATAGCCGATCTTGGAAAGCTCCTTTCGCTTGGCGAAATGGACCAGATTTACAATGCCCGTTACCATGAATTGAATGAGGAGGCTTATTTTAATGTGATTTCCCATAAGACAGCATCACTCTTTGTGACCTGTGTCTCTATGGGGGCATATTGTTCTGGGGTCGATGACTGGCGTCTTGATGCCATAAGGGAGTTTGCGGAGTTGTTCGGGCGCTGTTTCCAGATAAAAGACGATATTTTTGACTATTTCGATTCGCAGGTCATCGGTAAGCCTACAGGCAACGATCTGCGTGAGGGAAAAGTGACTTTGCCGCTTCTCCATGCTCTTTCCAACGGTGCATCGCCTGAAAGAGATGAGATGCTCAGCCTTTTGCGTGAGGACCGGGTTCTGTCAGATAGCGATATCCGCCGGCTGATTGCATTCACACACGAAAACGGAGGTGTGGAATATGCCTATGCCACTATGGAGCGGATGCGTGCAGAGGCTGTTGCTATTCTTGACAAGTTTAACTCGCCGTTGACTTCACAGTTTATTTCGCTGCTCGACTTTGTGATAGCCCGTGAAAAGTAGTGGAGGTGTGAGGTTGGATAAAGTATGATTTAGTATGTCTGTCAGTATGACATGTGTTAAATACTGTGATGATAAAAATACAATAATTAACGTATATTAAGCTTGTTGCAGAAGTGCAAAAACACGTTTTAATATTTTAGCGTAATTTCACATTATAGTTAAGTTATTGGATAGCTGATAGTTACTATCTGTCGTCGGGCGGTTTTACCACTATTTTACATTTTTTGACTTGGCATTGTTTTTTCAAATGCTTCAAAATGACTATCTTTGATGTGAACGAACGAAAGATGTAAAATTTCGTTAAAACCAGATAAATGGAACAGACTCTAATCATATTCAAGCCATCTTCTATCGAGCGCTCCCTTGTCGGCCGGATTCTCTCCCGCTTCGAGCAGAAAGGTCTTGTCATCACCGGCATGAAGATGATGAAACTCTCCGAAGAGCTTCTGCGCCAACACTACGCTCATCTTGTTGACCGTCCATTTTTCCCTCTGATTCTTGCCTCTATGACTGCATCGCCGGTCATAGTAATGGTGTTGAAGGGTGTCGATGCAATTTCGGTTGTGCGCGGCATGACAGGTGCGACAAACGGCCGTCAGGCAGTTCCCGGCACTATAAGAGGTGATTTTGCGATGTCAAATCAAGAAAACCTTATCCACGCCTCCTCCTCTGCCGAGGATGCTGAAGTTGAAATCAGACGTTTCTTTTCGCCTGATGAGATTTTTGACCGAACTCCGCTCCAGACTCCGTTCGTTTACTGTTCGCTGGAACTCCAACCTTGAAAATACGTCTGCAAGTATCTTAACCTTAAGCCATCATATCGCTCCTCCCACTGGAAAAAACATCAAAGTAGACCAATGAAATTTTTAAAACTCAAAACTCTTCTCGCAACTTTACTCATATCGACAGCAGCATTCACTGCAAATGCTCAGCTAAAGTTACCTGCCTTACATACAAACCAACATAATTCTCTGATAGCAAACCAGAAACCATCAATCAACCCTTTTAAGATTGAGAACAACGATTTGCTTCTGAATCAGATTAAAGAGCGAGAGGCTGCTATGAACAACGAGATTTATGCCTCGTTCTGGAACAGCGACCGTGTCAATCCTTACGGGACAGCGGTGACAATTCCCGAACACAAGGATATTGACGTTTCCGAATACACTACTCCTACCCCGGGTCACATAACATCCAACTACGGATACCGCTCGCGCTTCGGACGCATGCACTATGGTATAGACCTGAAACTTCAGGTGGGTGATACGGTCCGCGCTGCTTTTTCCGGCAAAGTCCGTCTGACAAAATATGAAGGACGCGGATATGGCTACTATGTGGTTGTCCGCCATGACAATGGTCTTGAAACCGTTTATGGTCATCTAAGCCGCTTCCTCGTTAAGCCTGACCAATATGTCAAGGCCGGAGAGCCGATTGCTCTCGGTGGTAACACAGGCCGCAGCACCGGTGCCCATCTCCATTTCGAAACCCGCTATCTTGGCATTCCTATCAATCCGGCGGCTATAATAGATTTTGAAAACGGAGTTACGCATAAAGATATTTTTGCTTTTGACAAGCGGACTTACGGTAAGTCTCAGAAATATTCTCCCACCAAACGTTCGACAAAAAAATATGCTTCCCGTAAGCGTAAATCAACCAGACGCTCGACGGCTACTGCGAAGAAATAATCCATACATAAAAGCGATATATGACAATGGCCTCCACAAATAGTGGAGGCCATTGTCATATATCGCTTTTTGACGGATCTGCGAGCGAATCCCAGAAATCTTTTTTGAAATACCGCCCTCATGTATAATTCAGAGTTTTTCTTTTTCAAGTCCGCGGCGAGTCTCGTCGGTCACGGGCACAAGCGGCAGCCTCAACACTTCTTTGTAGCGGGGGAACAGTATATGGAGCATACATTTTATACCCGAAGGATTGCCGTCTTTGAAAAGCAGTGAATAGAGTGCTGAGAATTGCTGGTGGAGCTTGGCGGCGGCTTCAGGGGTTTCATCCTCCATGCTGCGGTGAATCATATCGACGAATTGTGACGGATAGGCATTGCCGAGCACAGAAATCACACCGTCGCCGCCGATTCGGATCATGCTGTGGGCAAGAGAGTCGTCGCCCGAAATGACAAGGAAGCCCTCGGGACGGCGGGTAATCACTTCCTGTGCCTGCTGCATATTGCCGCTTGCCTCTTTTATCCCGATGATTTTGCCACGAAATTCTTTGGCGAGACGGATAATGGTGTCGGTGTTCATGTTTACGCCTGTTCTTCCCGGAATATTATAAAGAATCACCGGTATGGGTGAGGCTTTGGCGATTTCGGCGAAGTGACGGTACATTCCTTCCTGCGTCGGTTTATTGTAGTAGGGGACTACCGACAGGATCGCATCAAATTCGTCCATGCGCGGTGTTTCAGTCAGTTCCTTGACGACCGAACGGGTCGAATTTCCACCTACGCCGATCACTACCGGGCAGCGGTGGTTCACGTAGTCAAGGATGTGAAGCGCAAGTTCGTGTTTTTCATCCGCAGACAAAGTCGGGGTCTCGGCAGTTGTTCCAAGAGCCACAATGTAGTCTGCCTTGCCATCGATAAGATAGTCAAGGTGCATGTCGAGCGTATGATAGTCAATATCTCCGTTTTCCAGAAAAGGGGTTGTCAGCGCGACACCCATTCCTCGCAAATGCTCTGTTGACATAAAAAATTAATATTATTTTATAATGTGTCAGTTTTACCTAAACAATAATGACAATTCCGAGTTGAAACCGCCTAATATATTGCAAAATTACAAATTATTCTCAAACCCTGCAAGTTCCGCGTTGCCTATTGCCATGCCGCATGTTATAGGTGCCACTATCGGAGAGGGTGTCTATTCAACGGAGACATATATTTCTGTTTGGTATGTTAAAATTTGTTATTTAATAGTACCTTGTATTGCATAGTACCTTGCGAGTCTATATCTTTGCACTGTCAACGGAAATAAGTGCACGTCTCCGTTGCCGTAACCCACCAACAACTTCATCATTGAATCATGAACATAGACAATCTCAAATCACAGATGCGCAAAGGCATGCTTGAGTTCTGCGTTCTTCTTCTCCTTAAGCGCGGCGATGCCTATGCTTCCGAGATGATAGCACGGCTTAAGGACGCTCATCTCATCGTGATGGAAGGGACTCTCTATCCTCTCCTCACCCGCCTTAAGAATGACGGACTGCTTTCCTACCGCTGGGAAGAGTCGATGCAGGGACCGCCACGGAAATATTATTCCATCACTACGCTCGGACTTGATTTCCTCGGCCAGCTCCAGTCTTCGTGGGACGACATATCACGCTCTGTCAATCTTCTTCTCTCCGACCAGACAACTATCTCTAACACCTCAAACATCACAGAAGAATGAAAAAGACATTTCCCGTCAACATCAATGGTAATATATTTTATATAGACGAAGATGCTTATAAGCTGCTTCTTGATTACCTCTCTCAACTCCGCACGACTTTTACCGGCGCAGAGGGTGAGGAAATAGTCAACGATATCGAGTCGAGAATCTCCGAACATTTCGACGAACGCATCCGCCTTGGAGCAAACGTCATTGTGCTTGAAGATGTCAACCGTGTCATCGAGACTATGGGGCGTCCGGAAGAACTGTCGGATGAATCACGCCCCGAAACCGACAGCCAAGAGGAGACGACTGATAGCTGCGGCTCGCAGAACGTCCCTCCTTTCAACGGCACTCAGGCGTGTCCGCCCCCTCCGATCCACAAACGCCTTTTCCGTGACATACGCCATCGGGTGTTCGGAGGCGTAATTGCCGGACTTTCGCAGTATTTTGACTGGGACGTGACCGTAATGCGAATACTGTTCGTAGTTCTTACGCTCTGCACCTACTTCTGGCCTTGCGTGATTATCTATCTCGTGGCATGGATGGTTATCCCCGTCGCACGCACTCCGCGTGAGATTCTTGAAATGCAGGGACAGCCGGTGACTCTCGACAATATCGGACAGACGGTCATCAACAATTCAGTTCCTCCTGCCGCTCCGGTTCCTGACACGGACACATCATCATTCGCCTATTTCGTCAACACGTTCTTTTCCATAGCCGCTAAATTCATCCTTGGTTTCTTCGGACTGATAGCGGCAGTGACAGCTATCGTGTTCTGCTGTCTGATTCTTGTGGCAATCTGTGGAATCATAATTTACTGGACGAGCGGGGCGACCACCATACTTGATGGCCTTGACATCTTGGAAACCGCAGCTCCGTATATTTCTTCATGGGGAGGAATCGCAATATTCTGTGCAATCCTTCTGCCGGCTCTTGCCGTCACATGGGTAGCGTCGTGTGTGCTGTTCAAAGCAAAGACACCTTCCAAAGCCGGAATCATAACCGCTGTGATTCTCGAAATCATAATCATAGCCATAGCAGCCGTACTCATGGGGCTTGCCGACCATTATGAGGATCAGGCATTCTGCTTATTCTATTCAATGGCTCAACCAATCTCATTCTCCCTCACCTCATCAATCGACTCTTTGTCACAGGTGGCTGAAACTGCCGCATCCATCCCTTCGCTCACCCGAAATGCCGTAATCCCCTCGGCCATACTTGTCGCACCGGCTATAACCGCGTAGGCTGTATGAAGTGGGTGAAATAAGACTCAAAATAGCATTGAAGGCTGTAACTTCTTGTCGTAAAGACTAATTTTATATAAATTTGCAAGCGGACAGCAGAAACCATAAGTCCGCTTGCAAATTTTTTTATCCAAATGGCCCGACGACACACAATATATAATATATGGCTATTCGTCATATTCCTGACCTTTCTTACGGCAGCCTGCAGTACTGACGGAACGAAGATTGCCGAAGATGTCATTCCGATGTCCGATATAGACCACCTTCGGGTTGCGGGAATGACCGCACTCAACAGGGCGGATTTTGACAGTGCGATAATATGTGGCCACCGTCTGCTGGAGATTGCTGATAAAAGCAGTGGGCGTGCGGCTCAGAATGCCGACATCTATGGAAACATTATTCTCGGACAGGGTTTCCTGTTCAACGACAGTGTAGGTCACAGTTACCGCCATCTTCACGAAGCGGAACTTCTGTGTCTGAAACATGGCAATGATTCCGCACTTGCTTCCGTCTACAACGGTCTCGGCCTGTATGCCTCTAACATTGAAAAAGACTTTCCCGGAGCGTTGCGTCACTTTTTCAACGGACTCGATGCCGCCAAACGTTCGGCAAATCAACGCTTACATTCATTGCTCCTTGTAAACATAGCCTCGATCTATGCTCTGAACGATGACCCGGCCGGACTGAGATATGCGCTTGAATGTTACAGGCACGGCAAGCGTAACAAGGATAATTTTCTATGCTACACAGGTGCGATGACTGCGGCCTATTCCTATGCACTGCGCAAAACGGATACGTCGAAGGCTCTTGACTATATCCGGGAGGCTGAAATCATTCTCCATTCTGATTCTATACGCGACGGGTCGTCACTTTATTATATATACGGACTTCTGCTGCGCCAGCAGGAGCGTGATTCGGAAGCGGCCGAGTGTTTTCGTCAGTCGATTGATTTGCTCAAGGCCAATCACAATGAGGGCGATATCAGAAGTTTCATCGAGTATTCCGACATATTGTTTAAAAGAAACAGGCATACGGAGGCTGTCGCAGTCCTTGATTCCGCATTGATGATTACTGACAGCGGCCATTCCGGGATATTTCGTCAGGATGTCCTTAAGGCGCTTGCCGTCACCCACCGTCTGCTTGGAAACGATGTATTGTCACGGAAATATTTCAGCATAGCTGAAAATGAGAATAATGTCGAAGATAAAGCCGGCAAAGAACTCATCATCGAACATATCAAGAGCAAATATGACCTTGAACGTGCCGATAACGAGGTCAACCGTCAGCGTGTCGAGCTTCTTGAAAAGGAGCGTATCGTAAATTTTCTGATTGCAGCCGTAGCCGTAGCTCTCATATTGTCGGTAAGTTTTATTTATCTTTACCGGCGGAAAAGCCGTCTGTACTCTACAATTGTCAGACAGATGACGGAGACCGCGCGAGAGGAAACCAGACTGCGCGCCACCATCAGGCAGCTGGAAGATTCGATGTCATCGGCATCTGGCGATAAACCGGCAAAAGATAGTCAGCCTGATGCTCCTTCATTGAAGAAGTCGCCTATTCCTGACCATCTTGTAGCGGCTTTCGAAAGTCTTATGCTTGATCCTGCGGTTTATACCGACAATCTGATTTCAAAAGACAAAATCGCACAGATGCTGAAGACCAACCGCACATACGTGTCGCGTATTGTCAACGAGGTCTATGGGATGACTTTTCCACAGTTCATCAACAGTCTTCGTGCCAAGGAGGCCATACGCCGACTTTCAGACGCAGAATGCGACACACCTCTGAAAGCCCTGTCATCGGAACTCGGTTATAATTCAATGACTACTTTCTACACTAAGTTCAGCGAGGCCACCGGCATGACTCCCGCTGCCTTCCGTGAAAAATCCCGCTCGATAGCTGCCGGTCAGACTCCCGGTGGGGACAATGACAAATCATAACCGTTTATTGGTATAAACTTTCAGTTTGCTATAATTCATCGGGGTTTGGCTTATAAATAATTTCATAAACGGCAAAATTTCCGACATTGTAATAGCAAATTTGCCTTTGTTTCATTATTTTATGGTTAATTTGCAAATGAAAGTTTAACCAATTCATTGTCCATTTCATGAAAACCTTAACCGACTTTATCAACCGAGGTCTCATGGCGGTCATCACTCTTGTCATCACCTTCAGTGCCGGAGCGCGTACAATATCCGGCATAGTTGTCGATGAGAACGACGAACCGCTTGCCGGTGCGACCGTCAGAGAAATTCCCCTGAGTTCCGATAATTCCGTGGCAATGGTCATAACGGATCTTAACGGGCATTTTTCCCTGACCGTACCACAGACCGCCACTGAAATTGAAGCCTATTTTCTCGGCTATCTGACCAAGAAAGTCAAACTGACTTCCGCGGATTCCTACAAGATAGCGCTCCAGCCAAACGACGAAATGCTGGATGAGGTGGTGGTCACCGGCTATCAGACACTGTCAAAAGAACGCACCACCGGCTCTTTTGCGAAAATTGACCGAAAGCAGCTTGAAAACCAGCGGATCACGTCAGTGAGCGATATGCTTGAGGGACATATTGCCGGTTATACCGACGGTAAGATACGCGGAACGACCTCTATGCAGGGAATCACGACTCCACTCTATGTGGTTGACGGTTTCCCTGTCGAGCGTACTGAAGTCACCTATGCAGGCGGAGGTTTCAGCGAATCAGTGCCGGATATAAATATCGACGATATTGAAAGCATAACAGTCCTTAAAGATGCGGCTGCCACTTCGATTTATGGAGCGAGAGCCGCCAACGGTGTTATCGTCATCACCACCCGCAAAGCTCAGAAAGGGAAGGTCAATGTGATGGCGTCGGCAACCTTTTCGGTAACACCCTATAAACGTTACAACACATATACGCCTGATGCTGCCGAGGTGATTGCGGAAGCCCGCGACTGGATGTCGCAGAATCCTAACTTCAGCGGTGAAGGAGCAGTGGATTATGCGGAGAATATGTTGCGCAACAGCAGTAATCTTTCTCCCCATGTCAAGGCGATCTATCAGCGCTATGCCGGAATGATAAGTGAACAGCAGTTGAATTCAATGCTCGACAACTGGGCCTCGCAGGGATACCGTTACTATGATGAAGTCGATGACATCGAACGCCGCGATGCGACTACACAGCGCTACAGCCTTTCGATCTCGTCATCGGGGGAGCGCAACAGTTTCGTCGGGACGGTATCCTACAACCGTGACAACTACAACGCCATACATTCATACAGGGATGCGCTTGATATATCTCTGCGCAACACGATCGACATGACCCGCTGGCTATCTGTAGACCTCGGGGCTTATGTCAACTATTCCGGTTCGCAGACGCAGACATATTTCCTGTCGTCGCCCGGTTTCACTGTAGCTCCATATATGAGTTTCTATAACGAAGACGGTTCCACGATTGTCAGCCGTCAGGAGGACAGACTTACACAGTCGCGCCTCAATGCCATCAACAAATATGGTCTTTACAATGAGGATATTGACCCTATGGATGAACTCGGACGCTCAAATTCGACTACAAGCGACCTGCTGACACGTGTCTATGCTCGCCTGAATTTCAAGATAACCGACTGGCTGCGCTTCACGACTCAGTTCCAGTATGAGTTCGGTAATTTCCAGCGCAAGCAGATTTCAGAGCAAGAAACCTATGCGGTGCGCAGTAAAATCAACAACTTCGCCTCGTCGCCTGACGGTGTGAATGCCAAGTTCAATCTTCCCTACGGTGACATATATTCAAATGGCACCAATGACCAGCGCACGTATAATTTCAGAAATCAGCTTGATTTCAACAAGACTTTTGCCGGGGTGCATGACATAACGGCAATCGCCGGTATGGAAATGCGTCACAACAAGACCCGTTTCGAGAGCAATACTCTCTATGGCTATGACGATGATCTTAATCAATGGACAGTTGTCGACCAGTCGGCTATCCAGTCATTTTCCAATGCCATTTTCAGCCGTCCATGGATTGCCGCGACTGACTTTGCCTCAATCAATGAACTGACCAACCGTTTCATTTCATTCTATGGCAATGCCGCTTATGCGTTTGACAACAGATATATGATAAACGGCTCTATCCGAACCGACCGCACGAATCTTTATGGTACGAGCAGCAAGTATCAGGGTAAACCTATCTGGTCGACGGGTGTGGCGTGGAGAATAGATCAGGAGGAATTTTTTAATGCCGGATGGGTCAATATGCTAAAATTGCGTGCGTCATACGGCATCGGCGGCAACATAGCCAAGAACCGCTGGCCATATACAGTAGCTTATTATTCGACCAATACTCATCCGGGAGTAGGCGGTATGCAAGGTTCGATAAGTTCACGTCCTAACCCGAAACTGCGCTGGGAGAAAACCACCACAACCAATGTCGGTGTTGATTTCGCGCTTTTCACCAACCGTCTCAACGGTTCTGTCGAATACTATAATAAGAAGGGCACAGACCTCCTTGCTTCCTCCAACGGTATCTCGGTTGAAGGACAGGGTTTCTCAACCAATGTCATCAACAATGGCGAGATGACCAACCGTGGTTTTGAATTGAATGTCAACGGCGTTATTATCCAGAACCGTGACTGGTCTTGGAGTGCGCAGGGGGTGATAGGCTATAATCATTCCAAGGTAGACTATGTGAATGTCGAAGCTCCTGTCTATTTTCTGCAGCTTGATCAGCCGGAGGCATTTCCGCGTGTCGGAGTCCCGTTTACCGCTCTTTATGGATATAAGTGGGCCGGTCTGAGTGCTGACGGTCTGCCTCAGGTATACGATGCCGAAGGAAATGTTTGCAGCAGCAATACCCCGACAAATCTTGATGACATCATATATCTTGGAAGCTATACCCCGACCTATAGCGGTTCGCTTTCAACCAACCTCCGCTGGCGTGAACTTACGCTCTCCGCATTGTTCCTGTTTGAAGGCGGACATAAGCTGCGTTGTGCCGATTTCACTTACAATGACCGCTGGAAGAATCCGGGCGATGAGGCCGTCACTGATGTCCCGCGCTATGTGGCCGGTGAAAATCCGTCGCTTTATTGCAATATGGACCTCTACAACCGGTCGTCTGCCGTTATCCGTGATGCGTCCAACATCCGTTTCCGCAATATCTCTCTTACATATAATGTTCCCGGCCTGTGGTGCTCAAAATTTTATGCCAAGGATGCCCGTCTGATGTTAGGAGTGGAAAACATTGCCGTTTTTGCAAAGTCGAAAGCAGCAAAACATACTATCGGAGGCTATCAGAAACCAACCTATATGCTCTCACTTAATCTCGGTTTCTAAACATTACCAAAGAATTGAAAAATGAAAAAATATATCTCGTTAGCCCTCATTGTGCTGACTGCCGTTATCACTGTCAGCTGCGACAATTATATCGATGTGATGCCTAAGGGCATGCGTATACCTAAAACTCTTGCCGAATATGAGGCGCTGTTGCGCTATGAGTATGCGGTGAACTATCTGCCGTCGCTTCAGGACCAGTATCTGCTCAACGACCGTTTTGTCGGAGCTAATAATTGCCGTAATGTCGATGACCTTCGTACGGCACACTACATGTGGAAAGATTCGCGCGACAGAACCGAACTCAACGCCTCGGCTGAAGATGTGTTTGACAACGGCTATGGAATCATCGGCATAGCTAATACAATCATCGAGGAAGTGCCCGGTGCGACTGAGGCGACAGAGGCTCAGAAAGCAGAGGTCATGGCCTATGCATACGCCATCCGCGCATTTGTACTGTTTCAAGTGGTGAACTATTATGCCGATGCCTATACTCCTGAAAAAGCCGCCGCCACTCCAGGTATACCGTTGATTTATAGCGGCGGTCTCGGGTCTCCGTGGCATCAGGGATCTGTAAAGGAGGTCTATGATCAGATTCTTGCCGACTTCAACAAGGCTATTGAACTCGGAATCCCGGAGACGTCAATGACTGCCATCCATCCCAACCGTGCTGCCGTCGAAGGTGGGCTGGCACGTGTCTACCTTTCGATGCGTGACTATGACAAGGCTCTGTCGCATGCAGAAGCAGCTCTTAAACTGCACGGAGAACTGTTTGACTGGCTTGAGTTCTATAACAGCTACAAGGAGCGTATTGAAAATCCGGAAGACTATACGGCTATCACATCGCCGATGGCGCACACATGTGTGGAAAATCTGTGGTTCTGTTCCGGTAACGGCAATCCGAACTATCCTTGCCGCGACATGGACATTTCAATCGAGCGTGCAGCCAGATTTGAACAGGGCGATATGAAATTTCTCGTAAGATGGAAAAAATACCAGTCATCGACCGACCTTTACTATCAGGGCATTCTGAGCGGTTATTACAATCTTGCAGGTATCGCTACGCCGGAAGTATATATGATTAAGGCTGAGTGTCAGGCTCGAAATGGTGCGGTAGACGATGCGATGCAGACTCTCGACATTCTCCGTAAGTCGCGCATACATCCCGATTTCTATCAGCCCTCGTCGGCTTCGACTACCGCTGAAGCTATCGAGCTTATACGCCGTACTAAAGACAACGAGATGATGAACACCATGATTCCCTTCATCGACATGAAGCGCTATAATGCCGAAGGAACCTATGCGCGGACTCTTACGAAAGAATTCGACGGACAGCGCTATGAACTCAAGCCGGATTCTCATCTTTGGACAATGGTTTTTCCGGCCAATGCGATAAATCGTCCGGGCAATGGAGTCCTTACTCAAAACAGCAAGTAGTTAACCTAAATACACATTATAATAATGAAAAAAACGTTTATTGCCGCCGGGCTTGCGGTGTCATTGCTCACCACGGCCTGCGGAAGCTCTGAAAAAACATCGTATACCATACACGGTGAGATTGCTGGTATACCCGACAGCTCGGTTGTACTTCTTTCTTCTTTGACCCATACATCTCCCGACACGATTGCCGAGGCCGTGGTCACCGACGGTAAGTTTGAAATCACCGGTGTGGCAGAGGAGCCACGTGCGGTCACACTCTATATAAAGGATAACTACGGAAGCAAGGTCTTCATGCTTGAGAATGCAGACATAAGTATAAACGGAGTAGTGAAATCCAATGAAGTTCCCGACGGTAAACTTCGTTTCGATTTTGACGAGGTCTCTGTGTCAGGTTCTCCGATGACCGATACATATAATGAGAAAATGTCAGGCCGCCGTATGCTCGATTCGATGTTTATGGCTCATCAGGCCGCATATCGTCCCTTGATTGATAAATATTATGAAGCTCGTCAGAACGGGAACAGTTCTCTTGTCGACTCGATTAATGCGTCGGAAGAATACAATCGAATGAGGATGGCCGAAAAAAATCTGTTTGCTGCCGCAGACTCGATTTTTGACGCATCGGTCATTGCAAACAAGGATGATTTCTGGGGGCCGCTTCTCATGATTTCTCAGACCAGCTATCTGTCAGCAGGCCAGCGCGAGCTTTATGAAAGCCTTAGCGACAGTGCGAAAAACAGTTACTACGGCCGTCTTGTATACGATGAACTGTATCCCGTAGGCCGTCCGGGCGATAAGATGCCGGAATTTGATGCGGTCACTATTGACGGGACCAAGACCGGCCTTGCAGCTCTGTGTAAGGATAAAAAATATGTCATTCTTGACTTCTGGGCATCATGGTGCGGACCATGCCGGCGTGAAATTCCCAATCTGAAGAAAATATATTCGGATTTCGCCGACAAGGGATTTGACATCATAAGTGTGTCAATCGATAAGGAAGAAAAGCCGTGGATAAATGCTGTCGAAAATGAAGGTCTGAAATGGGTCAACATCCGCGACATAGACCATAGCATAGCAGATAAGTATAAGGTTTCAGCAGTTCCTACGATGTATATAGTAGATTCCGAAGGCCGTCTGGTAGCAGAAAACCTGCGCGGAGAGGAACTTGCTGCAAAAATCAAGGAACTTTTCCAAAACTAACTCACCGGGATTAGATATCCTTAGTACATGTAGTAGATGTGCATTTATCGTATTGCGCATACTCATGAGTGGATTCCTTAACGGTCATATATGACAACTTCTTTATGCAGAAAGGTCATCGCATAGCGGTGGCCTTTTTGCATAAACTTATTTTTAAATTAATGGGATTTTTGAATTTTTGTCCCATTTTTTCGCTCTGAAAGCCTCTCTCGCTTGTTTTATTCAAAAAAGTTTTCTATTTTCGCTAACGACAAAGACACCATCAAACCGAGCAAGGCATGAACCTGATTGAGCAATTTCTCGAATATCTAAGATTGGAGCTCAACTATTCGAAGCTCACCGTCGACGCTTACCGTGCCGACCTTAAAGCTTGGGCTGTCTTCGCTACTGACAATTGTCCTGACTCGCTCAGACCGATGGATGTCACAACATCTGACTTGCGACTGTGGATAGGCGCTCTGGCCTCCGGTGGCAACTCGGTGCGCACCATCCGCCGGAAGGCTTCATCGCTGCGGGCGTTTTTCCGCTATCTGATGAGCCGTCATGGCCTTGATTCCAATCCGGCTTCAGGACTCATCCTTGCAAAAATACCAAAGAACCTGCCGGTCTATATCCGTAAGGAAGACACGGAGCGCATTCTTGATGACGTTGATTCGGAAACAGACGGTGAATTCACCGCGTCGCGCAATCGTCTCATTATAGATTTGTTGTATTCGACCGGAATGCGTTGTTCCGAACTCGTAGGACTCCTTGATGTCAATACCGATACCCGCAAGGGTGAACTAAAAGTGCTCGGAAAGCGTAATAAAGAAAGAATAATACCTATCGGTCCGGAGCTCATGGAGGCTATCGATGCTTATCGGGTGCTTCGCGACAGTTCGCCGGACACGTCAATCTCTCTTCACGACCGTCAGGCCCCGCTACTTGTAAAGGCGGACGGAGCTCCGCTCTATCGCCGTCTGGTGTATAGGGTTGTAAACAGAGCTTTGACCGAGGGTAATGTTCATGCTGCAAGGCTGAGTCCTCACGTTCTGCGTCATTCGTTTGCAACCGATATGCTCAACGCCGGTGCTCCGATCAGCTCCGTCCAGCAGCTTCTTGGTCATGCCTCTCTCGCATCAACTCAGATTTACACTCACGTCACGTACAGTGAACTTAAACATAATTACCAACTCGCACACCCACGTGCACTAAAAAAAGGAGGAAAAAATGGAAACTAAAATCAATGCCATCCACTTCGACATCAGCGAGAAACTCACTTCCTTTATAAACAAGAAAATAGATAAGCTGACCCGCCGTTATCCTAATGTAATGAGCGCTGAAGTCTCTCTCCGCGTGGTAAAACCTGAAACCGCCCTCAACAAAGAAGCTATAGTCAGCCTTATGGTCCCGCAAGAACCCGATCAGGTGGCGACAAAAACAGCCGATACGTTTGAAGAGGCTATCGATCTCTGCATGGAAGCACTCGACCGCCAGCTCGAAAAAGTAAAAAATAAGAAATAATTCTTTAATCTAAAAACTCTCAATACATATAAGTTCAGAGATCAAGAAACATCCTGATATCAGGAACAGGGAATAAACCTGAATTAAGTTCATAAAAAATCAAGGGCAACCTGGTCAAACCCGACCGCGGTTGCCCTCTGTATTTCTATTGACTATGCACCTTGTTATATTTTAATTTTAAAATTTGTGGAACCAATCTTAACTATATAAATACCTTTTTGTTCTATTGGAATTTCCCGGCTATCTCCCTTATATACCAATTTCCCAAGAGTGTCATATATCGAAACAATGCCAATTCCTTCAATATAGATGGTATCTCCTTTACTCCAGACTGCAATATTATCATTAGATATTTCATCTATAGATGAGCTCAAGCTGAAATATATATTTGTAAAACGCCTCCAATCCGACAATACATATTCCTGATATTTTATCTCAGGCACATATAAAATAGCATTTTTATAAACCTTTTCACTAAAAGCATTCTCGTCAAGAAATGGAGGAGTATAGGCTGAAACATGAACTTCTGTAATTTTATTATCAGGAAAAGCCATCCCGCATATAGAATCAATCCCTGATGGAATCCTTATAGAAATTTCATCTGTCTTTTCCATTAATTCAGAATCAAATATAGGCCCTTTTAATTTTGTAACCTCATAAGACAGTTGTCCATTATAACCTATCTTCTCCGGAATCGTCAATTCACCATTATTTCCCTCTATGTAATCTATAATTCTTGCAGGCAAGGTCTCCACGGCTCGTGCCGTACGTTCCACTGCTAAACCTGTCACAGCGATCACATGTTTAAAAGTAGCCAGTTCTTCAAACTCGCGCACATCTGACAACTCAAGATATTCCTCCCACCAGTCACAGTTAGCGTGAGGATATGCTATTGTGATAGTATTGCTAAAATAAAACCTGACTTCGTTTAGGAAATCTTCCAATATTGCCTTTTCCCTTATAAGTCCTGCTGTATCATTTACTTCCATCAATTGCTGACATACGGCAGACATTTCATTAAATCTGTCGAAATACGGTATCCATTTGTCAACATTAAATATTTTTGCCTCATTTCTACACTCTGATAATATAACGTCATTCAATCCCGGAATAATATAACTTTCAATCTTATCATATAATTCAGGAAGCATTCTCAGAATCTCTTCCTGCCGGATAAAAACTGCATCAATTTCACTATGCAGATTGAAAAAAACATCCCCATACGAATCATAACAGTCCTGATTATTAAATTTATCAATTGAATCCTGTAGCTCAGTGATTGATGCAAGCAAAATACCTGCGCGATCCGCAAAATCAACTCGACTTTCAACATATATTCTGCTTTCCTCTCCCAAATTCTTGAGTTTCTGACGACATAGTTCCACAAATTTTGTATTCCATGTCTGGATACGCATATTATTAGAATCCACAGAGTCCTTTAGTGTATTAAAATGTCCTTTAAAATCAGGCAATAGCTGTGGAGAAATCAGCGTTGCGGTTGATGCTTCAGGATATAACTTAAATACGAATCCTATCGTATCATTGAAAATATAATTACTTTCGTCCAACTGGAAAGCATACTCCCTTCCGTCAGCATTATTCATACACAACACTACAATAAAAGCACATAAAAAACTTTTCACTCTTTCCATGTTCTTAGAAGTTATTTAAGGGTAATCTGTCCTCCAACCACCGGTATTAAAGATAAAAAAGCGCAGGACAATGTTCTGTTTATCATAACAGAGGCATCGCCAAACGCCCATCCAAAAATAAACAGTCCACTCCCACGCCTAATCGGATATCTATACCCATCGCGGGGAGTTGACATACGACAAGCATGAACGTTGTCCGACTGCTTAATCCTTTTGGATAAAATTTTGGCGAAATTTCTGTTATAGGATAAAGCACGAAACGCTTCACAATATAATATGAATATGCGATGGCTCTCTTGTCATCGCACTACAAAAGTATATAAAATTTTTTGTGTACCAAAAGTACGAAATAGAATTCTGTTATTAAAGTTTTAAATTATAAATAGTTGAGAATATCAGAGAGGTATTGAGAGGCGGTCTTGCCTGTAAGGGGGTGCTCCCAGGTAGGGGAGAGGTTGGCGAGGGGGATGAGGACGAAGTCGCGCATGTGCATGCGCGGGTGAGGCAGGGTTAGTTGCGGATTGTCTATAATCCAGTCATTTATGGCAATAAGGTCGATGTCAATCGCGCGGTCGATATACTGCCCATTGGAGTCGCGGTGTGGCGACGGGTCTATGCCGGTCTGTATGCCCTGTAGAATCTTGAGCACGTCAAGGGCAAATGTCTCTCTGACATGTGTGTCTCCCGTGTGGTCGCTGTCATTTGCCATGTCGGGGATGGCTTCTTTCAGCCGGATCATCATTCCGATGTTGAGGAATGGATTTGGCGATTCGAAGCCCCAAGGAGCTGTCTCCACGATGTCGGAGCATTTTATCTCCGCATCAGGGAAGGCAGATGAAACGGCGGCCACCGCACGCTCTATCAGAGCTTCACGGTGGCCGCTGTTTGAACCGATATTTAGATGTATATCAATAGTCGTCATTGTTCAAGCCAATGAATTCAGGCTGATTGTGGATGGCAGTCTGTCTTAAAGGCTCTTCTTAACCTCGACTTCCTCGTAAGCCTCGATGAGGTCTCCTTCCTGCACGTCGTTGTAACCGGCAATCGAGAGACCGCAGTCATAGCCTGAGGTGACTTCCTTGACATCGTCCTTCATGCGCTTGAGCGAACCAAGCTCTCCTGTATAGCGAACGATACCGTCGCGGATAAGACGCACCTTGCATCCACGCTTGATGCGACCCTCGCGAACGATAGCGCCCGCGATAGTGCCGACCTTCGAGATGTGGAATGTCTGGAGCACTTCGGCTGTACCGATGACCTCCTCTTTGATTTCGGGGGCGAGCATGCCTTCCATAGCGTCCTTGACTTCCTCGATGGCCTGATAGATGACCGAGTAAAGACGGATTTCGACTCCGTCGCGTTCGGCGGCACGGCGTGCGGCCTGGGAGGGTCGTACTTGGAAACCGATGATGATGGCATCGGATGCGGCAGCGAGGGTGACATCGCTTTCGGATATAGCTCCGACTGCCTTGTGAAGCACGTTGATTTTGACTTCTTCGGTCGAAAGCTTGATAAGCGAGTCGGAAAGAGCTTCGATTGAGCCGTCCACGTCGCCCTTGACGATGATGTTAAGCTCATGGAAGTTGCCGATTGCACGGCGGCGGCCGATTTCTTCGAGTGTCGTGCGCTTGGATGTACGCAGACCGAGTTCGCGCTGGAGCTGTTCGCGCTTGGTGGCGATTTCACGGGCTTCCTGCTCTGTCTCCATCACATTGAATGTGTCGCCGGCAGTAGGCGCACCGTTGAGACCGAGAATGAGGGTCGGTTCGGCAGGCCCGGCTTCGGTGATGCGCTGGTTACGTTCGTTGAACATTGCCTTCACACGTCCGAAATGTGTACCGGCGAGGATAGTGTCGCCTACGCGGAGCGTTCCGTTCTGCACGAGCACTGTAGCCACATAGCCACGACCCTTGTCGAGCGACGATTCGATGATCGAACCTGTGGCGCGGCGGTTGGGGTTTGCCTTGAGGTCGAGGAGTTCGGCTTCAAGAAGCACTTTTTCCATAAGTTCCTCAACGCCGATACCCTTCTTGGCCGAAATGTCCTGCGACTGGTATTTACCGCCCCATTCTTCGACGAGATAGTTCATCTGCGCAAGCTCTTCCTTAATCTTGTCGGGGTTGGCGGCAGGCTTGTCAATCTTGTTGATGGCGAATACGATGGGTACACCGGCTGCAGAGGCATGGTTGATAGCCTCGATGGTCTGTGGCATGACATTGTCGTCGGCAGCAACGATGATGATACAGAGGTCGGTAACCTTGGCTCCTCGGGCACGCATTGCGGTGAACGCCTCGTGACCCGGAGTGTCGAGGAAAGTGATGTGACGGCCGTCGGAGAGCTTCACGTTATAAGCACCGATGTGCTGAGTGATACCTCCGGCTTCGCCCGCGATCACATTGGCGTTGCGGATATAGTCGAGAAGCGATGTCTTACCGTGGTCGACGTGACCCATGACAGTGACAATCGGGGGACGTGTAACGAGTTCATCTTCGTTATCCTCTTCCTGATGGATGGCTTCGACAACTTCAGCTGAAACATATTCAGTCTGGTAGCCGAATTCCTCAGCCACGATATTGATGGTCTCTGCGTCAAGGCGCTGGTTGATTGAAACCATTACGCCGAGATTCATACAGGTTGCGATTACGTTGTTGATGGGCACATCCATCATGACAGCGAGGTCATTGGCTGTAACGAATTCGGTGAGCTTAAGCACCTTGCTTTCTGCTGCAGCTTCGACGGCAGCCTCATGTGCGCGGTTGGCGAAAGCCTCGCGTTTTTCCTTACGCCACTTGGCACCCTTCTTCTGACCCTTGTCTTTGGATGTCAGACGGGCGAGGGTTTCGCGTACCTGCTTCTGTACGTCCTCTTCGTTGACCTCGGTGTGGACGGGACGTTTGTTGCGGTCACGGTTGCGGCCTCCGCGTTCGCCACGCTCGCGATCGTTGCCGCCACGGCCGTTGTTACCGCCTCCGTGATTGTTTCCACCACCCTTGTTATTGCCGTTACCACCTTCGCTGCCTTGATTTACGGTCTTTTCGATGTCTACTTTTCCACCGATGCGACGACGCTTTTTGCGGTCACCGCCCTGCGAGGCATTTCCGCCGGCATTCTGACCGTTTTTGTTCATGCGCTCGTTGCGACGTTCTTCCTTTGATTTCTTTTTAGGACGGGTCGACTGGTTGAGTGCGGAAAGGTCGATATGACCAACCACTTTCGGTGCGACAACCTGAGCGTCTGACTGATAACGGAACACTTCGTCTTCCTGCTTGGCAGGAGCGGCCTCCGGCTTGGGAGTTTCCTTCATAGGTGCGGGTGCAGGCTTCTGCTGCACTTTCGGAGTGTCGGATTTCGGTGTCAGTTTGACTTCAGGTCTGGGTGCGCTCTTTGGAGCTGCCGGTGCTGGAGTCTCGTTTTTGGGAGTCTCTTTGACGGCAGGAGTTTCCTTGACGGCCGTTTCTGCCGGTTTGATAACTTCTGCCGGCTTTGAAGCCTCGGCCTTCGGGGCTTCGGGTTTTACTTCTGATTTAGGCATTTCAGCTTTCGGAGTTTCCACTTTAGGAGCTTCTGTCTTAGGCATTTCAGGCTTTACAGGTGCTTCAACTTTAGCTTCCGGCTTTGACACCTCTGGTTTTGATTCTTCCTTGACAGGTGTTTTAGCCGGCGCAGGTGCGGAAGTCTGTTTTGCCGGAGCTTCTGCGGCCTTAGCGGGGGCAGGAGGTGTGGGGATTGGATTATTATGTTTGTCAAGCGATATTTTGCCTACCACTTTCGGACCTTGTATTTCAGACTGTCCTTTTGCAGATGATGCCGGGGAGGCAGGTGTGTTAACCGGAGCTGAAGCAGACTTTTCCTTTTCTTTTTCCTGACGGATGCGGTCTATGCGCTCGCGCTCCTTACGGTCGGGCTGGAAAGCCTCGACAAGGATATCGTAGGCACTCTCATCCAGACGGGTGTTAGGATTCGAGGCATCAATTGAGATACCCTTCTTGTTCAACTGATCAGCTAACGATTGTATAGTGACGTTGAACTCTTTGGCGGCTTGACTGATTTTTATTCTCGGCATATATGAGATAGGTGGTAATGTTTTAATTTGTTAAGAGGGGAGAGGAGGAGTGAGTGGCAGTCTTAGCTGCCACTGTTCAGTGCGGATGTCGTATTCAGGCTTCGGGCTTCTCCTCGGCTTCAGCTGCGGTTTCCTCTTCGGAAGCTGCTTCTGCAGAGGTCTCTTCGGTGCTTGTCTCTGCTGCTGTATCAGCGGCAGCGGGCGCAGGGGTCGCAGGAGCGTCCTCGTCCTCAAACTCGGCACGGAGAATGCGGATAACGTTGTCGACTGTGTCTTCTTCGAGGTCGGCGCGGTCGATAAGTTCCTGACGCGGAGTCTTGAGCACGCTTTTGGCTGTGATGCAACCCATGTCCTTGAGAGCGTCGATGACCCAGCCGTCGATTTCATCCTTGAATTCGTCGAGATAGATGTCTTCGTCGATTTCTTCGGGGGTGTCGCGGTAAACGTCAATCACATAGCCGGTGAGCATGGATGCGAGTTTGATGTTAAGACCGCCCTTACCGATTGCGAGCGAAACTTCTTCGGGGTGAAGGAACACTTCGGCCTTCTTCTCTTCTTCGTCGAGGTGGATGTTTGAAATCTTGGCAGGACTGAGTGCGCGCTGGATGAAGAGCTGAGGATTGGATGTGTAGTTGATGACATCGATGTTCTCATTGCGAAGCTCGCGGACGATGCCATGAATACGTGAACCCTTGACACCTACACATGCGCCCACGGGATCGATGCGGTCATCGAAGCTTTCGACTGCGATTTTCGCACGTTCGCCGGGGATGCGGGCAACGGCACGGATGCTGATGAGGCCATCGACAATTTCGGGCACTTCGCGTTCGAAAAGTCGGCGGAGGAAAGCTTCGTTTGTACGCGATACGGTAATTTTGGGATTGTTGTTCTTGTTGTCAACGTTGGCGATGACTGCAAGGACAGTCTCACCCTTGCGGAAAAAGTCGCCGGGGATTGATTCGCTCTTTGGCAGAAGAAGCTCATTCTTTTCGTCGTCGAGCAGAAGAGTCTCGCGCGACCAAGTCTGATATACCTCACCCGACACGAGTTCGCCTTCAAGTTCCTTGAACTTGGCATAGACAGCTTCTTTCTGAAGGTCAAGTATCTTGGACTGGAGGGTCTGGCGGAGGTTGAGGATGGCGCGGCGACCGAAGTCGGCAAAGAAGATTTCTTTGGTGTGCTCCTCGCCGATTTCAACATCGGGATCGTCATCGGCACGAGCGTCGGTCAGTGAGATCTGGAGGTTAGGGTTTGTCACCTCGCCGTCGGGCACGACTTCAAGATTCTGGAAAATCTGCACGTCGCCCTTGTCGGGGTTCATGATGACATCAAGATTCTCGTCTGTGCCAAACATTTTGGCCAACACATTTCGAAACGACTCCTCCAGCACACTGATCATGGTGGTCTTGTCGATATTTTTCAGTTCCTTGAATTCGGCGAAACGCTCCACCATGTTGGGGGCTTCTTCTTTTCTTGCCATTATCTGTGGGATTATATATTTTAGTGGGAATGAATATTTTTATTTGAAATTAATCACGTAGCACACCTGCTTTGCCTCGGCGTAGGGGATGACTGTCGGCTCGGCAACCATTATGGGACGTTTTGCTCCGGGTTCTTTGACCTTGCGGGTTATCTCGATTGTGAAATCATGGTCGGCAACTGCTGTAAGGATGCCTTTGAGCTTCTTGCCGTCACGTGTGAGCACTTCGACTTCGTTTCCGATGTTCTTTTCATATTGACCCTTGACTTTGAATGGTGCGGTCAATGACGCTGAGCCGACTTCAAGACTGTAGTTTTCGTCCTGACGGTCAAACTCTTCCTGAAGCTTGCGGTTTAGCTCTGCGCAAAAGTCGAGGTCGACACCTGTCGGGCTGTCAAGTTCGATGACGATATCATTGCCGGTCGAAACGGTAATGTCGACCACAAAAGCATCGGTCGCGGCTATAGCCTCGTCAACCAAGCGGCGAATTTCGGTTTTATCTATCATAATCTTAGTGTCGTCTTAGAGTTTGTGTGTAATTTTCATACCGTCATACCCGACAATATAAAAATAAATGGAGGAAGCTCGTGGCCTCCTCCGTGACTTTCTGAGTGCAAATTTAGTAAAATTTATAAATTCCTGCAAATCAAAGCCCTTAAACCAAAGGTGAATGAGGTCTTATTTAGTATTTTTTAACACTGAGCGATACATGTCATCATGTAAATTCATTGCAAAGTCCGTAGGTTGATTTCACTCGGGCCTATAGATCAAAGTACAGGCATGGGCGGGATCGATGACGCGGCGTGCGGTAGTGGCTATCATGGCTGTGGTCACGCGGCGATAGGCAGGTACGATTTCGTTGATGTCCTCGCCGTGCATCTCGGCCATTGCCAAAGCTTGGGCGCGCTGAAGGTAGCTGAGCGACGAAAATGTGAAGTCGCTTGCAAAACGGTTGATAGCCCGTTCCACTTCGTAAGGTGTGACTCCGCCGGGGCGGGCTTCGGTTAGATTGTATGACAGCCTGTCGAGCCGTGAAGCCTGATAGCACAGTTCGGATGCTTCTGACATAAGGCGTTCCACTGCTTTGCGGGCTGTGGCTTCTGATGGGTCTTCGAGATAACCTTTGAGCATGAGCATGCCGGGTTCTTCACTTCCGATAATCGATGCGTCGGCTGAGGTGAAAAGGTCGCCTCCGAGGAGAAGACGTCTGTAGAAGCGCGATGACCTTCCTGAAGCGAGAATATCGGTGATAAGGTCACATTCGATATAGCCGGGCTGTCCATAGCCGGGCATGGGGTAGGCCACGACAACACATGTCTGGGGGACATGGCCACGGACTTCAAGCTCGCGTGGAGCATCCGGAAGCGGTTCCGGCTGGTAGGTGCGAGGCTTGATGTCACGGCGTGGAATTGAGTCAAACCATCTTTCCACTCCGCGACGTACTTGGTCGGGCGTGACGTTTCCGCTGATTGCAAGCACGGCGTTGTTGGGGGCATAATGGCTGTAGAAGAAGTCGCGCACATCGTCGCGCGTCACCTTCTCGATATGTGCCGGCTCTTTGCCTATGGTCGGGATAGAATAGGGGTGAGTGCGATAGACTAATGAACGGAGTTTATGGAATAGGTCGCCATATGGCCGGTTGAGGTGGGTCTGTTTGAATTCCTCGATGACTACATTGCGCTGCACTTCAAGTGATTTTTCGGAAAAAGCAAGTCCGAGCATGCGGTCACTTTCAAGCCACAGCAGGGTCTCGAAGTTTCTCGCCGGAGCGACGTCATAGAAATTGGTAAAATCATTCGAGGTCCATGCGTTGTTCATGCCTCCGGCTCGTTCGATTTCAGCGTCGAAATCGGGAATATTGGCCGATCCACCGAACATCAGGTGTTCGAAAAGGTGGGCCAGTCCGGTCATTGAAGGGTCTTCATCGCGCGAACCGACATTATATAGGACATTTACAGCCACCATTGCAGTGGTGGGGTCGTAGTTGTGGATGACACGCAGACCGTTGGATAGTGTGAAGCGATTAAAGTCAATCATGATATAATTATGCTAAAAGCGGGGTCAAAGTTATGAAAAATAAGCGAAAACACTGCAAAAAGGATAAAAAGTGTGGAATCAGAGCTTGTTAACGTCGTTTTTTTAACGAAATTATTGCAAAATAACTTTTTTTGTCCGTATATTTGCAGCATGAGCAATAGGCTGTTGCTTATCACTTTGGTTAATAGCCGATATTCTCTTATAACAATAACAATTTAAACCCCAAAATCACCGATGAAAACTCTCGTTGAACAACTCACTTCAAATTTTGAAGCTTTTGCAAAAGACGCTATGGCCCAAGTGGAAAACGGCAACAAGGCAGCTGGTGCTCGCGCACGCAAGGCTTCTCTTGAAATCGAAAAGCTTCTGAAGCAATTCCGCAAAGACTCGATCGCAGCCGGAAAGTAAAGACACGAAGAAATCAGTATCAGAGTGCTGAATGTTTTCAGCACGAGATAAGGGACGCGGTGACCATGCCTGTTTTAATCAGTGCATAGTCACCGCGTTCCTTATATTATAAAGCGGCGGATAGATTCAGATTATCAGTCGATGATTTCCTGAAGTATGGCTACGGCTGATTCCACCGTGTCGACATCGGCGATGGCGAAAGAGCGTTTTCCGTTGCGTTCACGTATCTGCACGCGTCGTGGATGGGCGGTGAGATAGCCGAGCATTTTGCCGAACATTTCCGACTGGTAATATGCCTTGTTGCTTTCGTCAACGAAATAAGTGTACATCTTACCTTGTTTAAGGGATACTTTTTCGATGCCGAGGCGTCGGGCGAGCCGCCGGAGGCGGGGAATACGAAGAAGTTCGGCCGTGACTGACGGAATTGTTCCGAAACGGTCTATGAGACGCGCCTTGAATGCCTGAAGGTCAAGTTCACGTTCGATTCCGTCGAGTTCCTGATAGAGTGAGATGCGTTCGCTTTCGGTCGGAACGTAATCGGCCGGCAGAAGAAGTTCCATGTCGCTTTCGATTACACAGTCAGCCACGTAGTCGGTGGTCTCATCGTCGCCGAGGCGGTCGGCCTGCTCGAGATCGGAGAATTCTTCGGTGCGAAGTTCGGTGACAGCTTCCTTGAGTATTTTCTGATATGTCTCATAGCCGAGGTCGGCGATGAAGCCCGACTGCTCTGCGCCGAGAAGGTTGCCCGCTCCACGAATGTCGAGGTCCTGCATTGCGATGTGGATGCCGCTGCCAAGGTCGCTGAAGCTCTCGATGGCTTGCAGTCGTCTGCGTGCGACCGGAGAGAGCGGGATGTGGGGTGGTACGAGGAGATAGCAGAAGGCTTTGCGATTGCTGCGCCCGACGCGGCCTCTAAGCTGATGAAGTTCGCTGAGGCCGAAATTCTGGGCGTTGTTTACTATGATTGTGTTTACATTGGGCATGTCAATGCCGCTCTCGATGATTGTCGTGGCAATGAGCACATCATAGTCGTGATTGGCGAAATCGATGATTGCCTTCTCAAGTTTTTCCGGTGGCATCTGTCCGTGAGCCACTATTGTGCGTGCGTCCGGAATGAGGCATTTCACCTGCGCTTCAAGTTCGTAGAGCCCTTCGATACGGTTGTTGATCATGAAGACCTGACCGTTGCGCGACAGTTCGAAGTTGACGGCTTCGGCTATTATGTCGTCGCTGCCGGCGCAGACCGAGGTTATGATGGGATAGCGGTTGGCCGGAGGAGTGTTGAGCGACGTGAGGTCGCGTGCGCCCATTAGAGAGAATTGCAGAGTGCGCGGTATCGGTGTCGCACTCATGGTAAGGGTGTCGACGCTTACTTTCATCTGCTTCAGTTTTTCCTTGACGGCAACACCGAATTTCTGTTCCTCGTCCACGATCAGCAGTCCGAGATCCTTGAATTTTACTTCTTTCCCTATGAGTTTGTGTGTGCCTATGAGAATGTCTATCTTGCCGTCGGCAAGGTCCTTGACAATTTGTTTTACCTGTTTTGTGGTGCGCGCGCGTGAAATATAGTCAACACGGACCGGCAGGTCTTTGAGCCGTTCGCGGAATGTGTTGTAATGCTGATAGGCAAGCACTGTGGTTGGGACGAGTACGGCGGTCTGTTTGCCGTCAACAGCTGCCTTGAATGCTGCGCGGATGGCAATCTCTGTTTTTCCAAAACCTACATCGCCGCAAATCAGGCGGTCCATTGGTTTGTCACTTTCCATGTCAGCCTTGACTGCCTTGGTTGCAGTCAGCTGGTCGGGGGTATCTTCATAGATAAATGAGGCTTCAAGTTCCTGTTGCAGATAGCTGTCGGGGGCAAAGGCATGGCCTTTTTCCTCTTTACGTGCGGCGTAGAGCTTGATTAGGTCGCGGGCAATATCTTTTAGTTTTGATTTGGTGCGCTCCTTCATCTTGTTCCATGCCCCAGAACCGAGTTTGTTGATTTTTGGCGCGACACCCTCCTTGCCTCTGTATTTGGCCAACTTATGGAGCGCGTGGATCGAGACGAATATTATGTCGTCGTTGGCATAGACGAGTTTGATCATTTCCTGTGTCTTACCGTTGACATTCGTGCGGAGGAGACCTGCGAATTTACCGACTCCGTGGTCGACATGGACAATGAAATCACCCGGCTCGATGGCGCTCAGTTCTTTGAGCGAGAGCGCGAGTTTTCCGGAGCGGGCTCTGTCGCTTTTGAGTGTATATTTATGGAAGCGGTCGAAGATTTGATGGTCTGTGAAGACGCATATCTTCAACGAATGGTCTGTGAAACCTTCGTGGAGCGTGGATATTACAGGGGTGAAGTCGATTTTATCGCCACGGTCATCGAATATGACTTTCAGACGCTCGATCTGTTTTTCGCTGTCACTGAGTATATAGAGTCGATATCCTTCGCTGAGGAACTTGGTGAAGCTTTCGCTTATCAGTTCGAAATTTTTGTGATAGATTACCTGAGGAGAGCATTTGAAATCAATGGCGGCTTTTGCCGAGGGGTCAGGCTGTGCTGCTGCGGTGAAGCGGAGTTGGGAGAATGTGGCGAATTTACGTTCGAAGGCTTCTCCGTCGACAACCTGTTTCATTGCATTGGCATCAGATTCGCCTGCGACGATGGCGCTTTGCGACATTTCTTCATTCCCGATTGCTTTTATGCGTTCGACGGTGAAAGCTGCATCGCGAACGACAAACAGCGTTGCGGGGTCGATATATTCAAGCAGCGATTCTCCTGACGACTGTGAGGCTACGCCTGACGTTATGGCAACCTCATCGATTTTTGACTCTGAGAGCTGCGTTTCGATGTTGAAAGTGCGTATCGAGTCTATTTCGTCGCCGAAAAAGTCAATGCGGAACGGAAGTTCGTGGCTATATCCGAAAATATCGAGGATTGAACCTCTGGCAGCGAACTGTCCGGGTTCATAGACATAATCAACTTCGATAAATCCGTTTTCACGTAGCCACTTTATGGTTTCGATGAGGTCGGCTTCGCTATCCTTGCGCAGATGGAGGGTGTGTTTGTCGATGACTTCGCGGCGGGCCACTTTTTCGGCTAATGCCTCGGGATAAGTGACGACATAGAGCGGTGCGCGGTCGGAATGCCATAGGTTAAGGGCTTCCGTGCGCAGAATCTGTGATGGGGCATCGATTTGTCCGTATTTTATATCTCGTTTGTAGCCTGACGGAAACATCAATACTCCGGATTCGCCGACAAGGCGTGTGAGATCGTGGTAGATATAGCCTGCGTCATCGAGAGAGTCTCCGACCACTACAGTTGGCATCTTGCATTTCGGGAGCGCACCGAGCATCATTGCCGGAGACGATCCCGCGAGATTGTAGACAGATATTATAGCAGCCTCGCCGCCGAGCGCCTTTTTCAGGGCATCCCGGCGGCGTGAGGTCATAAATTCATCGCTTAGTTGCTGAATAGTCATGAAATCACAGGGTATGATTTATGTGCTTGATATTGATTTCACGTATCTGCATGGATGCTTTCGCTTTCATGCGGACGGTAGCATTATCATTGCTTCTTGCCGAGAATTTCGTCGAAGCGGGGAGTAGAGAGTATTTCCACTGCAGAGTCGACGGCTTCATCGTCTCGTAGCGAATATATCACTTCGCCGCGGTTGAAATAGTAGCGGTTAAGTATTTCGCGGGCGATATACGGAGACAGATTCTTGCGGTTGAGGTCGAGATCACGTTTGAGGTCATGTTTAAGCATTGAGGCAAGAATGTCGAACTGTGCGGATGTGGAGTCGTTCATATACCCCTCGACTTTTGCTATTTCGCGTAGCTGTTCGATAGCGTTCTCGCACACTTTATCGTAATTGAATTTGGCCGGATCAATGAAGTTTTTAAATTGTTCATAGATTTCGTCGGTCACTTCAAATGTTTCAGGAGAGGCTACGGTATCGTGTTCAGCAGCATACTTATTTGCAAAATCAAAGGCCCAGTTGTCGCGGACGACGTTAAATGTCATTCTGTTGACTTCGGGATATTCAATCTTGATATCCGGGGTTATGCCGCCACCGTCGCGGACTTCGCGGCCACCTGCGGTTTTAAACACGCTTGTAAGGCTGTCGGGTATACGGGCCACCGTGCCGTCCGGGTTGCGGTGTGAATAGTCGATAGCCTGTATGAGACGGCCGGAAGGAATATAATATTTCGCTACGGTCACTTTAAGAAGACCGTCGTAGGGGAGTTCGCGTGTGCTCTGTACGAGTCCTTTGCCAAATGAGCGGTTTCCGATTACCACAGCGCGGTCAAGATCCTGCAATGCGCCGGTCACAATTTCAGACGCCGATGCCGAACTGCCGTCGACAAGCACTGCCAGTGGAATCTTTGTGTCGACAGGATTTACACTCGTGCGATAAACCTTTTCGTTGAGAACGCCTTTTCCGCGAGTGGTCAAGACAGTTGTGCCTTTCGGCAGAAACATGCCGAGTATTTCAACGGCACTTTCCACGAGGCCGCCTCCATTTCCGCGAAGGTCAAGAATGAGACCTTTGGCTCCATCCTTGATTAGTTGCTCCACTCCGGCGCGTACTTCAGGATAACTTTTTTCTGAGAATGTGGTGAGACCTACGTATCCGATGCCGGGACGTATCATGCCTACGTATGGAACGGAAGGCATCTGAATCTTACCTCGTTTGAGTTCGAAATTTAGAATCGAATCTTCCACCCACGGGCGTTTCATGACAAGTTTCAGTGTAGAACCGCTCTGACCTTTGAGTTTTTCGCTCACTTTGTCAGATGTCCAGCTGCTGACAGTATCGCCGTCAATCTGTAGAAAGATGTCGCCAGGACGCAGACCGGCCTGCTGTGCCGGACTTCCTTTGTATGGTTCGACGACAACGACACCTTTGGGTGTCTGCTGGATTACAGAGCCTATGCCTCCGTATTCTCCGGTGGTCATGGTGCGGAACTGATCCTGCTCCTTGGCAGAAAAATATTCTGTATAAGGGTCAATGTCGTTCAACATCGCTGCAATAGCGGTATTGATTGACTTTTCGGCATCAATCGAATCGACATAAAAAGTCTGCAATTCCTTATAGAGGGCATTAAAAATGTCGAGGTTGCGCGATATCTCGCTTTTTTTGCTCCGCGTTGCTGCAGGAGCAATAACACTTATAGCGACGAGCAGCGCGGCAAGGAGTGTTAGCTTTTTCATAGAAATCGTATGCTGAATTGATAAAATCGTTGAAACGGAGACCAAAGTTAGTCAATAATTACAACAAATAAACTACCAAATAGTCAGATTTTTTCAAAAAAATGCAAGAAAAAATGTTTTTGGTATCATTTTTTCCTTAAAAAGGTTGCACAATAAAAAAAAACAGCGTAATTTTGCAACGCAAAAATAAGAGGAATCCTCTCAAATTGCACCGTTCAGCCTGAGGGTTGTTTGGGAGACTGCTTCAGTAGCTCAGTTGGTTAGAGCACCTGACTGTTAATCAGGGGGTCGTTGGTTCAAGCCCATCCTGAAGCGCCAAAAAAGACATATTCTTTTCAAGCAAACATTTGCTTCAGTAGCTCAGTTGGTTAGAGCACCTGACTGTTAATCAGGGGGTCGTTGGTTCAAGCCCATCCTGAAGCGCTAAGAAAAGAATTAAAAAGGATGAAGCCTATACGGTTTTCATCCTTTTCTTTTTTTGTATATGCGGCGTCGCGTGGAGCGTCGTGATAATTCTTATGTTTAGACTGGCTACGCAGTGTAGCTGAGAGCGGGTCGGCGGAGGGCCTCAAGTGTCAACCGGGAAGATTCTGCTGGCCCCGAAATCGGCTGTTCATGAAACTCCGCTGCCCCGGTGGGAGGGGTGTGGCTTGTAGGTATATAAAAAGAATAAGACTAAGAGTACTCTTAGTCTTATTCTTTAGTGGGCGCTGAGGGATTCGAACCCCCGACCCTCTGCTTGTAAGGCAGACGCTCTGAACCAGCTGAGCTAAGCGCCCCTTGAAATGATTTATGGAAGATTCAAGGGTTTCTTCCGTGATTGGTCTAAATCTAAAAGCGAGATAAGTTTCTTTGGTGGGCGCTGAGGGATTCGAACCCCCGACCCTCTGCTTGTAAGGCAGACGCTCTGAACCAGCTGAGCTAAGCGCCCTTTCTCGCTTAAAGCGTTGCAAAGTTAGGCATGATTTTTGGATTGTGCAAATTTTTCGGCGATTTTTTTCAATATTTTTTGAAAAATAGTCGAAAAATGGTGAAAAAAGACCCTTTTATTGAGCCTTAGATACAGATTCAACGGCTGCAGCCTGGTCGCGAAGTAATTTTTCTTTATTAAAAATATATGTGGCGCTATGTATTTTGCCGGCCGGAAAATTGATTATATCTTCCGGGTTGATCGGCAGAGCGCAATAACGGGTTTCGAAATGGAGGTGTGGTCCTGTTGAATTTCCGCTTGATCCGCCGATGGCTATCGGGTCTCCTGCTTTAAGCGTGGTTGTGGGTACAACTGTTATGGAGTCGAGGTGTGCATATAATGTCTGCAATCCATTTGGATGGCTCATTATAATATAATAGCCATATCCACGTTTATCGTAGCCTGTAGTGGCGACAGATCCCGGAAATGCGGCACGTATGATATCTCCTTTCCTGATGCCGATATCAATGCCTCTGTGCATGCGGATGGTCTTGCGCTTTGATTTGCGTTTGCGAGGTCCGAAAACAGATGTGATAGGACCTCTTGCCGGCATGACGAATTCGCTTACGTTTATATGTACGTCTCCCTCCGGAGCTTTTCTTTTGCCGAACAGAGCTCCGGCCTTATTGAAGCCTATGAAGCCGGCATCAAAGAGGCTTCCCATATAGTCGAGGGTTGTATTCAGAACCTGTGTGTCTTGCTGTCTGACCGATTCGGTCATGGCTGAGATTATTTTGTCTAAATCTGACGGCTGGAGAGGGATGGTGTCGGTAACGACGGTGTCATTTCCAAATACTACAATATCAGCGCTCGCAACCGGGGCGGCTGCGAGCGTGATAAGTAATAGTGAAGATTGAAGATTCAAGTTCACGATTATAGATGTGTGATGCAGGATGTTATTGCGTTATGATTTTCTTTACCGAATTAATGGTGTCGGAGAAGAGTATCTTGGCGCAAGCCATAACGGCTCCGAGGAATACGAATCCGATAAGAATCATAGGCTTTGACGGCTTTGACGGTTTGATGGGGACTGTGGCCGGTTCGACTGTAGCATAAACCGGTGTTGTTTCCTGCACCTTGGCCTTGGCCATCTGAAGCTGCTGCGATGTCTGGTTGAACAGGCTGAACGCAAGGTTGGCTTCATTCGTGAGGCGTTCGCGGGTAACCTGAGCCGAATGGAGGCTGAGGCCTTGGTTGCGGTCAAGATAGTCAGCAAGGCGCTGCTGGGCATCATAGTAATCCTTGCGGGCCTCCTCGTTGAGCTGGTTGGCATATGCGAGGTCCTGACGGGCCTTTGATGTTCTGTAGTCTGTGATGAATGCCTGAAGGTGGGCTGCTACAGTATCGGCAAGCAGAGCGGAAACAAGCGGATTCTGCATGGTTACCGAAATTGTATTCACACCGGTCTCTTCATCATAAGAACACACGATGCGTTCTGCCAGCGCTTCTTTGACTTCCTGCTGATCTTTTGTGAGACGGAAGGGGTTGGTTGTCCCGTCGCCGCCTTCTTCTTCATCTTCATCGCGGAAGAATGAGACTATTCCACCGACGGCTTTGAGTGGCAATCCGAAAAGATAGCCCCACCATGTGCCGGAAGTATGGTCTTCTATATAGGAATATACTGTATAGGTGGAATCGGTCTTGCTTTCTGTCACGGGTACATCAAAAAGACCTACGAGAAATGGACCTGAAGACAGCACATCAGGGTAGAGCGGAGGCATTACGGCATCTGCTCCGGCGCTTGCGCTGTTGAGGTTGATACCAGCCATTGCTGCCAGAGATCCAAGCTTGCCTGCGCCTCCGGTATTATTTCCGCTAAGTTCGGGCGCAAGCTTTATGGTCGTTGTGTATTCTTTGGGAATGCTGAACGCTACGACAAGTCCGACAATGGCAGCAATACCGGCATACGTGAAGATCGTACGACGTGATTTCCACAATTTCGCGGCGATTTCAAGGAGATCTATTTCTTCTTCGTCGTGATCGGTGCGAACAAGCGCATCATTTTCATTGCTCATAATATGATAGGATAATGAGAGGTGGAAATTTTATTTAAACATAGTTGCGACTGCCGCGCTCATTGTACCGAGCGAACCGAGTGTCGATGCGATTGCAAGAGCCTTTGTCCAGTCGAATGCCTGTTTGTCGGGTTTTGACGGAATGATAATCTGGCATCCGGGCTCGATTGGCGTATTCTTTTTTGCTCGTGCCACCATGCCGTTCATGTATACGATGAAAGCTCTTTTTTTGTTGGCGCGGTCGCCATAGCCACCGGCGAGATTGATATAATCTTTTACCTTCAGACCCGGCTTGTAGGTTACGGTATTGGGAACCATCACGTCGCCTGAAATTTTAACTGTGCTTATCTGTTCCGGAACAAACAGGCGGTCATCGGCGCGGAGTACGATGTCATCGTCGCTACCAGGGTTGGCAAGAGCCTTTTCAAGGTCGATACCGACAGAATAATAATCCGAAACCTGAAGTTTGCCGATTGAGATAGAGTCTTCACCGGCCGAGCCTCTTGCAAGGCGCAGTGTCTCGTCGCGGGCTGCTTTTTCTTCTTCGGTCATTTTGCGCATGAGGTTTGCTCCACGCACATAAGCCTCGGGAGTGAGACCGCCGGCACGCTTTATAAAGCTGCTGATGCGTTCGTTGCGTTCCTGAAGCACATATCCGCCGGCAAATGTCACTTCGCCTGCTATTTCGATGAACTGCTGCGGAACATAGTTGGGGCTGCGGCGCACTTCAACGATGTCGTAAGGCTGGAGAACGAATTCGTTGTCGTCGCCAAGGAGAAGTCCGTCTTTAAGTGAGAATGTATATGTACGGGCGATCTGGGCGTCAGATGTAACCGACATGGGATCGACAATACGGCGTGAAACATCGACTTTGGCATAAGATGCGCCTTCGAGAAGACCGCCGGCTGTAAGAATGAGGTCTTCGATAGAGGTGTTTTCAGCATAAGGATATGTGCCGGGGTTTGCTACGCTGCCTCGGATTGAGAATCCTCCGCGGTCGAAGATTTCTCTTACGCTTGAGATGATAAGTACGTCGTTGCGCTTAAGGGTCACGTCGGGGGCTGTGCCGTTAAGAATAGCTCCGAGGTCAACGGATTCTGCAACGAGAGTCAGATCCGGAGCTTCGCGGTAAAGCATCGCGCGTGAGGTGTATGCGTCTTCGGCAAGACCGTCGGCGCTGCGGATAAGGTCGCGGATTGTAGAAATGCCTGAGCCGAGTGAGAAGAGGCCGGGGCGCATGGCCGCACCACGGAGTTCTACCTGATTGCTGTAGCGGTCAAGGATAGTTCCGACAGTTACGATGTCACCGTCGTTGAGACGGTAGCTGTCATATTCGGCTTGTGCGATGTTGTAAAGTTCTTTTTCTTTTCCTGACTGTCGTGCCACGCGTACCATTTCTGTGTAAGCGTCGCCTGAGAAGCCTCCGGCAAATTCGATCGCGTTTCCAAGAGTTTCAGACGGCTTCAACTCATAGAACATCGGGCGCTTGACATTGCCGGTCACGTTTACGAGCTGGGTATAGGGCGGAACCATGATGATGTCGCCTTCCTGCAGGCGGATGTTGCCTTTCTGATTGCCGTTGAACAGGAAGTCATAGATGTCGACATCGGCAACCTTGCGGCCGTTTCGGCGTACTTCCACGTTACGGAGTGAACCGATGTCGTTGATGCCGCCGGCATTGTAGAGCGCATGGAATACGGTTGAGAACGGAGAGAGGCGATATGTGCCCGGGGTGGATACTTCACCCATGATGTTTACCTGAATGGTTCGCATCTGGCCAAGTGTCACGGCGATATCTGTCGCTTCGTTGTCGACTCCTGAATATTTCGATGAGAATGCCGAGCGGATATGGTCGTTTGCCTGATTGATTGTCATTCCGTTCAGATAGATCGGGCCAAGCTGGGCAATCATGATGCTTCCTTCAGGTGAAATAGTGCTGCGTAGGTGGTCTTCGCTGACACCCCAGATGTCAATCACGACCTCGTCGCCGGGGCCGAGGCGGTAGTCCTGCGGAGTGGCGACGTTTTCGTTCGGCTCAAAAGTGAGGTTTCTTGAATTGAACACATTGTGGCCGAAAATTTTGCTGACGCTGGCCGGCTCTACTTCGTTTGCTTCGGGATTCTGGATTACATCCTCGAATACAACGCTTGTCTCGCCGGTGGTACGCTGCGCGCGCGAGCGTCCTTCGCCGGCGGTCACAGGCTGGTCGCCGGTCTCAAGGGTGCCGGCGTCATACTTGGCTTTGAGGCGTTTCACCTGCTCGGGTGTGACACCTTTGGCAACGAGTTCGTGCCCAATCTGTTGCTCTGACTTGCCGAGGGCCATTTGTGCCTTGACATATTGAACTACTTGGTCGTCGGTCATAGCCGCCGAAGCAGACATAGCTCCGGCCAGCAGAAGCAACGTAAAAAGAAAAGGTTTGATTTTCATAAGGTTGTTGTTGTGTAAATAACCCCCATATAGCAGCATTGCGCGTCAAGGGATGCAAAATTTGGTGCAAAGGTAGTAACTTTCAGTGTATTATACAATAGTTGAGCTGTAAACTGTTTTGTGAAAATTTAACTCGCGGAGGAGATGGTGCGGCCGGTCGGTACTATTTTGGGAAATTCGTCGAATGATTGCTTAAAATTTGTTAAACAAACTTCTCCGCGGTTAAATTTTTTCGGGTCTATGAACATGATTACTGAATAAATTATTACTTTTGTGTGAAAATTTAGACAAGCATGGCTGCAAACCTTCAGGAACGAATAAATAAAATCGAGGCCAAAGCAGCCCTGATGGTCGAACGCTACGGCCTCATGCGCGATGCTCTTGCCGACGCACATAAGCGGATTGACGAGCTTGAGGCTGTGATTGTCCGGCAGAAACGGGAACTTCAGGAGCGTGACCGCCAGATTGAATATCTGAAAGTGGCGTCCGTGCTCACTCCCGACCATCACGATGTCGAGGCCACACGTGCCGTGCTTGCTGAATTAGTGCGCGAAATCGACAAGTGCATCAACCAGTTAAGCCTTTGATGACTGATAAGATTCTTAATATATCAATCCGTATAGCCGATCAGCCCCGCATGCAGTTGCGCATCCCCGCAAGTCAGGAAGAGCTGGTCAGACGGGCCGAAGCCAATATAAATGAACTGTGGCGGAAATGGTCTGCTATGGATGATTTCAAAGACAAGTCCTCTTCCGAGATACTTGCAATGGTGACTTTCAGGTTCGCCCAGCTTTATTTCGGTGCGATGGAAATGTCGGACAGGGTCGATAAAACCTTGTCCGGACTGGAAAAAAGCCTCGACAAGATGCTTTTTGAACTCACTCCCGACAGCGGAAACCCGGCAAGAGTGCCTTGATTCATCTGTCAGGCGAATTTTACGATTAGACGGGGTTCTCCCCCCCTCACTGGAAAAACGAATTCACGCACGCTCAACACTCTTTGAGGCTGTCATCACACTGCGGGATGCCGCAGGCGCGAGAAGCCGGGTGTCTGACCGTGCTTTTTTTATTATATTATCACATACTTATTCCGTATTCCTAACCTTATGGATATATTATTCTACATTTGTGCGGCGCTCATCGGAGCGGCCATCGGAATTGCGATACTGGTTGCTGTGCAGCGTGCCACAGCCCGCTCTCGCGCCAAGACTATAATCGACGATGCCAACCGTGAAGCCGAGGTCATCATGAAAGACAAGCTTCTCGAAGCTCGTGAACAGGAGCTGAAAATCAAGACTGAAGCCGAAAAGCAGGCCAATCAGCGCCTTTCGCGTATACAGAGCGAAGAGTCCAAACTCAAACAGCGTCAGACACAGCTCAATCAGCAGCAGAGTGAGAACGCACGTGCACGCAACGAAAACGAGCAGACGCGCCAGAATCTCGAAGCCCAGATGGCGGTGGTCGAGCAGCGCAAGGAAGAGCTTGACCGTCTGCGCCGTACCGCGCAGGACACTCTTGAGCACATCTCGGGTCTTTCAAGCGAGGAAGCCAAGGAAAAACTCATCGATTCGCTTAAAGACGAGGCCAAGACAGCTGCCAGCGCCTATATAAACGACATTATGGACGAAGCCAAGATGACGGCCAACAAGGAGGCCAAGCGCATCGTAGTCCAGTCGATCCAGCGTCTTGCGACAGAGACCGCGATTGAAAACTCAGTTACAGTTTTCCATATTGACAGTGACGAGATCAAGGGTCGCATCATCGGCCGTGAGGGTCGTAACATCCGCGCTCTTGAGGCTGCGACCGGTATCGAGATTATTGTCGACGATACTCCTGAGGCCATCGTGCTCTCAGGTTTTGATCCGGTCCGCCGGGAGATTGCCCGCCTTGCGCTCCATCAGCTTGTGGCCGACGGCCGCATACACCCCGCGCGTATTGAAGAAGTGGTGGCCAAGGTGCGCAAACAGATCGAGGAAGAGATTGTCGAGACTGGCAAGCGTACGGCCATCGACCTCGGTATCCACGGTCTCCACCCTGATCTTATCCGTATGGTCGGAAAGATGAAATATCGTTCAAGCTACGGCCAGAACCTCCTGCAACATTCTCGCGAGACTGCAAACCTCTGTGCCATCATGGCTTCCGAGCTTGGTCTCAACCCGAAGAAAGCACGTCGCGCAGGTCTGCTCCACGACATAGGCAAAGTGCCTGATGAAGAGCCCGAACTGCCCCACGCACTTCTCGGCATGAAACTTGCCGAAAAATATAAGGAGAAACCAGAAATCTGCAATGCCATCGGTGCTCACCACGACGAAATCGAGCAGACTTCGCTCCTTGCACCCATCGTTCAGGTCTGTGACGCCATTTCAGGCGCACGTCCCGGTGCTCGCCGTGAAATCGTCGAGGCATATATCAAGCGACTTAACGACCTTGAGCAGCTTGCCCTCTCATATCCCGGCGTGATCAAGACCTACGCCATTCAGGCCGGTCGAGAACTGCGCGTGATTGTTGGTGCAGACAAGATTGATGATGTCGAGACCGAAAAGCTGTCGAGTGAGATCGCACGTCGCATTCAGGACGAGATGACATATCCCGGACAGGTCAAAATCACCGTCATCCGCGAGACCCGCTCCGTCAGCTTTGCTAAGTAAGGAGGACTTGCGTAATGGAAGAAAAAGACCGCCGTTGTCCACGGGGAAAGCTTCATTGCTTCAACTGGCTTGAGGATATTCCCGGAGGAATGACTGATTTCGATATTGTCGAAGTGCAGTTTAAGAACACCCGCAAAGGCTTCTATCGTAATTCTACCAATCTTGACCTTGCCCCCGGCGATGTGGTGGCTGTCGAGGCGTCTCCCGGCCATGATATCGGTACGGTGACACTTACCGGCAAGCTTGTCGCCCTGCAGATGCGCAGGGTCAATGTGAAGCCCGATGCCGAAATCCGTCGCGTGTTCCGCAAGGCCAAACCTGCTGACCTTGATAAATATGAGGAGGCAAAAGCACGTGAGAACGACACGATGATTCGTGCCCGCAAAATTGCCGAATCGCTACATCTCAACATGAAAATTGGCGATGTCGAGTATCAGGGCGACGGCAACAAGGCGATATTCTATTATATAGCCGACGAGCGCGTTGACTTCCGTCAGCTCATCAAGGTTCTTGCCGATACTTTCAAGGTGAGGATAGAGATGAAGCAGATCGGTGCGCGTCAGGAAGCCGGACGCATCGGAGGTATCGGTTCTTGTGGCCGTCCTCTGTGTTGCGCGAGCTGGATGACCAATTTCGTATCGGTCGGCACGAGTGCCGCCCGATATCAGGACATCTCGCTTAACCCTCAGAAACTTGCCGGACAGTGCGCCAAACTCAAATGTTGCCTCAATTTTGAGGTGGACACCTATGTGGAAAGCGCGAAGCAGATGCCGGGACGTGAAATCCGTCTTGAGACACTTGACAATACCTACTATCATTTCAAGACCGATATTTTCAAGAAGGAAATAACCTATTCCACCGACAAGCAGATTGCCGCCAATCTCGTGACCATCGATGCCGCCCGTGCGTTTGAAGTAATCGAGATGAACCATCGTGGCGAGAAGCCTGAAAGTCTCCTTCGTGAAGGTGACGAGAAGCCCGGAGCGAAAGGCCGTCCGATAGACCTTGCCTCGCAGGACGATCTGACACGATTTGACAAGGCTAAGAAGAAAAAACGCAAGAAGAAGTCCGCGTCCGCAACCAATGCTTCCGCTCCTGAACCCTCTCAGCAGCCTAATCAGGCCAAGGCTGAGAAACCCAAGGAGCAGCGTCAGCCTAAGGAGGTTCAGCCGCCGAAATCGGAGTCTGCCAAAACTCCGGCTGCCCAGCAGGGACAGGATGCTCCCGGCGAACGCAAGCCACGTCCGAAAAACAAACCGAAAAAGCCACAGCAGCCCGACGACCGCAAACGGGATGCCGCGACAAACGACGCTTCTCAGCAGCCACGCCAGCCAAAGGAACAGCCGTCGCAGCAGCCCAAGTCTCAGCAGCAGTCTGATTCGCGCCAGCGCCCCAACCGCATCCCGAAGGCTTTTCGTGAGAATAATGACACAAAGGAATAATGCGCTCGCTACTGTTTTACATAGCATCGTCACTTGTCATCCTCTTCCTCACTGCGTGTGAGGGTGGGCGGCGTGACTACAGCCGTTGGGCGAATATCTCTCCTGAGGGCTGGATTTATGCCGATACGGTTTTGCTTCTGCCTGCCGACACTTCCCTTCATGACAATGATTCGCTTGTAAACGCTGCGCTCAAGGTTGCTTTGCGCCATAGCAACGCCTACCTTTATTCCAATATATGGCTTGAGCTTACCTACCATACCGATAATCACCGTCTTGTGCGTGACACTCTCGATATCCGCCTTGCCGATGTCTATGGCCGTTGGCTTGGAAGCGGATTCGGCGCGTCCTATCAGCGTGAGGTGACGGTGAGTCCTGCGGCAGTGGTTGATATTACCCGTCCTATCGCTTTGCGGCATATCATGCGCGTCGACACCCTTCAGGGAATCGAACAGGTCGGTATTGAAGTCGTAAGATAAAAATTCAAGGTTATATTTTGCATTATCGCACCTTTCTGCACAGGAAAGGTGCGTATTTTTGTGCCGTATAATCTGATACTTTGGAAAAATAATGAGAAAAATCACAAAAATCATAGTCCATTGCACCGCTACGCGTGCCGGTAAGGAGGTCACGGTCGCTGAAATCACGCTATGGCACAAAGCCCGTGGATTTCAGACGATAGGCTATCACTATGTTGTCGGTCTTGACGGCGAGGTTCATGCCGGAAGAGATGAATCCGAGGCAGGCGCGCATTGCTACGGCCGGAATTCATGCAGTATCGGGGTTGTTTATGTCGGCGGTCTCTCTGCGTCCGACGGTTTGCCGGCCGACACCCGTACACCGGCTCAGAAGACAGCCCTTAAATCTCTGATTGCCACTCTTAAATCCCGCTATCCGGGTGCTACTGTCCATTCCCATCGGGAATTTGCGGCCAAGGCATGTCCGTGTTTCGACGCTGCGGCTGAATATGGCTGAATATAATACTGATGGCTGCCGGAAACTTAATCGCGGTTGACATTGTTTATTAAATGTAAATAATTGTTACATTTTGATACCGCATTTCCTCCATACTGCTTATCAGGCTCTTGCTTATGCTTTTAAATCTTTACTTCCCCGTCTGTCAGGATGTGGACTTTTGTTCGTGTGCGTGCCGGCGATGGCTCTGATATTGCAGTCGTGCAGCCATTCCGCGATAATCTGTCCTGATGGCGGAGGCAGGGTGATCGACGTGAGATTCATGTGGAATGACGCCCCCGATGCAATGCCCGACGGTATGACGCTCTATTTCTTCCCGGTGAATTCCGACGGAAACATATGGCGGTTTGACATTGCCGGCCGCGACGGCGGAAAGGTGGAACTGCCTTTCGGCTCTTATCGGCTTCTCGCTTTCAACAACGATTTGCCGAGGATTGATTATTCGGAGATCTCTTCTTACGACAGCTTCACCGCCAATGCCCGCTTTGCCGGAAAGGCTTTGGTCTATGCTCCCGGTCTGCTCTATGTCGGGACTGTCGGTTTCGTCGATGTGACTGTCTGTGGGGTGGAATATACAGACCATGAAGGATGCGGCAAGAATTGTCCACGAGGGCTCGTCAGATGCTATCCGAAGCTTGAATCGACAATCTACAATGTGATTGTCCGTGACATCGACGGAATGTCGCTCGTGCGTTCTGCGTCGGCGACAATCGAAGGCATTGCCTCGGCTATGAAGCTTGCCAGCGGTGACGCGACGGGCTATGTTGTCGGAGAGTCTTTGTCGCTTTCCTCTCTTCGGCAATCTTCCGAGATGAACGGCGTTACCACCGGTTTCGGTTCTATTCCCGGAAAGAATGAATACTGGCTGATCATAACTGTCACGCGTACCGATGGGAAAACCTTTGCCAAACGTATAGATGTCTCCTCGCAAGTATTGAACAGTTCCAATCCACGGAATGTTACTATTATAGTAGACGGGCTCGATATTCCCGGCGACGATCTGCCTCCGTCATCAGATGACAATGTCGGCATAGAGGTCGGAGTCGATGGATGGCACGAAATAATTATTGACATTAACACTGATTCCGTCATTGCCTGAGGGTAGCTCTCGGTTTTGTTATATCGGATTTAAATTTTTACTTATATGAAGAATAAACATTTCTATCTCATGGCTGCTATGGGCATCTCCGTATTAGGTTTTTGCTCTTGCTCTGATAATGATGCGCCAGGCATTGACTCCTCCGTCTCAGCATCAAATGCCATCCGTTTTGCCGCTAACACGGAGCTTGCGTCCCGTGCCGGTGATATTACGACCAACACCCTGAAGGACTTCTACGTATATGCCTATACCAGGACAGATGGTGTGCCCGAGCTTTTTATGGACAATGTGACCGTTTCCAAAAGCGATAATAACACATGGACCTATTCGCCCATAAAGTATTGGCCTGCAGATCAGACTGTGGATTTCTACGCTTTTGCTCCTGCGTGGGTAGGGGAATCAGGCCCTCTAAAACCGGTCCCGTATTATAATTACCCGGGAGATGAAGATATTGTCTATGCTGTTAGCCCTGATCTTACAGGTAATACAGATGCACCCAATGCTCAAGTGGTATTTAATTTCCGACATGCATTATCAAAGGTGACGGTTAAAATGAGTTCTACGAATGAAAACTTGAAGGTTAAAGTAACAAACGTCGTACTGACTAATATAATGAGTCGTGGTAATTTTAATTTCCCAAAGGTCTCTACTTCGCAGACAATTCCATCGGAAACGACTACCCCCGGAGCTGTATCGGAAAATAGTATTGGGAAATGGACAGACCAGAATACGCGTACGGGCTATATTTTGCACATGTCTCAGGATCAAGGTGAGATTATTGAGTTGACCAGTACCCCGATTGACATTACTTTGCATGGCGATGGAATTGGCTCGCAATACATGATGCCTCAGCCTCTTGTATGGAGATCAAACGGAAGTGGAAATGATACATATATTACAGTCATGGGGTCAATCTATGATGCAAAGACCGGTGACAAGCTTTGGCCTAATGAAAATACTCCTCCTGAAAATATTTCTGAGGGTAGTACAAACCGTGATGGCCTGATGAAATTCCCACTCTCGACGAGCAAGTTGACGAGCTGGATTCCCGGTTGCCACTACATTTACAATATGGTCATAAATGCCAATGATGAAATGGGTGCCATTGAATTCGGGTCTCCTACAGTTGACTCTTTCGTTGATATTGAAAGCAATTATCAATGATGTAATCTTCTAAATGATATAAAAAATAACGGACTATCGTCGCGACAGCCCGTTATTTTTTTCATTACGGTTTAGCTTTTTATTGCCAAATATGGATAGATATTTAGTCGATTTCTTCGTCAGCCTCATAGCCACCCATTTCGCGGATAGCGTTCTTCAGCATGGTGTACTGCTGGAAGAGATGGTTGACAGGAACTTCACCCTTGGTGTAGTCGTGCATCGGGCTCTTGAGGAAGAAGCTGAGGAAGCGCTGGATTCCGTGACGGCCGGCGCGTGCTGCGAGGTCGCTCAGAAGCACGAGGTCAAGACAGAGGGGAGCTGCGAGGATTGAGTCGCGGCAGAGGAAGTTGATCTTGATCTGCATGGGATAGCTCATCCATCCGAAGATATCGATGTTGTCCCAGCCTTCCTTGCTGTCGTTGCGCGGGGGATAGTAGTTGATACGTACCTTGTGGTAGTAGCCTTGGTGGCCGCCTTCTTCAGCACCGCCGCAGTTTGCGTTGTAGAGGTCGGGCTGGTCTTCGGGTACGAGGATTGATTCGAGGGTTGAAAGCTTTGAAACTTCCTTGGTGCGGAAGTTGGCGGGTTCGTCAAGCACGAGACCGTCGCGGTTGCCGAGTATGTTGGTTGAGAACCATCCGTTGAGGCCGAGGCAGCGAGTGCCGATGATGGGAGCGAAACCTGACTTCACGAGAGTCTGGCCGGTCTTGAAGTCCTTGCCGGCGATAGGCATGCCGGTTTGCTCGCTGAGTTCCCACATTGCGGGGATGTCAACAGTGGTGTTGGGTGCGCCCATGATGAAGGGTGCGCCTTCCTTGAGGGCTGCGTATGCGTAGCACATCGAAGGTGCGATGTGTTCCTTGTCGTCAGCCTTCATTGCAGCTTCGAGAGCTTCGAGTGTGCCGTGGATCTTTTCGTCAACCGGAACATAGACTTCGGTTGAAGCGGCCCAGAGGACAACAACACGGTCAACTCCGTTTTCTTTCTTGAAGTTGCGGATATCTTCGCGGAGCTGTTCGGCCATTTCCCAGCGGGTCTTCTCGCCCATCACGTTGTCACCGTCGAGACGCTTTGCATAGTTCTTGTCGAAAGCGGCCTTCATGGGGACGATCTTTTCGAGTTCGTCCTTCACGGGTTCGATGTCCTTTTCCTGAAGCACTTCAGCATAGATAGCGCTCTGGTAGGCGTTGGCGGGATAAACGTCCCATGCGCCGAACACGATGTCGTTGAGATCGGCCATAGGAACGATGTCCTTATAGTGGAGATATTTTTTGTCTGCTCCCTTGCCGACACGGATCTTGTCGTATTGGGTCATTGAGCCGACAGGTTTTGCGAGACCTTTGCGGGCCATGAGGACGCCGGTCATGAAGGTGGAGGTAACTGCTCCAAGTCCTACTACGAGTACGCCAAGCTTACCGTTGGCGGGTTTTACAGTAGATTTAGTCATGATGGTTGTTTACTTACTAATTGATAGTAAATTATTAAGGTTATGTTTAATTGTTTCTGACTTTGGATGCCCGCACTGTGGTTTGTGATGAAAGCGTGCGCTGCATTTCAGCCCCCAAAAGTACAGCTATTTTTTCGAATGTGAAATAATTTTTATTTAAAAATTCCACATGATTTGTGAAAAATCATTTAATAAAGCTCTATATAGTAAATATATCATAAATATAAGCTTATATCAGTATATAAAACACAATAAACGTTAACGTGGCAGCTTCGTCCCATCTTATATCCCGACTTGTCGATAGAATTTGACAGTGAGCGCTTTGCATGTTTTTTGCGTATGACACAGAATTTATAGTCCCGTTATTCTTACATGGATGAAAAGATTATAATTTATTGGTTCATGGTATTGGTGGAAGTTGCGATAATGGTAAAAGAACGACATAGCCCCGTGTAACATCTCAAAGTCACACGGGGCTGTGTTATAATTTAAGGTATTAAGAACGATTGTCAGGGAAAGACTTATTCCACAGTCCAAGTTTCGCCGGCGAGGACCATGTCGCGGAGCGAGCTGAAGTTTTTGCGGGCGCGTACTTCGGCCACCTGTTCCTCGACAGCCTGATCGTAGGCGGGCGAGTCAACGTCGCGGATCACACCGAGTGCCAGCGGGAGGTCGTGGCCGTCCATCATGGCGAGCTGCTGGTGGAGGAAGTTTGACGGAGTGTGGGCGTCGTGAACGAGCACGTCGTCTATCGTGTAGCCTTCTTCACCGACCTTCACAGCCTTGAGCAGGAATCCGTCGCGGACGAGACCCATTTCATTGTCCTTGCCGAAGAGCATTTTCTCGCCGTGGACGAGATGGATTGTGCGCTCGGCGCGGTGTTCCTTGTCAGTGATGAAATTGTGGATGCCGTGGTTGAAGATTACGCAGTTCTGGAGGATTTCGACAACCGATGCACCCTTGTGGCGGGCGGCTGCGACGAGCACTTCCTGCGAAATCTGAAGCTCTACGTCGATGCTGCGGGCGAAGAAGTTGCCGCGTGCGCCGAAGACGAGTTCAGCGGGGATGAAGGGGTCTTCGGTAGTGCCGTAGGGCGAAGACTTCGAAACGAAACCACGGTCGCTGGTCGGTGAATACTGACCCTTGGTCAGACCATAGATTTTATTGTTGAAGAGGAGCATGTTGATGTCGATGTTGCGGCGCACTGCATGGATGAAGTGGTTGCCGCCGATTGCGAGACCGTCGCCGTCGCCCGAAATCTGCCATACGGTCATGTCGGGGCGCGCTACCTTGAAGCCGGTGGCTATGGCTGCCGCACGTCCGTGGATGGTGTGGAAACCGTAGGTGTTCATGTAGTAGGGGAGGCGCGAGCTACAGCCGATGCCCGAGATGACAGCTGTCATGTGGGGAGGCACACCCACGGTGGCCATAGCCTTGTGGAGTGAGTTGAGGATGGCGTGGTCGCCGCAGCCGGGACACCAGCGCACTGACTGGTTGCTCTTATAGTTGGCGGGGGTATACTGAGTCTGTTCCATGATTATTAGTCCTCCATGATTTTAGTTACACCTTTGACTACTTCGCTCACAAGGAAGGGCTGGCCTTGAATCTTGTTGATGCGTTTGATGTTGAGACCGTGGAAGCGGGCCTGAAGATAGTCGGCGAACATGCCTGTGTTGAGCTCGGCCACGATTACGGTCTTGTAGCTGCTGAGCACTTCCTCCGTATTGGCGGGAAGCGGGTTGATGTAGTTGAAGTGGGCGAAGGCCACGGGCTTGCCGGCTGCACAGAGTTCGCCGGCGGCAGTGCGGAGATGGCCGTATGTGCCGCCCCAGCCGACGAGGATGGTGTCGGCCTCTTTCGGGTCGAGGACTTCGAGTGCAGGAATGTCGTTGGCGATGCGGGCGATCTTTTCGCGACGGGCCATGACCATCTTTTCGTGGTTGATGGGGTCGGTTGAGATTGCGCCTGTGTTGTAGTCTTTTTCAAGACCGCCCACACGGTGCATGGCGCCTTCAGTGCCGGGGATGGCCCAGTAGCGCACGAGGTCTTCGTCCTTGCGGGTGTAGGGCTGCCATGCTTCGTCGACAGCGTTGGGAGCGAGCAACGGAGGATGTATTTCGGGAAGTTCCGAAGCTTCAGGGACGCGCCATGCGCTCGATCCGTTGCCGATGAAGGCGTCGGTGAGAAGGATGACGGGAGTCATGTGTTCCACGGCTATGCGTGCGGCTTCGAAAGCCATTGTGAAGCAGTCGGTCGGAGTGGACGCCGCCACAACTGCAAGTGGCGATTCACCGTTACGGCCGTAGAGCGCCTGCATGAGGTCGGTCTGCTCGGTCTTGGTGGGGAGACCGGTCGAGGGGCCGCCGCGCTGCACGTCGACGATGACCAGCGGAAGTTCGGCGATGACGGCGAGGCCGATGCCTTCGCTCTTGAGGGCGAGGCCGGGGCCTGAAGTGGAGGTGACTGCGAGATGTCCGGCGAACGATGCTCCGATTGCCGAGCAGACACCTGCGATTTCATCTTCCATCTGGACGGCTTTAACGCCGAGGTCCTTACGCTTTGCAAGTTCCTGAAGGATGTCGGTCGCAGGGGTGATGGGGTAGCTGCCGAGGAAGAGGGGACGGCCGCTCTTCTCCGATGCGGCGATGAAGCCCCATGCGGTGGCGGTGTTGCCGTTGATGTCGGTGTAGACACCGGGGACGGCCTCTTCGGTCTCGATGCGGTAGGTCGAGACGGTTGCGTGTATGTTGTTGCCGTAGTTGTAGCCGGCTTCGATAACCTTTGCGTTGGCTTCGAAGATGGCGGGTTTCTTGGCGAATTTGCCTTTGAGCATGCGGAGCGCGCCTTCGAGCGGACGGTCAAAGAGCCAGCAGACGAGTCCGAGGGCAAAGATGTTGCGGCATTTGAGGATGCTCTTGTTGTCGAGTCCGGAGTCCGCGAGGGCGGCTTTGGTCATCGAGGTCACGGGCACTTCAACTACCTGAGCCTTGATGTCGAGTTCCTTGAAGGGATCGAGGGTCTCGAAAAGTGCTTTCTTGAGATCTGCTTCCTTGAATGAGTCGATGTCGACGATCACTACTCCGCCTGGCTTGAGGAAGCGGATGTTCTGTTTGAGGGCTGCGGGATTCATGGCGATAAGCACGTCGCAGAGGTCGCCCGGTGTGTGGACGTCGACTCCGACGCTTACCTGAAAGCCTGACACTCCGCTGAGCGAACCTTGGGGGGCGCGTACTTCGGCCGGATAGTCGGGGAAGGTTGACACTTTGTTTCCTAACCCTGCGGATACATTTGTGAAAATGTTGCCTGCAAGCTGCATGCCGTCGCCGGAGTCGCCGGAGAAGCGGACCACAACTTTGTCGAGGGTCTTGACATTGGTCTTGTCTAACATAATGTGTGAAATTAAAGTTACAAGGTTTTCTATATGTTGTTCATGGTTGAAAAAATCTCGGGTTGGCGGCTTAAGCCTCGGATTGGCTCCGGGCTTTTTCCACTGCGTCAAAGCGGAGCGGTTGGCCGTGGGGCGCGGCGAAGACACCGTCGCTGTAGGCCGTCGCTCCGTTGACCATTGTCAGGCGTATGTTGTGGCTCAGGCACATTCCTGCGAGTGGTGTCCATCCGCATCGTCCGGCCATATCGCTGTCGGTGATTTTGACAGGGCGGACAGACGGGTCTACGGGGTCGAGGAGCACGAGGTCGGCATAGTAGCCCTCGCGGATAAATCCGCGCCGGTCGATGCCGAGCAGCCGGGCCGGATTGTGGCTCATTAGCTCGACGATGCGTTCAGGCCCGATGGATTCGAGCCGGGGGGCGGTGTCGAGCAGTTCGAGCATGGCGCGGAGCGAGAACTGCACCATCGGCATGCCTGACGCGGCGGTCAGAGCGTCGCCCTCTTTCTGCCGGAGGAGATGCGGGGCATGGTCGGTGGCGATGGTGTCGATACATCCTCCCGGGAGGAGTTCGCGCAGGAGGGCTATGCGGTCGGAGGCTTCCTTTATGGCGGGATTGCATTTGATGCGCGCTCCGAGACGGTCGAAATCATTGCGGTCAAAAAGGAGATATTGCGGACAGGTCTCGGCTGTGACGCTGACACCTTCGGCCTTGGCCTTCTTGATCATTTCCAGCTCATCGGCGGTGGAGATGTGGCAGATGTGGAGATGTGCGCCGGTCCGGCGGGCAAGTCCGATGGCTCTGCGGGTGGCTTCGATACATGCTTCGCGCGGGCGGACGTCGGGATGGCGTTCCACCGGGATTGTGCCTCCGCATTCGTCGAGCAGACGGTCGCGCGAGGTGCGGATGATGGCTTCGTCTTCGGCATGGACTGCGATGAGAGCGGGCGATTCAGCGAAGAGCCGGGTGAGGGTCGAGTTGTCGTCGACAAGCATGTTGCCTGTCGATGAGCCGAGGAAAAGTTTCACTCCTGCCACCTGCGAGTAGTCGGCAGCGAGCAGTTCGGTTATGTTGTCGTTGGTCGCGCCGATGAAAAATCCGAAGTTTGCGGCCGAAACCTCTGACGCGCGTTTGATTTTGTCGTCAACGGCCTTGCGGCTGACTGTTGCCGGCCGCGTGTTTGGCATGTCGACGTATGATGTGACTCCTCCTGCGACTGCTGCCCGGCTTTCGGTCTCGATGTCGCCTTTTTCGGTCAGTCCCGGGTCGCGGAAGTGGACGTGGGTGTCGATGACTCCGGGCATGAGCATGCCACCCCCGCAGTCGATGACTGTGTCTGCTTTCTGTCGGAGCGCGTTGAGCGAGTCAGGGCCGTCGGCCGGAAGGGTTGATTCTTCGCCGGTGCGGACTATCAGTTGGCCGTCGGTCAGGACATAGCCTCTGTAGCGTCGGCCTTCATTTACGATTTCGGCGTTGTGGAGCAGGGTGACTGACATGGGGGGTATTAGTCGCTAACTGTTGGTCAGAGGTAGCAATTGTTTAAGTATTAAGGATTAAGTGTTAAGTTAAGGATTGAGGGCCTTGCGATCGTATTTGTTGAAGAGGCTTGACCATTTCAGCCTGAGGACTCCGAAGAAGCCTTCGCTGAATATTCCGGAGCTCATCTTTGATGTGCCGAGCACGCGGTTGACGAAGATGATGGGAACTTCGACTATCTTGAATCCGTATTTATAGGCGAGAAATTTCATCTCGATCTGGAATGCGTAGCCTTTGAACCGTATATGGTCGAGCGGGAGGGTTTCGAGCACTTTGCGGCGGTAGCATACGAATCCGGCTGTCGCGTCGTTGATCGGCATGCCTGTGACTATGCGGACGTAGCGCGATGCGTAAAATGACATTAGCACCCGTCCCATCGGCCAGTTGACGACGTTGACCCCTGTGACATAGCGTGAGCCTACGGCGACATCCGCGCCTTTGACGGCGCATGCCTCGTAGAGTTTCATCAGGTCATCGGGGTTGTGGGAGAAGTCGGCGTCCATCTCGAAGATGTACTCATAGCCGTGTTCGAGCGCCCATTTGAAGCCGGCGATATAGGCAGTCCCGAGTCCGAGTTTGCCTTTTCGCTGAATCATGTGCAGACGGCCGGTGTGTGTAAGTTGAAGTTCCTTGACAATATCCGCTGTGCCGTCGGGCGAATTGTCATCAATAATCAAAACGTCAAATTTTCGGGACAGTCTGAAGACTGCCTCGATGATTGCGGCAACATTTTCCCTCTCGTTATAGGTGGGTATGATGACCACACTGTCAACAGTTGTCGTGACGGACTGCATATTGTCAGACCTTATAGGTGATTTTTTCTGGTGCAAAATTAGTGAATAAACTTTGTCCTGAACAAATAAAATCAAGAAAAATTTCTTTAAACAGCTACTTAATTCCGCTCTTTGTGAAAAATCTCAGTCCTGTCGTTGATGTCAATCGTATTTTTCGACAATCCAACTGTCGATGTTGCGGAGTGTGGACGAAAAGTTGACTCCTATTTTGATGATTTCCTTTCCTTCGGAGTAAAATGGGAGTGCATAACCCATGCGGTCAATCTGTTCGATGGCCTCACGCGGGGATTTGTCCAATTTGAATTCAAAAATAAAAATCCGGGAGTCGGTCTTGACGATAAGGTCGGCTCGTCCGCGGCTGCTACGGTATTCGGTACGTGTATAATAGCCCAAGAGCGTGAACACGAGATAGAGGACATTGTGGAAATGAAGTTCCGTCTCGCGTATCTGGTCGTAGGGAAAATCGGCGAATAGACTTTGAAGACGGTGCATGAAGCTGTCGACATTTCCGTTACTGATGTCGCGTGTGAATTCGCGGATGGCGAATGTCCCGTTTCCGTTGCGGATTGATGTGTAGTAGGGAAAGAGGAAGTTGAGAAAACCGCGTTCGACTTCTTTGTTCGGAAAGCCGAGGGTATAGAGGCCGAACTGCCGGTCAAAGTCGCGGATTGTCAGGTAGCCACTCTGATACATCAACGGAATTATTCCTGCCATTGCGAGGTCGAGGCCTTTAAGTTCGTCCTGTGAGGCTTCGGCTTTGTTAAGCCGGTCGAGCGGATAGTTTTTTTTCTGTAGCAGTCTCACCAGAAACGTAGGTGTGCCCGTTTCAAACCAATAGTCTCCGATCGATTCCGATGCAAGTGCGTTGAGTAGGCTGAACGGGTTGTAGATACCTTCGCATTCTGCGGGATCTGCGAATCGGTAGCCATCGTAGTTGCGACGGAGTTCTTCGGCCATTGCTGAGACCGGGATATTTCGTTTGTCCGCGAACGAACTGATGGCGGGAGTGAAGTAGCTGACTATTTCAGACTCTGCTACGCCACAGATGGCATTGTATTCAGGAAGAAATGATATGTCGCGCAGGTTGTTGAGATCGCTGAATATGCTTACTTTGCTGAACCGGGTGACTCCTGTGAGCATGGCCAGTTTGATGTAGCCGTCCATTGATTTCATCACACCGTAGAATCCTTTCAGCATGTTGCGGAATTCCTCCTGCAGTTCCGGTGAGGTCAGAGTTTGGGTCAGGGGCGTGTCATATTCGTCGACAAGTATCACTACCTGTCGGCCGGTCTTGTCATAAACGCCTTTGATTGCATTCTTGAATCTCAGAGCTACAGTGTGACCGTCTTCCGACAACCCGTAGTTTTTCTCGATTTCCGACAAGAAATAGTTGAGCACTTTGGTCAGGGTAGGGATGTCGTTATAGTTCTCGCCTGACAAATCGAGATGAAACACCGGATATTCTTTCCATTCTTTCTCGTATGTGGCGATTTCAAGACCTTCAAAGAGTTCTTTGCACCCTTTGAAATAGGCTTCGATGGTTGACATCAGCAGGCTTTTGCCGAATCGGCGGGGACGGCTCAGAAAATAGTATTTACCGGTGTCGACAAGTCGGCGGATATAGCCTGTCTTGTCGACATATATATAGCCGTTCCGGCGTATGTCGCGGAAATTCTGTATGCCTATAGGAAATTTGTATGCCGGTGTCATCATGAAAGCAAAGATATGAAATAAATTCTTTATTTCCAATCGCGCTTTTCCGGACTATAAGAAAATCCCCCGTCGCTGCTCACGCAGTGGCGGGGGATACTCATTATTACGTCATGTAAATATTAAGAGAATTGAAGTTGTTGTTCTGATTAAACTTCGTAGGCTAATGACATTTAGTCATTGGGTACGTTTTCAAGTCCTGAGGTCGGGTTTTCATGCGACCGCAGTGCCGTTGTTATCGCTGAATGTATTTTTTGCCGTTCTTGATTACGAGACCCTTGTAGTTCTCGTCGACTTTCTGGCCAAGAACGTTGTAGATAACGTCAGACTGGGGCTGTTCGTTGATGATGATGTCAGCGATTCCGCTTGTTTCAGAGTCAGCTGTGTAACCGTAGTTGGGAGCGCTGTAGTTATTATAGCCCATAGCATACAGGTTGATGTTCGCACCTGTCTCAGAGCCGAAAATATAGTATTTGTGACCTTCAGTTAGACCGACGGTGGCCTTGCTGATAAGAGTCTTGGTGTCAGTTATGTGCGACGAGCTCGCGAGGACGTAGGCACCTACTTCTTCGTTAACTGTGGCATCCCATACATACATAGTATATTTGTTTGAACCACGGTTGGAGAACAATGTCAGTTCGCCACCTTTCTTTGCCTCTACGGTAAAGATAGCATAGGGCTGCTTGATGCCTTCTGAGAGAGCCTCAAGAGCGTATACGGGATCGGCAGAACCATAACCTGCGGCAGAACCCATCTGGAATGCTCTATCGAACAGTGTGGTGTTGATGCCTGACATGCTGACATTTGCACCGGGCTTGGCAGTGCTGGCATTGTTCATCACTACTTTCAGGTCTTCGGAGTCGGCAACTACAGTCTCGTTGGGAAGTACATAGCCATACTTATAGTCGCCCCAGAGAGCCTCATAACCGGCAGCCTTGGCATCATCCAAGGAGGGAGGAAGGATAGCAGTCGAGTATTTGGTTGCGTCAAATTCAGTTACAGAATATTTTTCTGATGAGTAAGGTGTATATACTATCTCATACAGGTTGATATTCGCACCTGTCTCAGAGCCGAAAATATAGTATTTGTGACCTTCGGTTAGACCGACAGTTGCCTTGCTGATAAGGGTTTTGGTGTCAGTTATGTGCGATGAGCTTGCGAGAACGTAGGCACCTACTTCTTCATTGACTGTGGCATCCCATACATACATGGTGTATTTGTTCGAGCCACGGTTGGAGAACAATGCCAGTTCGCCGCCGACTTTAGCCTCTACGGTAAAGATAGCGTAGGGCTGCTTGATACCTTCAGAAAGAGCTTCAAGGGCATATATAGGATCGGCAGAGCCATAACCTGCGGCAGAACCCATTTGGAATGATCTGTCAAACAAAGTAGTGTTGATGCCTGACATACTGATATTCGCTCCGGGTTTTGCTGTGCTTGCGTTGTTCATAACGACTTTGATAGCATCGTTGTCAACCAGCTGAGTTTCATTGGGGAGTACATAGCCGTACTTGTAGTCACCCCAAAGAGCTTCGTAGCCTGCTGTCTGAGCATCAGCTACTGTAGGAGGGACAATAACGGTCTGTGCGGTAGCGGCGATAGCCATGGCTGACGCAGCTGAGAAGAGTAAAAATTTCTTCATAGTAATTTTTTTATTAGGAATTATAAGCTGTTATCGGAGTATAAGTCCCCGGCCGAAAGGCCGGGGCTTTTTATAGTTGTCTGGTTGGATTTAGAAACCTTTGCCGGGAGTAGTGCCGTAGCCGTTGTCACCGTACTGATTCTTATTGTCAATCTGGTTGAGGAAGTCAGCCGAGATCGGGCGGAGATAGTGCCTTTCCGGGTTGAAGAATTTGGCAGCGCGTTTGTTATATTTAGCAAGGCGGTCTTCGAAGGCATGGTGACGCTTGAGGAGTGCCCAACGGTTAAGCTCACCTGCCATTTCACGGGCATATTCATCGAAGATAACGTCTTCGGTGACTGTGCCGAGCGCGGGAGTGGTTGCTCCGGGACGTGTGGCACGTATGCGCAGGGGCTCAAGATATTTCGCTGCAGCTGCTGGATCATTGAGTTGCTGACATGCTTCTGCTGCAATCAGATAGATTTCGGCTGTACGCATAATCATCATGTCGCCATTCTTTGTATTGAGACCGCTGCCCCATGAACCGTTGTAGCACCAGTTGAACTTGATAAGCGAGGGATAGAGCTGATAAGAGTTTGTGCCGTCAAACTGCTCGGTCTTGAACTCGGTTGAGTATTCGCTGCTGCCGTAGAGGTCATCGATATTGAGAGTGAAATACTGGCTCTGAGCTTTCTCTTCGGGAGTGCGGGTCTCTTTTGACATCACGATAGCAAAACGATTGTCGTCGAGAGCCACGGGATAGTCAACAACATAGGCGTTCTTGACCTGCAAGAGCTTGTCGGGGTTACCGGAGGTCTCACCCTTAGGCCACACGCCGGAGGGGACATACTGGTTGTAGGCACCGCCCTCGACCACTTTCATATCGATGTACGGATAGATTTTCTTGCCGGTAAATTTTGTGTTGATGCCATACTTCTTGACAATGGGAGGAGTGATTGTGACGCATGTGCCGGCATACGGGCCTACCCACTGGTGGTCGGGGTCAGTCATGGAGAACATGCCGAAAGCGGTCATGAAAGTGTTTTCCCAACGGCGGTCCCAAGAGGGATCGAAGACGTCGATAGAATACTTCGAGGGTGCGAATGTATTGTTGTTTGTACGTCCGAGGTAGTAGTTACCCTTATCGCTCCTTGTGTAGAGGTCGGTGAGCTTGTTGGGGTTACAGATGGTATATGTGAAGAGGTTATTCTTCACATAGTAGTTTTTCATGTCTGAGAGCGTGGCGTTGGCTCCTGATGCGATAAAGAGAGCCTCTTTGTTGTTTCGGTTGTTTTCCTGCGCCCAGAGGTCGTCGATATTGTCATAGAGATAGACGTTGTAGGCAGAGGAATTGGTGATAATATCCTCGGCCACTTCGCGTGCACGCTGCCAGTATGACTTGCCGTCCTCTTGGAGACCTTCGCCAGCGCCTTGTGCGTAGGCACGGGCCAGGATGCCGAGGGCGGTCTTCTTAGTGACTCGGGCATAGTTGCCGTCGACAGGAGTGTTGTCGAGGGCTTCGGCTGCCTCCTTTAGATCTGTGGTGATGGATTGGTATAAATCCTCTACTGTGCTTCGGACGGGTTTTGTGTTCACATTGCCTACCTCCTCGGTGGTGAGGGTCACGGGTCCGTAGTATGTGACAAGGAGGAGATTATAGAAAGCGCGGAGAGTCTTGGCCTCGGCCACGATTTTAGCTTTTTCTTCCTCAGTGCCACCCACTACCTTGTCGGCATTGGCTATCACAGAGTTACAGGAGGGAATCGTGGTATATGCCTGCTTGAAGAGCTTGTTGGACGCATTGGTATTGGTGGTGAGTCCGTCGTAATAAATAAGCTGCTTTGCATAGTCGCGGTTGCCGGAGGGACAGAGCCACATGTCGGTTCCGCCTTCGGCCACGCTCAGGAAGTCATAGACGCTGTAGAGCTGTGTGGCGAGCGGTGAGTAGCAGTAAGTGGCAAGACCCTTCCAAGTCTCGAATGAGTCGACGGTCTCATTGCCGGCGGAGGGGTTATACTCGTCGAGACCACAAGAAGTCAGGCCGAGAGTGGAACCCGCGAGCGCCACTAATGTATATTTGAGAAAATTTTTCATTGTTGTTGCTGTGGTTGTTTTTAGAATGTGAGATTAAGACCGAAAACAAATTGCTTGGTAAGGGGGTAATTGAGGCTGCCGTTCATTTCAGGATCGTAGTCCTTGAGCAGGTCGCTCTTGGCGATTACAAGCGGGTTGGTGAGTGTGGTGTAGACGCGGAGCTTGCTGATACCGGCACGTTTCATGATGTTTTCGGGCAGTGTGTAGCCGAGTGTGATGTTCTTAATCTTGAAGTATGAACCGTCGACAAACTGCAGTGCGTAGTAACCGGTATAGCTGGTGATATCGCTGCTACTGTTGAGTGCGGGGAAGTAGTGGTTCTGGTCACCGGTCGCCTCAGTCCAATAGTCAAAGTAGGTGGGGAAGTTCGATGAGGCTGAGGGATCATAAGAGCCGAGCATGTCGTATTTGATTGTCTGGCCGAAACGCATATACATATATACCGATAGGTCAAAGTTCTTGTAAGTGAAAGTGTTCTTCAGACCCAAAGTCCAGTCCGGAGAGTTGTGGCCGAGTACCTGATAGTCGTTGCCGCTGATAGTGTAACGGTTATCGGCATCGTAGTGCACGAGCTTGCGCTCGATTTCACCGTTGGCACCTTCGACATCTTCCCAACGTGAGAACTGACCGGGGCCGTCATGAATCATACCGGGTACATATACCTTGAGGTCACCGGGCTTGCAGCCAAATACTGCGGCGTCTTCAGCCTCTGAAGTTTTCCATGTGCCCTGTAGCTTGTAGTGATAGTATGAGTTGACAGGATAACCTTTGTAGTATACAGGGCCGCCGTCTCCGTTGGTCATGTATTCCTGATCGGGTGTCATGAGCCGGGTGATTTCCTCGTGGTTGGCAGTAAATGTACCGTTGATGGTCCATGAGAAGTCGCCGGGGCGGCGCTCGATAAACGGACGGCCTGTTACTGCGAGTTCAATACCGTGGTTGAGGGTCTCACAGATGTTGACATTTGTTTTGTATTGTGTCGAGGCATTGAACGAACCGTTGTTGACAGGCAACAGGCGGCTGTAGATTACGCCTTCGGTTTTTGTGCGGTAGTAGTCGGCTGTGAGGTCAATGCGACCGTTAAGCACGCTTGCGTCGAGACCGAAGTTCCAGCTCTTTGACTTCTCCCATGTGAGCGAGAGGTTGGCGATGTTCTCGGTGAAGTAGCTTGTATCGGCGAGTCCGCCACCGAGGATAGTCATACCCGGGATGAGTGACGAGAAGCTTGAATAGGGGTCGATAGAGGCGGTACCGGTGACACCGTAGCCGACGCGCAACTTGAGGTTGTCGAGCCAGCTGCCACGCAGTTTGCTCATGAAGGGCTCATCGGAGATGCGCCATCCGAGCGAGAAGGCAGGGAAGGTGTCCCAGCGGTTTCCATCGGCAAGGCGCGACGAGCCGTCGTGGCGTACAGACACGCTTGCGAGATATTTGCCGGCGAATGAGTAGTTTATACGACCTACGAAACCGAGACCCTTCGACATCACATATTCCGATTTGGCCAATGTGTTTGCAATGTTAGCTTTGTTTTCGCTGAGGTTGTGCCACAGATAGGAGTTTGATGAAAGATTTGTGCCCTCGCCGTATATGCCTGACATGCGGTTGTGGTTCCATGATGTAACACCTGTAAGGGTGAAGTTATGGTCACGGTTGAGGATGAAATTATAGGTGAGGATGTTCTCCCACTTATAGTTGGCGTAATTGTCCTGGTCGACGTAAGCCTTCACATGGGCGTTGGTCCCTTCTACAGTGGTGGATTGGCTGTCGGCATAGTAGTTGTATGAGCCTTCACCCTGGAAGTAGTTGTGGGTGTTGTAGTGGAGCGTCGCGTTTAGGCGGCTCTCCCATGAGAAACCCTTGAACGGGGAGACACGGATGTAGGGGTTGAGGTAGATGCGTGTCTGCTGGTAGTTGTTGCGGTAGTTGCTCTTATTGTTGAGCAGGAGGCTCGCGTCCTGGCTTCCTGCTACCGGTGTACGGTTCACGTTGCCTTCCTCGTCGTAGAGAGAACCGATCGGACTCTGTGTGAGCATTCGGTCGAGCTTGGCATAGGCCGAGTTGCGGTAGGTGTAGCTGCCCTGAAGGTTGACACCGAGGTCGAGCCAGCTGCGCACCTTGTGGTCGATGCGGATGTTGGTAGAGTAAATCTTGTTGTTGTCGTTGGAGTACTGTCCTTCCTCGTCAGAGAAGTTGAGCGAGAAGTAGGCTTTGGTCTTCTCTGTGCCGCCGCTTACCGAAACGGAGTAGTTCTGCGTCACGCCGGTCTTGAGAAGGGCGTCGGTCCAGTCAATGGAGTTGGCGCCAAGCCATGAGTCAACTGTGAGATTCGGATTGAGGTCGAGCGCGCCCTGATAGGCTAAGGCCGCACTGCCGAGGATGTCAGTCGGATCGGTCGGGCCGCCGCCGGCGGTGATTGCCTGCTTGCGCAGTTCGTAAAATCCGCGTGAGTTATAGACCTTAGGCACTGTCGACCATCCGTTGACACCGACGTAGGCGTTGAAGTTGACTGTCGTCTTGCCTTCCTTACCGCTCTTTGTGGTAACGATGATGATACCGTTTGCACCTGACGAACCGTAGATTGCAGTCGAAGATGCGTCCTTGAGCACTTCGATGCTTTCGATGTCATTCGGGTTGATGGTGTTGATGTCGCCGGGCATGCCGTCAATTATATAGGTGGGGGTGCCCGATGCGGTAAACGAACGGTTACCACGCAGCTGCACTGACGGAGTGGCACCTGCCTGACCCGACGCGCGGGTGATGTCGAGACCTGCCACCTTGCCTTGGAGAGCGTCCATGGCGTTTGAGGTTGGCGAGAGGGTGATGTCTTCGTTCTTTACCGATGCGACAGCACCTGTGAGGTCACGTTTTTTTACAGTACCGTAGCCGATTGCCACAACTTCATCGAGGACATTGGAGTCGAGTTCCATTGTGACTTCGATAGAGCTGCGTCCGTCAACTTTGACTGACTGGGGTTTGTAGCCGATGTATGAGAAATGGAGAGTTGCGCCGGGGCGGACATTGAGTGTGAACTGGCCGTCGAAATCGGTTGCCACACCGACTTTTGTTCCCTCTTCAAGTACGGAAACACCAATCATGGGTTCGCCGTTTTCGTCGAGGACCACGCCTGTAACGCGCTGTGTTGTTGCAACTTGTTGGCTTTCAACGGGCTGACCCCCCCTACTGTCAGAAGCCTGAACAGTCTGAGCTGCACCACCCATAAGGCATAAAGCAAGCGCTGTGCATGCCAGCTTCCTGTCGGTCACGGGGTTGAACCCTGACACAGGAGCCTTGGAGTTTCTTTTCATGATGCTGGTTAAATATGAGATTGAGTGTGAAAAATTATTGACGAATTATTGACTACGATTAAATACTGATAAAAGTTATTTAAGACAATTTTGGTAAATAATGGCAAATGTAGGTAAATTTTTTCGAATCAGACAACAGTTTTGCACTAAAAAGTTAGAAAAATGTCCGAAAATGGTCATTTTGTGCCCGCATAGGGGACAAAAAGGTCAAAAAATGGTGATTTTCAGACTGCCTTATTGTCCGCAACCAAAGAATACTTATTGTTTCAGGATTGTTTTGCTGGCAGAGTCAGACAGAATCGGGTCGGGGTTGTGGCCGGGGCTGAGCTTAGCGACAGCGAGCCGCCGTTTGCCATGACGAGCCGCCGGCTTAGACTCAGTCCTATGCCTGAGCCTTGTGGCCGGGTGGTGAAAAATGGTGTGAAAATCCTCGGGGCGATGTCTGAGGGGATCGGGTGGCCGTCGTTTTCGATTTCGATGCGGATTGAGGTGTCGGCTATGGATGCGCGTATTGCGATGAGTGCCGCTCCGGCCTCGGCAGCATTTTTAATAAGGTTGACTATTACTTGCCGCAACTGGCCGCGGTCGGCAAACAGGGTCAGCGACACCGAGGGCAGGGAGACAATGAAATCGGGGTTGTGGGGGCTTACAGGAGCTATGGTGTCGGGATAAAGGTCTGTTGGGGCGCTGAATCCGGCGCGCGCGAGGCTTATGCAGTCCTCAATCAGAGGGCGGATGTCAAACAGTGATTTTTCGGGTAGAGGAAGCGATGATATGCGCCTGTAGTTACCGACGAAATCTTTCAGGCCGCGCGTCGAGCTGCTTATCACGTCGAGTCCGCGGGTCATATAGTCGTTGTCGCCTTCGTAGCGCATACGGAGGGTTTCGGCGATGGAGACTACGGGTGCGATGCCGTTCATGATTTCATGGGTGAGCACGCGGCTCATTTCCGACCATGTTTCTACGGAGGTGTCTTCGAGCTGACGGGTGATGTCGTCGAGTGTGACGATGAGCAGGCGGAGGCCGTCGTGGCGGGTGAAGGCCGAGGTCTTTACGGCGAGATTGCGGACGGTTGCGTTGAGTCCTGTGGGGAGGCCGTCAAGGAGCCGGGTCAGCTCGGACCATGAATCCGAGAGAGCCGAGAGGCGGGTTAGCGCCTGACGGCCGAGCAGACTGAGGGCAGCGGGGTTTGCGAGGATGATGTGGCCTGTCGGGGTGATGACTATCACGCCTGTAGCCACGGCGCCGGTTATCGATTCGTAGTATTTTTCGGTTTCTGAGATTCGGATTCTGAGCGCTGAAAGGCTTTGTGCTATGCGGTTGAGGGTGGCGTTGACCTCACTGTCGGAATTGGCCGGGAAGCGGAGCGATGTGTCGGCCGATTCGATTGCTTCAAGCAACATTCTGAGCTGGCGGTGTGTCCGGGTGATGTAACGGTAGGCCGTGTATGCTCCCCATGCGATGAGGAGGATAGCGGTGATGGTGAGTATGGCTGTCTGGGCTGTTGTCACTTGTCGGAGGTGGAGTATCGGCGATGGACGCTGAACGTCTTATTGTAGGTGATGGCGCTTTAGCTTATTGTAGAGAGTCTGGCGGGTGATTCCGAGCCTCTCGGCGGTTGCCGAGAGGTTGCCGCCGTTGTCGGCGAGGGCTTCAGAGATCATTCGTCGTTCCATCTGTTCGAGCGTCGTTGCGGGTGGATTGACCGGGCTGTCGTCGGATCGGTTGTGAGGTTGATTGCCAGTCTGTGTTGCGGCATGAAGGAGTGTCTGGAGGAGACGGGCATTGTTCCACGGTTTGGTCACAAAGTCGGCAGCGCCGTCTTTCAGTCCTTGGACGGCCAGCTCTATTTCTGCATAGGCGGTGAACAGGACCACAGGGGTGGTGGGGGAGAGGCGCCGGATTTCGCTCAGCCAGTACAGGCCCTCGTTGCCGTTTGTGACGGGTGAGCTGAAGTTCATGTCGAGCAATACGCATGATGGCTTCTCCTCGCGCAGCAGCTGGGGGATGCGTGAGGGGGAGGTGGTGGTGAGAACGCGGTCAAACTTTATTTCTGCCAGAAGTCTGACTGCGGCAAGCACCGAGCGGTTATCGTCGACAACGAGGAGGGTCATTTTGTTTAAGTGTTCGAAATGTTAAGTACTTTATACTAAGTATTAAGTACTAAGTATAAAGTATTGGTCGGGGATTATGTGACTGCAAATCTACTGTTTTTTCTGGATTTCGCCAACGATAGTGCCGTCGAATAGGTGGATGACACGTGAGGCGTATGCTGCGTCGCGGTCGGAGTGGGTGACCATTACGATGGTGGTGCCTTCGCGGTTTAGCCCGGAGAGCAATTCCATGATTTCACGTCCGTTTTTCGAGTCGAGATTGCCCGTAGGTTCGTCGGCAAGGATGAGGCGTGGATGTGTCACAAGGGCGCGTGCGATGGCTACACGCTGCTGCTGACCGCCCGAAAGTTGCTGCGGGAGGTGGGAGGCGCGGTGTGACATATTGACCTTTTCGAGCATTTCGCCCACGCGCTTGCGACGTTCGCTCCGGCTGAGGCCGAGATAGGTCAGCGGGAGTTCGACATTGTGGGCCACGTCGATTTCGTCGATGAGGTTGAAGCTCTGGAACACGAAGCCTATATGGCCTTTACGAATCTGCCCGCGTTCTTTTTCCTTTAGGGCTGATACTTCACGTCCGTTTAGCTTGTAGCTTCCGGATGTCGGTGAGTCAAGGAGTCCGATGATGTTGAGCAGGGTAGATTTTCCGCACCCGCTTGGGCCCATGATAGCGATAAATTCACCGGGAGCGATGTCGAGGTTGACACCGTTGAGTGCTATGGTTTCGATTTCGTCAGTGCGGAAATATTTTGAAATAGCCGTTGTTTTAATCATCTTTTTTATTGTTTAATGGTTAAGGAGCGTGGGTATAAAATGTGAATTATCGAGCGGATTTTAAAAGTCTGAAACTTCGTTACACATTATATTTTACTCTGATTTGAGCCTGTTGACAGGATTTTCGTTGGCGATGCGGTAGGTGACGGCTATGACACACCCAGTCACGAGTATGAGGACTGTCAGACCGGCAAGTATGTACCATAGGCCGATGTGCGAGGCTGTGACTGAGAAGTTGCTGAGCCAGATATGCCCGATATAGGCTGCGCAAAGCACTCCGAGAATGATGGCAGGAATGGCTATACGAGCCACATCGGCAATAATAAGGCTGACAATATCGGAGGCTTCAGCGCCATTGACTTTACGGATGGCTATCTCTTTGCTGCGCCGCTGCACTTCGTCGCGTGCAAATCCGATTAGTCCCATTAGTGAAATGAAAATCAATGCGACAGAGGCGATGAGGGCGGAGTTTCGGAACATGCGCACATCGGAGTAGATTTCGATGGCCTCTTCGGGCATTTTTACAGGTGCGAAATCATAGGCAGGAAAAGTTCCTGAGAGAAAATCGACAAGTTTTATGAAGTTCTGGTCGAATGGTTCTTTTATTTTCAGATATGAATTACCGGAGAATCCACCGTAAATAAGGCATATAGGACGAAGTTCTTCGAAAAATCCGCCTAACTGATAGTCTTTTGCTATGCCTACAAGCTTTAGTGAAACCCCGAAGCCTTTGTTGGAATACAATTGGCCTATATCTTCGGGAGTAAGGTTCATGCGCCGTCCGAATTCTTCGGTTATGACGACTTCTCCATCGCGTTCAATGCCTCTGCCGGCGACAATTCCGATTTCCATCGCATCAAGGAAGTTTTCGTCGATCCATTCGAGACGGGTGTTGAAGAGGACGTTTCCGGCATCATCATATATGTGCTGGCCGCTGTAGCCCCATAATGGATCGGAAACTGAAGCTGTCAGTTTTTCGACATATGGCAGCTGCTTGAGTGTTGATTTCAAAGCTTCCTTGTCGAGCTGATAGGGAATGTTGATTTTTGCCATGCGTTCGACGGAGAAACCCATGTCGTGGCCTGTGATTTCACTGTATTGTGCGCTGACAACAGTCATCAGTGTCCCGACGAAGGCCACACCGCCTATCTGGATGAAAAGGAGTGTGCGTTTCCACGCGCTATTGCGCTCGGTGAAACGTCGGAACACCTGAGTGACCGGTATTTTCGAAAATATCTGTCCCGGCAAGAGACCTCCGAGCAGGAAGAAGAATGTCAGTACTGAGAATGGAATCCACAACCGTGAAGTGGCGAAGATATCGTCAAGAGAAAGCGAGAGAGTATCTGAAATCAGTTTCTCAAATACGAATATCATGATGACCATAACTACGCAAGCGCTCGTAAGCACAATGAAAGTTTCGCATAGAAACATTCGCATTATAGTACCGTTTCCCGCGCCGGAGCATTTATGTATTCCGATTGCTTTTGAGCGGCGTGATAGGGAGGCTATTGTCAGAAGCGCGTAGTTAAGAGTAGTCATCAACAACAGAGAGACACCGAGAATCCACATCACAAGATTGATTCTTTTGACGGATTCATATTGCAGGTATGTCCGGCTTATCGGGTTGCACGAAACCTCGCTTCGATACGAGTCAGTGTCCGGAACGTGCGATTGATAGGTCAGATTGAGTTTGCGTCTTATCTCTTCGCCTTTTAACCCGGTGTCAGGTTTTAATCTGAAATAGATAAGCCAGTTGTCAGCTCCGGTCCATTCTTGGTAGCGTTGGTAGCTTCGCCATGTCGGTTGCGATAGAAGGGCTTTGAATGGTTCGATGGTTACATTTTTAGGCAAATCTTTGAATACGCCTTTGACTATGACGGTGGTTTCGCGGTCAAGAGAAAGGGTCTTCCCTATAGGGTTTTCCTCGCCGTAAATATTGCGGGCTGTCGATTCGCTGAGATAGATTATATCTGGTACAGCCATGTCAGCGGACGGGTTTCCGATTAACACTTCAAGTCCCATAGTCTTGAAAAACATGGAGTCGACAGCCAGTTTCGGAATGTCGATACGGCGGTCTCCGAGAAATAGAGGAGGAAAGGAGTGACGGCCGACGGCTGTTGCGGATATGACATCGTTTCCCAATGCCTCCATGACGCATTCCGCGAGTTTTCCGGGACAAGAGTTGAACGGTCCTAACTTCTCGCCGTTGATGTCGTATGACATCCATATCTGGTATAGATTGTCACGGTCGGGGAAGCAGGTATCATAATTGTAGTTGTAGTCGAGTCGTCCGAATACAAGTGTGCTCACAAGCAGCCCGACCGCAACCGAAATGGTTTTGATTGTATTAGCTCCCTTCTGAGTGAGCATTGAGTGGATGACATAGTAGAGTTTCACTGAGAGAATAAATTATAATGGTGAGTGATTACTATGCAAAGTTAGCGCAGTTTTTCGCGGTGTGACTGTAAAATAAAGAGCAGCAGGGTGTTGCCTTGCCGCTCAAAATGCAAAAGTGTAAAATATTTTTACAATCTCTGTAATGGTGGAATGTTTATGTCATTCTGTTGGTCGAGGAACAACTCACAGATTGTTGACAGCCTCGCGTATCATGCACAGACGGCTCAGGAGCTGTGGCATGCGGTCGAGCGGGAGCATGTTTGCGCCGTCGCTTTTGGCTTTGGAGGGGTCGGGATGGGTTTCCATGAAGAGGCCGTCGACTCCGACTGCGATTCCGGCACGGGCTATAGGTTCAATCAGGTCAGGGCGTCCGCCTGTCACACCGGCTGCCTGATTGGGCTGCTGGAGGGAGTGGGTAATGTCGAGTATGACAGGCGCTCCGAACTTCTGCATCTCTGGAATGCCGCGATAGTCAACGACGAGATCCTGATAGCCGAATGTCACACCTCGTTCGGTCAGTGCAACGTTGTCGTTTCCGGCATCGCGCACTTTTTGCAATGCGAACTGCATGGATTCGGGTGACAGGAACTGACCTTTCTTAATGTTCACCGCGCGTCCTGTGCGCGCTGCCGCGACAAGAAGGTCGGTCTGTCGGCAGAGAAAAGCCGGAATCTGCAATATGTCGACGAATTCTGCTGCCATAGTAGCCTCGTCGGCTGCATGAATGTCTGTGACGACAGGTATGCCGAATGTTTTGCGTACTTTGGCAAGTATGCCGAGGGCTTCAATGTCGCCTATGCCTGTGAAAGAATCAAGGCGTGACCGGTTTGCTTTGCGGTACGAGCCTTTGAATACGAATGGAATGCCGAGACGGTAGGTGGTTTCCACAAGCTTTTCAGCTATGTCGAGAGCCATTTTTTCCCCTTCGATAACACACGGTCCGGCAAGGAGGAAGAACATTGGCTGTGATGAGTAGTCGGTAAATGAAAACACAGTAGGAATTTTGAAATGGTAAGTGTGAATAAGTATTAAGCTGTGGTTATGATAGGAGTTTTGAATCGAGGATGTGGCATGCGGAAAGGGCATAGAGGGCTGCGGTCTCTGTGCGTAGACGGTTGTCGCCGAGTGTCACCGGGCGGAAACCGGCTGCAAGGGTGTGCTCTATTTCCGAAGGCGAGAAGTCACCCTCAGGACCGATGAGAATGAGGGTGTCAAGCCCCGGCTGATAGCTCTGCGCGAAGTCAATGCGGGGGATGGTCGGATCGCAGTAGGCCACGACCCTCTGAGCTTCAGGCATCATCTTTATGACCTCGCGCAACGGAGTCATTCCCATTATTGTCGGAAGTGTAGCCTTCAACGATTGTTTCATTGCCGATATGGCAATCTTTTCAAGCCGTTCGGTTTTGATCTCACGTCTTTCGCTGCGTTCACAGAGCAGTGGAATGATTGTGTTGACTCCAACTTCGGTCATTTTTTCGACAAGCCACTCCATGCGGTCGTTATGTTTTGTGGGTGCTACCGCTACAGCCAGATTCTGTTTCCAAGGCAGTGGCATTGGAGTGGATGAGATTATTTCGACTGCGGCGTGCTTGTGGTGGGCGTCGGCAAGACGGCAGGTGTATGCCGTACCGCGTCCGTCGATGACCTGAAGTTCGTCGCCTTCACGCATACGAAGCACTTTGACCGCGTGGCGCGAGTCGCTTTCGGGCAGTTCAAGGGTTTCCTTGATGTCAGGGGCAAAAAATTGTATCATTCGTCAATCATACCGTCTGCACCTGAGTTGACTTCGTCAATATTGGCTTTTACAGTCGAGGCCGACGGTTGTTTGTTGTCTTTAAATATGAACATGAATAGTATTGCTATCACAAGGGCGTATGCCGCGAAGATGAACCATGAAGTTTCCCAACCGGCATGCTGAGCTTCAGGGGTGGTCTGTGAGAATACGAAATAATTCACGATTCCCTGTGCGCAAAGAGTTCCGATTGTCGCTCCGATGCCGTTTGTCATTATCATGAACAGACCTTGTGCGCTGCTTCGGATGTCACTTGTCGTTTCCTGATCTACGTAAAGACCGCCGGAGACATTGAAGAAATCGAACGCTATGCCATAGACGATACATGAAATGACAAGAAGCCAAAGTCCGTCGCCTGTGTTTCCAAGACCAAAGAATCCGAAGCGGAGCACCCATGCGAACATAGACATAAGCATTACACCTTTTATTCCCAGCTTTTTCAGACAGAACGGAATCAGAAGGATACACAGAGTCTCGCTCATCTGCGACAGCGATATGAGAGCATTGGCATTGTGTGCTCCCCATGTGTCGGCATACTCGGCTATTTCAGAAAAAGAGGTGATGAAGGTGTTGCCGTAGCTGTTTGTTATCTGGAGAGATACTCCGAGAAACATACTGAACAGGAAGAATATGGCCATTCTTTTCTGCTTGAATAGTCTGAAGGCTTTGAGACCGAGGGCATCTGCAACGGAGCTTGCAGCCTCTTTCTTCGTCAGACATGACGGAAGTGTAAGCGCATAGGCTGCGAGTATGAAACTGAGCACAGCCGATGTTATGAGCTGCCATGCGTTGGTCTGGAACTGTGTGAAGTTGACAAACAGCATCGAGCAGATGAAACCGACAGTGCCGAATACACGTATCGGAGGGAAGTGTTTGATGGTGTCAAGTCCGGCCCGGTTGAGTGCGTTGAATGCCACAGAATTGCCGAGTCCTATTGTCGGCATGAAGAAGGCTACGGATATGGTGTAGAGAGTAAATAGCGGCCCGAATTCGACCTGTGACGTTGTCAGACAGTATATTCCGGCTGCAGCCATGAAACATCCCGCGAGAAGATGACAAAGACTGAGCATGCGTTGGGCCTGCACATAGCGGTCGGCGATAATGCCTATGACAGCCGGCATGAAGAGCGAAACGATACCTTGGACAGTGTAGAACCATCCGATTTGTTTTTCAAGGCCGATGGAATAAAGAAAATTGCCGAGGGAGATAAGATATGCGCCCCAGACACCGAACTCCAGAAAGTTCATCAGCGCAAGGCGGAGTTCTATGGGTCGGATTTTAATCATGTCTGTTTAGTTTTTTGTTAGAGGTTAGATTCAGGAAACCTGTGTCTTTACAGGCGTTTTATGTCGGGAATAGTTTTTCAGGGTTGGCTTTCGTCGCGTTTGCGTTTGAGTATTTCAGCCACTCGGGCTGCTTCCTCGTATTCTTCGTTGTCAATCAGCTTCTGCAGTGTCTTTTCCAGCTCTTCAATGGCATAATTTTCGAGTTTCGGCTCTCGGATGCCATCTTCGTCCATCGGCTCGAGGCCGGAATCCTCGTCTGAGTCGCCTTCCTCTTTTATTTCCATTTCAAAACCTGTCTCGTCAAGAATCTCCGGTGTGGTGAAAATCGGGGCTCCTGTACGCATGGCTATGGCAATGGCGTCACTCGTACGGGAGTCGATGGTAATGGTTCGCTCTCCGTCGGAGAATGTCATTTCCGATGAAAATATGCCGTCCTCGAATCGATATATGAATACTTCGACGAGTTTCACTCCGAAAGCATGGGCGAAACTGACAAATATGTCGTGGGTCATTGGACGGGGAGGTATTATGCTCTCCATCTTGATTGCTATGGACTGGGCTTCGGCCGCGCCGATTACCACTGGTATGCGGTAAGGTCCGCCGACTTGTGCGAGAATTAGCGCATAGGCACCTGTCTGAATCTGGCTGTATGACAGGCCCATGACTTTAAGCCTTATTCTGTCGTCGTTTTCTGCCATCGGATTGTGTTTAGGTCAAGACACTATAGTTTCATAACGTCACGGCCGGTAATGATTCCGCTTCCGTAACATAATTTAGCATCACGGTCATAGATGACACCGAACTGTCCCGGGGCTATGCCTTGGACCGGGATTTCGGATTCTATGATATATTCGTCGCCTTCGACTCTGCTCAGGCGAGCCGGAAGGAAGTCGGGGGAGTGGCGGTTTTTAAAGGTGATTTCAACCTCGCGGCAGTCGTCAGGCCACGGATTGCGGGTGATCCAGTGCATCTCGTCGAGATGGAGAAGCTTTCCATACTGCTTTTCTGTGTCGTAGCCTTGCGATACGTATATCACATTGTCATGCACGTTTTTCTTGACCACATACCACGGACCTCCGCTGAGCCCCAGTCCTTTGCGCTGTCCGATTGTGTGAAACCAGAATCCCCGGTGTTCGCCGAGCTTGCGTCCGGTCTCAAGCTCGATTATCGGTCCGGGCTTCTCTCCGAGATGACGGCGTATGAAATCGTTATAGTTTATCTTTCCAAGGAAGCAGATGCCTTGGCTGTCACGTCGATAGGCGTTTGGCATTCGGGTCTCTACTGCAATTTCGCGGACCTTTGCCTTCGGAAGTGTCCCTATCGGAAATATGAGATGGCTAAGCTGTTTATATGAAATCCGGCATAGGAAGTCTGTCTGGTCCTTTACGCGGTCGACACCTGTCCCGAGCCATACGAGGCCGTCTATTTCATGGGTTGTCGCATAGTGGCCGGTTGCAGTCTTGTCGAATTCATGTCCCCAGCGCTCTTCGAAAAAGCCGAACTTTATCATTTTGTTGCACATGATGTCGGGATTGGGTGTCAGACCCTCCCGGACGGTGCGCAACGCATAATCCATAACGTTGTCCCAGTATTCCTGATGGAGTGACACAACGTCGAATGGAAGGCCGTAGTGACGCGCGATGTAGCTGCACATCTCGATGTCTTCCTCAGCCGAACAATCGCCCTCGCCGTTGTCAAGGCCGATGCGTATATAAAATAGGTGGAGGTCGTAGCCCTGTTCAAGCAGCTGGTGTACGGCGACAGCGCTGTCCACACCGCCTGATATGAGAACTGCTATTTTCATATCGGTATTATCATAATTTTTGTCATCTATACGTCTTCAAGCTCCTCTTCTTCATATTTGCCTTTCTGGCTGATGATGTAGAGCGAAATGAAATAGTCGAGCGATATCTTGCCCGGACCGGCGATGAGGAGATAGATATAAATGCCGATAAACATGATTGGAAGATAGCCCGGATCTGTGCTGTCGAGTCCATAGACAGGGAGATTCGGGAGCATATCGTGGAGTATGTAGTATTCGGCGGCGATCATGGTGCATATCGGCGGGATTACACTCAGTCGTGTAAGGAAACCGGCCATGATCAGCAGAGAGCATACAAGTTCGATAATAATCATGATTATGAGCGAACATTCCGATGACATGTGGAGGACAGTCGGGAATGAATTGCAAAGTTCGCTGTAATTGACCAGATGGCGTATGCCGAACTGGAGAAACATTACCCCGACGAATAGCCGCATGAAAAGGCGTGCAAGGTTTGAATATGTATAGCCCGATAACTTTACAAACCAGTTGACGGGCGCTGAATAATACCAGCTCATTGTTTTTACGGTTTTTAGGTTGTTATCGCTTTTTCAGCTGTCGGGCCACATCGAGCACCTGATCTATCGTGAGATGCTTGAAGCGGATGTTATGGTTACGGTCGAGAATATAGAATTCAGGTGTTCCGGCTCGCAGGTCAATCGTCATGTCGGCGTCCGGATTTGCTCCTACTGTCCAAGTCGACGGGTAAGACGCGACTGCTTCTTTCCATTCCTGTGTCGGTTCAGTGAGTGAGATTGAAACCACCTTTAATTTACCCTCAGAGATGAGCTGTGTGGTGGAGATGTCCGCGTCAAGCCTCAGTTTGGCAAGGTTGCAGTCATCGCAGTCAGGATCATTAAAGAACACTACTACTACATCAGCTGAGTCATTGTCAAGATTCCCGGCTGTGCCTTCACGGGTGGTGTAGGGGAGCGATGGCGCGGGGAAACGGGCAAGTGAGTTTTTCAATATTTTTTCCTGATGCGCGAAGCGTGCCTTTGCAGCCTTGTCGATACGCTTGTTTGAGGCCACGGCGTGAGCGAATGGGAGATAGAGTTCGTCGATCCACATCTCTGCGGTATCTCCATAAAGGAGGTTTTCAGCGCACTCAGCCATGAAAAGCTGGTCGGTCGGCTGTTTTTCGAGCTGCTTGTTAAACCTGACAACCGACGCTATCGCCGAATCGGGATTGGCGTTTTTAAGAATTGAAATGTATACGTTGAATTCCTGTGCCATTTTGGCTTTAGCCGAAAAAGCTTTTTTCAGATCACAGAAATCCCAGAAATGACGCGCGAGGTAATCACAGCGTTTCTGAAATATCCCGATAGAATCGGGGATGAGAGGATAGGGGAAATATGTGTCTGCCTTCGCTCCCGAACTGATGCCTAAAAGGAGTAGAAGACCGAATAACAGTCGTTTTAGTTTCATTATCTTCAGTTAAAGTGATTTTTATAATCACAAAGATAAATAAAATCACTCAAAAACGAAAATAAGAGCCGTTTAAAAATTCTTGTTAATAATTGGCGACCAAGCTGCAAGCTTCCATTCATGCATCGTTTCGGCTATTCAGCCGGGACGGATGTGCTTATGGTGCTGATGCGCACTGCCATGCTGTCTTATTTCAATGTCAGTCTGGACATTTCTGTCAGATTGGCTGCCGAGGCAAGAAGACTGTCGGATGTGATGGCATTTATTGCCTCGACAGTTTCCTTTAGTGTGCGGGCCACACTGCGGTAGAGCACGCTGCGTCCCATTGATATGGCTACCTGCTCTGAATTTATAGAACCGACTGTCAGCTGCCCGATGAACTGGCGCTTGGCTGCGTCGAGTTTCCGCTGGCTGACAGGTGTCTCGACGAGCGGTATGATAACGCGGTCGATGAGCCGGATGCAGCGTTTCACATCGTCGGGGTCACAGCCGAAATAGATGGTGAGCAAACCGTTGTCGCTCATGAGCGACGTTGATGCGTCAATTGTATAGACGAGTCCGTGGCGTTCGCGCAGGGCCACGTTAAGCAGAGAGTTCATACCCGGTCCTCCGATAATGTTGGCCAGAAGTGACAGTTCAAGTCGGTTGGGGGCGAGAAGTCCGGGTATGCGGGTGCCGATGACGGTATGTGCCTGAAATGATTCCCGGCTGTCGTTTAGGTGGGAGAACGGTTGGTTGATTGGCGGAATTTCACGATTTAGCGGATTGTCGCGACGGGTGAAACCTCTGAAATGCTTTTCAGCGAGTGAAAATACCTTTTCAGGAGATGTCGGTCCTGAATAGAAAAAGACTGTCCGCCCCGGTGTGAAACGTTCTTCAAGCCATCTTCTGCATGAGGATGAGTCAAACCGGCTTAGCGACTCGCGTGTACCGAGTATGTTGTGTGACAGTGGAGAGCCTTCATATATGATGTCTTCGAAATCGTCGAAAATCGCGTCGGACGGAGTGTCGAGATAGGTGTCGATTTCCTCGCCTACCACAAGCTTTTCTTTCGCGAGTTCGGCCTCAGGAAAGGTTGCGTCGATGACCATTTCTGCAATTAGTGAAAGTGCCCGTTCAAGATGCCCGGCAGGAAATGTCGAATAGATTGCTGTCTCCTCTTTGGTGGTATAGGCGTTCAGCTCGCCTCCGACAAGCTCCATGCGGTCGCGGACGTATGAGGCACGGTGACTGCCTGTCCCTTTGAATATGGTATGCTCTACGAAATGCGCAAGTCCGTGGATTTCAGAGGTCTCGTCGCGGCTTCCGGCGTTTATTATAACTCCGCAGTGTTCAACGGGAAGCTGTGTCGTGCGCGCTACGATGCGCATGCCGTTTGAGAGGGTGTGATATTTAATTGCAGTGTCTGTCATTTCGAAATTGATATAGGCCGTTTGTCAGGCGTGCAAAATTACAAAAAATCCATGCTAACTCTCAGTGGGTTCGGCTATTTTTTGTAATTTTGCACCATTATTCTGAAAAAATAACCCTTCATATTACAAGCTTTTATGGAAGAATTAGCCACGAAGTATGATCCCCGTGCCGTGGAAGACAAATGGTATGCCTATTGGATGCAGCACCGTCTGTTTCATTCCGAACCTGATGCGCGCGAGCCATATACAATCGTAATCCCCCCTCCGAATGTGACCGGTATACTCCACATGGGTCACATGCTTAACAATACAATTCAGGACATTCTCGTACGCCGTGCCCGCCTTATGGGTAAAAATGCGCTCTGGGTGCCCGGAACTGACCATGCAGCCATTGCCACTGAAGCGAAAGTGGTCAACAAGCTTGCTCAGGACGGCATAAAGAAAAGTGACCTTTCGCGCGAAGAATTCCTCAGACATGCCTGGGAATGGAAAGAAAAGCATGGTGGCATCATCCTTGAACAGCTCAAGAAGCTCGGTGCTTCATGTGACTGGGAACGTACGGCTTTCACTATGGATGACATTCGTTCGCGCAGTGTCATCAAGGTGTTTGTCGATCTCTATCGCAAGGGGCTCATCTACCGTGGCAAGCGCATGGTTAACTGGGATCCCAAAGCCAAGACAGCCCTTTCTGACATCGAAGTGATATACAAGGAAGAGCATTCCAAACTCTACTATCTTCGCTACAGAATAGTCGGCGAAGACGGTTATGCGGTTGTAGCGACGACTCGTCCCGAGACTATAATGGGTGACACGGCAATGTGTATCAATCCTAATGACCCGAAGAACCAGCATCTGCGCGGTAAGAAAGTGATTGTGCCCCTTGTCAATCGCGAAATCTCCGTGATTGAGGATGATTATGTCGAGATTGATTTCGGTACAGGCTGTCTGAAAGTCACTCCCGCCCACGACATGAATGACAACATGCTCGGCGAGAAACACGGCCTTGAGACCATCGATATTTTCAATGATGACGCTACCGTCAGCGAAGCAGCCGGAATGTATGTCGGCATGGACCGTTTCGCCGTACGCGAGCAGATTGCAAAGGATCTGGCTGAGGCCGGCCTCATCGAGAAAATAGAGGAATATGAAAATAAGGTTGGCTATTCGGAGCGTAACCCTGACACTGCGACCGAACCTCGACTGAGCGACCAGTGGTTCCTGAAGATGGAATCGCTTGCAGAACCTGCACTGAAGGCTGTCGACGAAGGCGTAATCAAATTTGTGCCTGACAAGTTCAAGACCACATACGACCGCTGGCTTACAGACATCCGTGACTGGTGTATCTCTCGTCAGCTCTGGTGGGGGCACCGCGTACCTGCATGGTATCTCCCCGACGGGTCGTTTGTCGTGGCCGAGACTGCCGATGAGGCTCTTTCGCTTGCCCGCGAGAAGGATTCGGTGCTCACGGCCGCAGATCTCCGTCAGGATGAGGACTGTCTCGACACTTGGTTCTCTTCATGGCTATGGCCGATCTCATTGTTCAACGGAGTGCTCGAACCTGACAATGAGGAAATCAAATACTATTATCCGACAGCGGATCTCGTGACAGGACCGGATATCATCTTCTTCTGGGTGGCACGAATGATTATGGCCGGATATGAGTGTTTGGGCAAGCAGCCGTTCAACAATGTATACTTCACGGGTATTGTCCGCGACGAAATCGGCCGCAAGATGTCGAAGCAGTTCGGCAATTCACCCGACCCGCTCGAACTTATCGCTGACTATGGCGCTGACGGTGTCCGCATGGGCATAATGCTTTCAGCCCCTGCCGGCAACGATATATTCTTTGACAAGAAACTCTGTGAGAACGGACGTAACTTCTGCAACAAAATCTGGAACGCTTTCCGTCTCGTCAAGGGGTGGGAGGTCGACGACAGCATCGAACAACCTGAAAGCTCTCGTAAGGCCGTTGAATGGTTTAATTCGAAACTTTCCGCTGCCGTGGCTGAAATCAACGACTCGTTTGACAAGTTCCGCATCTCGGAGGCGCTGATGACTACATATCGTCTTTTCCGCGACGAATTCTCGTCATGGTATCTCGAAATGGTTAAGCCTGACTATCAGAAGCCCATCGACCGTGCCGGCTATGAGGCTACAATCGGCTTCTTCGATTCGCTTCTGCGTCTGCTGCATCCCTACATGCCTTTCATCACAGAAGAATTGTGGCAGCATCTCGGTGACCGCCGTGAAGGTGAGTCCATCATGTATGCCTCTATGCCTGTCGCCGGAGTCATAGATGAGAAGATTCTTTCGGAAATGGAGATGGTCAAGGAAGTCATAAACGGAGTCCGCGGAGTCCGTGCGCAGCGTAACATTCCTTCGCGCGATGCTCTTCAGCTCAATGTTATAGGAGCTTCAATCCCGATGGAGGCTGTGGCTGTTAAACTCGGTAATCTTTCCGGCATAGAAACCGTGACAGAGAAAGACCCGGCAGCTGCCTCATTCCTTGTGGGTACGACAGAATTCAACATTCCGTTGCTTAATAATATGGATGTTGAGGCCGAGATTGCGAAGCTGACCAAGGAACTTGATTATCTTCGAGGATTCCGTACCTCGGTCGAAAAGAAGCTTTCAAACGAGCGCTTCGTCAATAATGCTCCGGCTGCCGTCGTTGATGGCGAACGTAAGAAGCTTGCCGACGCGACCTCAAAAATAGAGTCAATAGAGGCTACTATCGCAGCACTTAAAGGCTGACATATAAAGTCCATACATACAAAATCACCTCGCAGACAACCTGCGAGGTGATTTTGTATGTATGGACTTTATTATCCTTATTCAGCAAGGGGAGCCGGTGCGTTGTATGTGCGGCTTCCAAGCTCCTGATCAAGCATGTAGAGACCCATGCCATTGTCACCGATAAGAGAGAATTTGTCAATGAGTGTACGGCAATTGTCTTCCTCTTCAACCTGTTCGCTCACGAACCAGTTAAGACGGTCGCGTGTAGCATAGTCTTTTTCCGCTTCGGCGAGTGAATAGAGCTCATTGATGAGGGAGGTTACTTTCTTTTCATGTTCAAGTGTGGCCTTGAATGCTTCGAGAGGCGATGCCCATGTTGAGGGAACGGCATCAATCGGCTTGAGCACTACACGGCCACCGCGCTGGTTGACGTAGTTCATGAAGATTGTGGCATGAGCCTGTTCTTCCTGAAATTGAATTTTAAACCAGTTGGCTACACCGGGCATACCTTCGGCTTCGAAATGAAGAGCCATAGAGAGATAGAGATATGCGCTCCAGAACTCAGCGTTGATCTGAGCGTTGATGGCATCCTGAACTTTATTGTTTAGCATAGGAAATAATGATTTATGCGGTTAGATTTTCGATTGGCAAAAATACAGACTTTTTGTAAAAAACAAATCCTTGGAGTCAAAGTTTTTGACACAGGAGTTGTATTTATCCGGCAACCTTGTCGTAGAGCTTCTGGAATTTGAGTGCTATTTCAGCAGTACACAGGTTATTGATCGACCCTACATGTGTATGATGGACATCGCGCACGGGTTTGTATGTACCGTTCTGCACTTCCAGTCCGACTTTCTTGTACGCCTCGCGGAATGGCATTCCCGATAGGACGAGCCTGTTCACTTCCTCGACGGTAAAGAGATAGTCATAGCGCGGGTCCTCGATAATGTCGCGTTTCACACGTATGTGACGGAGCATGAAATCAGCCATGTCAAGGCATGCTGTCATCTCGGTCGTGGCTGGGAAGATGATATCCTTTAGCAATTGAAGATCTCGGTTATATCCGAGTGGAAGATTTGCGGTGAGCAGTGCGATTTCATTCTGGATTGACTGCAGACGGTTGCATTTTCCGCGCATGATTTCGAATACATCAGGATTCTTCTTGTGAGGCATTATTGACGATCCCGTGGTGAGTTCGTCGGGGAACGAGATGAAACCGAAGTTCTGACACATCCACATGCACACATCCATTGCCAGATGTCCGAGGGTCGAGGCGATGGCGCTGATTGCCATCGATGCCGCACGTTCGGTTTTGCCGCGCGACATCTGGGCTGCAACCACGTTGTAGTGAAGAGTCTCGAAGCCGAGCAGACGGGTGGTCATTTCGCGGTCGAGCGGGAACGACGAACCATATCCCGCTGCCGAACCGAGGGGGTTCTGGTTTGCGACATTATAGGCTGCGACGAGCATCTGCATGTCATCGACAAGCGATTCCGCATACGCACCGAACCATAAGCCGAATGACGATGGCATTGCCACCTGGAGGTGGGTGTAGCCCGGCATGAGCACATCTTTATACTCTTCGCTGAGCGACTGCAGACGGTCGAAGAGTCTTTTGACGGCTTCGGCAAGGTGTTTTAGCTCGTCGCGCATAAAGAGTTTGAGGTCGACCAGCACCTGATCGTTGCGTGAGCGTCCGGAATGAATTTTTTTCCCTATATCACCTAACTTGGCGGTAAGCATGAATTCGACTTGGGAGTGGACATCCTCAACTCCGGGTTCGATAGTGAACTCACCGCGCTCGATGACCTCAGCGATCTCCCCGAGAGCTTTGAGCAGCACTTCAAGTTCGTCGGCTGTCAGGAGTCCGATGCTTTCGAGCATCTTGATATGGGCCATAGAGCCTTGGACATCATAGCGTGCCAGACGGAGGTCGAGTTCGCGGTCGTTGCCGACGGTGAACTCCTCAATCATTTTATCGGGTTCGAATCCCTTGCTCCAAAGTTTCATATTATAATGTATGTGGAATGTTTTGTTTTTATAAAGATAACGATTCTATAAGGCGACGGTAGAGTGGTATCGCAGCATCTATTTCGGAAATCAGCACGAACTCATCGGCGGAATGGCTTCGCGAAGACTGGCCCGGTCCGATTTTGAGAGACGGGAAGTCGTACATGAGCGACATATCACTTGTTGTCGGTGAGACGAAGGTCTCACATCCGAGTTCTGTCGCTGCCTTGACAAGTGGATGGCTTTTGTCGATGACCGATGCCCGTACGCGTGTCGAGCGCGGTGTGAGTGTCGAGTATTCGACCGTTTCGCGCAATAGTCCAACGGTCTCTTCATTGCTGAAGGCATCGGTCGTACGGATGTCGACCACCCAATTGCATTTGTCGGGGATTGCGTTGTGTTGCCAGCCGGCATTGATCTGAGTGATGTTGACACTTATCGGCCCGAGTATTTCCGACTCTTTCGGGAAGCGGAAATCGCGCAGGTGTCCGATGTCAGACATTGCGCGGTAAATGGCATTGATTCCTTCGCCACGAGCCGCATGGCCTGTCACGCCTTGTGTCTCACAGTCAAGCACGACGAGACCGCGTTCGGCAATAGCCCCCTGCATGCCTGTCGGTTCTCCGACAATAGCACAGCTGACCGTGATGCCTTGCTCTTGGATATGAGGAAGGAAAGCCCGCATGCCGTTTTCGCCTCCGACTTCTTCCTCTGCGGTAATCGCCAGAAGCAGGTTGAACGGCAGGGAGGCTTTACGCAATTCGATGAATACTTCCGTAAGTGCCACCGCCGATGCACCGGCATCGTTGCTCCCGAGGCCGTAGAGCCTGTCACCTTCAATCGACGGTGTGAACGGGTCGCGGGTGTATGTGGCCGCAGGCTTCACTGTGTCGTGGTGGGAGTTGAGCAGAAGTGTAGGGCGTGAGCGGTCAAAGCCGTCCGACAGCGCATAGACGTTGTTTCGGAAGCGCATTGGCGAAGCGCCCCTGCATTGTAGCCGGTCGTATATAATAGCAGCCGTCCCTTCCTCTTGACGGGAAAGGGAGGGGGTCGCTATCAGTTCTGACAGAAGGCTTATTGCTTCGGGATGGTTCATCGTTACATGAGTTATTTTCTGATTACAGTACCACGGTCGGTGGTGAGAGCGTCAGAGTGCTTTATGGTGACACTGCTTACTCCGGCATCAATGGCTGCGAAGGCATTGTCAATTTTGGGAATCATGCCTTTGTTGACAATATTTCTTGCCCGCAGGTCGGAGTAGATGTCAGGAGTGATCAGGCTGATTAGCGAATCGGGTCTGTCAAGATCTTCCATCACTCCCGGTTGCTCGAAACAGAAGATAAGTTCGGCTGGAGCTACTCTTGATGCGCCGATTGCCACTGACGATGCGATTGTGTCAGCATTGCAGTTGAGCAGAGTGCCGTTGCCGTCGTGGGTAATCGCGCAGTAGACGGGTGTGATACCGGCTTCGAGTAGGGATGCGATGAGGGATGAATTGACCCCTTCAGGCTTTATGTCGCCTACAAAACCGTAGTCAATCGGTTTCGGTTTGCGACGTGTGGCTGTGATGGCGTTGCCGTCGGCACCTGTAAGACCGATGGCATTACATCCCGCAGCCTGAAGCATTGAGACTATGCGCTTGTTGACAAGACCAGCGTAGACCATAGTCACAACGTCAAGGGTTTCGCGGGTGGTGACGCGGCGTCCTTCAATCATGGTGGTGGGGATGTCGAGTCGTGCGCTCATGCGCGTGGCCTCTTTGCCACCTCCGTGAACCAGTATCTTTTTGCCGGGCAGTTTTACAAAATCGTTGACGAAACGGGCGAGTGCGTCGGGGTTATCCACGACGTTGCCCCCTATTTTTATAACCTTGATAGTTTCCATGTCGATCAGAGGGCAATCAAAGGCTTTCGAGTATGCGTTTGAGCACGACCTGTGCGGAAATCTCGCGGTTGGCGGCTTCAGGGATGACAATGCTGCGTTCCGATTCGATTACGTCGTCGGTCACAATCATGTTGCGGCGCACAGGCAGACAGTGCATGAAGAATGCGTTGTCGGTCAGAGCCATTTTTTCTGTGTCGACTGTCCAAGCGCGGTCTTTAGAGAGGATTTTGCCATAGTTGGGGTCGGCGAAGGCACTCCAGTTTTTCGCATAGACGAAATCAGCGCCTTCGAGGGCTTTGCGCTGGTCGTATTCGACACGTGCATTGCCTACGAATTCGGGTGCGAGCTCGTAGCCGTGGGGATGAGTGATGACAAATTCATAGTCGGTTGCGTTCATCCACTCGGCAAATGAATTGGGTACAGCCTGAGGAAGTGCAGAGGGATGAGGTGCCCATGTCATGACAACTTTGGGTCGCTCCTTGGTCTTGAATTCCTCAATGGTGATGAGGTCGGCGAAACTCTGGAGCGGATGACGGGTGGCTGCTTCCATGCTGAACACGGGACGGCCTGAGTATTTGATGAACTGGTTTATGACGCGCTCTTCGTAGTCCTCGGCCTTGTTTTTGAGTCCGGCAAACGCACGGACTCCGATTACGTCGCAATATGAACCCATGACCGGGATTGCTTCAAGGAGATGTTCGGCCTTGTCGCCGTCCATTATGACACCGCGTTCGGTCTCAAGCTTCCATGCACCCTGATTTACGTCGAGAACGATGACATTCATGCCGAGATTCATGGCTGCTTTCTGGGTGCTGAGACGTGTGCGAAGGCTGGAGTTGAAAAAAATCATCATCAAGGTCTTGTTTTTGCCGAGATGCTGATAGGCAAAACGGTTGGCCTTGACTTCAAGGGCCTCTTTGACTGCGAGATCAAGAGAACCGATATCTTTTACGTTGGTGAAATTACGCATATTATGATTTAGGAGAAAATTTGGTTTAAGAAGAGAATTACTGTCTGTATGTGATTATTCCTGCCCTTCTGCAAGAACTTCCTTGAAGGATTCGATGAATCGCTTGGCGTGGGAACGTGGAAGCGAGAGGGGCGGAAGAAGGCGTACGGTGTGTTCGCCCGCGCCACCTGTGAAGATGTGCTTGTCGAAAAGTAGTTTTTTGCGGAGTTGCGATGCGGAGCCCTTGATTTCGATGCCTATCATCAGTCCCCGGCCACGGACTTCGGTTATTTCGGGATTTGTGGCTGCGAGATGGTGGAGTTCCTCAAGGAGATATTCTCCGACTGCGGCTGCATTGGCAATCATGTTTTCTGTCTCCATTACATCGAGCACGGCTATTGCGGCGGCGCAGGCAAGATGGTTGCCTCCGAAGGTTGTGCCGAGCATTCCTTTGACCGGCTTGATGTGGGGAGCGATGAGGACTGCTCCCATCGGGAATCCGTTGGCTATGCCCTTGGCACAGGTGATTATGTCGGGTCGCACGCCGGTGTATTGATGGGCGAAGAAGCGGCCCGTGCGTCCGTAGCCCGACTGGATTTCGTCAAGAATCAGTAGAACCCCATATTTGCTACAGAGTTTGCGCAGTTCCTGCAAGAATTTGTCATCGACCATCCGTATTCCGGCAACTCCCTGAATACCCTCGATGATTACTGCCGCGAATTCGCCTGTCGACAGTTTGGCTTCGACTGCTTCGATGTCATTGAGAGGGGCAAACTCAACGTTGTCGGTCGAGTTGAAGGGTGCTTGAATTTTAGGATTGTCTGTGGCTGCCACTGCGCCCGATGTGCGTCCGTGGAAAGCTTTGTCGAAGGCGAGAATCTTGCTCTTGCCCGTGTGGAACGATGCAAGCTTCATCGCGTTTTCATTTGCCTCAGCTCCTGAATTGCAGAGGAAGAGGGCATAGTCATTGTAGCCGGACAGTCGGCCAAGACGGTCTGCCAGCTTCTGCTGGAGTGAATTCTGGACGGAATTAGAGTAGAATCCGAGTTTCGACACCTGTTCGGCGATTGCTGTCACATAGGTGTGGTGGGCGTGACCTATCGAAATCACTGCATGGCCTCCGTAGAGGTCAAGATATTCAGTACCGTCAGCGGTGTAGACGTGATTGCCGAGTCCGCGGACAGGTTCTATGTCATATAAGGAATATACGTCGAAGAGCTTCATTTTTAAAGTATTAAGTATAAAAAGCTACGGATTAAGTACCAAGTATCAAGTATGAAGTATTAAGTATGAAGTAGCTGATACTTAGTACTTAATTCTTAATACTTTTTCTTAATCCTTGCGATAAGCCCACAGGCTTGCTGCTAAAATGCCGATGGCTTTAGACGGAGACCCATGTCTTCGGGAAATCCGCAGATGAGATTGAAGTTCTGCACGGCCTGGCCGGATGCTCCTTTGAGCAGGTTGTCGATAGCCGAAAGTATGAGCAGTTTTCTGCCGTGTTTTTCGAGCGATATGACAGCCTTGTTGGTGTTTACTACCTGCTTTAAGTCTATGGGGCGGTCAGACACGTGGGTGAATGGCGCGTCGGCATAGAAATTTTTGTAGATGGCTGTGGCTTCATCGATGGAGAGGTCGGTGTCAATGTAGCTCATGGCGAAGATGCCACGTGGAAAGTCACCGCGAACCGGCACGAAGCTTATCTCTGCATTGAAGTCGGGTTGGAGCTGTGAGAGCGTCTGGCGGATTTCGGCGAGATGCTGGTGGCCGAATGCCTTGTAGACCGACAGATTGTCGTTGCGCCAGCTGAAGTGGGTGGTTGCGCCGGGCTTTACGCCTGCGCCGGTCGAGCCGGTGACGGCGGTCACGTGGACCTCGCTGTCAAGTTTTCCGGCGGCTGCCAGCGGAAGAAGTGCGAGCTGGAGGGCTGTTGCGAAGCATCCCGGATTGGCTACCTTGGCGGCTTTGCGGATGGTTTCGCGCTTGGCTTCGGGAAGACCGTAGATATATCCGCAGCTTTCATCGCGATAGTCTTGTGCGAGGTCTACGATTTTCAGATTTGCGGGCATCTCGTTTTCTTCCCAGAACTTCCGGCTGAATCCGTGACCCTGACACAGGAAAAGCACATCGATTGCCGATAGGTCAAAGGTCTCGGCAAACCGCAGGTCGGTGTCGCCGATAAGTCCTTCGTGGATTTCGCTTACAGGTTTTCCGGCGTTGCTCGACGAATGGACAAACACTATTTCCGCCTCCGGATGATTGATAAGGAGACGGAGGAGTTCGCCGGCTGTGTAGCCGGCGCCTCCGATGATACCTACTTTTGCCATTTCTCGCTTACTCCTTGCCGTTGCGCTTCTGCACGTTGTGGTAAATCTTCATCTGATTGCCGAGAATCTTGGTGAAGCCCTTCACGTCGTCGGCGCTCCAAGCCTTGTTGACCTCTCCGTATTCACCGAAGTCGGTCTTCATGAGGTCGAATGGAGAGTCGACACCGACGAGTGTGTAGGAGTAGGGGCGGAGTGTGACTTCGACTGTTCCGGTCACATTTGCCTGAGAGCTTTCGAGGAATGCCTCCATGTCGCGCATCACAGGTTCGAGATACTGCGACTCGTGGAGGAACATGCCGTACCATGTGCCGATCTGGTCTTTCCAGTATTGCTGCCATTTTGTCAGCGTATGCTTTTCAAGCATCTTGTGGGCGGCGATGATGAGGATCGGGCCCGCGGCCTCGAAGCCTACGCGGCCTTTGATGCCGATGATGGTGTCGCCGATGTGCATGTCGCGGCCTATGCCGTAGCGTGAGCCGAGACGTTCGACTTCGCGGATGGCATCGACCTTGTTGTCGTAGCGCTTGCCGTTGACGCTGACAATCTCGCCTTTCTCAAAGCCGATTGTCATTTTCTCCTCGCCGTGTTCTGTCACCTGACTCGGATATGCGCTTTCGGGGAGAGTCTGCTCGGAGTGGAGGGTTTCCTTTCCTCCGATGCTTGTTCCCCAGAGACCTTTGTTGATTGAATATTCCATCTTCTTGAAGTCGGCTTCGATGCCGTGTTTCTTCAGATAGTCTATTTCATATTCGCGTGTAAGGGTCATGTCGCGTGTCGGGGTGATGATTTCGATTTCAGGGGCGAGAATCTGGAACGTGAGGTCAAAGCGCACCTGATCGTTTCCGGCACCGGTCGATCCGTGAGCCACTGCGTCAGCCCCGATTTTCTTTGCATATTCGATGATGGCGATGGCTTGGAAAATACGTTCTGACGATACGGAGATGGGATAAGTTCCGTTGCGGAGCACATTGCCCGCAATCATATATTTTATGCTCTTGTCGTAATATTCACCTGTGATGTCGAGTGAGGCATGTGAGGCAGCTCCGAGGCGGAGTGCTTTTTCTTCAATAGCCTTTAACTCTTCGGGTGTGAAGCCGCCGGTGTTGGCGATGGCGGTGTGTACTTCATAGCCGAGGTCTTCGGACAGATATTTTGCTGCAAATGATGTGTCAAGACCGCCACTGAAGGCGAGAACGACTTTTTTCTTCTTTTCCATTATTACTGATGTTTTTTAGTGTAAATTCTAAAGGCCGGAGCCGGGCAAATGGTTCAGAGGACGGGGTGATTGAAACGTGAGTCGGGTGTGTCCTTCTGACTGCGTGGCTCAGACACTATTTAAGATGAAGGAGTTTTTTGATACGGTTGTGGGCCCACATCATGTAGGGGGCGCGCTTCGAGGGGCGTTCAAGTTTCGCTTTAGGGTCGTAGAGCATTCCTGTGCACAAGCACATGCGTCGGTTGTTGCGCTGGAGAATGTCGTAGTTGACACAGCCCTTGCAACCGGCCCAAAATTCCTCGTCGTCAGTAAGTTCTGAAAAAGTCACCGGTTTGTAGCCCATCTGGGAATTGAGCTTCATCACCGGGAGTGATGTCGTGATACTGAACAGTTTGGCAAAGGGGAAACGCAGACGCGCAAGCTCGAATGTTTTGGCTTTAATACGTGCGGCGAGCCCCAATCGTCGGAATTCCGGGTCCACGATAAGGCCGGAAGTGGCCACATAATCACCATGTTCCCAGCTCTCAATGTAACTGAAGCCGATGAGACGGTCATCACAGAGAGCGACGACAGCCTTTCCCCCGCGGATTTTCTGGGCGATGTATTCCGGTGTGCGCCGGGCGATTCCCGTTCCGCGCTGAAGGGCTGATTCATAGATGAGGGTGACGATCTGCTCGGCATACTTCGTATGCTCCTCTTCGGCAAATATCACCTTTATCTGATCATTGTTCATCTAACTGTTTTGTATGTGTAATAAATTATGAAATTATAAAATGTCTGCAAAATTACGAAATTAATATCAAAATAATGCTAAAAGGGGTGTAATTTATGCTGGTTTAAATATTTTCTTAGGCTTAAGCTGTTAAAATAGTGCAAAAAAGTGGCTGTGCCATATTATGAGATGACACAGCCACTGTAGTGCTGAAGCCGTTATCGGCCCGGGTAGATTATTGACCTACGAGGGTTGGATCGGCCATCGTGTTATAGGTGAATTCGGCCTGAGGTATTGCTGCTCGCCAGCCGTTCATGAAGTCGGGCTGATATGTGGCAGCAACGGTAGTCGGATAGCTGCCCATGTTCTCGATATTGTTTTTGTCAAAGGCTTTGTATTCGATTACCTCGTTCCAGCGTTTGTAGTCAAACCAGTTGAAGCCTTCGCCCCAGAGCTCGAGACGGCGCTGGAGTTTCACTTCGTCAAGAAGCGCCTCTCCTGATGTGGCAGGGATTGTGTAGTTGGGGTCGCGTTTGGCCATTAGCTCTGTCAGACAGCTTACGGTTGTGCTGTAGTCACTGTTGTGGTAGGCAGCCTCTGCTTCGATGAGAAGCATTTCACCGGCACGCATGTAGGGAGGCCAGCATGAAGTATAGCCGTCAGGAAGACCTTGGAACTTGTACTGGACACCGATTGAGAGACCCTTGCTGTTGGTGAGGTAGATTCCCTTGATATCCTCGGGACGCAGTGATGCGAAACGTTTGCCGTATTCCTTTATAAAATCCCACATAGCCTTGTTCTTGCCTTTGGGGCTTGAGCCAGAGCCGGTGATCGAGATGCCGTATGTCTGATTAGAATAGTTGTTGGGATTAAAGAAGTCTTCTTCGGTGACACCATATTTGGCCGCTATTTCAGGAGCGTGCTTTACGCAGAGAGGTCCGAAGTAGAGCTGAGAGCGGACGTCAGTCTCGCTGAAGTGCTTGTAGAGCGAATACTGCATCGAACTGGAGTAGCCCCAGCTCTTGACATAATGTCCGTTGCATGCGTAGTGAGCACCGAAGCCCCAGTAATATATACCTAAAGGATCCATGGCGGGGGCCCACATCCATTCGTCGTTTTGGGTGGAGAAGCCCGACAGATAATCTTTTTCCGACATGATGGTGTAGTCCTGACGTGCGTCGTGAGCCATCTTCTGGGCAGTCTGATAGTCATCTTTCAGTAGGGCGAGACGTGCGTAGATTCCACGTGCCACATTCTCGTCGACAAAGAAGAGCTGGTTGCCGCGTTTCTTGGAAGATTTCTCGAAGTAGGCGATTGCATCGTTGAGATCCTTGTAGAGTTGGTCATACACCTCGTTGCAGGTGTTGAACTGTTTTTCGTTGGGTTCGCCTGATTTGATGCGTAAAACGATGCAATGTTTCTCTCCGTTGTTCGAGTCGATCCAGCGTGGAGCATAGACTTGCATGAGGCGGGTGTAGGCGTGGGCACGCATGGTAAGGGCGGAGGCTTTCAGCCAAAGCTCGTTGTCGTTGGTCGGATCTTCAGAAAGATTGGTCAGGATGGAATTTGCCGAGCCGATTATGGAATAGCAGTATTTATACATCCATGATGGCCACCAACCTGTCGCGTAACGGAAGTTGGCAGGCTTGATGCCTGTACGCATATAGTTTGTAGCCTCTCCCACGTTGTTGTCAGGACCGAGGGCCTCTCCGTAGATATTGGCAAAGAATGTTTCGCCTGAAGCGTTGAGGTTGCCGTTCTTCAGGTCGGTGAACTGACGCTGCATCTGGCGTACAAGACCGGTTACAGCCGCGTTGGCTCCCTCCTCGGAAGTATTCACGGTCACAGAGGAGATATTTGTTATAGGTTCCTCGCTGAGGAAGTCGTCGCCGCATGAAACTAATGCCGGTGTCATCAGTGCCACTGCCAGACCACCGATAATATATCTATTTTTCATACTTTATATCTGTTTTATTTGAGTGGGGTTTAGAAACGAGCTGTAATCTCGAAAGAATATACGCGTGATGGAACGAAGTAGTCGCCCTGACCACCACTGTTGTTGTAAGTGGGGTTCATGCCTTGCATTTTGGTGAAGAGCTTCACGTTGTCGATAGAGAGACCTGCGCTGAGACCACGGAGGCTGAGCGGTGCCACCCACTTGCGTGGAATGTCGTAGGTGATGTTGAGGTTCTTGAACGCGAGATAGCTGCTTGAGACGAGGAAGCGGTCGCTGGTCGCGTTGTTGTTGTTGGCATTGATGGTGTTGATCTGCGGACGGATACCACGGTTGATGCGGTTTGCGTCGTTTTCTCCGATGCCGGTAGCCATCTCCGGCTGCCATGTATTGCTGATTGCATCTTCATGGAGCGATTTGCCGGCGCTGGGGCTGAGCATGCCGCTGTAGACTGTATTGAGAGTCTTGCCACCGAGGCGATAGGTGAAGAGGGCGCTGAGAGAGAGACCTTTCCAGTTGAGGTTGGTGCCGAATGAACCGTAGACAGTCGGGAGCGAAGTGCCACGGAAATGCTTGGATGCGAACGAGGTGCTGGTTGTGTAGTATCTGTCGCCTATCTTGACTAAAGCGTCACCGGCTTTTGCATTTTCAAGGTTTGAGTCCCATTTGCTCTGATCGAATCTCCATACGCCTGTGCTTTTCCCATTTTCGTCTAAGTCAGTCTCGAACTGATGTGAATCCTGATTGATTTCATAGAGAGACTGTCCTGTCAGCATGTCGACGCCTGCCCATTTGTAAGTATAATATTCATAGCGGCTCTTGCCTTCGACGAGTGCACGGGGTGAGTTCCAGAGGTTGCCTGCGGGGAGTTTGGTGATTTTGTTTCTGATGAATGTTGCGTCGGCATGAGCTGACCATGTGAAATCCTTGGAGCGTATGATTTCTCCGCTGACCATGATTTCCCATCCGTTGTTTCTCATGTTGCCGATGTTCTGCCACTGTGACATTGAAGAACCTTCGCCGTCGGTGCCGTTTGACGGAGTTTGGGGAACATTGAAGAGAAGATCGGCGTTCACGCGTGAGAAGAAACCGACAGAAGCGTTGAGACGGCTGTTGAAGAAATAGCCTTCGAGGGCGAGGTCAAGAGTCTTGGTCGACTCCCAGCGGATGTTCTTGTTGCCAAGTGTGGAGGGGAATACCGAAGGATTTCCGTCGAGTGTATGGCTGTATTTTGACCACAGGTCGTAGGTCGGGTAGTAGTTGCTGGTGTAGTCGTTACCGGCAGTACCATAGGCTGCACGGAGCTTGAGATTGCTGATCCATTCAACGTCCTTAAGGAATTTCTCCTTGCTGATGATCCAGCTTGCGCCTACGCTCCAGAATGTGCCCCAACGGTTGTCCTTTGAGAACTTGCTTGATGCGTCGCGAGATATGCTTGCCTCTAAGAAGTACTGGTTGTTCCAGTTGTAGCGCGCACGGCCCATGAATGTCTCGGTGCGGTAGCGGTAGGCGTGAGCACCGGTTCCTTCGTTCTCGGTGAAGTTTGTCAGATAGTAGTTGTCGGGGAAAAGCTGGTTTTTGTTCTTGACATAGCTATAGGTGTAGTAGCGGCTGTAGCTTTCATGGTTGAGCATGGCGTCGATGTGGTGTGCGCCATAGTCGTGTGACCATGTGATGTACTGCTGGAGGTTGGTGGTCTCACGCTTGTAGAAGTATTTGGTAAGACGTCCGAAACCCTGTGCCGAGCCGATAAGAGGGCTGTTATAGCTTGTGTCTTCCTGACGGTAACGGTTCATGGTGCCACGCACGGTTACCTCGAAGTTATAAGGAAGGTAGATAGTAGCGAAAGCGTTTCCGTCAACCGAGATACGTTCGTAGTCCTCGGAGTTGGCGCGGAGGATATAAGCCTTGTTGCTGGTGAAAGCTGAATAGCCGTCCATTGTGTTCCAGATAGGATTGCCGTTTTCATCGCGGAGCACTTCGCCGGTAGCCCAGTCATGGGCATAGTATGGGAGACCGGGTGCGAGTCCTTGGTATGACATGGCGTTTGAAGTTGACGAAAGATTGTCGGAGTCAAACTGGGGCTGGTTCGATTCAATTTCAGAAGCTGTGAGACCTACACCTACTTTGAGATATTTTGTGGGACGGAACTCAGTGTTGAGGCGGGCGTTCCAGCGCTCGAAGTCGGTCTTTAGGAGGTAACCTTTTTCCTTGACATAGCCGAGTGAGGCGTAAGCACTAAACTTTTCGGTGGCTCCGGATGCACTGATGTTATATTCCTGACGGTGGCCGTTGCGTGATATGGCATCCCACCAGTCGGTGTCGTTATAGCAGGAGAGGGGGTTGAGAATGACATTTCCATTTTCGTCAAAGACTTTCTCGCCACCGTCGGTCACGCTTCCGTCAGTTCCAGTGCCGTAAAGATTGAGCACACCGGCTTCAGAGAAGAAGTTGCCGATGGTTTCCTCCATGGCTGACTCGTAGGTGTATTTATCAGGGGCTGAAGTAACCTTGCCGTTTGAGATGGCCTGTAGCATAGCCTCGTTCCAGCGGTTGTAGCCGAGACGACGATATTCGGGAAGTGCACGCTGATATATACCCTGACGGATTTTTGCTGTCACTTCGACGTTACCGGCGTTTTTGGCTTTCTTGGTGGTGATGAGGACAACACCGTTGGCACCCTTTGCTCCGTAGAGCGCGCAGGAGGCCGCGTCCTTAAGCACCGAGATGCTTTCGACATCGTTTGGGTTGATATCGTTGTACTCACCGCTCCACACGATACCGTCGACTACGTAGAGTGGAGAAGTAGTACCGTTGATTGAGTTGATGCCACGTATGAGTATTGAAGGTGATGAACCGGGTGTGCCGGTTGAACCATTGACTTGTACACCGGGTGCCATACCTTCGAGAGCTGAGGTCACGGAGGTGACGGGACGACGCTGGATGTCTTTGTCGCTTATGACGGCAACCGAGCCGGTGAGTGATTCCTTGGAAGCAGTACCATAGGCGACTACGACGACTTCGTCAAGAGCCTTGATGTCTTCCTTCATTGTGATGTTGATTACGGAGCGTTCGCCTACGGTGATGCTCTGAGTTATGTAGCCGATGTAGGAGAACTCGATGACGGAACCTTTCGAAGCCTTGATCGAGTATTTTCCGTCGATGTCAGTTGCCATGCCGGTTGATGTGCCTTTGATGAGCACAGACACTCCCGGCATTGGATCGCCGGAATCGTCGGTTACAGTACCCGTTATGTTACGGGTCTGCGCCAGTGCGCTGATTGCCCAAAGTGCGCAGACAATAAGGAGCAGAGGTCGGGCGAAGGATTTTATCCCCCCCGATTTGTTAATGATAGTTAAAACTCCGTTTGTCATAATGATAATAATGATTGGGTTATGATTGTGTGGGATTATTCCTTGAATTTGGTTGAGAATCCGTCGAGCTTCGACATGTAGTAGTCGCGCAGGTCTTTCCATTTATAATATGGGCCGCTGACCGGCTTGACCGGGAGGGTGACTTCATCCTCGTTGAGCATGACTTTGACGAGGATTTCGTCGGGAGTGTATTTAGGTTTCTTTTCCGGACGGTAGAATATCATCTGGATATTGCTACCCATAGGGAAGATGTCGTAGTTGCGCCATTGCGATGCAAGTGTCTCAAGGTCGGTGAGGTCGACTGCGCTGTCGTTGAGTTCCATCAGGATTGTAAGGGGGAGTACGATTGACTCGTGTCCGAAGCGGAGGTTGGCGCTCAGCCGGGGTGAGACCATAGCGGTGTCGGCCGATTCGATGAAGTTGCGCAGGAGTACACGCTGATTGTAGGGAACACGGTTGCCGGTTAGCGATGTGTTGCCGGCGGTGATGTACCACGATGCGTTGTGGGATAGCCATTCATTCTGTAGTTCCTCGTCAGTGAAGAGGTCATATAGGTCGGGTTGGTCATCATGGCTCTGCGCATTGACTGTTATGTCGAAAACGTCCTCAAACAGTTTTTTCTCGTCAAGGCTGTCGGCCACGAATTTCGGGTCGTTGAACACCTTTGAGATGAATGCCGAGTGATCGGCTCGTTTTGCAGCGTATTCATCTGCAAAGTGGTCGGCTTTCCGGGCAAGTTTCTTTGCTACGGTGTCAGTGCTGTTGTATGCGAGGATTTTCTGAGTTGTCCGTGATGCGTCGCAGGTGACAATGAGTTCAGGGCATATTTTCTGTAGTTCCGCGATTTCGTTTGCCATTGACAGGATACAGCGGATGACGACTGTTGATTTAGCGTCGACATGTGTGCCGGGCACGAAGATTTCGGGAAAGTTTTCAGTCATCCGTCGCGCTATTTCACGATGCTGGCGATGACCGAGTGGGGTAAGTTCGCCTACACGTCCCTTTGAAGCTGTCCGGATTTCCCTGAGCTGTTGCAGTAGCTGTTGACCGCGTGGAGTCAGCTTTCCATATGCGGCTGCTTTTTCGAGGGTTTCAACCGGGAGATCGTAGGCTGCATCCTTGAGAAGCCATCGGCTTCCATGACGGCCATAGTGTTCCATGTGGAACGGTACGTAGCCTTTGGGGGCCTTGGTCAGTTCAGGAATACCGTATGCCGGACGAGGATATGCCAGATACTGGCTTCCTGCCTGGTACTTATCCGCTTTTCCTTCATAATTTTTGGAATCTGCAGTAGGTGGCGACAATAACTGCCACATTATAAGCAGGCTTCCGACAATTAAACGATACAGCATCTTCAAGGTGTTAAAGTGACAGAAATTAGAATAATGATTGATGATATGCTTCGATGTGCAAATGTATGAAAAAAATTGTAAAATGTGACAATTGTTAAGAAAAATATCGTGAAATATGAAAAATATTATTGTTTTCGTAGCATAAAGCTATAGAATATTCGTGTATTAACTAAATTTAATTAATTTAGATAGAGATTTTGCGATGATATAAAAAACGGCATCTGAAAGTATTCCATTTAATGTAGAACTTCATAATCTGTGCTGAAATTCTAAAAATGGACATCTTTCAGATGCCGTTTTTTAATGTGTCTGAAAAACTTTGGGCGGATTACAGTGAAGATTTCATTCCTATCCGCAGTTTACTGTCGCTTTTCGTCTTTGATTAATTTTACATTCGTTAGTTTTACGTCTGCTGTCGAGCTGTCGATGTCGGTGGCAGTCTTGGTATAGACGAACGTGCAGTCGGTTACGGTGATGTCGTGGACGCAGTTTTGCCCCTGAAGCCCTGAAGCCGCAATTGCTGTGGTCGCTCCTCGGCATATTACGTCAGAAATGTGTATGTCAGTGAATTCAGGGATTTTTTCCATCTTTTTCGGTGTAACGATGTCCGATTCCTTGAACCCGGCCGGCCTGTCGGCATAGTCGCACTGGAATGAGATCGCAGCTGACAGGATGTCGGTCATTATTATTCCGGATATGTATATGTCGCCGGTTTTTCCGCCGCGTCCGACACCGCTTTTGAAACGGAGACCTATGTCGGTGCCTGAGAACGTGCAGTCGCGCACGACTATGCGGTTCATTCCGCAGACATCTTCACTTCCGATGACAAATCCGCCATGGGCATGATAGACAGTATTGTCCTGGATCAGTATGTCCTCGCATCCGTTGATAAGGGCATTTTTCTTGAAATCGCTGCTTTTCATGCAGATTCCGTCATCGCCTGCGTCAACAATACAGTTGACTACCAGCGCCTGATGGCAGTCGCTGAGGTCGATTGCGTCGCCGTTCTGTGCGTTCCAAGGACACCTGACGGTTATCCCGTCGATGATAAGGTTTCGGCTGTTGAACGGATGGACATGGAACTTTGGGGCGTTCTGAAATGTCACGCCGGAGAGAAGGATGTTTTCGCAATTGTTGATGCGGAAGATATCGTTGCGCTTCTTTTCCTGTTTTTCGGGGGTATCAGCGATGTCGGCATAGCCGGATTTCAGTTCCCAAGGATACCACAGAGAGCCGTCCTGACGTTCGACTCCACCCATGTTCTTGAACCGTCGCCATTCGACGTCGCTTACTTTCATGCGTTTTACTGGACGCCATTGGGCGCCGTTTCCGTCTATCGTGCCATCGCCGGTTATGGCGATGTTCCGGACACGCTGTGCGCTGATGCAGGCGCGGACTCGGCCGGCTTTCGGATTGGGGTCGACATACAGCTCTTTGTCTGGCGAGAAGTAGATGACCGAGTTGCGTTCGAGATGAAGGCCGATGTTGCTTTTCAGTTCGAACGGCCCTGTCAGCCAGATTCCCTGAGGGAATACGATGTGACCGCCGCCATCGGCCGACAATCGGTCGATGGCAGTCTGGATGGCTTCTGTCGCGAGGGTGATTCCGTCGCCTTTTGCACCGAAGTCTCTGATGTCGACAGTCCGTGACGGAATCGAAAATTCCTCGACGGGTTTGACATCGACAGGGAGGTCTTTATAATAATCGCTGTAAACAGTGCGTGCCATTGCCGAGATGGTCAGCATCGAAAGAGCGAGGAAAAGACAGATTTGCTTTTTCATTGACAAGGTGTGTTTTTAGAATTTTAATGATGCTCCGATCATGCCGTTGATGCCCTGTGAGGTGCGCATGCCGATATAGCGGTAGCGGCGGTTCAGCAGGTTGCCTCCGCGGGCGAACACAGAGAACCGTTCGGTAAAGGTGTAGGTTGCGCCCAGCGAGAGGTCGGAGACGCAGCCAAGAGAAGCGGCTTCAGGGAGATAAATATCGAAAAGTCCGTCCGGGTTGCTCGGTACAAATCCGTAGACGCGACGTCCTGCACGGAATTCCCAGCCGAGAGTCACGGACAAGGGTTTGAAGGGCCGCACTCCAAGTTGGGCGTTAAACACGTGGCGGGCTCTGTCGCGCCATTCATAGAGTGAATGGTCGTAGTCGTTAGGCGCAGTCTCGTATGATGCGCGGACTGAGAATACGTCACGGTAGTCATAGCCGATTGCCGCACCTGCATGCCATGCTGTCAGGGTTGTGTTTTCGAATATTCCGTAGCCCGGATAACTTTCGGAGTATACCGGCATCAGCCAGTTGCTGGCCTTGGCATAGCCTCCGAAGATTTCAAGGTAAGCTCCGAAAAACGGCCCGACGCTCATGCGGGCATCAAGCGCATAGGGAATATGCGATGGCCTATAAGCCATGTATGGCGAGAGATAGGGAGAGACGTCATAAAGCTCGCTGACAGGGTTGATATATGAACCGCCCTTGAGTTTAGCCTCAAAACCGAACACTTGCGAAGGTGTCCATGCGAATGCGACTTCCGGTGCGACATGGAAGGTCTTGTCGTTGCCGGTCGAAATGTTGAGTTTTGCGCCTATTGTGGCGGAGACAGTTGAAGACTGGAGTGAATAGTAGGGAGTTATAGCAAAAATGCCTGTCGTCTCGCTGTCTGATATGGCAAGATTCTGAATCGAGCTGTACGGGTATGTCGGTCTGTCGTGTAGACCTGTACAGAGAAAATCGGCATCAATGTCGAGATTCAGGGCTGAGCTTTCGCTAAAAGGAAGCGATGCGCCTAATGTAGCGCCAAAAAGGTTCTGGCGGACGGTCTTGCGGGTCACTTTTGACTCGAAATCTTGTCGGAGAGACTCGATATCGCTCAGGTGATAGAACCCGAAATGACGGTAGCGGATAGCGGCATCAAAATCGAGACCTGAGTTTTTTGACGAGAATGCCATGTCGGCATTGACACGGCTTGTGTTCTGGCCGAAATGGTCTGATCCGAGATATGGGACGGTGTGATGACCGAATTCATAATTGAGTCCGGCTGTAAGCGCTGCATTCTGCCTGATTTTCTGATGAAGGTCAAGACCGATAGTTGCCGAGTGGTCGTTCCATGTTGTATTGCTGTTGCCGTCGAGGTTGGTCGATGAATAAATGTCGCCGCAATACTGACTCCAGATGTTGAGATGGGATCTTTCGGAATCGATGATGCGGTAGCCTGCTGAAAAATCAGCGATGAATTTAGGCGCGCCCAGTCCAAGGCTCACATAGCCTCTGTAGGGAGAGATGCTTAACTTATCGCCAAAGGCCAGAGGGGCAAGAGTTGGAGAGGAGTCAGACAGGCGGGATGTTACGACGCGGTCACTGAATGGAAGCTGCGAATTCGAAAGAGCGGGCAGCTGAAGGCTGGGGAGGATGTTGATGCGTGAGGCATCGCGTTTTATCGGGTCGATTTTCTGGTCGACATTGATTTCTTTATGCAGACCCTGAGCAGATGCACCGGCTGAGATTATGGTCAGCCCGAGGGCGAGACATGCAAATTTTTTATTCATGATGGTTGATGATGCGTAGGGTAGGGGTGAACTAATGCTTGGGATTTAATATCAGAGGCGTGTATCGATCATCTGGAAGATGTCGGCCTCGGTGCCGGGATAGTTTGATTTGAGAGATTTAAGATATTCGTCTGCTTCGAATTTTTTGCCTTCTTTACGGAGGATGTCACTGTAGAGTATGAATCCTCTGGCAAGCCAGTATTGGTGTGGTGTGTCCGATGAAATCAATTTGTCGGCAACTTCCTCTGCTTCTTTCAGCATTCCGCGTTCAAACATGGAGTTCCCGAGATAATATGCGCTTTTTGCTCCAAAGATGTCAGAAGGATTGGCGGCAAGCTCTTTCCAGTCTTTGTAGGCTATGTCGTAGTTGCCGAGATTATTGTTGGCCATTCCTCGCATAAATCTTATCTCGTTTGTATTGGTAGAGGTGTTGGCAGCTGTGGTAGCAAGAATCTTGTCGGCGGTTGCGACCACATCGTCATCCTTACCGAGATCGGCTGCGGTCCGAAGGAGTCCAAGGCGCGCTTCGCGGAGCATATTGGCCCCTGATGCGCGTTTTTCAAGTTCCTCGTATGTGGAATATGCAATCTCTGTCTTGCCGAGCGAACTTTCGGCTGCGGCTTTTATGAGCATTGCATCTTCGGCTACACTTGCGTCAGGATGTTTCTGTAACACCTGAACGGCATAGCCCTGAGCCTCTGCGGGATTTCCTGAATTCCATGCGGCGTCTGCCAGATAGTAGAGGGCGTGTGCACGGTCCGCCCCGGCCGGGTAGTCGTTGATATAGGAATTGAGTTTGGAGGTAGACCCTGAGTTCACATAGTCGTTTTCAGCAGCCTGAAAAGCGAGTTTTTCAAGTTCCGATGTCTCATAGCGCGGAGCGTTGGGCACGGAATTGATGAATGCAACGAACGATGATATGTCGCCGTCGGCTGCATACAGCTGCTTGAGGTCGTCGGCGGCTATGCGCGCTTCCTCGCTCGTGGGAAATGATGTGATGACTTTCTTATATGTGTCAATGCCTTTTCCGCGTTCGCCGCGGTTGATATATGTTATGGCAAGCTGAAGGTATCCGTTTCGTCCCGGAGCTGTATTGGAATATTGTTCTACGAGTTTCCTGTAGGTCGCAATGGCTTTGTCTGTCGCGCCGATGGCCGACTGGCTTTCGGCTTTTTCAAGCAGGGCGGATGGGATGAGTCCCGATGACGGGAAACGGCTTATAAGCATGTCGATGTCTCCGATTTTACCTGAGTAGTCTTTGCGCAGACCTTTCATAATGGCCAGCTGGTAGAGCGCGTAATCTCCGGCCGACGGGTTCAGCTCATAGGATTTCGCATAGTTTTCAGCGGCTGTGTTGAAGTCAGAAAGATAATAGTTGCAATCGGCCATGCGGTTATAGCTGTCGGAAAGAAGATTGGCGGGCAGTCCGGTGTTGTCGGCTTTCAGGAGGGAGATGGCGTCGCGGAAGTTTGTGAGCGCGTCGGAATAACGCTCCTGATCGAAGCGGGTGTAGCCGAGGTCGTAGTATGCGAGCGCGCGGTTGCCGAAATCTGATTTCGGTGTCGAAGCGATGAAGTTTTTGTAGCAGGCTGCTGCTTCGTCGTAGCTGCCTCTTGAGAAGTAGCAGTCTCCGAGCCACAGGTCGCATTGCCGGGACAGTGACGGGTCGCCTGATGTCATGTTTTTAGCTTGCGTCAGATGATTGATTGCCTGTGAGATTTTTCCGGACGTGTATTCTCGTGAGCCGAGAACGAGAAGGACGCGCTGTTTAGTCTTCTGGAGTTCCGGTGATGGATTCGGCATTCTGTCGAGGGCTTCGAGGGCGTTTTCATAATCGTTGTCGCTCATGTAGCCGTTGACGATGTAGCGCTGGACATCTGCGCTATAGCGGGAATCGGGATATTCTTTCAGGAAGTTTTCAAGAAGAGCGACTGAGTTTCCGAAGGGCGTGCGACCGCCGTCCATGCGTGCCACCGCGTAGTTATAGAATGCGGTTTCGCGGACTTCACGGTTGAAATCCATCCTGTAGGCATTTTCAAATGCCATGAGGGCGGAGTTGTTGTCGCCGCGTTTGAGATATGCCTGGCCGAGAAACAGGTATGCGCTCTGTCCCATTGCGGAAGTTGAATTTGCGGATTGCTGCAGTAGCTTGATAGCGGCGTCGTAATCCCCGCGACGGAATTCATCCATGCCGAGAATGTAGAACGCCGAAGGTTCCGGTGCGCTTGCCTCGGCGCAATATTTCCACAGATAAGGGAGCGACTCTTCCTCGTTGCCGAGATTATAGAGCGATTCTCCGGCTATGCGGTTGCATTCTGGAGTGAATTGTGGAACTGTCCCGTCGGCGATCAGTTTTCGCGAGAGTTCGAGCGCACGGGTGTAGTCCTGCTGAATGAATGAAATCTGGGCTTCATAATAGGGTGCGGCGTTGCCCGGTTCGCGAGATGTGTCGACATCACGGAAGTATTGCATCGCCAACGGATAATCTTTTTCCGCATAAGCAAGGTAGCCGAGATAGAAGCGGGCGGCATTGCCGTATTTAGGACTGCTCTGTAGGCTACGGAACATGCTTGCCGCTGATGAGTTTTCGCTAAGAAGCATGTAGGAATATGCCGAACGGTAAGTCATCTCGTCGCAACGGTCCGGGTTGAGCGCTATCGGATTGACCATCGAGTATTCCTGTATGGCCTGTCCGTAGTTACCACGGGTAAAATAATAGTCACCTATCGACATCATGACATCGGCTCGACGCGGCGACACAGGATATAGCTCAAGAAATTGTCTGAAGAGGTCAATCGCTCTGTCTTCTCCCATGCCCTGTGATGCGAGGCCGAGGTAGTAGAGGGCCTCTTCTGACTGGGAAGAACTGGGATTAAGTTGTGAGATATGTGTCAGTTGGTCGATGCAACCGCTGAAGTTGCGGTCATCAAACATATGGATGCCTCTTTCGAGATATCCACGGGCGTCAGGCTTGTTGTACTGGGCGTGAGAAGCTCCGGCTGCCATGCAGCACAATGCAGTGAATATGAATTGTCGTTTCATAAAAAATGTTGAAATCTCCCTGTGGTGATACTTGCCCGCAAAATTACGACCTTTTAATTGAAAAATGCTTTTCAGAGAGGCTGAAAACTTTGTTTTAAGAATATTTAATAGCAAGATGTCGGACAGATGGATGATAAAAAACTAATTTTGTATGAATTTGTATATATTAAATACGCATTATCACTTAAACATTAGAAATGCCATGATGAAAAACAGAACTGCCACCTTAATTATATTAACAATACTGGTGGGCCTCGTTTCGCGGGCTGAGAATTATCCGTCGCGCAGCGATTTCCTTTGGGTCACAAATCCGGATCATCCCGACTGGCTGTATGAAGTTGGAGACAGCGCCGTGATTTCGATAGAACTTTACCGATATGGTATCCCTGTAAAAGATATGGATGTGAAATACGCATTGGGCGACGACATGTTGCCGGATGATACCGCAGGTGTGATCAGGCTGAAGGATGGAAAGGCTGAAATAAACATCGGGACTATGTCGAAGCCCGGGTTCAGGGATCTCCGTCTCGTTGCTACGGTCGACGGACATAAGTCTCTCCATCATGTAAAGATTGGCTTTTCGCCTGAAAAACTTGTGCCGTTTGTCAAGGAGCCGGCTGATTTTAAAGCTTTTTGGAAAAAAGCGTTGGAAGAAGACAGGAAATTTCCACTTACTTATAGTATAGAACCTGTCGAAAAATATACAACAGATAAGATGACATGTCAGCTTGTGAGATTACAGATCACTCCTGATGGCAAGTCGATGTATGGTTATTTGTTTATTCCGAAGGGCGGTGGCAAATATCCCGCAGTCCTGACGCCTCCGGGGGCAGGAGTGAAGACCATAAAAGATCCAATGATTCACCGCTATTACGGCGAAGGAGGAATGATACGTCTTGAAACCGAAATCCACGGTCTTCATCCAGAATTGACGGAGGCGGAATTTGCGGCTGAACGTAAGGTCAGAGGCGACTACCTTAAATTCGGGCTTGAAAATCCGGATGAATATTATATGAAAGATGTCTATCTCGGTTGCCGTCGGTTTCTTGACTTTCTGACATCTCTTCCTGAATGGGATGGAAAAAATCTTTTCACGCAAGGCGGGTCGCAAGGCGGGGCTCTGGCTATAACTACAGCTGTGCTTGACGAGAGAGTCAACGGCTGTGTGGCAAATCACCCTGCCCTGAGCGATATGACCGGGTATCTTGGAGACAAGGCCGGCGGATATCCCCATCATTTCCGTAAAAATCCGGAGGATGCTACTCCTGACAAGGTACGTACTCTGGAGTATTATGATGTGGTTAATTTTGCGCGTCATCTAAAATGTCCTGTCAGGATGACTTGGGGTTACAATGATAATACTTGTCCTCCAACAACGAGCTATGAAGTATATAATGTCATAACTTCTCCTAAGGAGGCGTTGCTTACGCCTATCAACGAGCACTGGACCACAGTCCCGACCGAGCGCGGACATTATGAATGGATAAAGTCTCATTGTAAATAATCTATTTGTCCCGCCTGAGACTTTTTTCTGTCAAAGGCGGGACAAATTTATGGATTTGCTGCGGTAGAGCTTATCTATTTATAATCAGACATTTGTACTTAAATCGGAGATGTTTGTGGAATAAAAATGAAAAATTTATTGCAAAAAAAAAGCGAAAATATTTGGTGGTTTAAAAAATACTCCCTAATTTTGCATCGCTTTTGAGAGCTAATGCATCTTCAAAAAGCAAGAGAACAATAACTTGTTGCCTCTTTAGCTCAGTTGGCCAGAGCACGTGATTTGTAATCTCGGGGTCGTTGGTTCGAATCCGACAAGAGGCTCAGCGAAACTAACAAGAAGCCATTGGCTTGTTGTGACAGGGCGAATACCAGAGTGGCCAAATGGGGCAGACTGTAAATCTGCTGGTTTATACCTTCGGTGGTTCGAATCCATCTTCGCCCACATTAATTATGCGGAAGTAGCTCAGTTGATAGAGCATCAGCCTTCCAAGCTGAGGGTCGCGAGTTTGAGCCTCGTCTTCCGCTCTACGACATAACGCCAATGTAGCTCAGGGGTAGAGCGCTTCCTTGGTAAGGAAGAGGTCGCGGGTTCAAATCCCGCCATCGGCTCTTCGAATACCAGAAGTGACAGCCCCGGTAGTGCTTTTACGCTATCGTGGCGTCTTGTTAGAAAAGTCAATCATTAATCAAAAAAAAATAATAGCAAAGTTATGGCTAAAGAGAAATTCGAAAGAACCAAACCGCATGTTAACATCGGTACAATTGGTCACGTCGACCACGGTAAGACCACTCTTACTGCCGCTATCACTACAGTGTTGGCTAAGAAGGGTCTCTCTGAAGTTAAGTCATTCGATCAGATTGACAACGCTCCTGAGGAAAAAGAACGTGGTATCACTATCAATACTGCACACGTAGAATATGAGACTGCTAACCGTCACTATGCACACGTAGACTGCCCCGGACACGCTGACTACGTTAAGAACATGGTTACCGGTGCTGCTCAGATGGACGGCGCTATCATCGTAGTTGCTGCAACTGACGGTCCTATGCCTCAGACTCGTGAGCACATCCTTCTCGCTCGCCAGGTGAACGTTCCTCGTCTTGTTGTGTTCCTTAACAAGTGTGACATGGTAGACGATGAAGAAATGTTCGATCTCGTTGAGATGGAAATGCGTGATCTTCTTTCGACTTACGAATATGACGGTGACGAAACTCCTATCATCCGCGGTTCTGCTCTTGGTGCTCTTAACGGTGAGCCCCAGTGGGAAGAAAAGGTTATGGAGCTCATGGAAGCTGTCGACAACTGGATTCCCCTGCCTCCCCGCGATATCGACAAGCCCTTCCTTATGCCTGTTGAGGACGTGTTCTCAATCACCGGTCGTGGTACAGTTGCTACCGGTCGTATCGAAACTGGTATCGTGAAGGTTGGTGACGAAGTTCAGATCATGGGTCTTGGCGCAGACATGAAGTCGGTTGTAACCGGTGTCGAAATGTTCCGCAAGCTCCTCGATCAGGGCGAAGCTGGTGACAACGTAGGTCTTCTCCTCCGTGGTATCGACAAGAAGGATATCAAGCGTGGTATGGTTATCTGCCACCCCGGAGTTGTTAAGCCCCACAGCAAGTTCAAGGCTTCTGTCTATATCCTGAAGAAAGAAGAAGGTGGTCGTCACACTCCGTTCCACAACCACTATCGTCCCCAGTTCTACATCCGTACTCTTGACGTGACTGGCGAAATCACTCTTCCCGAAGGTGTAGAAATGGTAATGCCCGGTGACCACGTAGAAATCAATGTTGAGCTCATCAACCCGGTTGCTTGCGACGCAGGTCTTCGCTTCGCTATCCGTGAAGGCGGTCGTACAGTAGGTTCTGGTCAGATCACCGAAATTCTCGAATAATACCTTTCGGTATAATTCATAAGCCATTCAAGAGCCTGATGATTCAGGCCTCTGAATAAAACCAAAACCGACCCTCGTTTCAGAGGGGAGACTCGAAGAGGCGAAGGTCGGTTTCCTTATACGGGACTAGCTCAGTTGGTAGAGCACCGGTCTCCAAAACCGGGTGTCGGGAGTTCGAGTCTCTCGTCCCGTGCTAAAAACACGACAAATGAGTAAACTTAAACTACTTACAGATATCGAGGAGTCTTATACCGAACTTCGGTATAAGACTACTTGGCCTACAAGAAGCCAACTGGTCAAGAGCGCAGTTATCGTGCTGATCGCTTCCATCATTATTGCCGCGATTATCTTCGCGATGGATCAGGTGGTCAATACCATAATGCACTTCATTTATAGCCTCGGTCAGTAATCTCTTAACAGAAGAAAATCAATGGCGGAAGAATTGAAAAAAGCCTGGTATGTGCTGCGTGCCATTTCAGGCAAGGAAGCTAAGGTCAAAGAAGTATTGGATGGAGCCATCCGTAACACCGGCCTCGGCAATTACGTCTTTCAGGTCTTGATTCCTACTGAGAAGGTAATGTCAGTCCGCAATGGCAAGAAGGTGGTAAAGGAAAAAAACCTTTATTCCGGCTATGTCTTTGTGGAATGTATCCTTACCGGCGAGGTGCTTTATGAGCTCCGAAACACTACAAATGTGATTGATTTCCTTCGCGGACGTGGCAAGAACGCGGCACCCGAAGCATTGCGCGAAAGCGAAGTGCTTAGAATGATGGGTACTGCCGATGAAATGATTGACACTCCTGATGATGGAAATGATTACATGGTGGGTGAGACCGTAAAGGTTACTTTCGGTCCGTTCAGTGGTTTCTCCGGAACTATTGAAGAGGTTAACCGTGAGAGGAAGAAGCTTAAGGTAATGGTCAAAATCTTCGGACGTAAGACTCCGTTGGAACTCGAGAACTCTCAGGTAGAGCGTGAATAATCATCGCGCGGTGTCGAGGATTTACTTCCACGACACCACGGGAGATGTCACAGTTTCCGAGCCATAAATTGAAAAAAAACAATTTAAATGACGGCTCTCCGGCTCTTGGTTACGAATGTAGTCGGGGAGACATCATGGCGAAGAAGAGATGGCATCGTTTTAACCGAATCATTAACAAAAATTTAGATTTATCATGGCTAAAGAAATTGCTGGACAGATCAAATTGCAAATCAAAGGCGGAGCAGCCAATCCTTCGCCTCCAGTTGGTCCTGCTCTTGGTTCCAAGGGTATCAACATCATGGAGTTTTGCAAGCAATTCAATGCCCGCACTCAGGACAAAGCCGGTAAGGTACTTCCGGTAGTCATCACTTATTATACCGACAAGAGCTTTGACTTTGTTGTCAAGACTCCCCCGGTGGCAATCCAGCTTCTCGAAGCTACCAAGCTTAAGAGCGGTTCTGCACAGCCCAACCGTAAGAAAGTCGGTGAAGTGACCTGGGATCAGGTTAAGGCAATTGCTGAGGACAAAATGCCCGATTTGAACTGTTTCACCGTCGCATCGGCAATGCGTATGGTTGCCGGTACAGCCAGAAGCATGGGTATCACCGTTAAAGGAACATTCCCCGAAAACATCTAAACTTCAATTGACATGAGTAAACTGACAAAAAATCAAAAGATTGCCCAGGAGAAAGTTGAAGCCGGGAAGGTGTATAGTCTTGCTGAAGCCGTAAACCTCGTTAAGGAAATTACCTTTACAAAGTTCGACGCTTCGCTTGACGTGGATGTTCGACTTGGCGTTGACCCCCGTAAGGCTAACCAGATGGTGCGTGGCGTTGTGACGCTGCCCCATGGAACCGGCAAGCAGGTACGTGTACTCGTACTCTGTAACTCAGATGCTGAAGCTGCTGCTAAGGCTGCCGGTGCAGACTATGTAGGTCTGGACGAATATATCGAAAAAATCAAAGGCGGTTGGACTGACGTTGACGTCATCATCACCCAGCCCGCTATTATGGGTAAGATCGGTGCCCTCGGCCGTGTTCTCGGTCCCCGTGGCCTCATGCCTAACCCCAAGAGCGGTACTGTGACCAATGATGTTGCCAAGGCCGTTGAGGAAGTGAAGAAGGGTAAAATCGACTTCAAGGTTGACAAGAACGGTATCGTTCACTCGTCGGTAGGTAAGGTTTCTTTCGAAGCTCCTGCTGCTGCCGACAACGTTCGTGAGTTCATCAACACCCTCATCAAGCTCAAGCCCGCTGCCGCTAAGGGTACTTATATCAAGAGCATTTATCTTTCGAGCACAATGAGTCCGGGTATCAAGATTGACCCCAAGTCAATCGACGAATAACTTCTAAAGCTGACTGTACAAAATGAAAAAGGAAGATAAAATCATTGCTATTGAGAATATAGCTAAGACTCTTCAGGAGTATAGCTGCTTCTATCTCACTGAAACTGCCGGCCTCGATGCCGAAAAGACCACAGCTCTCCGTCGTGCCTGCAACAAGGCTGACATCAAGCTTATGGTCGTGAAGAACACTCTTCTTCACAAGGCTCTCGAATCGCTTGAAGGTGACTACTCTGAGCTTTACGGAGCTCTCCACGGTTCGACCTCTCTTATGCTTTCCAACACAGGCAATGCTCCTGCAAAGCTTATCAAGGAAATCAGAAAGTCTGACAAAGACGCCACCCTCCCCCGACTCAAGGCCGCTTACGTTGAAGAGACTGTCTACATGGGTGAGGATCAGCTCGACACCCTCGTGGCTATCAAGAGCAAGAACGAGCTTATCGCCGACGTTGTCGCTCTTCTCCAGTCTCCCGCCAAGAACGTTATTTCCGCACTTTCTTCTGGTGGAAACAAACTTCACGGCATCCTCGAAACACTTTCGAAGAAGGAAGCGTAAGCCTCAAATCCCACAGCCTCTCTGCTCAATCCCCTTAACCAATCATCAAATTTAAAAACAACAATAAAACTATAAAATCATGGCAGATCTTAATGCTTTTGCAGAACAACTTGTTAACCTCACCGTTAAGGAAGTAAACGAACTTGCTCAGATCCTCAAGGAAACTTACGGCATCGAACCCGCTGCTGCAGCTGTTGCAGTTGCTGCCGGTCCTGCTGCTGGCGCACCCGCTGAAGAAGAGAAGACCTCTTTCGACGTAGTCCTCAAGTCTGCTGGCGCTTCTAAGCTCGCTGTCGTTAAGCTCGTTAAGGAACTCACCGGTCTTGGCCTCAAGGAAGCTAAGGAAATGGTTGACGGCGCTCCCAGCGTTATCAAGGAAGGCATTGCTAAGGCTGATGCAGAAGGCCTCAAGAAGCAGCTCGAAGAAGCTGGTGCTGAGGTTGAGCTCAAATAATATTCCTGCTCTTCAGGTACAATGGGTTAAGATTCTCCCTTATTGGGAGTTTCTTAACCTATTTGCGTTAAAAATGGACGGGTTGCTATAAAAAATCATAAATATTTATATTTATAAATAAAAAATCAGCATCGGCCGGTTTCATAAGTCGCTCATTCAAGCCTTTTTGGGTTATTCTCTTATTTTTCAAGGGCTGAATATCGAACGATATTGGAGTTAATTAGTGTTAAATTGACTCTTATTGCGCACTACCATCATCAACACAACGAGTTTCTTTTTTAATGTTTAATCCAAAAGATTAGATGTCAGACATAACTTTAGCTAAACCGCGTGTAAACTTCGCGTCGGTTAAAAACCCTCTTCCTTATCCCGATTTCCTCGAGGTACAGCTAAAGTCCTTTCAGGACTTCCTCCAGCTCGACACTCCTCCGGAAAAGAGAAAAAACGAGGGCCTTTTCAAAGTGTTTGCCGAAAACTTCCCCATCGCCGACACTCGCAACAACTTTGTACTTGAGTTCCTTGACTATTACATCGACCCGCCGCGCTACTCGATTGACGAGTGTCTTGAACGTGGTCTGACCTATAGTGTGCCTCTCAAGGCTAAACTTAAACTTTACTGTACCGACCCTGACCACGAAGATTTTGCTACCGTGATCCAGGATGTATACCTCGGCCCGATTCCCTACATGACTGATAAGGGTACTTTTGTCATCAACGGAGCCGAGCGTGTTGTCGTGTCACAGCTTCACCGTTCGCCCGGTGTGTTCTTCGGTCAGAGCACCCACGCCAACGGCACCAAACTCTACAGCGCACGTATCATTCCCTTCCGTGGCAGCTGGATTGAGTTTGCGACTGACATCAACAACGTGATGTATGCCTACATCGACCGTAAGAAGAAACTCCCCGTAACAACTCTTCTTCGTGCCATCGGTCTCGAAAGCGATAAGGACATTATCGAAATCTTCGGGCTTGCAGAGGAAATCAAGGTCAACAAGACCAACCTTAAGAAAGCCGTGGGCCGTAAGCTTGCTGCCCGTGTGCTGAAGACTTGGGTCGAGGACTTCGTTGACGAAGATACCGGCGAAGTTGTTTCCATCGAGCGTAATGACGTGATTCTTGATCGCGAGACTGTGCTTGAGGAAGACAATATTCAGGAAATTCTTGACTCGGGGGTTCAGACTGTGCTTCTCCACAAGGAAGATGCCAATACCTCCGACTACTCCATCATATTCAACACGCTTCAGAAGGATACATCGAACTCCGAGAAAGAGGCTATCCAATACATCTACCGTCAGCTGCGCAACGCCGAGCCGCCGGACGATGCAAGCGCGCGCGAAGTCATCACCAACCTTTTCTTCTCTGAAAAGCGTTATGACCTCGGCGAAGTGGGCCGTTACCGTATCAATAAGAAACTCGGCCTCACAACATCGATGGACGTGAAGGTCCTAACCAAGGAGGATATCATCGCCATTATCAAATACCTCATTGAGCTTATCAACTCTAAGACCGATGTCGACGACATCGACCACCTGAGCAACCGTCGTGTGCGCACTGTAGGCGAACAGCTCTACAACCAGTTCAACGTCGGCCTCGCCCGTATGTCGCGCACCATCCGTGAGCGCATGAACGTGCGTGACAATGAGGTGTTCACTCCTATCGATCTTATCAACGCCAAGACTATTTCGAGCGTTATCAATACATTCTTCGGCACCAACGCCCTATCGCAGTTCATGGATCAGACCAACCCTCTGGCAGAGATTACCCACAAGCGCCGTATGTCGGCCCTTGGCCCCGGCGGTCTCTCGCGTGAGCGTGCAGGTTTCGAGGTGCGCGACGTACACTATACACACTACGGACGTCTTTGTCCGATTGAAACCCCTGAAGGCCCGAACATCGGTCTTATCTCTTCGCTCTGCGTCTATGCCAAGATTAATGATCTCGGCTTCATCGAGACTCCCTACCGCGAGGTTAAGGATGGTGTGGTCAACCTCAAGAACGACGAGGTTGTCTATCTCACTGCGGAAATTGAGGAAGGCAAGATCATCGCTCAGGGCAATGCTCCTGTAAAGGACGACGGCGAGTTTATCAACGACCGTGTGAAAGCACGTCTTGATGCCGACTTCCCTATCGTCGCGCCCGATCAGGTAGAACTCATGGACGTATCGCCGACACAGATCGCATCTATCGCGGCATCGCTCATCCCCTTCCTTGAACACGACGACGCTAACCGTGCGCTCATGGGATCTAACATGATGCGTCAGGCTGTGCCTCTGCTGCGCAGCGAATCGCCGATTGTCGGAACAGGTATCGAAGGCCAGCTTATACAAGACAGCCGTACCCAGATCATGGCTGAGCGCGAAGGTACAATCGAATTTGTCGACGCTACCGTCATCCGCATCCGCTATGACCGCACCGAGGACGAAGAGTTTGTTTCGTTCGAGGACAGCGTAAAGGAATACCGTCTGCCAAAGTTCCGCAAGACCAACCAGAGCACCACTATCGACCTCCGTCCTATCTGTCAGAAAGGTCAGCGGGTAAAGCGTGGCGACATCCTTACCGAAGGTTACTCGACCGAAAAGGGCGAGCTCGCACTCGGCCGTAACCTTAAGGTTGCCTTCATGCCTTGGAAGGGCTACAACTATGAGGACGCTATCGTGCTCAACGAGCGTGTTGTCCGCGAAGACATCCTCACATCCGTTCATGTCGATGAGTACACTCTCGAAGTCCGCGAAACCAAGCGCGGCATGGAGGAACTCACATCAGATATCCCCAACGTGTCTGAGGACGCAACCAAGGACCTCGACGAGCGTGGTATCATCCGCGTGGGTGCCCACATCGTCCCCGGCGACATCATGATCGGTAAGATCACTCCTAAGGGCGAAAGCGACCCTACACCTGAAGAAAAGCTTCTCCGTGCGATCTTCGGCGACAAGGCCGGCGATGTCAAGGATGCTTCTCTCAAGGCTTCTCCCTCGCTCAAAGGCGTTGTCATCGGTACACATCTCTTCCAAAAGGCTGAAAAGAAAAAGACCAAGAAGAGCGCAAGCGCAGTGCTTCCGAAGCTCGACGAGGAATATGAGGATCGTCTCAACGCACTCAAGGATCTTCTTATCCGCAAGCTCATGACTCTTACCGACGGCAAGACCTCACAGGGCGTGAAGGATTTCCTTGGCACAGACATCATCCCGAAAGGCTCGCGATTCTCAGCCGCCACTCTCCGTGAGATTGACTTCGATACGATCAACCTCTCGAAGTGGACGTCTGACAACCGCATCAACGATATGATCCGCGCAACAATCGTCAACTATCTGCGCAAATCAAAGGAAATCGATGCCGAGCTCCGTCGCAAGAAATTCGACATCTCTATCGGCGACGAACTTCCTTCAGGCATCATGAAGCTTGCCAAAGTCTACGTGGCCAAGAAGCGTAAGATTTCTGTAGGTGACAAGATGGCGGGTCGTCACGGTAACAAGGGTATCGTGTCGCGTATCGTCCGTCAGGAAGACATGCCATTCCTTGCCGACGGTACTCCTGTCGACATCGTCCTCAACCCGCTTGGTGTGCCTTCACGTATGAACCTCGGTCAGATTTTCGAAACCGTGCTCGGATGGGCAGGCCGTGAACTGGGCGAGAAGTTCGCGACCCCGATTTTCGACGGTGCAACGCTTGAAGACCTCAACGAGTGGACCGACAAGGCCGGAATCCCCCGCTACGGTAAGACCTATCTTTATGACGGAGGCACAGGCGAGCGTTTCGACCAGCCCGCTACCGTGGGTGTCATCTACATGCTTAAGCTCGGTCACATGGTTGAAGACAAGATGCACGCCCGCTCGATCGGCCCGTACTCACTCATCACTCAGCAGCCGCTTGGCGGTAAGGCGCAGTTCGGTGGACAGCGTTTCGGAGAGATGGAAGTCTGGGCGCTCGAAGCATTCGGCGCCGCCCACATCCTTCAGGAAATCATTACAGTCAAGTCCGACGATGTTACCGGTCGAAGCAAGACTTACGAAGCTATTGTCAAGGGCGACGCAATGCCGCCTGCCGGCATCCCCGAATCGCTCAATGTGCTTCTCCACGAGCTCCGTGGCCTCGGTCTGAGCATCAACCTTGAGCAGTAATACAACTCTCCTTATTGACGGCATGCCGGAGGCCATTTCCGGCCCACCGGTATGCCATCGAAAAAATTACTTAACATCGCTTTTGAATATCTAAAATATGGCTTTTAGAAAAGACAATAAACAAAAAACCGGTTTCTCGAAAATCTCGATCGGCATCGCTTCGCCCGAAGAGATTCTTGAGAAGTCAAGCGGCGAGGTGTTAAAACCCGAAACCATCAACTACCGCACCTACAAGCCTGAGCGCGACGGCCTTTTCTGCGAGCGCATTTTCGGTCCTGTAAAGGACTTCGAATGCCATTGCGGCAAGTACAAGCGCATACGTTACAAAGGCATTGTCTGTGACCGTTGTGGTGTGGAAGTGACTGAAAAGAAAGTACGTCGTGAGCGCATGGGCCACATCAAGCTCGTTGTGCCCGTCGCACATATCTGGTACTTCCGCTCGCTGCCTAACAAGATCGGTTATCTTCTCGGTCTTCCCTCAAAGAAGCTTGATGCCGTCATCTACTATGAGCGCTATGTAGTCATCAATCCCGGTGCTGCTGCCGACGGTGAGAACCCCGTACAGCGTCTCGACCTTCTCACCGAGGAGGAGTATTTCGACATCATGGACCGTCTTCCCCGCGAAAACCAGCTTCTTGACGACACTGACCCCAACAAGTTCGTTGCCAAGATGGGTGCGGAGGCTATCTATGATCTCCTTAAGGACATCAATCTCGATGACCTCTCCTATGCTCTCCGCGATCAGGCGAATGCCGAAGGTTCGCAGCAGCGCAAGACCGAGGCTCTCAAGCGCCTTCAGGTTGTCGAGTCGTTCCGTGCATCTCGCGAGCGCAACCGTCCTGAATGGATGATTCTTCAGGCCGTGCCTGTTATTCCCCCCGAACTCCGTCCCCTCGTGCCGCTTGATGGCGGTCGTTTCGCCACTTCCGACCTCAACGACCTCTATCGTCGTGTGATCATCCGCAACAACCGTCTCAAACGTCTCATCGAAATCAAAGCTCCCGATGTGATTCTCCGCAACGAGAAGCGCATGCTTCAGGAAGCTGTCGATTCGCTCCTTGACAACTCCCGCAAGTCGTCGGCTGTCAAGACCGAGGCAAACCGCCCCCTCAAATCGCTCTCTGACTCGCTCAAGGGTAAGCAGGGCCGTTTCCGTCAGAACCTTCTCGGTAAGCGTGTCGACTATTCGGCTCGTTCGGTTATCGTCGTAGGTCCGGAACTTAAGATGCACGAATGCGGTATCCCCAAAAATATGGCTGCCGAGCTCTACAAGCCCTTCGTAATCCGCAAGCTCATTGAGCGTGGCATTGTAAAGACTGTCAAGTCGGCCAAGAAGATCGTCGACCGCAAAGAGCCTGTCGTTTGGGATATCCTCGAATATGTGATGAAGGGCCACCCCGTGCTCCTCAACCGAGCCCCGACTCTTCACCGTCTCGGTATTCAGGCATTCCAGCCCAAGATGATCGAAGGTAAGGCTATCCAGCTCCATCCGCTCGCATGTACGGCATTCAACGCCGACTTCGACGGTGACCAGATGGCGGTTCACCTTCCTCTTGGCAACGAAGCTGTCCTCGAAGCACAGCTTCTCATGCTCGGTTCTCACAACATCCTCAACCCTGCCAACGGTGCGCCTATCACAGTGCCTTCTCAGGACATGGTGCTTGGTCTTTACTATATTACCAAGCTCCGCAAGGGCGACAAGGGCGAAGGTCTGAAGTTCTACGGCCCTGAAGAAGCGGAAATCGCCTACAACGAAGGCCGTGTGACTCTCCACGCTCCCGTTTCGATTGTGGTTGACGATATAGACGAATTCGGCAATCCCATCAAGCACCTCGTAGAGAACACCTCTGTCGGACGTGTGCTTGTCAACCAGTATGTTCCCAAAGAGATTGGCTATGTCAATGAGATCCTTTCAAAGAAATCACTGCGTACCATCATCTCGCGCGTAATCAAATATTGCGGTATTCCCCGCTCGGCACAGTTCCTCGACGACATCAAGAACCTCGGTTACTACATGGCGTTCAAGGGCGGTCTGTCGTTCAACCTCGGTGACGTGCTTATTCCTGCCGAAAAGGAACAGTATGTCAAGGAAGGCTACGAGCAGGTGCAGGAAGTCCTCAACAACTACTCGATGGGCTTCATCACCAACAACGAACGCTACAATCAGATCATCGATATCTGGACACACGTCAACTCGCGTCTCGCCGACACTCTCATGAAGCAGATTTCGGCCGACAAGCAGGGCTTCAACCCTGTCTACATGATGCTTGACTCCGGTGCCCGTGGTTCTAAGGACCAGATTCGTCAGCTTTCAGGTATGCGTGGTCTTATGGCCAAGCCGCAGAAGAGCGGTGCCGAAGGTGGTCAGATTATCGAGAACCCGATTCTTGCGAACTTCAAGGAAGGTCTTTCGGTGCTCGAATACTTCATCTCTACCCACGGTGCCCGTAAGGGTCTTGCGGATACCGCGCTCAAGACTGCCGACGCCGGTTATCTTACCCGCCGTCTTGTCGACGTGGCCCACGACGTTATCATCAACGAAGAGGACTGCGGTACGCTCCGCGGACTTGTCTGCACCGAAATCAAGAACAACGACGAGGTTGTCGCATCGCTCGGCGAGCGTATCCTCGGCCGTGTGTCTGTCCACGACATCATCGATCCCACCAACGGCGAGCTTATCGTCGCTGCCGGTGAGGAAATCAACGACGTTGCCGCCGACCGCATCAACGAGTCGCCGATTGAATCTGTTGAAATCCGCTCGGTACTCACCTGCGAGTCCAAGAAGGGTGTCTGCGCCAAGTGTTACGGCCGCAACCTCGCCACACACCGCATGGTGCAGATGGGAGAGGCTGTCGGTGTGATTGCCGCCCAGTCTATCGGTGAGCCGGGTACTCAGCTTACGCTCCGTACATTCCACGTCGGTGGTGTGGCTTCGAACATTGCCGCCGTCAACTCGCTCACTTCGCGCTACGACGGTATCCTTGAAATCGACGAGCTCCGTACCGTACAGACCGACGAGGCTGATGCCAAGGGACGCAACGTCGACGTGGTGATCGGCCGACTCGCTGAAATGCGTATCGTCGATCCCAACACCAAGATGATGCTGACCAACGCCAACATCCCCTACGGTGCTAAACTTTTCTTCGATAACGGTGCTACCATCAAGAAGGGCGACGTAATCTGCGAATGGGACCCCTTCAACGCCGTTATCGTCAGCGAAGTCGGCGGTAAGGTCGAATATGTCAACTTCCAGGAAAACGTCACCTACCGCGTCGATTCCGACGAACAGACCGGTCTCCGCGAAAAGATCATCATCGAATCCAAGGAGCGTGGCAAAGTTCCCGAAGCCAATATCGTCGATGCTACAGGCGAGGTTGTCAAGACTTATGCGCTTCCTGTGGGCGCTCACCTCATGGTCGACGACGGCGACACTGTCAAGGCCGGTGAGATTTTCGTCAAGATTCCTCGTGCCGCCGGTTCTGCCGGTGACATCACCGGTGGTCTTCCCCGTGTGACCGAGCTTTTCGAAGCCCGTAACCCCTCTAACCCCGCCATCGTTTCTGAAATCGATGGTGAGGTCAAGTTCGGAAAGGTCAAGCGTGGCAACCGCGAGATTTCCGTCACCTCCAAGCTCGGAGAGACCAAGAAATATCTTGTGCCCCTGTCGAAGCAGATTCTTGTTCAGGAAAACGACTATGTGCGTGCCGGCACACCCCTTTCAGACGGTGCTATCACTCCGGCCGACATCCTCAACATCATGGGCCCGACAGCCGTTCAGGAATACATCGTCAACGAGGTTCAGGACGTGTACCGCATGCAGGGTGTGAAGATCAACGACAAGCACTTTGAAGTTATCGTGCGCCAGATGATGCGTAAGGTCAACATCCTTGATCCGGGTGACACCGGCTTCCTTGAGCAGCAGGTGGTCGACAAACGTGACTTCATGGACGAGAACGACCGCATCTGGGGCAAGAAGGTTGTCACCGACGCAGGAGACAGCGAGAACGTCAAGCCCGGCCAGATCATCACTGCCCGCAAGCTCCGCGACGAAAACTCGTCGCTCAAGCGCCGTGACCTCCGTCCGATTGTGGTTCGTGATGCTCAGCCTGCCACTTCCGAGCAGATTCTTCAGGGTATCACCCGTGCCGCCCTCCAGACTTCGTCGTTCATGTCGGCTGCGTCCTTCCAGGAAACAACCAAGGTGCTCAACGAAGCTGCAATCAACGGCAAGGTAGACTACCTTCAGGGCATGAAGGAAAACGTCATCTGCGGTCACCTCATCCCCGCCGGTACAGGTCTCCGCTCCTATGAGCGCATCGTGGTCGGTGGTAAGGACGACATCGAAGACGCCTTCGACCTCCCTGTCATTCCCCGTCAGGAAGCTCCTGAGGTCATCGACGTGGCCCATACCGAACTCTGATAAATCCGTCAGACAGTGTCTGAACTCTCAGACAAACTTCTGACACCCCAATAAACATCCAGCGCTGACCCATCCGGGCCGGCGCTGCTGTTTTATATCCACCACCGATTTCACCATACAGCCAAAAACTCGACTGTACTCGATATTTTCTATAAAAATGCCGTGATTTTCGACTGTACTCGAAAAAACTATACTTTCCAGTCTACAATGATTCGGTAATTTTTACCGAATCATTGTAGACTGGAAAGTGCTAATTAATATTTGAAGAAACTTTCTTCGCAGGTGTTTCATGAAATGAGACACCTGCGTTGTAATTTTGCGGGTGTAAACAAAAAAACGGATTGGAAATCATGTCGACTTTACCCATCATACAACGATATATTTGGCTTGTGAATACGATTGTGCGCTTTGACGGGCGGCTGACTTTCGGGGAAATCAGCCGCAAATGGGCCGAGTCGCCTATGAATGACAGGTCGCCGCTGTCGCGCTCCACGTTTTACCGCTACCGCGAGGGGATAAGGGAGTTGTTCGGTATAGCGTTGGAGTGTGACGCGGCACGCGGCAATGTCTATTATATCGCGCAGGACGATTGCGACGGACGCTTGCAGACGTGGCTGCTCGACACTCTGGGGATTGCCAACGTGGTTAGCGAGAGCCGTGCGCTGTCGGGGCGCATCCTGCCCGAACATTCCCCCTCGGGCGGTGCGAATCTTGTCACGGCTGTTGAGGCCATGCAGTCCGGACAAGTGTTGCAGATGAGTTATGCCGGTTTCAATCCCCACAATATTCCTTCGACCTTCGGCATACGTCCGTATGCCGTGAAGCAGAGTATGAACCGATGGTATCTCATCGGTGAGGATGAGGAAGGGCATATCCGTCCATACGCCTTCGACCGCATCAGAGAGCTCACGCCGACGCAGGAGGCGTTTGAGTTTCCATCCGGATTTGATGTCGAGGGGCTGTTTGTCCACTCAGTAGGCGTGATGACCGACGAGTCCCCGGAGCGTATAGTGATCAAGGTCTGCGACGGACAGGCCAACTATGTCCGCTCGCTTCCGTTACATCATTCACAGGAGGAGGTCGAGGGAAGTCCTGACACGTTTGCGCTCTATGTCCGCCCGACAGTCGACTTCATCATGAAACTGCGCTCCTACGGCCCGGCCATCGAGGTTGTCTCCCCATTATGGCTCCGCAGACAGCTCGCCTCGGAAGCTGCCCTGACCCGGGAGCGCAACAGCTGAAATCGGAGGTACAAAAATTCAGAAATAACAAAAATAACAGATTATTATTCCGAATTACAGAAATATCGGATTATTATCAAGAAAGATTTCAAATGAAGATACCCGAATGAATATAATTAAAGTTTGTTATTTCTGTCATTTCTGAATTTCTGTACCTCCCAAAAGTCTGTCATTTCTTAATTTCTGTATCTCCCCGAAGAATATTATTTCCGGATTTGCCGGTTTCAAAAAGTGGCTGCTTCAGGCAGCGCAACGCTCTTTTCATGGCGGGGTATTTCGATAATTGCGGGGTTTTAGCTAATTTTGCAGTGTTATGTTGCTATCGCTCGCCATACCGGCCACAGCACCGCTGATCACTGCCCCCGTCCCGATATTCCTTACCGTGATGGCCATAATCCTTTTGACCCCGCTCGTCCTGAGCCGGTTGAGGATTCCCCACGTTATCGGTCTGATTGTGGCGGGTGTCGTCGTAGGCCCTCACGGCTTCAATCTGCTGGCACGCGACATGAGCTTCGAAGTCTTCGGTCAGGTCGGCATTCTATATCTCATGTTTCTCGCGGGTATAGAGATCGACATGTATCACCTGCGCAAAAATCTGCGCAAGGGGATGACATTCGGCCTTTTCACATTTATAATTCCGCTAATATTGGGCGCATTGGTGGCAATGGCCGCGCTGCGCATGCACTTCCTTGAGGCCACGTTGCTTGCCTCGATGTTCGCGGCCCACACACTGATAGCCTATCCGATAGTGACGCGTTTCGGCGTCACGAAGTCGCCCGCAGTGGTGATAGCGATAGCCGGTACGATTGTCACCGTGCTCGGCTCGCTGATTGTCCTTGCGGGAGTTCTCGGGGTATACCGCGACGGGTCGGTGGCCTCGCTGATTCCCGTGCTGTGCTATCTGGCGCTCTACTGTGTCGGCCTGATTTATATCTATCCGCGCGTCACACGCTATTTCTTCAAGCATTACAGCGACGGGATAGCCCAGTTTATCTACGTCATGGTGATGGTGTTCGGGGCGGCCGCGCTTGCTTCGTTCATCGGGCTTGAAGGAGTGTTCGGCGCATTCTTCGCCGGTCTTGTCCTCAACCGCTTCATCCCGGCGCGCTCGCCGCTGATGGGGCGTCTGGAGTTTGTCGGCAACGCTATTTTCATACCCTATTTCCTTATCGGGGTAGGGATGCTGATTGATCTTCACGTGGTGATGGACGGCTGGACAACGCTCTACACCGCCGCCGTCATGAGCGCCGTGGCCATGCTCTCGAAGTGGATAGCCGCGTGGGTGACGCAGAAGGTCTACAGGCTCACGCCGGTCGACCGCTCGATCATGTATCAGCTCTCCAACGCACACACGGCAGTGGCGCTTGCAGTGGTGATGATCGGCTATGAAATGCACCTGTTTGACGTGACTGTGCTCAACGGGACTGTCGTGATGATCCTCGTCACCTGCACCGTTTCATCGTTCGGCACCGAGCGTGCCGCCTCGCGCCTCAAGGTTCAGTTGCTTGAACAGGCCGATGAGGATAGCGTCAAGGACGACGCGACAACCCATCCGCGTACACTTGTGGCAATCTCAAATCCGCTGACCGCCCCCTCGATTGTCGACCTCGCGCTTTCGATGCGTTTCCCCGACACGTCGGTGGCCGGAGACCTCTACGCCCTTCATGTGCGCAACGACAATTCCGCCTCGTCGAAGGCCATCGGACGCAATTCGCTCGACGTGGCCGAACGTGCTGCATCGGCAGTCGAGACGAACCTCACTGCAATCGAGCGTTTCGACCTCAACTTCATCACCGGTGTGCTCAACACAATGGAGGAACGCGACATCACCGAACTTGTGCTGGGAATACACCGCCGGACCAGTATAATCGACTCCTTCCTCGGCGAGAAAATCGAGCAGCTTCTGCGCTCGACCAACCGCATGGTGGTCATGTCGCGCTGCTTCATTCCGCTGGCCACAGTCACGCGCATACTGGTGGCCGTTCCTAAGAAGGCGCAGTTTGAGACCGGTTTCCGCCGCTGGGTTCAGGCCGTCGGCAATCTCGGACGTCAGGTGGGCTGCCGTGTGGAATTCTGGTGTGAGGACTCGACCGCGCCGCTTATCCGCACCGTGATCACCCAGAGCAAACTGGGCATACGGATGTCGTTTTCGACCGTGGAGAGCTACGACGACTTTGTCATCAAGTCAAGTGAGATTAACGACGACGATCTGCTTATAGTTGTGAGCGCCCGCCGTTCGTCGGTGTCGTTTGACAGCGATATGGATGCTGTCCCCGAATATCTTCAGAAATACCTTGCAGGCAATAACCTTATCGTGATCTATCCCGGCCAGTTCGGCACGGAGCCTCCGATGACCATGGCCGAGACCATGGCGACAGACATCGTCTCGCCTCCAAATCCCGTCTTCCTTTTCGCCATGAACCAGCTCCGCCGTCTGCGCAAGATGTTGCGTAAGGCATCTGGAAGGAAGTGAACCGGCCGACGATTCTATCTCATCCGGATGTAGTTATGGAAAAATTCATTCTGTCAATCATTACGCTTCTCACGCTATTTGCCGTGGTCGGATGCTCAGGCGCTCCCGACCGCACGCTCTACGAAGCTGAGGCGGTGATGACGGAGCATCCCGACTCTGCCCTTGCGCTACTACGATCGCTCAATCTCGGTGAGATCCGTGGTAAATCATCACGCGCTCTCTACGCTCTGCTGTTCACTCAGGCGCAGTTTAAGAACTACCTCGATGTCGACAACGACTCGCTCATCACCGAGGCGGTCGATTATTACGAGGATGGTCCTGACCATTTCCGCTCCATGCTTGCCAGCTATTACTATGGTCGTGTCAGACTCAACAAAGGAGACTATGCCAATGCGATTTTCGCATTTTATAACGCCTATGAACTTGCAGATGCAGTCGGTGACAGTTTCTGGCGTGGTATGATTGCAGAGCGTATATGTGAGATATATGAGAAGACGTTCAATTACACGGAGATGATAAAGTTCGCGAAGATTGAATACACAAATTTTAAAGAGCATGGAAATCCACTCTATATCCATGACGGAATGCTTGACCTTGCATCGGCCTATCATTATGACTTAAAATATGATTCGGCCATCATTGTGTGCAGACAATTGCTTGATTCTGCCCTGATGCGTGGTGACAGGGAGCTGGAGGAGGATGCACGCCGAAACATGGCGCTGTCATATTTCGGATGGGGGAAGTATGACAGTGCGGCTGTCATCTATAAATACATATGTGAAACGGATTATACATTGCCATCTGACTCCGCCTATCTCGGACTTATTTATCTGAGAAATAATATGGTGAGTAAGGCCAAAAGTATTATTCCACAATCCACGTGTACCAATAATGTCGGGACTTGGATGAAATATAATATTCTTTTATCACTCGGCAATCGAGACAGCGCATTGACTGTTCTTCAAGATATTATGACTGAACATGAGAAAAGAGACCGAGAGCTTATAAGATATAATCTTTCCGGTGCATTGATGGACTATCATGCCTATAAACTTGCACTCGAACATGAACGGAGCCGCTTTTCAAAGGCTATGTTATGGCTTGCTGTTTTTGTGACCGTTATGATTATTATTGTGGGTGCATATTTTTCCTATCGCCATATCCGCCGACAGAGGCTTCAGATTGAAAAGAATATCATGCTCGCCGATAACCTCAGGGAGATGCTTGAGACTAAGGATGAAAATCACAACAGAATGATTCTTGACCTGCTCGGCGACCGTTTCGCAATGCTTGATGATTTCTGTCGGGTCATGTATGAAAAGGGAAACTCAGTGCAGGCAAAAAAAAATGTGTCGAAAGTTGTCGAGAGTCTCATCGGACAGTTTTCACAGGATAAGAATAAGATTTCTGAACTTGCCACTTATGTCGATGCGCACTATGAAAATATAATGTCGAAGTTCAATGCTGATTTTCCTAATCTGATGGAAAACGATTATCTGTTGTTTCTTTATTCAATCTACGGTTTTTCAACTTCCGCAATCGCTCTGTTTTTAGGATTGGACAATGTTACAGGAGTCTATGACCGTCGGAAGCGTCTGAAAAATAAAATAAAGGCATCTGATAGTGGGAATAGGCAGATTTATCTTGCAATACTGGATAAAAGGCGGTAAATCAGCGTTGTAAGTGTAATTTGAAACCCAATTGTAGCTAATTGATTGAATAATGGTTGATTAACTGCAATGACTATCTGGCGCGCCAGAATTTTTCAAGATTATGGTTTGTAATATATTGGGTATTAGTGTGTTGTAAATGCGTTGCGCCAAATGGTTTTTCAAGCTTTTTAGTGACTGATCGATGGCTTTTCTATAATTTTGCATCATTAATCAATCGTAAAAACATAGCAATATGGGACCATTCATTCACACACTTATTCTATTTTTCTCGCTCACCATCCCACTGATGCTATATGCTAATGATAGTGAGGAGTTACAGGATGAAGGACATGTCGAATACTTGAAATATGATAAAAATAAGAAAAGGAAAGAACTTCCCTCTCGTGTATTCATAGAGTGTCACTATACGGAAAAACATCTCCGTTTTGTGCTTCCCCCTTTTAATTAGGTACAACTAATCCTGTCTCAGATATATTAGTCACTGATCCTAATATCATATATGTCGGTGCTGCTTTCCCTGAAAGTGAATTCGGTGGTGGTTTTGGCAAAGAAATATTGTATGAACGTAATCCGATAGATATAGCAACAAGTTTTCCGGATTCCTATATTGGGGAGATAACCCGACCAACTGGAAGCATAGGCTATAAACTGTTTATGAAGGAAGTGCTTAGATCTCAGGAATATAAAAATTACCTTACATCGAAGGCCCGTGAGTCTATGTCTTTCTCGTGTACGGAATTTTATTCTTACTCTGACATTGAAAAAGCTTTTGCTACGAATTCGGGACTCGGAAGTATATTCTCGGCAAAAGTTAAAAGTAATTCCAAGAAGACCAATATTAAGAGTCGATTGTTAGGCCAGTTGATTTCAAAAAACTTCAGTGTAACCATGGATTTACCATCCTCCGGCTTTTTCAAAGATAGAAATAATGACTATTCTTCTGAAAATCCTGTTTTTATTCGTAGTATCTCTTATGGAAAAATAGCACTTTTAGCAATTGAGAGCGAATATTCGTTTGAAGAGGTAAAAAAGGCATTGGAAGCTGGAATTAAGTTTAAAATATTTTCAGCTGGAGGAAATTATACATCTAAAGATGTAGAAATACTACAAAAATCGACAATTACTATATATGTAATCTCTGATAATACCGAGGGTGATGCGAACCAGTATTTCTCATCATTAGATGAAATACAGAATGCATTCAAAGTTTCGTATTCTCAATATGCTCCAGGTCTACCAATAATATGCAAGGGCTGTTATACGAAGGATCATTCTGTCTTTAATATATATGTCCCCGTTCCGCGTGACCCAGGAAATACCAATGGTGGACGGCACAGCGGTGGCGGTACAGGTAGACATTAGTTAATCAATTAATAAATTATTCAGTGCATTCATCGTTAAGACGATAGATGTGCTGAATTAAAAATATCATATTATGAACTTACAAATTATACGCTTTTTACTATTATTTTTATCATGCGTATTAGTGACATCATGTGACAATAATGACAGTCCCGGCCGTCCGGGCAATGAAAAGCCGGGCGATGAGGAGACATTCAGTCCGCACTGGGACTATATTGTCGAGACTGGTATGCCGGACAGCCAGACTTTTATAGGTACACGCTATCTTGGGATAGATGATAGAAACGAAAGCATCCCCATGCCTCCGTCTGATGGCCTTTATGTGGGCTGTGTATGTAAGAGTGATTGTTTCGGAAACAGTTTTGATGATGAGGTGACAGGCGACAAAAACCAAGCAGGGATTATCGCTACATTTGGGAACGGTTGGAGTGACTATATGGCGAATGACTATATTCCCCGGTTGATAAATTATGTTGATTTTATGAAATCGACAACACGTTCGCAGGAATATGCTGACTTTATAGCTGACAAACATTCGCCGGGCGTCTATGGCTTTTGCAATCTGGAGTCGATGGACAATCTGAAGTATTTTTTCTCGGACAATATGAAGTTTGCCGAAGGAATTGCCGAGAGCATCCGTCTGCGTTCAGGCATCGAGAGCCCCGGGAGTCTGATGTTTGGCAAAGCGGTGTTTAAGGGCATGACAGTCGCTCTGGAAACACCGGGCGACGGTATTTTCAAGACTGCTCCTGCCGATGCCGGCAACCTTGTCTATATCAAAAGCCTGACTTATGGGGCATCCGCATATTTCGTCGTGGTTAGTGATAAGGAGTATGCCGATGTGATAGCCTGTTTCAATGGACTTGGTGGAAGGACGTTGCAAGAGGAATTCAGTGAGGAGGATGGAGTGCTTCGCGGATCGGAAATTTATACATTTATCATAGATGATGTGACGCAGAATGCCCGTGTTGGTACGACGGTTGACAGCCTCATAGACTTTATGGCTAATCCGTTCAAGCCTCTCGGCTACGGCTATCCTCTGTATGTCGACGGACGTTGGCTGAATGGAGATGGCGCTTACCGACCCGAAAAATAATGACGGCTGACTTCGTGGCTCGGAATATTGATGGGCGTATGGTGCTCCGGCGGTTTTTATTTAGCGCCGTCGGTGGGCGTGACACTCTGAGATAATAGGCATATAGCTAATGAAATACGTGAAGTTGCGAAATTAAACCGCCGAAAATGCTTGCGGATTCAGAAAAAAGTCGTACCTTTGCAGCCGGGTAAGTCCTACACGACCAGCTCCCCGAAAACCCCGCCAGGTCTTGATCGAAGCAACGGTATCGGGTTGTAGCGGTGCGATGTAGTCAGCTTACCCTTTTTTTGTGTAGTAATGTTCCGGCAAAAGGCCGGAAAAACATATCTGCGCAAGCGACCGATAAAGTCACTTGCGCAGATATGTTTTTTGTCTCAAGCTGAGAGATTTTGTTGGTGGCCGATGGCTGGCGTCAGAATTTAATGACCATTTCGGCGCATATCTTGTCACCGCCGCCGACAGGGACTGTGGTGTCGTGGTGGTAGAAATATTTCTCGTAATCAAGCCGGAGGTCACAGTGAATGGCTTTGTAGTTGTATGAGAGAGTTCCGCCTACGGTGATTCGGTTGCGGGCTGAGTGTGTGGTCGAGAGCTGTCCGAGGTCGTTGCGCAGACCGTTGCTGTGGGCTGTCATCCCGTCGAAGCGTCCTTGGACAGATGCGCGGTTGAAGACTCCGGCATTGACGGGGAAGGCGTAGTCGACAAAGAAATTATAGCCGTGAGCTGCCTTGTGGGCGTTGTTGACGTAATGTTTGTTGAGATATTCGCCTTCTACAGTCCAACGTCCGCTTGTCCATGTGGCCGAGGCTGTCAGAGAGTTGATGCGTACAGAGTCAGGGATTAGGGTTTCAGCTCCGGCTGCTAACTTTACGTTGCCCACCGAATAGAGGGCTTTGCCTCCGTAGGCCATTTTTTTGACCCAGATATTCTGGTCTGTGATTGTGGTCGGGTTAAACGCTCCGGCTTCAACGAGAAGCGACGAGCTTTCGGGGAGAGCGAACGTATAGGACAGCTTCGCGCCTACTCCACGCACGTTGTTCATCGTGCCTCCGATAAAGGATCGGTTGGCGAAGATGTAGTTGCCCGGGCCACGGAAACAGTCTGTGCCGAATGGTATGCGGAACTGTCCGGCCTGAAGTTTGAGCGCCGGAGTGATGGCTATGCGCCCCCAGCCGTCAAGAAACATTATTTTTCCTCTGTCGCAGAAATCAGCTTGGAAATAGTAGTCGATTTCCGGTGCGAGACGGCCGTTGACACTCAGACGGGCGTTGCGCAGCTGAAAGCGGTTTTCACCCCCCTTTGTGTCCATTTCCCAACGCGGACGTATGACTCCGTGGAGCTCGGGAGTAAGGTCGACCTTATTATTGTCGTCGGCCACTACAGGCATTATGCCAAGAATGGAGAGCAGGAGGAAAGAGAGTCTGCGAAAATTAAAATTTGACATTTTAAATGGCTTCTTAGTTTAGAATAGATTGGATGCAGAGGGCATGGAGGAGCAGGAGGGGAAGACAGAAAGGCATACCGGGCCTGACTGTTGGCCGATCCGGCGGTTCGTCAGATGGCCAGCGCGATTTTGTTGTCAGCTGCTATGCGACGCATGTTCATGATCGCATAGCGCATGCGTCCGAGGGCAGTGTTGATGCTGACGGATGTAGCTTCGGCTATTTCCTTGAACGACATGTTACGATAGAAGCGCATCACGAGCACTTCACGCTGGGCATCGGGTAGAGCCATGACTATACGGCGCAGGTCTTCGTCAATCTGTGTGCTGACGAGGAGATCCTCGATGTTTCCTTCACAGAGGTCACGCCGGTTGAGTATGTCGGTCCCTTCTTCATCGGCCGACACGGCGTTCTCGATTTTTTCCTGACGGAAATAGTCGATTATGAGATTGTGGGCGATACGTGTGAGCCATCCGGAAAATTTTCCGTGTTCCATATACCGTCCCTGTTTGATTGTCATGATTGCCTTGACGAAAGTCTCCTGAAAAATGTCGTCGGCGACATCCTTGTTTTTCACAATGTGTAAGATATAGGAATATACTTTCTGCTGATGGCGCTGTAGGAGTACGTCGAAGGCTTCATTATTGTTGTTGGCATAAGCGGCGACCAGATCCCGGTCAGTGAGCTTAGTCAGTTGTTCCATTTTGTCGGTTTTGATTGGTTAGAGTAGCAGTGTGTCTATAGGCGGTTAAAATTTAGTTAAAAATGATGAAAATGTGAATTGTCGATACAATAAACTTGCGTATCCTACGCAAAAGTAGGTATTATTCGCAGGTTTTACAATATAATTGACATTATTTAACCCCATAAAATCAGATTGCTATGCAATAAGCTGGTGTGTTGTCGTCAAGTCTGATCTCTGTTCTTATATGTAGAAAAGAAATCCGGCTACTCTCACGAGTGGCCGGATTCGTAACCTATGATTCACTTATTAGTTAACGTAGGTTGTTTCTAACATAATGCAATAGTTTAGAATAAATACGTTACATGTGAATTTTAGGGTTTCGCAAATTGTTATGTATCCGATTTAATTGCTGAAACAAAGATAGGCCATTCTTTTGGAATGGCCTATCTTCGGGGATATGTTAAAAAGCATAATAGGCTTGTTTTAACATTAATTATGGATTTGGCGTGGTTTTATTTGCCGCCGGGGATATTGATGTCGCCTCCCTTTGCGGCTTCCTTGCGTGGAGCGAGTCCGCGCAGACGCAGGAGTGCATCGACTTTAGGCTCGTGTCCGCGGAAACGTTTAAACAATGTCATCGGGTCTTCGCTGCCACCCATTTCAAGGATGTTTTCCTTGAATGACTTTGCTGTTGCCGGATCGAATACGCCTTTTTCGGTGAAGAGCTCGAAGCCGTCGGTGTCAAGGACTTCTGCCCACAGATAAGTGTAGTAGCCTGAGGCATATCCGTCGCCGCCGAAAATATGTTTGAAGTAGGGTGAACGGTAGCGGTAGGCTATCTGTGAGGGCATGTCGAGTTTGGCTGCCACCTGCTTTTCGAACTTGTCGATGTCGATATTTTCGCTGTCGGATGGATTGAGCGCGCCCCATTCGAGGTCGAGAAGTGCGGCTGTCACCCGTTCGGTGATTTCAAAGCCTTGGTTGTGGGTGGATGCTGCTTCAAGTTTCTTGATGAGGGATTCGGGGATGACCTCGCCTGTCTTGTAATGGAAGGCATATTCTTTCAGAAGTTCCGGTTCGAGAGCCCAGTGTTCGGTGATCTGTGATGGAAGCTCTACGAAATCGCGGTCAACGTTTGTGCCTGCCTGACTGCGGAGCTTGGCTTTGGTCAGCATTCCGTGGAGACCGTGGCCGAATTCATGGAACATGGTCTGTACCTCATCAATCGTCAGTAGCGCCGGGGTGTCAGCTGTCGGACGGGTGAAGTTGCCGACGTTGTAGACGATGGGGCGGGCCGAAGTACCGTCGGCATCATCAAACGCACCTCTGAATTCGCTCATCCATGCGCCCTGACGCTTGGAGGGACGGGGGAAGTAGTCTGTCATGAATACAGCGACATGGTTGTTGTCCTTGTCCTTGACCTCATAGACATTGACTTCGGGATTGTATTTGGGGGCGTCGGGGAGTTCGGTGAATGTCACCCCATAGAGTCGTTCGGCAAGGGTGAAAATGCCTTTGCGCACATTGTCGACAGAGAAATATGCACTGACCTCGTTCTCGTCAAGGGCGTATTTCTTGCGTCGTACCTTTTCGGCATAGTAATAGTAGTCCCAAGGAGCAAGCTTGAATTTTTCGCCCGATTCATCAATGTAGGCTTGCATTTCCGAGACTTCTTCGGCCACTTTGTCTTTGGTCGGACTCCAGATCTGGAGAAGAAGGTTGCGGGCGGCTTCGGGTGTCTTGGCCATAACATTGTCGGTCATATATGACGCGAAATCATTGAAGCCGAGGAGACGGGCTTTTTTTGAACGTGCCTTGACGATGTTGCCGATGACGGGACGGTTGTCGTAGGGGGCTTCGGAGGCAAGGTTCATATAGCCGTTATACATTTTTTCGCGCAGCGAACGGCTGTCGGCATATTTAAGCACCGGCAGACGGCTCGGGGCATGGAGGGTGAAAACCCACTGGCCTTGTTTGCCGCGTTTCGCAGCCTCTTCGGCAGCGGTGCTGACGATTCCGGCGGGAATGCCTTTGAGCTCAGCCGGATCGGTTACGACAAGCTCAAATTTGTTGGTCGATGCGAGAAGATTTTTATTGAACGAGAGGAAGAGCTGTGTAAGTTCGTTGTTCAGATTCTTGAGCTCTTCTTTCTTTTCGGCTGAGAGCAACGCACCGTTGCGGGTGAAACTTTTATAGGAGAGTTCAACCGCGCGTTTCTGCGGGCCGTCGAGATTCAGTTTGTCGCGGTTGTCGTAGAGATATTTGACACGCTTGAAAAGCTTGTCGTTCATCATGATTTCGTCGGAAGCGGCTGAAACCATCGGATATGCCTTCTCGGAAATGGCGAGCATGTGTTCGTTGTTGTCTGTTTCGTCGAGAGCACCGAAGACGAGCATTACCTTTTCGAGGAGCGCTCCGCTCTTTTCCATAGCAAGGATGGTGTTGTCGAATGTCGGAGTGGCCGGATTGTTGGCTATAGCCTCGATTTCGGCTTTTTTGTCGGCTATCCCTTTTTCGATTGCCGGGAGATAGTCGTCATAGGTGATTTTGTCGAAAGGTGGAATTCCGAATGGAGTCTCATAAGGCTCCATGAACGGATTCTGACGAGTCTGAGCATTCATTTCTGTCGGAAAGCTAAGTGTCGCAGGGAGCAATACAGCTCCGAGAGCGGCGGTTAGAAATTTATTCATCGCAGGATATTATTAATGTGATAATCTTTTTCGTGGTATAATACATGGTAAGAGTCTGTAAGAAATCCGGCTTGGCTATTATTTCACCGGATCAAATAAGAATGTGGCCAAAAGCGGGTTATGGTCGCTTGAGGAGATGTCGCCGCGTTCGATGTCTACAGCCTTGAACGGCCCTCGGTAGAGAATCTGGTCTATACGGAAGTAGAATTTATCGCCATGATATGTTATCGTAGGGCCGAAAGCTGCGTCGGCGTATGCGTCGTGCATGTCTTTGCCTTTGATTGTGCGCACGGCATAGCAATCAGGTATGTCATTGAAGTCTCCGGCAACAATGAACGGCCCTCCGATGGAGTCAACGATATTTCGTACTGTCCGGGCTTGTAATGTCCGTATTTTGAATGCTTCGGAAAGTTTGGTCAGAAGCTGGGATTTCACCTCCTTCAGCTCCCGTTTAAGCTCTGACTTTGTAGCGGGCATCTCAAGGGCTTCTTTATAGAGAGTCTTGTCCTCCGGTGTCAGTCCGATTGATTTTAGATGGACGTTGATGAGGTGGATTTCATGACCTTGTATGTTGAGTCTGAATCCGAGCATTGCCAATTTTGCTTTAGGATGTACCTCAAGCTCGATTTTTTCAAACGGATATTTGGAAAGAAGAGCGTATTTAAGATCCAGATCGGTGTATTGATATGGATAGAGAGCGTTGAGTGAATCAATCTGAGTCTCTTTGATTTTCCACGGGCCTTTTGTGTCAAGGACATCGTATTCCTGTAGGTTTACAATATCGGCATTTGTGGAAATAATATAATCGAGGGTCTCGTTTTGCTCCACTCCGGGATAATCTTCGCCACGGAAGTCCCAGAAATGGAGCACGTTGTATGTCAGAAACGTAAAAGAATCCTTTTTCTGTTGTTCGGTCAATGCCGGTTTCCAGAAGTGGAGAGGGGAGAATACGAGAATTGACGGAAGGGAAATGGCCCATCCGGCGGCAATGACAAGGATGAGGCGTTTGTCGACCAGCAGGTTTACGACACATAGGACTATTCCGGCAAGGAGGAGGAGCGGGAGCACCATGGCAGCCATCGAGGCAATGACTCTTTCTTCCGGATTGAACGTTCCGCCGTAAGCCGAGAACACAGTGAGCATTGCCACGGCCAGATTCAGGCCGACGCCAAGCGCAAGAATTGTTGATTTTATCGGTTTGTGTGGGGTGGGAAAATTCATTTTATCTTTCGGCTTACATCGAAAAGTCTCTGTCGTTCCTGAGGCGTAAGGGCGGAATAGCCTGATTTTTTTATTTTATCGAGGATAGCGTCGAGGACTTCACGGTCATTGTCGTCGCATGTCGGATTTTTACCATAAGGGGGTGGGGTGGAGGATGCCCCATATTGTCGGCCGGATGCCTGTTTTTGGCCGGGTGTTCCGGTTTTGTGAGAGAAACTGCCCCAGATTGTCGATGCGAATCTGTTCCAGAGATTTGCCATGCGGTCAAACGCCCGGTTGAACGGCCCTGTTATGTCATGTCTTCGTTTCAGCCGTAAGGCGTATATCGCACCTGTCAGCACTCCTCCGATATGGGCTATCTCACCTCCGGCATTGCTCCCGGTCACTCCTATCAGCACAAGAGCGATAGTGGCTATGGCAATCCATTTTAGAGATATGGACCCGATGAAGAGAAGGTGCATCCTGAAGTCGGGCATTAATATGGCTGTTGCTGTGACAATAGCTATTACAGAGGCTGAAGAGCCGATCAGCATTGCATTGTGGAAAGCAAACACGGGCATGACGGCATAGCTCACAAGAAACAGCAGAGCGCCTCCAAGACCTCCAAGTATATAGAGGGCGAAAAGCTGACGTTGGGTGGCTACCATCATGAACAATGTCCCGAACCAGTAGAGCCATAACAGATTGAACAGGATGTGGAGCACGTCATATTGCGCAAACATATATGTCACTATCGTCCACGGGCGTGTGGCAAGTGTCGCAGGGTTGCTCGGCAGCTGAACGTAGCTCATAATGGTGTTTATGAAGTCAGGGCAGCCGGCAAACATGCAGACTATCGCCGCCACTCGCAGCAATATGAATATGCCGATATTGATCCAGATAATCTTCATCAGCATGGTTGAGCCGTCAAACGAACGGCGCATTTGCCTTATCGTATCAGTAACTCCCATGGAAAGTGCCTTTCTTTTTCCAATAGAGGATTATGAGAAATCCGAAAATCATGCCTCCGAGGTGAGCGAAATGCGCGATGCCGTCTGCTTTTCCGGCTGCCTCGCTCAGGCCGATGAGAATTTCCACCGCGCCCATGCCGATAACCATCCACTTTGCCTTTATCGGTACAGGGATAAAGAACATATAGAGCGGTGCGTTTGGATAAAGCATGCCGAATGCAAGCAATATGCCATAGACTGCACCTGATGCTCCGATGGTCACGAACATGTTGAGGTTTTGGGCAATAGCGGTTTTCCCGTCGGGTGTCGACATAAGGTGTCGGATATATTCGCGTGCTTCTGGAAAGTCAATGGCATTGTATTTGGCGAGCAGCCCTACCATGGTGTCCTCCCATGTAAGCGCCCATACAAGTTCCTGAACAAGAGCTGCGCCGACTCCGCATGACACATAATAGAACAGGAAGCGTGCGCTGCCAAGGGTGCGTTCGAGTGTCATGCCAAACATCCAGAGAGAGAACATATTGAAAAATATGTGTGCGAAGCTCTGGGTGGAGTGCATGAACATATATGTTATGAGCTGTGCGGGATTGAAGTCGGAGGCAAGAAAATAGTGTAGACCTCCGAAATTTTCAAGACCAGTGCCGAGACGTCCCGGCAAAACGAACATCGCCAGCCAGACTATCAGGTTTATGATAATCAAGTTTTTTGTGACAGGCGGTATCTGAGAAAAAAATGATGATCCGTTGTGCATAAGTGCAAATTTACGAAATCCGCATCGAAAAAACCTTGTGCGGACAATTAAAATTGATTCTCTCTGAACATATAACGGATGAAAGAGCGAAAAATGGGGAACTAACCATGTGATTAAATAAATTTAACACAATATTAGTGTCTGAAATTTTGTGATTAATGAAAAACTTCCTACCTTTGCACCACGAAAATGACATCGCGGGGTGGAGCAGTGGTAGCTCGTTGGGCTCATAACCCAAAGGTCACAGGTTCGAGTCCTGTCCCCGCCACTAAAAACGACATTCGAATAAATCGGGTGTCGTTTATTTTTTATTCCTCTCACGTCCCCAAATCTATAGCTATGGGCGCAAGGTCAGGGCGGCAGGAGCGTGCTTCTTAACAGAAGTGTCGTCAGGTCATACAGGGATCACCTTGTCTGATTCATCAATCTCACGGCGGACGAGGCATGGATTTCCTGTGGCGAGTGTGAATGGCGGCAGACTCCGGGTCACGACACTTCCTGCGCCAATGACACATCCGTCGCCGATTGTGACACCGGGCAGGATGACTACGTTTGCTCCAAGCCAGACATTGTTGCCGATTGTGACAGGTAGGGCACGCATGATTCCGGTGTTTCGCTGCTCGGGCAACAGGGCATGGTTGATTGTGTAGATGCCGCAGTTTGGCCCGATAAATACGTTGTCTCCGATTGTTACCATTGCTTCGTCAAGTATGGTGAGATTGAAATTGGCTACAAAGTTCTTGCCGATTGTTATATGTTTCCCAAAATCGCAGTGAAATGGCGAATGTATGGTAAACGGTTCTTCGATTTTGCCGAACAAGGCTTTTATGATATGTGCCCGCTCCTTTTCTCTACGAGGCGACAGAGCGTTTAGCTTGAAACACCGTTCTTCGGTCTCAAGAAGCATCCGGCGAATCTCTTCGCCAAAGCCATACACCCACATTCCGGCCTGTAAATTGCCGATAGTCTCGTTGACATCCATAGAAACAAGTTTTAAAAGACTCTTAGAAATATTTTCTGCAAATATAGGCAGTATCTGATGAAAAATCATCGTGGCAGCCGGATAAATGACCCGGAATATTGCAGGAAATCGGTTGGAAATCTATATTTTTGTGATTCTTAACTTTACAATAGTATTATTATGCTGAGTGTGCGTCCATCACGAATTTCCGATATTGAGGATATAATGGCTGTTTATGGCCATGCAAAGAATTTCATGGCCGAGTGCGGTAACGCAGGCCAATGGATCAACGGCTATCCCCGGCGCAGCCTGATCGAGTCGGATATTGAAAATGGCTACAGTCATGTGGTGATGACTGAAGACGGGTGTCTTGCCGGGGTTTTCTGCCTGATAATCGGTCAGGATCCGACATATAGTGTGATTGATGGAGCTTGGCTTGATGATTCGGCCTACGGTACGATTCATCGTATAGCGTCGTCAGGCATTGAAAAAGGAGTGGCGGATTGTTGTCTCGCTTTCTGCCTGTCGAAAATAGGAAATATTCGGATTGATACTCATACGGACAACGTGCCGATGAGGAGATGGATTTCGAAATCATCGTTTGTGTTTTGCGGAATCATCCATACCCATGACGGTTCGCCGAGACTCGCATTTCAGTTGAAGAAATAGATGATGACTGGCGGATGTGCCTTTGACTTAATATGTATTTAAGAATTTTTCAAAAAAGTCTTTTGGAGGGTTGGGTTTTTTGGATGTTGTGTGTCTTTGTTATAGTAACTATTCATCGAATCGGCAAAGTAAATGGTGTTAATAATCAGAGATTTATAAAATATATTTTTATGAGACCAACGAAAAAGCATCAATTTTCTGCTATTCATGAAATTGGCGCTTTAGTAAGCATCTGAAAATCAAGAAAGGTTTTCGCTGAATAGTTACGGACTAATGGCGATGTGTTAAAGGTTTGAAATTTAGTGATGGGAAAGCCGTAAATTAAGATATTTTCATTAATTTTACACCGCTTGTTTGCAATAGCGCTGGCAATCGTGTTTAATTGTCAGATGGTGCGAACTTTAGTCATGACCAATTGTTAAATTTATAAGCGTAAGTTTTGAGTAGCTACGCATGAATTAAAAATTTAACGTTTTAAACTATACAGCTATGAGTGCTCAACGAAATTCTTCCGGAACGCCGGCCGCAATGCGCAATATCTTCGGCATCATAATGATTATCATTTATGTAGGAGTAGGTATCCTATTCTTCTGTGGCTTTTTTGATATACTCTTTCCCAGCTGGGGCTGGATGCGTTGGGTTGCCGGCGGTCTGTTTACAGCTTATGGTCTATGGCGTGCCTACAGACAGTTTAAGGGTATCGAACCCGGCTATGGCAACGACCGGGATATGATTGAATAACGGATAATACATTATTATAATGACAACAGCATTGAAAAGCATAGCCGCTGTCGCAGCGTTCGCACTTCTTGCCCTTCTTAGCGGATGTGGCAAAAAGTCGTCGTCGATGCAGCCATTGCCATTGGCCAAGGTTGCATGTGACGAATCGTTTGAAAATATCATGGAACAGGAGATAAATGTCTATGAGTACATTTATCCCAAAGAAGATGTCGTGGCTTATTATCTGCCGGAAAATGCCTGTATTGATTCCATCATGGCTATGGGCAGTGTAAAGGCGGCGGTAGTGACACGTCCGCTTACTGAAAAGGAGGTGAGCTATCTTCGCAGCCATAAAAAACTTGTCCATCAACAGCGCATTGCTGTAGATGCTCTTGCCATTATTGTAAATCCGCAGAATCCTGTCGAGATACTGTCGCGAAAGGATATTGCTGAGATTTTGTCGGGTGATGTCACCCGCTGGGATCAGGTCGAGCCATGCAAGCTTGGTGAAATCTCTGTGATATTCGATCATCAGGGATCGTCGACCGTAAAATATATGCGAGACTCTATAATGGACGGACGGCCTTTCGGCCCGAATGTCTCGGCTGTGAAGACAAATCCTGAAGTGTTCAAGGCTGTAGCTGAAAACAAAAACGCTATGGGTGTCATTGGTGTCAGCTGGGTTTCGAGCGACATGAAAGGGCGAGAGCATTCTGTCGAGGAGCTTGCCAAGGCTGTCGAGAAGAGCGATACCACCATGCTTGATTTCAATCACGATGTAAAAGTGCTTAAAATCCGTGGTAACGACGTGGTTCAAGCCTACAAGCCTTATCAGGCTTATATCTTCGATGGAAGCTACCCGCTGTTCCGCTCCGTTTATATGATTTCGACCGCCCCCGGCGGGACGACTACACACCGTTTCTACAGTTTTGTCACCGGTTTTCAGGGGCAGAAACTGATTCAGATGACAGGAATTTTACCGGCCACATTGCGTCCGCGCATGGTGTCGGTTGAATGAATGCGATAAAAAATTCCCTGCATATTCTTGCATATTGGAAATAAAATGTCGTATTTTGCGTTAGATTATAATAATAGGCTCTTGTCGGGCCTTATTTGTTGTGCCGTAGCTTCAAGATGCGGTTGACAAGGCAATAACTCATAAAAAATAATAATAAAACAAGAATATAATAAACCATAGACATGAAATTCCGTACTATCTTTTCCTTCGTGCTCGGAGGCATGGTGATGACCGCTTTCGCACAGGGTGGCTATCAGGATGGCGTAGATTACTACAATGCTGAACGTTTTGACAAGGCAAAGACTATCCTTGAAAAGACACTCAACGACCCTTCGACCAAGAAGGCTGTGTCCTATTTCTATCTCGGCTCGCTTGAACTTGACAATAATAACGTCGCAGCAGCATCTGAAAATTTCAACAAGGGTGTGCAGGCTGACCCCGCATATGGCTATAATTATGTAGGTCTCGGACAGATTGCCCTTAAAAACGGAAACAAAAAGGATGCTGAAAATTACTTCAAGCAGGCTCTTGAGGGTAATAAGAAAGATGCCTCTGTGATGGCGGCTATCGCACGCGCATATTTCAATGTGGATCCCGCTCTCTATGCCAAGGAGATCGAGAAGAATATCGCAAACGCCATGAAGGTGTCTAAAAACAAGGAAGCTCAGGTTTATGTGCTTCAGGGCGATATGGCCAAGGCTTCTGACATAGGTCAGGCCGCCGGTTTCTACGAACAGGCAATGGTCTATGATGAGCAGGCCGGAAATGTGAATCCCGAAGCATATGTGAAGTATGCCAACCTTTACAACAAGGTTAATCCTGACTTCGCTATCGGCAAGCTTGTTGAGCTTAACGAGAAACTTCCGACTTCGGCTCTCGCACAGAGTGAGCTTGCTGAAAAATATTATGACGGCAACCAGTTCACCAAAGCTGCCGAGCAGTATGGTAAGTATATAAAGAACCCTAACCACTTTCAGGGTGACGAACAGCGCTACTCAGGTCTCCTTTACTTCGGTAAGAAATATCAGGAGTCACTCGACGTTGCCAATCAGGTGCTTGCAGCCGACCCCAATAATGAGTACATGCAGCGTATGGTGATGCTCAACAAGGCCGCTCTTAAGGACTTCGCCGGAGCTGAGGAAGCTGCTCAGAAGCTTTTCTCTCATGCCAATGCCAAGTTTACAGCTACCGACTACTCTACTTATGGCGATATCCTCGGAGAGCTTGGCCGTCCGCAGGAAGCAATCGAGGCTTACGTGAAGGCTTATGAAATGAATCCGGAGAAAAACAAGCAGATGCTTGCCGAAATCTCGTCGATGTATAACGATCTTGAAAATGACCAGAAGGCTGTGGAATACATGCAGAAGTTTGTTGATGCAGGTGACGCCACTCTCAATGACTACTTCATCCTTTCAAACCGTTATAAAAATCTCGGCCTTTCTCTTCCCGAAGGTTCTCCCGAACGTGCGGAAGCTGCCAACAACGGTATCAAGAATATTGACCTTGCCATCGAGGGTGCAGCCAACAAGGGGCCGCTTTACCGTAACAAGGCTACTCTTCTTATGATTCGCGACGGAGCAGAAAACACCACTCCCGAACTTATCGATACATATAAGGCAATGATTGCCGCTTATGACGAAGATCCTGCAAACAAGGAAAAATATGCCGATGCCTACAAGATGGCATATACCCGTATGGGCTCTTACTACATGCAGCAGGGCGACAACGCGCAGGCTCGTGAATACTTCCAGAAAGTGCTCGAAATGGATCCTGAAAACGCACCCGTCAAGGAAGTCATGAAGAAGCTCTGATTCAGTCAGACGCTATCTGTATAATTTATCAAGGCCTCGCGCCCGTCCCCCATTCGGAGGGGCGCGCGCGAGGTGCTTTTTATATTCAATGATGCAAGGCCGTGGATTTTTTATAGGGCGTGTCTTAAACCCTTGTCTGAAAGCCGACGTTATAAAGTAACAAACATTTATGAGAGTCACCCATGAATAGTAAAGATAACCTTTTGCAGATCTACGCATCGAGTTTCCGGCAAAACTGGGATCTTCCGGCGCTTACCGAATTTGGCAGTGGTCAGACCATGACTTATGCCGATATGTCGCGCCGTATAGCGGCCATTCACATGCTGTTTAAGGAATGTGGCGTGAAGCGTGGAGACAAGATTGCTCTGATGGGGCGTAATTCCTTTTCGTGGGTGGTTGTCTATATGGCAACATTGACTTATGGAGCGGTGATTGTGCCGGTGCTTCATGATTTTAATGTTCAGGACGCACAGCATATAATCAATCATTCCGACAGTGTGATACTTTTCATAAACGAAAGTATCTTTGACAACATGGAGTTTGATAAGATTCCTCAGGTGAAAGCAGTGATGTCGCTTGACCGCCGGGAGGTGCTTGCCGAACACCCTGTCACAAACCGTGCCGTTGAAAAATTTCTTGCACGTCTTCCTGAGAAGATGCGTCGGAAATATCCCCACGGGTTCACCACGGCCGACATCGATTATCCGGATATCGACGAGAGCGAGCTGGCCGAGATAAACTACACGTCGGGGACAACTGGTTTCTCAAAGGGTGTGATGCTTACTCTTGGAAATCTTGGCGGTAATGTTAGGTTCGGTGTGCGTTCGCGGTTGCACTTCCGTGGATCGCGAGCCCTCTCGTTCCTGCCTCTGGCTCATGCCTATGGTTGCGCTTTCGATATGCTTGTCCCCTTGGCGGTTGGCACTCATGTCACTATTCTTGGCAAACTTCCAACTCCGAAATTGCTTCTTAAGGCATTTGCTGAAGTGAGACCGAACCTTGTCATCTGTGTCCCGCTGATATTGGAAAAGATTTATCGCAACAAGCTACGTCCTGTCATCGAAAAGCCGGCTGTGCGCAATGCTCTTAAGCTTCCGGGGTTGAAGACTCTTGTTTTCCGTAAAATCCGCAACCAGCTTGTCGAGGCTTTCGGCGGAGAGTTTGCGGAAGTGATTGTCGGTGGCGCTCCGCTTAACCGCGAGGTAGAGGAATTCCTCCACCGCATTAAGTTTCCGTTTACGGTCGGATATGGCATGACCGAGTGCGGCCCTCTTATCAGCTACACTCCGTGGCGGCAGTTCATACCGTCGTCTTCCGGCCGCACGCTTCCGTCAATGGAATGCAGGATTGCCGACAGTGCAGACCCCGAACGAATCCCGGGCGAGATCTGTGTGAGAGGTGAGAACGTCATGCGTGGATATTTTAAGAATCCCGAAGCGACTGAAGCGGTCATAGATGCTGAGGGCTGGCTTCATACCGGGGATATGGGTACACTTTCGGATGACAGGACAATCTTTATACGAGGACGCTACAAGACTATGATTCTCGGCGCGAACGGTCAGAATATATATCCCGAAGAGATTGAGGCTAAACTCAATAACATGCCGTATGTCTGCGAAAGTCTTGTCGTCGAGCGTGGTAAGCATCTTATTGCATTGGTCTATCCCGACTATGAGGCTATGGACCGCGACAAGATACAAAACGAAAAGCTGCATGGGCTTATGGAACAGGTACGCTCGGATCTCAACAGGCTTGTAGCCCCCTATGAGCGGATTGACCGCATACAGCTTATCGCAAACGAATTTGAAAAGACTCCAAAGCGTTCGATCAAACGCTATCTCTATAACGCTTAGACGGCCAAGGTCGTTATCGGTGGAAAAGTGTGTCACATAGCTCCGATTGGCTTATGTGATGTGTTTTTCCTTCACGTTTCTATTAACCGATACAACACAGTAGCAATGGAATATGAATTACAAATAAAAGTCCGCGACTATGAGGTAGACTCTCAGGGAATAGTCAACAACGCCAATTATCTGCACTACCTTGAAATCACCCGACACGATTTCTGCGAACATGCAGGAACATCTTTCCGCGAAATGCAGGAAAAGGGTCTTGATCCGGTAGTGCGTAAAATAGAGATTGAATATCTCTCCTCGCTTACTCTCGGGGAGACCATGATCTCGCGTCTTTCCATGAGGCGCGAAGGTGCCCGGTTTATTTTCGTTCAGGACATCTACAATGCCGGAAACGGAGCACACGTGGTTCATGCGCTTGTGACTATAGTATGTCTTGAAAACGGCCGTCTGTCACGTGGCGAAATCCTCGCCGAAGCATTTCGCGATTATCTATGACAGATAACGCTCTGACATATCGTGTCGCCTTCTCGTCATTGCGGTCGCTGACTCCGTCTCTTGCCGGGACTATTCTCGACCGAGTGGGGTCGGAGGAAAATTTCTTTGCGTTTACCGAATCTCAGCTTTCGGCAGTAATGGGATTTTCCAACCGGCTGTTCACGTCTTCTGTTCGTGGCGAAGCATTGGAGAAGGCTCGCGATGAGGTCGAATTTATAAACGCAAATTCGATTTCGTCCATATATTTCCAATCCGGGCAATATCCCGGGCGGCTTTTGGAGTGTGACGATGCTCCACTTATGCTTTACGGGCTCGGTGATTGTGATCTTAATCATTCACGGTTCATATCTGTCGTCGGGACGCGGCATGCCACTGCCTACGGAGTGGATTTTGTCGAGCGTTTTATAAATGAACTTGCAACGCTTCTTCCCGAAAAGCCGGTGATTGTCAGCGGGCTTGCCTATGGGATAGATATATGCGCCCACAAGGCTGCTCTTAAATGCGGGCTTCCGACTGTGGGAGTCCTTGCTCATGGACTCAACACGCTTTATCCATCTCAGCATCGGTCGGTAGCGGTTGAGATGGTCAGGAATCATGGAATGCTGCTTACTGATTACCGCTCTTCAACTCCTGTCCACAAGGGTAATTTTCTTGCCCGTAACCGCATTGTGGCCGGTCTCTCGGATGCCCTTGTGGTGGTTGAGTCTGCGAGCAAGGGTGGTGCGCTTGTCACAGCTCGCCTTGCCTCTGGATATAACCGGGATGTGTTCGCGCTTCCGGGACGTATTTCAGATAGATATTCTGCCGGCTGCAATGGTCTGATTGCAAACCACATGGCTGCACTCGTCACATCAGCCTACGATTTCTGTAGTCAGATGAGGTGGCCTGTAGCCGAGGCCGATGATGCAATGCCAAGCCTTTTCCCCGAAATGTCTCCTGAGGAGGAAGCCGTCATGGCAGTGCTTACCGCGCGTGGTGAAGCGACTCTCGCTGATTTGAGCAGCCGTATAGATCTTCCTGTCGCCCGCTTGATGTCAATGCTTATCGACATGGAATTTCGCGCACTGATTATCAGCATTCCCGGCGGACGCTACCGTCTGCGTTAAGTGTGATTTTGCATAAACATTAAGAATTGCTTCAGCGTTTCTTACTTATATACAGTATTATAATCATCATAACAGTTAACCTATCATGGAAAATAAAATTATAGCTCCGTCTGAACTTATAATCAATCCTGACGGATCGGTATTTCATCTTCATCTCCGTCCCGAACAATTGACCGACCGGGTTATTCTTGTCGGTGATCCGGCGCGTGTCAACATGGTGGCTTCCTTCTTCGACACTACTGATTTTGAGGTGTCGTCGCGTGAGTTCCACACAATAGGCGGAACTTATAACGGAAAGCCTATAATGTGTCTTTCACATGGTATAGGCCCTGACAATATAGACATTGTCATCAACGAGCTTGATGCCCTTGCCAATGTCGATTTCAAGACACGTGAGGTCAAAACGGACAAACGTCGCCTGACGCTTGTCCGCATAGGCACATCCGGGGCGCTTCAGCCTGAACTCACAATCGGTACGCCGGTCATCGCTGAGAAAGCTATCGGTTTTGATGGTGTGCTCAACTACTATGCCGGCAGAGACCTTGTGGCTGATCTCGATTTTGAACACGCTTTCTGCGATGCTGTCGGATGGAATCCTCTTTGGGCTAAGCCTTATGTGGTGAATGCCGACGAAGAACTTGTCAATCAGATCGGAGGTGACGATATGGTGCGTGGCAATACCATTTCAGCAGTTGGATTCTACGGCCCTCAGGGTCGTGAGTTGCGTTTGCCGCTTGCCAATCCTGATCTTAACCGCCGGATAGAGGAATTCCGTTTTAACGGACGTAAGGTCACAAACTACGAGATGGAGTCTGCTCCGCTTCAGGGACTTGGCCGTCTGATGGGACATAGGGCAATGACAGTTTGCTCCATTATTGCAAACCGCATGAACAACAATGCCAATCCCAATTATAAAAATGCGGTCAAGGATCTTGTCGCCACAGTTCTTGAGCGTATATAATCCCTTATCACTTATATTCCAATCCACAATCTAAAAAATGCTCCGTTCTTCCGACGATCTTGAGGCAAAAGTGATTGAAATCGGCTTTCTGCCTTTTTTCCACAATTCAGTCAAAGGCTTTTCCATTCAGGAAATGGTTGATCCGAGGCTGTGGTTTTCTGACGAGGAAGGGCCTTGGGAGTGGAAAGGGCCGGTGATTCGCAACATGAATTGCGCCTACGGTAAATTGTTCAATGGCAAAGCCGGGTATGTCAGTCTTGAGTGGCTACCCGACTTTGCCAACTACCGTCGGGCTTTTCGGCCGGTTGACTCTGTGGTGTCGGATTTTCCCTCTGGAGTCACTGAGAAAATGATTCTTGAAGCGGTCCGTGCTCATGAATCTCTATTGTCAAAGGAGTTGAAAGACCTCTGTGTCCTGACTGTCAGCCGTCGACGTAAGACGTTTGACCTGATTGATGCAATCGAACCTGTTCCTGCTGTCAAACGCAATCGCAGGGGTAGTCTCGAGCCGGCTCTTACCCGTCTCCAGATGTCTACGCGGATTGTGATTGCCGATTTCGAATATTCAATTTCACGTTCAGGCGAATTATACGGATGGGGGATAGCCCGCTATACGACTCCCGAGGCGCTCTACGGTGATGATTTCCTTTCGGTCTGTGAAGGCCGGACACCGGAAGAATCATACGATAGGATTATGACTCATCTGAGATCAGTGTTTCCTGCGGTAACCGATCTGAGTCTCCGCAAGCTCATTGACTGATGTCGCCATGCACGATTGACATTGTTTTGGGTATTTTATCCCAGCTGAACAATTTTATCAATTCTTTTAGCGAGCAAGGTGAATATGACGGTATAAGATTGGCAAGAGCTGCGATATGGCCGATTATTTCATCCGGGGAATAGCATAGGCGCAGAGCTTCCATGCTCAGACTCTGGTCGCGTTTCGACAGGCGTCTCATTTCAGTGTTGCATATTAACGGAAGATGTACGTAGGCCGGAACTTTGAATTCAAGTAGATTATACAGATAAAGTTGTTGGGCGGTCGATAGGAGCAGGTCAGATCCTCTGACCACCTCTGTCACACCCATCAAGCCATCGTCGACAACTACTGCGAGTTGATAGGCCCATGCACCGTCGGCTCGTTGCAGTATGAAATCTCCGCAGTCTGTAGCGAGATTGCTGTGCTGTTTTCCGAAAACCCCATCGTTGAACTCTATTTCTTCGTTCGGGACAAAAAGTCTGGTCGCATGTCGTCGTGCTGGTTCTTGTAATGGTTCGCATGATGGAAATTCCTCCGGACGGCATGTCCCTTTATAAATGACACGGCCGTCAGACTGATGTGGTGCTTGCGTTGCCATAATGTCGGCGCGTGTGCAGAAGCATGGATATGTAAGACCTGTCGATTTAAGGCGAGTGAGATATTGATTGTAGATGTCGCCTCTGAGGCTTTGCCGGTATGGACCGTGTGGCCCTATATCATCAATGCCTCCTTCATCCCAAGTCAGACCAAGCCATTGCAGGTCATCTTCGAGTTGACGGGCATATTCATATTTCGAACGTTGAGGATCAAGGTCTTCTATACGTAGTATCCATTTTCCGCCTCTTGAGCGAATTGATAGCCATGATAATACTGCGGTGAATATATTGCCGAGGTGCATGCGCCCTGTCGGTGACGGAGCGAAGCGTCCCACCGGCGCTGCATGATTTTCTTTATTGGTTGAAACGTCCATTACCGGCTGTGATTCTTGATTTTCTATGGCAAAGGTAAGGAATAATAGAAAAATATTTACGAAAAAACGTCTTCTACGTGCAAGATTTCTGAAAAAGTGGATTTATAGAGATAGAATGACATCTGTGCAGAATATTCACCACATAAAAATCAACCAAAGAATAATCAATAGAAACAATGAATCAGTTTGTGAAAAAGGCCGTTCGGTTTTTGCCGATTGTGGCGCTTACGGCAATGTCTGTCTCTTTTCAGTCGTGTCTTGATGACGATGACAACAGCGCGCTCTATCGTCCGACGGCAGTTGTGACCGTATGCCCTGCGGCGGATGGAAAATTCAGCATGGTACTTGATGATGAGACCTCGCTTGTCGCAACCAACATGACTTCTTCTCCCTTCGGAGACAAAGAGGTGAGGGCTTTGGTTAACTACACCGAGGATTCATCCTATAACGGAGGCAAAGGTGTATATATTAACTGGATTGACAGCATACGGACAAAAGAACCTGTCATCATACATGTTGATGAAGATGGTCTGACTTATGGTTCTGATCCGATAGAAATCGTAAGAGACTGGGTGACGGTTGCCGAGGACGGTTATCTGACTCTGAGAATCCGTACTTTATGGGACGGCAGCGGCAAGCCTCACTATATAAATCTTCTTTCGGGTATGGATCCTTATAATCCTTACGAACTCGAACTTCGTCACGACGCACAGGGTGACATCAACGGTCAGTATGGCGACGCCCTTATCGCATTTAACCTTAACAATCTGCCACATTCTGACCGTGGCCCTGTAAAAATTAAGCTCCACTGGAATTCGTTCAGCGGGAAAAAATCTCTTGAATTCGACCTGACCATGCGTAACGAGACTCATGGTGACGCGCCAAAGAATCTCGTGGCCGCAAGCTTGTTGAAATAGAATGAACATCATTCTATTACACTAAATAATCTTCTTACCACGTTAAGGATACATGAGAAACTTCAGATAATAGCGATTGAAAACAGTTGACAGCGAACAGGAATTACTACGTCTCGTCAACGTCGGCGAGCCTGCGGCTTTGAGAATGGTATATTCTCGGTATATCAAAGTTCTCACAGCCGTATGCTCCCGTTATCTTATTGAAGAAGAGGATGTGAAAGATGTGCTTCAGGAGAGTTTTATTAAAATTTTTACATCTATAGGGGATTTCCGTTTTCGTGGAGAGGGTTCGCTGCAGGCATGGATGATAAGAGTGGTTGTAAACGAATCTCTCAAGTTTATCCGTAAAAACAGTCGGATTGATTTCACGACGATGACCGACGAACATGCCGATATGCCTGATGAAGAACCTGAAATAGATATTGTCCCTACCGATGTCATATATGGATTCATCCGTCAGCTTCCCGACGGTTATAGAATGATATTCAACCTGTATGTTGTTGAGGGACGGAATCATAAAGAAATCTCCGGGCTGCTCGGAATCAAGGAAAGCACATCGGCTTCACAGTTACACAGAGCCAAAGCCATCTTGGCGGAAAAAATAAGGAGTTATCAGAAAGAATGTCAAATAATCGGAAAAGAGCTATGAAAGACCTTTGGCAGAAAAAAATACAGGAGCGACTTAACGGTTTCGAAGTAGAAGAACCGGCCGGTCTTTGGGAGGCTATTGAAGAGCGTTGCAAGACTGACGCTGACTTCAAGAGTGCTATGGGTGTGACCAATAAAAAGCCTGTGATAGTTGCATTCGGACGTCGCTTGTATGCTTTAGCCGCTGTTTTGGCTTTACTATTGGGATTTGTAGGAATTCGGCTTATTTTTAACGGTTCTGAGGTCTCTTTTGCCACGGTAGAAACATGCTATGCCGATTCTGAACCACTGACAGGGGAGTCTGGCAGACTTCAATCGATTGAGCGGATGAAAAAAATCCCGGATAAGATTATTGCAGGGGCTGAGGTTGTCGGCCGGTCTCATGAAAGAGATATCGAGGTTTCTGATGTCGATGATAAGGCTGAGGAAACAATTGACACGGATGAAACGGTTGCTGAGAAAAAAGACGAGTGTGAATCTCTTGTGGTTGAGAGTAATCGCGACAGGTCTCCAAAATGCGACAGACCAGTAAAAAGAGAGCAGCCAAGAGATTTCTACAACAGCTCTGCTGTCGCTAAGAAATCTTCACATCTGACATTCGGACTGTATGCTTCCGGCGGTAACGCCGCTTCGATTGGCCGTACCTCTTCGCCACAACCCGTTTCAGATCCGGGTCTTGGGATAGACCAATACATGTGGGCTGATGATCCGATGCTTGGCATAATCCTGTTTAACCGTGGCAGCGAACTTAAAACATCGATCAAACATCGGCAGCCTGTGCGTTTCGGACTTTCGTTGCGATACGATTTCAATGACAGGCTCGGTATCGAGAGCGGTCTGACATACACGAAACTTGATTCTGACATGAGGGAGGGGAGTGAAAAGCATTATTTCTTAGGAAACCAGTCGCTGCATTATGTGGGGATTCCTGTCAGTCTGAAATACCGTTTGTTCACATGGAAATTTATCGACCTCTATGCCTCGGCGGGAGGAATGGTCGAAAAATGCGTGTCAGCATCGCAGACCAAGAATTATGTGATTGAAAATGTGATGAAATCAAGCGAGACTGACGATATTAAAGTCAAGCCTTTGCAGTGGTCTGTAAATGCGTCGGCAGGTGTGCAGTTCCGCCTTACAAAATTCATGGGAGTGTATGCTGAACCCGGTATCGCTTATTATTTTGACGACGGTTCTGAGATTAAGACAATATATAAGGAAAAGCCTGTTAATTTTAATTTGAATCTGGGTGTGCGTTTTGAGCTATAGAGTTAATAGTTATAGCATTAATATTGTCATGCTCTTTTGCGTCCGCGCAGTAAAATCCAGATTACGACCGGGGCACCGATTATAGGAGTCACGGCATTTACAGGGAGAATTGAATTGACAGGAAGTACACAGAGAAGGTTGCAGCAAAGTGTGACACCGCCGCCCATAAGGATGGTCGCCGGCATTAGTGTGCGGTGGTCGTCTGTTCGGAAGATAAGCCGGGCGATATGGGGAACGGCCAGTCCGATAAATGATACAGGACCACAGAATGCTGTAATGGCGGCTGTCAGCAGACCGGTGGCAAGCAGCAGCAGATTGCGCACTCTACTGAGGTTGACACCGAGATTGCGCGCATAGCCGTCACCGAGAAGAAGAAGATTAAGAGGTTTTACCAACAGCAAAGCAAGGACAAGTCCGGCGCATGTGATACCACCAAATAGCGGGAGCTGCGAGAGGGATACTCCGTTGAATGTGCTCATACCCCACATGACATAGCTTTGTACGCCTTCGGCTGTCGATACATAGTTCAGAAGCATGATAGCCGACGAGACAAGATAGCCGATCATGATGCCGGTTATAAGGAGCATCAGGTCGTTTTTAAGCAAAGTCGATAGCGATAGCAGTATTGCCATTATCAGCAGGCTACCGAAAAAAGCGCCTGTGACCACGGCTGCATATCCGCCGATAGTGACAGTGCCGGCCGAAATTGTCCCTCCGAGCAGGAGCATCACCAATGCCACGCCAAGACTTGCGCCCGAACTTATGCCGAGAATCGAAGGGCCTGCCAGCGGATTGCGGAACGCGGTCTGGAGCAGCAGACCGGAGACCGCAAGCCCCGCACCGGCAAGCAGTGCTGTGACGGCCATCGGCAGACGGCTGCCGAGCACTATAAATTCCGCTGTCCCTCCGTCACTTTGGCCCATAAGTATGCCTGATACTTCGCTGACCGACAGATTGACCGAACCTATGTAGAGATTCATGACAAACAGGATGAAGACAATGATGGCTGTTATGATAAATTTCATTGCGGATTGACGTAGAAGGTGGGGCTGTCAGGTGCTTTTAATTGAGATATAGGTGCGATGTGTGCTGTTCTAAGGTTTCAATGGTGTGAAATACCTGTTTCTATATTCGGGGTCTGAGATCTCAGGATGGATTATGCTTATGAAATCCTTCAGCACCCAGTGTGGATGAAACGGAGTCTGTTCGTAGTAATTTATTTTTTGAGTATTGCAGCCGTAGACCTTGCCATCCTTCAGCGGTTTGAATTGTCCGTATATCGGGCTGTCGGAAGCCAATTCGTGTAAGGTTTTGTCTGTCGCCTGTCCGTAGCGTAGAATCCATATATCGGCGTTGCCGGCTTCGTGGAGCACCTGCTCACCCGACATTCCGATGCTTCCGGCATCTCCTGCGCCGTCAAAAGGATTGCTTCCTCCGGCATCCTTTATGAATCTTCCCATTGTTGAATTGGCTGAAGGCACATACCAGCTGTTTCCATAGAGGCGGTCTATCATCACTTTCGGACGATAGCTGACGGTATCAGTGAGCGCGGTCAGACGCTTGTATTCTTTTTCGATATTATCAAACATTTCGTTGGCGCGTGCTTCTGTGCCGAAAAGTATGCCGTAGAATTTCATCCATTCCGTGCGTCCGAGAGGCGATCCTTCCATATAGTCCGCACATTCCACCAGCGGGATTCCCATCTGGCCGAGTTTGCCGTAGTTACCTGAATTTTCGTATGGCGAGAGGAGAATGGCATCCGGATTCAGCTGTATGATGCGCTCCATGTTTGGTGTGTAGCTGCTTCCGCAGTCGGCAACTTTGCCGTCCGCTATCAGCTGAAGGAGTTCAGGATTGTGGATATATTGAGCGTCGCATATTCCGCCGATGGCTTCGCGTGCGCCGAGTTCGCCGATGAGCGACTGATGGACGGTGGAGTAGATAAGCGCGTTTTTCAGAGGTACGCGGACAACAGTGCCTTCCGGTAAATCCGAAGGCCGGTCAGCGCTGTCGGGTACAAGCAGATAGGTATGCAGGGTTTTCGTAGTATCCCACGGATTGCGCACAGTTGCGCGGATAAAGCCGTCGAACTCATCCAATTTTAGATTGCGCGCATAGCTCAATTCAACGGATTTGTTGGCAGACTCTGAAAAAACAGAGCCATTGCCCCCTTTGCACGAAGGCAGCAGGGGCAACAGCAGAGTTGTTATTAAAGACAGAAAAATAGAATGTCTCATTGGATTTATTTTCAGAATACGAAGCATCCGGCTCCGACACCTACGTTATACTGGTCGACAAAGTCGCCTGTGGCTGTATATTCGTTGACGATACACGGTTCTCTGTAGCCGGAGGGAACTGAGTAGCTTGCGACGAAGAGGTTGTTTGTGAAGGGATTGACACCGATTGCAGACGGAGTGATGAGTTTCTCAAGGTCAAGCTGGGTTTTAGTCCCGCTCACGATGTCGTATGACCAATATGTCGGGGTCACGTAGGGATCGTTGATGGTGTAGAGTGTGTTTCCGTTGATTGCCATTAACGAAGCTTCGAAGAGAGTCTCTACGCTGTCGTCTGATTTGATACGCTTGAGTGTCGGGTTGACATCAGAGTAATTGCCTGTGCAGATGACAAACACATCGTGTCCGTTGGTGACGAGTTTGTTGGTGTTGATACCGGCGTTGATTTTAGCTTCCTCAGTGAATGTCGGGATATTGATTTTTGATACATATCCGTCGACACAATTGTTGGAGGTGTTATAACCGTCAGAAACGGCTACATAAAGATTATTGCCGACAATTCCAAGCTCCTCAGGGCATGGACCGAGTTTAAGAGTATTGTCGATAGCGAGCGAGAGGGTGTCGATTCGTGAAACATAGCCGTCGAACATCGTGACATAGACATAACCGTCTTTTGCGGTGAGGCTGCGGGGTGAGCTTCCTTCACCTGTAGGCTGGATTGTCTTGATCGATTTCATCGTGATGGGGTTGATGACCTCTATGATGTTTGACTGGGTGACTGCTACATAGAGCTTGCTGCCGTGGATGATTGCGCCCTGAGGAGTGTCGCCGAGTACACGCCCGTTGGCCTCGCGGAACACATTGTTGGTCACTGTTCCGGTTGCCATGTCAATTGAAGAGAGGCTTCCGGGAATATTGCCCGACATATTGCCGTTGTTGAGTACGAGGACTGTCTTTCCGGCATAGAAACCGGGGACATCATCGGGGAGTACGTCGTTATTGTCGTCATCGCTACAAGCCGTGAATGACAGGGCACAAAGTGCAAGAGCAAAATATTTGCTAAGATTCATAATTGTGATTGGAATAAAATTGATTACGGGTTTAATTATAGTGTTGGATATCCTTTTTACAATGTGAATTTCAACGTTATACGCCAAGAACGTCCGGGCATGGGATAGCGCGCCACGACCACATACTGGCGGTTGAGGAGATTCATCAGGTCACCGCGCAGTTCGATGTCATGGCCCTTGAGTCCGAAGACGCGGTAAGCTGTAAGCCCTACATCGGCATAACCTCCGAGACGGGTGTCGGGATTATTGTTGTTGGTAGCGTAGCGTCCGCTGACGGCGGTTGTGTGTACCGACAGATTGACCCACGGATTTTCATAGCTGACAGTCACGTTGCCGGAATGGCGTGGGATGTAGGCAATCTGTTTCTTGTATTCAGTAACTTGTGAGCGTGTGCGGGGTTCAGCCCGTTGATAGCTGTAATTGCCGGTGAGGAGTATCTGTTGCTGCCGGCCGACATTGAATGTCGCCGATTCGGTCAGGTCGACACCTATCATTCGTGCTTTGTCAAGATTGACCACCGTCCAGACAAACATGTTGTAGGGGATGGCGACGATCTTATCCTTGACTTGGTTGATGTATGCGTCGGCTGTGATTTCAAGGTTAGGAAGCCATGACAGTGACGGAAGGCGGTAGGTAAGGCCGACATTAAACTGATTGGCCGTCTCGGGTCTTACGTCCGGGTTGCCGTAGTGATAGAAATAGGTTTCGTTGAAGGTCGGCATACGGAATATGTTCTTGTAGGAGAGACGGACAAAGAACATTTCATCGGAGAATGGCTGAACCGAAACGCTTGCCGATGGCGAGAGACGGCTGTAATCACGAGCGCCATCGCCGAGTTTCGCGCTATTGGTATAGATTGAGCCGAGCAGTCGTGCCGAGGCTGTCAGCAGACGGCTGCGGTAGCGCGCGGTCAGAGTCTGTAGCACCGAATGGCGGCGCGGAAAGGTCTCGTTCGGAAGGTTGCTGGTGAAATTGTTGAAGAAATAGTCGGCCGAATAGTCGAGAGCCCATCTGTCGGTCGGGAGAAATAGGAGACATGCACTTGTGTATGCCTCTCGCTGCCAATAGTTCTGGTTCAGTTCTCCACCGGGATATTTTCCGTTCTCGTCGTGATAAAGAGACGATGCCCAGTTGAACTTTCCGTGGAGTTGCAGCGACCACTGTGAGGTGAAAGCGTTGCGGTATTGGAGCTGTCCGAAAAAGTTGCGGTCGCGCAGAGTCTCGTGGTTCTCGTTGCTGTAATAGATGGCCGGTCCCGGTATCTGGCGGTCGTTGTCGTAATAGTAGAGTTTCGCACTGAGATTCGATCGGCTGTCGGGATTCCAGATTGCGTTCAGTTCACCGTGGCCACTGTTCATTCGAGAATTATTGCGGCGCTCGGTGACTGTATGCTGTCCGTTTTTGAGACGGAATGGATAGTCGTTTTCAGCATAAGTGTAGTCACCGATGAGGTTCATTGAAAACTTCTCTGAAAATGCTTTGCCGACGCGGAGGTATGGGTTTATGTAGCCGAATGATCCGTATTTAACCTGTGTCGTGAGGTCAAGCGGTTTTGTGGAATCAGGCTGTCGGAAACTTGAAATGCTGAACGATGCTGCCGATGCCGCGACGCGGGCGGGCATGAATATATCGTCGTTGTCGCCGATAACCATCGAGAGTGATTCGACATTATCGAGCGAATAGCGCGCCACATCTACCTCTCCGCTCTGGCAGTCGCTCAGGACTATACCGTCGTAGACGACCGCAGTGTGCTGTGAGCCAAGACCGCGCACCGAAACCGTTTTCAGACCACCGAGTCCACCGTAGTCACGAAGATTGACCCCGGGCAGGCGATGTATGGCATCGGAAATATCTGTGACTCCCAGCCGGTTGAACTCTTTTTCACTGAGCTTGAATGCAGGAGCGGTGCTTTTGATGGACTTTGTGATATGGGACTGGACGACTTCCACTGTGTCCAGCTCTATTGTAGAGGGTGTCTGGGCACGACAAATCTGCGGGACAAGGGTCAGAGCCGGCACTGCCACGCAAGATAAAGAGCGTATGTAGCGAATAACGAAGCTATTTGTGAACATGTCTTCTCGTCCTCGAAAGAAAAACATCATTAATAATGACATTGGCAGGTCTTCGGACTTATTCCGGGCTTGTTTTTATTCAGAATGCCTTCCCATTACCGTTATCCGGCCACAGTGGCATGGATCTGAGCCCTTTGTTAATTGGAAATTACCGCAGCGGGACTGTCCGGGATTCTCACCCGTGTTCCCTTTTAATCGGAATGATGCAGAATGTCGTGCATGTATCCGAACCAATGAGAGTGCAAAATTACACAAAAATTCAGAATCGCAAACCAAAAATTCGGATTTTATTAGATTGTATTTTTTTGTCATTGAAATTGAGTAATTTTGTGCTATTGAAATTAAGAGGCTGTTGAATAAGAATTTTTAAGTATACTTTTAAAGGAAAGGCGGCACAACATCAGTTAACTTCGGAATATGGAAAAAAGTAATATTAAAGAATTAAGAGATAAAGAATTCGGAGGTGAACGCCCGTTGTTTGCATCCCATTGTCTGCGACTTGAGAACGTTACGTTTCATGCCGGTGAGTCGGCGCTGAAATGCTGTGGCGATATTGTCGCCGTCCGCTGTACTTTTGAAGGCAAATATCCGTTCTGGCATGTGGACGGTTTTGAGGTGAAGGACTGCCTTTTCACTCCCGGTGCGCGTGCGGCTCTGTGGTATTCGCGTAATCTTGTCATGACAGACACTCTTGTCGAAGCTCCAAAAATGTTTCGTGAAATGGACAATCTGTCGCTTTCAAATGTCCGTATCCCTGACGCGCAGGAGACGTTGTGGCATTGTCGTGGCGTGAAGCTGCGCAATGTTGAGGTTGCGAATGCCGACTACCTGTTCATGCACTCGTCGGACATTGATATTGACAATTATCGTCAGCAGGGAAACTATTCGTTTCAGTATTGTAAGGATGTGGTGATACGCAATGCAGTGATTGATTCGAAAGATGCCTTTTGGAATACGGAAAATGTTACGGTCTACGATTCAGAGCTGACCGGCGAATATCTCGGCTGGCATTCCCGGAATCTGAAACTTGTGCGCTGTCGGATTTCAGGGACGCAGCCGCTCTGTTACTGTGAGAATCTCGTAATGGAAGACTGCCGTATGGGCGACGATGCCGACCTTGCTTTCGAGGACTCGTCGCTTCACGCCGTGATTAATTCCAATGTTGTCAGTGTCAAAAATCCCCGTAGCGGTTCAATCAAGGCGCTTGCGATCGGTGAGACTATCCTTGATGAAAATCTGCTTGCTCCAGGCGACTGTGAGATTGTCACGGAAATATAAATAACAAAAAGCTCGGTAACTCTTGAAAATTAACTATATTTGAAGTGCGTTTTATCACAAGGGAAAATCAAGGGACGATAGTCGATATGTCGCCAACCTGATTTTCCCGGATATAGCTACAAGAAGTATGGATGCTTCTTTCAGGGTTACTTTCTCTAAAAATACCAACTGCTAATTTTAAAGAGTTACTTATGGCTAAGGATTTTAATTTTGACAAGATTGTGCTCCGCAGGGGCTCAGGGTCATTGAAGTGGGATTCACGTCACGATGTGATACCCTTGTGGGTGGCCGATATGGACTTTCAGGCTGCTCCTTGTATACTCGAAGCTCTCAGGCGTCGTGTGGATCACGGTGTGTTCGGCTATACGTATGTTGACGAGAACTACTATGATGCGCTCATCGACTGGTTCAGTTCGCGCCACCTCTACACGTTCGACCGCAGTGACGTGATTTATATTCCCGGAGTAGTTCCTGCTCTCTCTGCCATAGTCAAGGCTCTTGCTCCGGCCGGGTCGGGTGTGATTGTCCAGACTCCTGTGTATAATTGTTTCTTCTCATCTATCCGTAACAACGGCTGCCGTGTGGTCGAGAATCCGTTGCTGCGCAAGGATTTGTCGGACAATGAATTCACCTATGTCATGGATCTTGACGGGCTTGAACGTCTTGCGTCTGATCCGGCCAATGTCCTGATGCTGCTGTGCAATCCCCATAATCCGGCCGGCCGTGCATGGACGCACGAGGAGCTTGAGGCTGTACGTGACATCTGTCAGCGCCACGGAGTGACTGTCATAAGTGACGAGATACACAACGAACTCACCATGCCGGGTTATCGCTATGTTCCTTACGGGACAGTCGACCGCAAGGCGACAGTGTGTGTCTCTCCGTCGAAATCGTTTAATATCGCAGGTTTGCAGATTGCCAATATTATCGCTCCTGATTCCGTGAAGCGGTCGCGCATAGAACAAGCTGTCAACGATAACGAAGTCTGCGATGTCAATCCCTTCGGAGTCGTGGCTCTCCGTGCTGCATATTCTTCGGAAGGCGAGGAATGGCTGGAGGCTTTGAAGGTCTATCTCCATGAAAATTATCTTTTCTTCCGTGAATATCTCGGGCGCAGACTTCCGCAGTGTCCTGTCGCGAAGCTTGAAGCGACCTATCTTCCGTGGGTGGACATCTTGCCTCTCGGTGTCGGTTCTGACGAGCTTGTCAAACGAGTCCTCGACGAAGCCCGCGTATGGCTCAATTCGGGCGTGATGTATGGTGTTGACGGCTATGTGAGATTCAACATTGCCTGTCCGCGCAACACCCTTGAGGAAGGTCTCGAACGCATCTGCGATCTTCTCGGGAAGGCTTAAAAATCAGCTATGGTGTCCGGGCTGTGTGCTTCGGACACCATCATTGTCTTATAATTTTCATTTTTTTGATGGCCGATATATCACTCATCCGTTCCGGCGCTCCTCTCGATTTCCGTCAGCAGTTGAAACTGACCGTACAGCTGTCATGGCCGGCCATGATGGCGCAGCTTTCAAGCATAATGATGCAATATATTGATGCTGCAATGGTCGGCAGGCTTGGTGCAGACGATTCGGCGGCTGTCGGACTGGTCTCTACAAGCCTATGGCTTTTCTGGGGAATATGTTCGGCCGTGACTGTCGGTTTCTCCGTGCAGGTAGCCCACCGTATAGGCGCTTCCGACCATGATGGTGCCCGGCGCGTTCTGCGCCAGTCGATAGTGGCCTGTCTTTTGTTCAGTCTTGCCGTCGTCATAGTCGGGGCGGCTATAGCATGGCCGTTGCCTCATTGGCTTGGAGGAACGGACGTAGTATGCCCTAAGGCATCGCTCTACTTCCTTGTGTTCGTACTCGCACTTCCGCTGCTGACCATGAACTATCTCGGCGGTGCGATGTTGAGGTGTGTAGGAAACATGAAAGTTCCGGGAGGTCTGAACGTTATGATGTGTGTCCTTGATATCATCTTTAATTTTTTCCTGATATTTCCATCGCGGGAGGTGGATTTCATGGGGCATGCGATACATATTCCCGGAGCGGGACTCGGTGTTCTCGGGGCGGCTCTTGGCACGGTCTCGGCCGAGATTGTGACTGCCGGACTGATGATGTGGTATCTGTGTTCGAGAGAAAAGTCAATATGTCTTGTAGGGCATCCCGGCTCGTTCCGACCCACGCGTCAGGTGCTTGCAAGAGCGCTCAAAGTGTCAGCACCGATGACTCTCGAACATGCGGTGATATGCGGAGCGCAGATTGCCGTAACGGTTATCGTCGCTCCCCTCGGAGTGATGGCTATCGCCGCTAATGCGTTTGCTGTGACAGCTGAAAGCATCTGTTATATGCCGGGCTACGGCATAGGTGATGCGGCGACCACGCTCGTCGGGCAGAGCTATGGGGCGAAACGCCTTGATGTTGCCCGGCGGTTCGGTTACATCACTGTCGGTCTCGGTATGGTGACAATGACGCTTATGGGGGTGGTCATGTATGTCTGTGCTCCTTGGGTGATGGAACTTATGACTCCTGTCGGAGAGATTCAGTCGCTCGGTGTGGAGGCACTGCGTATTGAGGCATTTGCCGAACCGATGTTTGCTGCTGCAATCGTGAGTTACGGAGTGATGATAGGTGTAGGCGACACTATCATTCCGGCTTCAATGAACTTCGGAAGCATTTGGCTTGTGCGTCTGCCGATTGCCGCGTTGCTTGCACCGGCTATGGGACTTGCCGGAGTATGGCTTGCGATGTGTGTTGAGCTGTGTTTTCGCGGGGCGATATTCTTATGGAGACTTATATCAGGCGCTTGGCTGAAAAAGGGGTTGAAACCGGTTTAAACAGACTATGGGTTTGAATAATATCGGTTGTTAATGATATTTAACTGTTATTATCCGCAAATAATCGATTAAAGCCCTAAATTTGTCGGCGAAACCATTTATTAATCACGTTTTAAATCAAGTGCTTGACATCATGGGTCGTATTTTACTCTCTATGATGCTTCTGATTGCCGGTTTAACCGCCTTCGGAGCAGAAAATGAATCTCAGTTGACTATTAAGACAAATGTTGACAGCGTTTCCACCGATGATTTGCAACAGGCAATGAGCCGTAATATCTTTGCCGAGTTTTTCGGACCGTCGTTTGGTGTCGGTCTGGGTTTTGATTCACGTTTCCGTCCCGGTTCGGTATTCGGCTATCGTGTCGGACTCTCTTTTACGTCCGGCTCATTGTCTTATGACGATGATTATAATTATTGGAGGGACATGGAGTTTAAAGGAATATGTGTCCCTCTTGAGGTCAATGCGATTTTAGGAAGCGGTAAAAGTAAGTTTGAGGTTGGTGTGGGTATTGTTCCTTCACTTCTGAAGCGTAATGAGTGGAAGGTCTCGGGCGAATGGATATGGGATGAGGAGACAGGTGAAGTAATTTCTTCTCCCGAGAGCTCTTTCCGTCAGGTTACACGACCCAATATACTTGGACTGATCAATATGGGATACCGTTATCAGCGTTCAACGGGTTTCTTTATGCGTATAGGTCTGACGGCTTTCATCGGCGCATGGGATTGTTCGCCTATTGACGGTGTGATCCTTCTTCCAAATCTGTCTTTGGGCTATACCATCCGCTATTGATGTAGTAAAGACATAAAAAAATAACAGATTTATATTTCAGCTTTCGCGCCGGAGATATAAATCTGTTATTTTTTGCTTATCTATTCCCTATTTAGGGGAGGGGATAGGAGCGATTAAGCGTTTTCGGGACGGAGTGTGCGTACTGTCGCACCTGCACGCCACATTTCGCTCTCGCGGAGAGCCTTGAGTTCTTCCTCAAGTTTCTCACGGTAGTCAGGCTGGGTGTTGGAGTCGATCGACCGCTGAGCCTCACGACCTGTTTTCACGCTCTCATAGAGGTCGTATACCACAGGCTTGATTGCATCGTGGAACGGGCCCATCCAGTCAAGTGCGCCACGCTGTGCGGTGGTAGAGCAGTTTGCATACATCCAGTCCATACCTTTCGCTGCAAAGAGGGGCATGAGTGACTGTGTGAGTTCTTCGACAGTTTCGTTGAATGCTTCCGAGGGTGTGTGACCGTTTTCACGGAGCACTTCATACTGTGCGAGGAGAAGACCTTGGATCGCACCCATGAGCGAACCGCGTTCGCCGGTGAGGTCGCTGACTGCTTCGCGCTGGAATGTTGTCTCGAATAGATAGCCTGAACCGATACCGATACCGAGGGCAAGTGTGCGTTCGAGCGCACGACCGGTAGCATCCTGATAAACGGCAAAACTTGAGTTTGTGCCCTTGCCTTCCTTGAAAAGAATGCGGAGCATAGTGCCTGAACCCTTGGGGGCAACCATTATCACGTCAACGTCGGCAGGGGGGACAACGCCTGTGCGGTCGCTCCAGTTGATAGCGAAGCCGTGGCTGAAATAGAGAGCCTTGCCGGGGGTGAGATGTTCTTTGATTGTGGGCCACTGAGAGATTACAGCTGCATCGCTGAGAAGACACATGATGATAGTGCCGCGCTTGCAGGCTTCTTCGATAGAGAAAAGAGTCTCGCCGGGAACCCAGCCGTCGGCTACAGCTTTCTCGTAAGTCTTGCCTTCGCGCTGGCCTACGATTACGTTGAAACCGTTGTCGCGGAGGTCGAGTCCCTGACCGGGGCCTTGGACACCATAGCCGATGACTGCGATGGTTTCGTCCTTGAGGACTTCACGTGCTTTTTCGAGGGGGAATTCTTCGCGGGTGATGACGGTTTCTTCAACACCGCCGAAATTTAATTTTGCCATAATATTTTAAGTTTAAAGTTTTTTGTTTTAAAGTTCAGAGGTGAGAGAGTCGGTGAGAAGATGGAGTGTGTAAATCAGTCTCTGGCCGTGAACCGTAGGCGGGCAAGGCAACAGGAAGTGGAGTTGACGCGGATTTCGACATCGTTCACTTCAGAACTTCCTTCATGAGATGCGGCGATTACCACAGCCTCTTCATCATAGCGGGCTTCGTGTTTGAATGCAAGTTCAAAACGCGACGGTCGCATTGTGTCGTAGTAATCGAGCGGCCACATGTCGACAATCAGGTCGATATAGCGGCGCGTGGTGACATGGCGGTTGATATCAATGTCGGAAACAGCGAAGCGATAGGTGCTTTCTCTCTCCGGGGTGTGGGACGGGAGAAGCTTTCCTCCCTTATCTCCGGCATATCTGCGGTCACTGATGACATCGAGTCCTTCGAATATCGGAGTAAGGTCGCCGGGACGGCGTGTGGTCATATTGACTGCCATCCATGTCGAATGGGCGCGCATCACCGTGTGGCCGGTCTCTGCATCTGTCATTTCAAATCCGCGTTCTGAAAACAGCCGGCTGACACTTTCAATCCATGTCTCCATACGATATGTCCGGTTGACAGTGACAGGAGCGTCAATGTCGATGGTCAGTCGGCTAAGCACCCATGATATGCCCTCGCGGATCATGCGGTCGAATCCGATGCCGATGAGATTGGCGTGGCCTGTGGCTGTGTCAATCAGTGTCGTGACAAGCCGGGATAGTGGCATTTCGCGCTGGGCGTTTACCTCGGATGCCGTGAGATAGAATTCGTATGAATAGAGTTTTGGATTCATCTGACTTATGCGGTCTGACGGTTATTTGTCGGTCTGCTCCCTGCGTGATTCCTGTTCATGCAGGTAGTGTGTGAAATGTTCGGTCGGCGATTTGGTGATGCAGATTCGTCCTGAGCGTATAAACTGGAGGATGCCGTATTTGTTCAGCAATTCATAGAGAGCCTGAGTCTCGCTTTCATGACCTGTTTTTTCAAGTATGGTATATTCGCGGGTCAGTTCCAGAATGCGCACGTTGTGGACACGGATGATTCTTTCGAAATCCTTTTCGTCGAGCAGCTTCTGGGTCGGGACTTTGTAGAGAGCCACCTCCTGATATATGATTTCATCGTCAGTGTAGAGATAGGCGCGCAGCACGTCGATGCAACGTTCAATCTGCTTGATGACCTTCTCCATTGTCTCGCGGTCCGAGGTACATGTGAAGTTCATTTTGTGGATGCCGGGCATTGAGCTTGCGCTTGACGATACGCTCTCCAGATTAAGGCCGCGCCGAGTGAAAATTATGGAGATGCGGTTGAGAAGGCCGACCTGATTTTCGGTGAATACCGATATGGTGAACAGTTTCTTTTCCATGTATTCTTAACAGATTAGCCTTGATATTTGGTTGTTGGATTTATTAAGATGTCATCGACTGCCGCGCCGGGGACTACCATTGGGAAAACCATGTCCTCAGGGTCGATGTTGACATCAAGCAGATAAGTGCCTTCGTGGTTCATCATGCGGGCGATTGCTGCGTCGAGTTCGGCGCGGCATGCCACCCGTTCGGCATGGAAGCCGTAGGCTTCGGCTATGGTGACAAAATCAGGGTTGACCATAGACGTGGCCGAGAAACGGTTGTTGTAGAACATCGCCTGCCACTGCCTTACGTTTCCAAGGAAATCATTGTTGAGGATTATTACCTTGACCCCGATATTGTAGGCAAGCATAGTGCCGAGTTCCTGCATGGTCATCTGGAAACCGCCGTCGCCCATGAATGCGAATACCTCTCGCTCCGGGGCTGCGATTTTCGCGCCGATTGCTGCCGGAAGGCAGAATCCCATTGTCCCGAGGCCGCCTGAGGTCAACACGCTTTTGGGAAGCGTGTATTTGAAGTAGCGGGCAGCCATCATCTGGTTCTGGCCGACATCAGTCACGAGAATGCCGCAATTGCCGGATGCTTCCGAGATTTTACGGACCACTTCTCCCATGCGCATCGCTCCGTCAGGTCCGATATCTGACGGGTCAAGCTCACGCTTCATAACCTCTTCGCGTTCGACTTCTTCAGGTCTGTCGAACGACGCAAGCCAGTCGGTATGACGGCTCTTGTTTACGAGCGGAAGTAGTGCTTTTAGAGCCTTCTTTGCGTCGGCGTGGATGGTGGTGTGGGCCTTTACATTCTTATTGAATTCAGCGCAGTCGATGTCGACGTGGATGATTTTGGCATCCGGGGCATATCCTTTGATAACACCGGTAACACGGTCGTCGAAACGGAGTCCGACAGCAAGGATGACATCGGCTTTGTTGGTATTGACGTTAGGGCCGATGTTTCCGTGCATTCCTACCATTCCTTTGTAAAGTGGATGGTCGGAGGGAACAGATGAAAGTCCGAGCAGAGTCGACACTACCGGGATATCGGCCTTTTCGGCAAGTGCGATGATATCGGCTTCGGCGTTTGAGAGCATGACTCCGTGACCGGCGATGATCATAGGACGCTCTGCGCGGTTGAGCAGTGAGGCTGCGCTGAGCATGTTGCCGGGCTGGAGTTCGGGATCCGGGTTATAGCTGCGGATATATGTGATTTTTTCGTAATTCCATTCCATTGTGCCCACCTGCGCGTCGCGTGTCACGTCGAGCACGACAGCTCCCGGACGGCCGGTCGAGGCAATGTAGAATGCGCGTGCGACAGCCCAAGGAATTTCCTCCGGGGTACGTATCTGGTAGGTCCATTTGGTGACAGGTAGAGTGATGCCTATCACGTCGGTTTCCTGAAAAGCATCTGTCCCCAGTGAGTTTGTGGCCACCTGTCCGGTAATGACCACTAACGGTGTACAGTCGATATTTGCATCGGCCACACCGGTGATGATATTTGTGGCAGCCGGGCCCGAGGTCACTGAGACCACGCCTACTTTGCCTGATACGCGGGCATAGCCCTGTGCCGCATGGACCGCTCCCTGTTCGTGGCGTGTCAGTATGTGGTGAAGCTTGTCTGAAAAATCATAAAGCTTGTCGTAAAAAGGCATTATCTGGCCTCCCGGATAGCCGAAGATGGTGTCGACACCTTCAGCCAGCAGGGCGCGGCATAATGCTTCAGAACCTTTGATTCGTTCACTCATACAGAGTCGTTGGAATAATGTGTGCGAATAAATTATTTATATGCGGATGGTAATGGAGAGTCCTGTCAGTCGTCGAGATGTCTGACTCCGCCTTTGTCAGCAGATGTGACCATCGATGCGTAGGCGCGGAGAGCCTGAGACACTTTTCGGTCACGGTCACGTGGGGTGAATGCCTTGTTGCCGAGGGCTTCCTCTTCCTTGCGTCGAGCGTCAAGCTCTTCGTCAGTCAGTCTGACGTTGATGGTTCGTGCGGGAATGTCGATTTCGATAATGTCGCCGTCCCTGACAAGTCCGATATTGCCGCCGTTGGCAGCTTCGGGCGAGATGTGGCCAATGGAGAGACCAGAAGTGCCTCCCGAAAAACGGCCGTCGGTGATGAGCGCGCACTCTTTGCCAAGATGTTTGCTCTTGATGTAGGAGGTTGGATAGAGCATCTCCTGCATTCCCGGGCCGCCCTTTGGGCCTTCGTAGGTTATGACTACGACATCTCCGCTTTTAACCTTGTCGCGGAGAATTCCGTCGACTGCGGCCTCCTGCGAGGTGAAAACTTTAGCCGGACCGCTGAAACGGAATATGCTTTCATCGACACCTGCGGTCTTGACAACGCAGCCGTCTTGTGCGATATTCCCTTTGAGCACTGCGAGACCGCCGTCCTTCACATAGGCATGTTCCATGTCGCGGATACATCCGTTCGCGCGGTCGGAGTCGAGAGAGCTGTAGTAGCTCATCTGTTTTCCGAGTTCGGTGGTGCGCTTCATTCCCGGGGCGCTTTTCCAGAGTTCGTCAGCATGATTGTCGAAGTCTTTGCCGCCGATGGCATATCTGTCCATTGCTTCCGCAAGAGTCATGCTGTCGACGCGTTTAACGCCGGCATCGATCAGTCCTGCGTCGGAAAGAATCTTCATGATCGACAGGATTCCTCCTGCACGGTTTACGTCCTGAATATGGTAGTGGGAATTGGGAGCAACTTTACATAGCACCGGTGTGTGGCGCGATAGCGAGTCGATGTCATCCATCGTGAAATCCGCACCGGCTTCGTGGGCGACTGCCAGAAGATGGAGCACGGTGTTTGTCGATCCACCCATTGCAATGTCGAGTGTCATTGCGTTGAGCATTGCCTGACGTGTGGCTATGTTGCGGGGGAGTACGCTTTCGTCACCGTCGCGGTAATAGGCATACGTGTTGCGCACAATCATTTCGGCCGCTTTTTTGAACAGCTGCAGACGGTTGATGTGGGTGGCCACGACTGTGCCGTTGCCGGGAAGAGCGAGGCCGATGGCTTCGTTGAGCGAGTTCATGGAATTGGCGGTGAACATGCCGGAGCATGAGCCGCATGTCGGACAGCCTTTCTGTTCAAGCTCTGTCACAGCTTCGTCGCTGACGGTCGAGTCGGCGGCGTCAATCATTATGTCGATGAGGTCCACGGGACGGCCGTTGACATCACCGGCTTCCATCGGGCCTCCTGAAACGAATATTGCCGGAATATTGAGGCGCATGGCTGCCATCAGCATGCCCGGGGTGACTTTGTCGCAGTTTGAAATGCAGACCATTGCGTCGGCCTTGTGGGCATTTACCATATATTCGATTGAATCGGCAATCATGTCGCGCGACGGGAGTGAGTATAGCATGCCGTCGTGGCCCATTGCTATACCGTCGTCAATGGCTATGGTGTTGAATTCGGCAGCGAAACAGCCCTGTTTCTCGATTTCGGCCTTTACAACCTGTCCGACTTCATGGAGATGAGTATGTCCGGGGACAAATTGAGTGAACGAGTTGACAATTGCGATGATAGGCTTACCGAATTGTTCGTCCTTCATGCCGTTTGCGCGCCAGAGAGCACGGGCACCGGCCATTCGGCGTCCCTCTGTGCTTGCTGCGCTTTTCAAAGGAAAACTCATAATTATTGCGAACCTATGAATTTGTTAAAATTATCCGCAAAAATACGATAATATGTTGTAAAACACAAAAATTTAACGAGGTATTTTTATTTTTTGCGTGGTGGCGGGGTCGGAATAAACAGATTCTGCATACGAAATAATCGATATATAAACAATCCATACCCTGATATGTATCGAAAATATCTGAGTATGGATTGTTATTATATTTGTTGTGGTTCTATCGATTAATCAGCGATTGGCCAGACTGTGATGCCATATGAGTTATTGGAGCCTGTACACGATCCAAAATTTCGGCCTCCGCTAAGGACTCCTGTCCAACTTCCGAAGTTGGATGCACGGTTGTCAAGATAGAATATCAATGTCTGTTTGCTGCTATTGAGGTTCGAGGAACATAGATAGGTGATCATACTATATGCAGCCCATGTCGTTCCTTTGAGTTCAGACGGTATTTTATTAATGTCTGGTACATTCATGTCCCTCATACCCGTGGCATATAGCTTGACTTCATCTCCGGTGCCATCGGAATTGCTATGAAAAGTCCAGCATCTGGAATTGCTGTCCCATGTTATTTTATTATTTTCATAGCAACAATCATTCATATAATTGCCGCTGTTAGGTCTTGCAAAACCTGAAAAAGCGTTTGCAGGAGCGATATGATAGCCTGCCGGAGAGGGGTCATATATTGTTTTGGTGACAGGTTGGGAGTTCTTTTCATTAGAACTCCCAGCACTCCCTCCAAAAGATGATGTAGAATTCCAAGCGTTATACATGTTTCCATCGGAATCGAGGTATGTTGTCCCTGACGGATTATGCCAGTGCTGACGGTAGTCTCCTGTACCTAAGACAAAATGGTGTGGATATCGAATGGCTTCTCCGAGGCTCATTCCGTTATCGCGTTCTGAGCGTGAGAATTTAAAGTCGGTATTATAGTCAAACACCCTTTTGTTAAGCATCGTGAATTCGCCTGTCATGCCATTTCTATAATATAAATGGTCCGGCTTGTCATATACACCGGCGACCATAGGGTCTTTTCGTCCCCATTGGTAATAAGTGTTGTCGCCGGCCAGCGATGCGATAATCCCATGTTGTGTACGGCTGATTTCTTTGCTTATAGTCCCGCATTTAAGAGCTGAGAGGTCAAACTCGAATTTTATCTTCATTTTGCGTTCGGCAGCGGCGGCATGACTGTCGCAATAGCCAAGGGTGCTTTGGGGGAATATATACGTTTTTTTATCAGCCCCGATGGTGGTTATGCGGTTTGAAGTCCAGTCATAGTCGGTCACCCATATATGCCAGCTCCAAACAATATCTCCTTTTTCATTTCGAAGTGCGATAACCGCATTTCCCTGAGCGATAGAATGCTTGCTTAGACGGAAACTAATATAGTCTCCGTTCTTGTCAAGTTCCACTTGATCAATTAGTCCCGGAGAATCAGACCATAGGACGAAGGCATCTTTCAGCGGGCCTGCCTGCTGTTTTATGTATGGGGTTGTGATTTTGTTGTTTGCATGGTCCGCATAGAATTTCATGCCGTGTTCGGCGTTGGGAGCCGAGCGGTTTATAGTATAGGCACTCTTGTTTGCTGTCCCGTTTTTCATGGAGTTGCCATAGACGGTCGAGAACTTATAGCAGCCGGGCCGGTGGATCATGTAGCAGTTGGCTGATTCTTGCTCCGAAAGGTCTTTCATTTCCGTATTGAATTTTCTGTCAGGAAATTTTGCCGCCTGTAGTTCTGTAAACAAAGGCTGTGCCGGAAGAATCAGCGATCCTGTATTAACACGTGGCTGCAACACTTTTTTATCGGCAACAGTGATATCGTCGGATTCCCACAGTGCTTCCTGCCATGACTTGCCCTCGTCGGTTGATGCAAGAATCCTTATCGGGGCTTCTACTTCTTTGGTTTCAGCTCCTTCCTGTGTCACTCTAACGTAGGATGTGAGTTTCAGATTGCGTATGATACCCGAGAAGGGGACAATCGAATCAAACTTAAACTCTGTGTTGTCGGCGATGTTTTGGGCAAATTCTACGATCGGAGTTACGACAACTCCTGTCGAGGAAACAGAATATGTGTAAAGTTTTCCGGCTTCCCATGACTTGTCTTTGCCTCCGAGCTTGGCTGTGAGCGTGCGTTTGGTATTTGTCAGTTTGTCAGTGAATTCAAGGGTGAGTTTTGCCGAGCTTGTGAGCTCTTGCGGTATCATGAAGAAAGTCAGCCCGTCGCTTTTCCCTTCGCTGTCCTTGCCTCCGGCTATGTTAAGTCCGGGTGATGAATTCAGCTTATTGTCGTCAGTGTCATAAAGCCTTAATGCTATGTCTGCGGAATATGAGGCGGCCGGCTCGTCGGAAACACTCCAGCTGCCGTTCGAGAGCGTGAGTCTGCCACTTCCGTGGATGCCTGAAATGGTTACTTTTGTGATATCGCCCGCAAGCATTGCATCGCCGGTGCGAATCGTTATCGCGGCCAAGGCATGGCCGAACTTAAGTCCGACAGTCGGAGTCCCGTTTCCTGCAAGGTCGGTAGAGGCGGTAAGCAGGTCGGTCTGGGACGCGACATCGCCATTTACTGTGAAATCAATGGCAGGGTGTGTGCCTGATGCGGTATGGACTATTCCGTTATCGGTGGTCGCATAGGGTGCGTATGCCATGAAACGTATCCGTCCTGAACCGGGCCACGATAGTTTGTCGGATGCAGTCCATTGGTCGCCGGTGGCACTTACGGATGTATTACAGGCAAAGTTTGCTGTGAAGTCTGAAAGGTCGGCGGCCTCTGTAGTGCTGTTGTAGCAGATGGCTGAGAGGCCGAATGTCTTGGGAAAGGTTTCGGCGGTGACTGTTGTGCCTCGTGACATCCGGAGGCTCTTATCCGGCTTGTCGTTGAGTGTTTCGGATTCCGAGATAAGATACATTTGTGTCCCAAACCCGCCGTCGTCAATTTTTTCGATGGAAATGTCGGAATCTGTATTTCTTGACACAACAGTGCCTTTCACCCATGACGATTCAAATTCGACTTCAAAGGTGGGATAGGGCGCAGCATTATTATTGTCTGACATTATCCGGTCCTCGCATGACGATAGCACAGCCATAAATGCCACAGTCTGTAAGGATATTTTTATGAAATGTGGTTTGAAAGGAAAATGTATCATTATTGTCAGTAAAATAAAAAAGAAACGTGACATGCAGTCAAAAAGGCGACATGTCACGTTTCAATAAACATTGATTAGTTCATGCCGATATTACCCTCGGTCCAGCCGTCGTTAGGTGTTCCTGCATCGACCCAATCTTTAACGGTCACAGTAAATCTGATAGGATCGTCGAGCACGGGGTCGCCTACTTCTTTCCCTTTAGGTCGCGTCGTGATGTACTTACCGTCGCCAGCAGGCATGTTTGCAAGGATATTTTCAGGAGGGTAAATGCCGGCACCACTTGTGGCACCACAGAATGAAAGATTGTAAATATAACGTTTTCCCGGTTCCCATTTCGTGCCGATTGGCACACATGTATAGCCATATTGTGTTTCATCGAATGTCTTGGTGTCAGGGAATAGCTGATGGATATGTTTGCCGTTTTCTGATTTGATAGCTGGATCTTCAAGTCCCTCATGAAGTTCTCCGTCGTGCACTGCTTCTACTCGGCAAAGGAACAGTATGTATGCTCCGTTATTATCGTTTGGCTTGTCTTGTGTGCCGGCCCATGCTGTCAATTGCTGAGGTATGAGCAGGAGATTTGTTTGCGGATTTTTGATGTTGTCCTTTTTGGGGTCAAAATCAAAAATGGAGGAATATGTATGAGATAGAGTCTTGACATTGGAAAACTCCATGCCGTAATAGCTTTTTGTTGTTGAACTTGCAGCCCAGTTTAGTTCTGTTGCGGCGTCGTTAGTGGAAAGCGTACCGGATGCTGCGGGATTGACAATCCAAGCGCCTTTGATTTGTATATTCTTGGAGTGGTCGGTGTCAGTCCCTTCGGATGCTCTTACTACTATCTGGGAAAGTGCATGGCGGAACTGAAGGTTTATTGATGTTCCCTCAGATCTTTGGGCTGTGGCATTGGCGACAATAAGATCTTCTTGCTCCAAAGGATTTTGCTTGGGAGTATAGTTTTGTATTGTCAGCTTTTTACCTCCGTCTTGCTTGATGTTTGGAGTTGAAACTGGAGCTATGGCCCAGAATTTCAGGGTTTCGACATCAGATGGCCAGAAAATTGAATGGTCGAATGAAAAATAAGAGTTATTCCCTTTTTTTGTAACGGTGTCTTCTTTGATAAAAGGTGCGCTGTCCGTAATGTCAGAGAAAGCCCATACTTTAAAAGATTCAAGGTTCGACTGATCGAGGTTCATTGCACGGCTGATGCTGGTGTTGAAGGTGATTTCCGAACCATTGTTGACCAGCTCTACACTGTCCTCGGAACACGCAGAGGTCAACAAAAGCACTGCCACCCCGAGAAAAGATAATTTAGTGTTCATTTTGTGATGTGGTTTTAAACAGTTATACAATTATATTTATTTTGATGATTATGAATCAGCTCATGTCGACATCCAGATATACGTCCTCGGTCCAGTCGCTGACAGACGGAAACATGCCACCGCTTTCGTTCTGTTCAGGCAGTTTGATACCGTCGATTATGATTGTGATTCTCCGTTGGTCGGGTGCATCATGAATCTGCGACGTAACATTGAAGTTATAGTAGTGTTTGTCGGATGTGTATAGTGTAAATATATGTTGCTGTTCGGATGTCGGGCAATGGCCAAACAGAGTGACAGATCCTTCGATTGTCGAAGGTGCGGTCATAGACAACGCTATAGGGACGGTCACGTTTCTGCCGGTATGGTTTTTCATGGCAGGGCTGAAATTTTCAGACATTGTGGAGATTGCTCCGCTTATACCAAGCGAGGGTGTCAGATTGGTTACCCCTGTAAGTATTATTTTATACGTGACAGTCGATTCGACAGGAGTGAACTTGATGGCTTGTCCTTGGCTCATGGTGACTGATATGTTTTCCATCATGTCTGCCCATATCATATCTGGTGACGCTTTTACTGGTTCGTCTTTCACGGCGTCGAAGCGTGGAGGCTCGGGCAGGGGATTGCGGCTCATGGGTGCAAGGATATTTTCAACATCGGTCGTGAGCACGAAGTCATCGAATGTAGCGCCGCTTTCAACGATTGATTCGGTGCATCCGTTGAATACTGCTGCATTATATCCACCTGCGGGAACGCGGATGGCAGAGCCGTTCACGTCGGAAAATTCATAGCGCAATGGCTTTTCTCCGTCTATGGGAAAAAGATACAGCACCATCGTTTTTGGTGTGGCATCCGGCTGGGCGCTCCAATCGAATTTCACTTTAAGGTCGGTCCAGTGTGTGTGGTCGAAACATAGTTCACGGTGGTCGCACGATGTCTGCATGAGACCGAGGTATAGGATAAAGCTGACAGCCGCCTGACGCGATAGAAATTTCATTTGCGGTCTCCTCTCGTACTTTTTGTGTTGATATTTCCGTCACCTATAAGCCACGACAGACCTATTTCCGCTTTTGTCGGGCCGAACCAGCTCCGGTTGTGTGTTGATTGCCAGACATCGTGGGTGTCGACAAGATGTTGCTTCATGTATTTGCCCCACATGTAGCCTATGCCTATCGAGAAGTCGAGATTAAGCCTTGAGGAAATCGGGAGGCTATAGCCGTAGGAGATGCCGGCTGCATAATTGAATTTGTCGCCCATTATGCCGGTATGTGACCGCCCGGCCTGAATGTCATAGGTCAGGATTGAGGCATATGCACCGATGCGGTGGCCTGAAAACGGGTTCTCACTGCGGCCGTGTCCGAGCTGGATGCGGACTTCTATGTCACCTCCGTAAATTCTCCAGTATTTGCGTTTGTCACGGTTGCTCCACCATGCGTACATCCAGTCGGCCCAGAGTGTGTATCTGTTGTTGAGGCATATGCCGATACCGATATTCGGTATGAGTGCGGCATCATAAAGCAGATTTGTGCCGGCAATTATATGTAACGGCCCTCGGGTGGAATTTGATGATGATATAGTGGGAGGTGGCGTGTTTTCAGGTTTATTGTCTGTCTGTAAGTTCGGGCTGCTGTCGTCGCTTATTGTCGGTGGCCCGTCTGTGTGCGATATGTCATTCTTGTTTTTGTCAGGATCGCCGTCATTCACTGAGGCATTGTCATCTGAAATTTTCGATGGGAAGAATGATGCGCGGAATTCGGCATATCTGAGTTGTGGCCACGAAGATTCGGATGCCGGATTATGGATGACAGTCTTTATGCCGGTATTGGCGGGTAGTCTGAAATAGTCACATAAGGCCGAAGCTCTTTTTTTAGCAAGAGATATATTATATGTGTGATTTCCTTCGGGAGAGGCAGAGCCTATGACCTCTATGCTTAGTTCCCGCAAAGTATCGGCCTCGGATAGGAAGCGGGCTATGTTGTCGATGCTGAAACTGTTGTTAACTAAATTGCGCTCAATAGTGGATGAAGCGGTGGAAAAATGTATTTTTTCAGAGAATACCCTTTCTGAATTAGAAGACGATGATTTTGCCCCCCCCATTAAGTTGCTGGTTATTAGCAACATAACAAGAGAGAGGACTCCACGACAATTGGAAAGAATCGGAATATAATTATATAATTTGCACGAGTTTTTCATTGAAGTGTGCTAAATTATGGCTAAATCATATTATTAGATACACAAAGAATACATGGTATGGTATTGTCGCAAAATTAAATCTTTTTTCATAAATAGCCAAATATTTTCCCATTTTTTGGTTAAAAACAGGAAAATATGTGGCTATGGTACAAATTTTTATATGGCTTATGCTGCTGTCTGAACGTCAGTAGCATATCTTGGCGCGTAGTCTGACGATAATCGGGGAGACGGATTGTCTCTAACCTTTGAAATAGAGGTCGAGAATGTCGCGTGCGGCGGTGAATGACGACTGCTGGTTGTTGAGTACACTGATTTCCTTTTCTGCAAGCATGCGCTCTATTTCCGGATTGTGATAGAAATGGGCGCGGAGCTGTTCGTCGATTGTCTCATACATCCAGTAGCGGGCCTGTTCACTGCGTTTTCGCTCGAAATAGCCGTTGGCATCGACAAATTCGAAGTAGCGGTCGATCATATCCCATACTTCCGGGATGCCAAGCTCGAAGTAGCCCGAATAAGTCAGCACTTCGGGTCGCCATCCTGATGCGGTAGGCGGAAAGAGATGCAGGGCGCTGCGGAACTGGGCCTGTGCGAGCTGCGCTCGCTGGATGTTGTCGCCGTCGGCCTTGTTGATGACTATGCCGTCGGCCATTTCCATGATGCCGCGTTTGATTCCCTGAAGTTCATCGCCTGTGCCTGCAAGCTGAATCAGCAGGAAGAAATCGACCATTGAATGCACGGCGGTCTCGCTTTGCCCGACACCTACGGTCTCGACAAATATGTTGTTGAAGCCCGCAGCTTCGCATAGGACTATGGTCTCGCGTGTTTTCCGGGCCACACCTCCGAGTGATCCTGCCGACGGACTGGGGCGGATGAAGGCATCGGGGTGTACCGAAAGTTTCTCCATTCGGGTCTTGTCGCCGAGGATGCTGCCTTTGGTGCGCTCGCTCGAAGGGTCGATTGCAAGTACGGCGAGTTTGCCACCGCGTTTGAGCACATGGAGTCCGAACACATCGATCGACGTGCTTTTGCCTGCTCCGGGTACGCCGGTGATGCCTATGCGGCGGGAATTGCCTGAATGGGGAAGGCATTTTTCAATGACTTCCTGTGCGATTGCCTGATGTTCGGGTGACAGGCTCTCGACGAGTGTGACCGCACGGGCGAGTGTGGTGATGTCGCCTTTAAGGATTCCTTCAACGAGTTCTCCGGCATTGGGGAGCACACGTCTGCGGCGCGGACGCAGATATGGATTGACCACAGGGGGCTGGTTGACACCTTTGTTGACGGTGAGTCCGCCGAACTGCTCATCGTTTTCTATATGTTCCATGGGGGAGTATTAAGGTAGTGATGGGTTATTTGATTTCAGCCACGACACGAATCATCGTTGACGGATGGTCGGGGTCGTTGGCCACAATGTTTATGCGGGCATTCAGCAGATTGCTGTCGCCGAGAAGTGAGGGGGTCACTGTCACGCTGACTTTCTCGCTTTTGCCCGGTTTGATTTCTTTGTTCTTTAATTTGATGCCGACGGCATTTTCCGGACAGCTGATTTTGCGTATGATAAGAGGCTTTTTCCCCTTGTTGGTGATTGTGAACGTCTGTGTCACTGGTGAGGAGTTGCGTGATATGCGTTCAAAGTCGAGTGCTGTGACATTTGCGTCGAGTACGGGCGCGTTTTTACGTTCTTCAGCCGACATTCCCGAAAAATCTTCGTTGACAATCGCTACTGTCTCTATGGTTATCTTTTCGCCAGACGTTGCTCCGGGGCTTACAGTCATTGAGTCAGTCACAACGCCCCAGTCGTTTATTTCATCGGCGTTTATTATCGTTGAGATTACGAAACGGTCGCCGGGAGGGACGACGGTCGGTTCGACCATTACCTTTATATATCCGGGAACGTCGGTGACTGATGGCCGCATGCTGTCGGCCGAAGCATTATAGCCTTCGAGGAACTGCCCGCCTGTATGGCCTTTTAGCACCTCGCCATAGGCAATGATTTTAGACCTGAGTTTCATCGGGCCGACTGATACCGGGAAACGGGATTTCAGCGTGTTTGACGAACCGATCACTGTCCCGTGGATTGAGAGCGAAGTACGTTTGGGCTTGGCGTCGAGGTCGACGTTGACATATTTATAAAATCTGCCCGGACGTCCTTTCGGATCAAAGCCGACACGTATCACGGCTGTGTCGCCGGGTGCGATTGGCTCGCGGGAATATTCGGGACGGGTGCATCCGCAGTTGGCACGGGCGTTGATGATGGCTATAGGCTCATTGCCGGTATTGACAAGACGGAAGTCGCAATACACTGTTCCAAGTCCTTCGTCGAATGCGCCGAAATCATGTTTCTGTTCCAGCCATACGCCTTGTCCCTCGGCAGATGCGCCAATGGCACAGCAACCGGCAGCTAAAAGCGATAGGAATGCAGGCAGTTTCATAAATTATAGTTAAAACGTTTTTTGAATGGTTCGGCTTATGCCATCAGGGCACAATCACACCGTTGAATGTCAATGTTTTCCGGCCTGACTCGGCATTGGTCTTTACCTTCACGGAACGGTTGAACTCGCCGGAGCGGCCTTTGGGCTGGAATGTAATCTTGATTTCACCCTTTTTGCCGGGAGCTATCGGAGCTTTCGGAAAATCAGGTTTGGTGCATCCGCATCCGCCGTTGGTGACGGTGATGATCGTCAGCGGCTCGTCGCCGGTATTGGTGAAAGTGTAGACGGCTGAAACCTTTCCGCCATTCTCCTTGATAGTCCCGAAGTCATGAGCGGTCGTGTCGAAAGTAATCTGGGCTTTACCCTTGGCGGCTGCGCTCAGAGTGGCGAGAGCCAGCAGCATTATGGTCAGTATTTTTTTCATAATCGGAATGAAATGAGAGTGTTGTTGCCTTTTGGCGTGATGGATTGTGTCCATTTGCGAGATACAGTGCAAAAATAACGAAAATCATGGATATAACCCAAATTATAAACATTTTCAGTGGTATCAATGTTTAGATAACGAAGACTACAAACCTAAGCATTCACTTCTTTCAACTTGATTATGAGACGAAAAAATTTAACGGCTTTGTTTATCACGCTAATAATATCCGTGGTATTACCTGTAGCTTTAAGCAGTTGCGGGTCTGTACGCACGCATTGGGGTATAGAGGGGGACTATGAACTTCCGTTTGGCGATGATGACTATTATCGTCCGAAACACAAGAAGCATAAGAAACATAAAAAGCATCGTCATCATGACGATGACGCTATCATATATCACCACGACGATGAAGTGGTAGTGCCGGTCTGAGCAATCAATAGCAAATAATACGGTTGTGTCCGTTTTGACTGTTGCTTGAAAATACCTATATTTGCAGCAGGTCATCAATTTTAATAAACCAATCAACCATGAAGAAATTCCTACTATTATCATTGGTGGGTGTTGCTGCCATATCCGAGGTGCATGCCCAAAAAATTGACTTCGATAATCAGGCAAGGGACACCTACACGGCTACCGGCTACTCTCAATGGGTAGTCCCGAAAAGCAAATCAGAGACGAAGCTGTTTGAACCATGCGCTGATGACAATTGGTCGCCACTGACAATCAACTTGAGCGTAGGTGATATTACAGACATAACACTGCGTGCTAACTGGGACAAGGGTTGTGTCACATCAAGCTCGAATCTCATCGGTGATTGTGTGGCTGTCTATGGTCTTGAATCCGATGGAAATACCCCACAGCTCACTGACCGTAGTGTTACAATGATATTTACTATTAGCGGTCTTGCTGCCGGACCTCACTCTCTGCTTGCATATCATAACGTAACAGACGGAAACATTGTCAATCCGGCCAAAATATCAGTGAAGGTCAACGGTGAGACTATGTTGACTGGTGTCGAGCAATCATCGCGGGCGCAGATTCCTTCGGCTGCAGGTTTGTCCTATGTATCGTTCAATGCTGTTGAGGGCGAAAGTGTAGTGATTGAATACTCTTCAGAAGTCTCGCCGGGCGAAACATACGGAACTACAGGCGTTTTTGTCAATGCTCTGGTGTTTGATGAGCCTAATCCACGCTATACAGCTCTTGACCCATGTCCGGCAGACGAGGATATCCATGTTGATGGAGATGCTGGAAGTGTTTGCTTGTCATGGGTGATGCCGGAATCGTCGAAAAGTAACCACCTTTATGTTGGAACATCTAAAGACAATATGACTCTGGTTTCGTCCGGAATGGCCACGACATACTTACTTAACGGGGTCTATTCGATGAATACTTATTATTGGCGTGTCGACGAAGAGGATGCGCAGGGTAATATCTACAAAGGTCAGACATGGACATTCCGTCCTCGTCAGCTTGCATTCCCCGGCGCTGAAGGCTATGGACGTTATGCTACCGGCGGTCGTGGAGGTGCAGTATATCACGTGACTTCTCTCGAAGATTATGCCGAAGGCGAAAGTCCTATACCGGGTACGCTTCGCTATGGAATCAAGGAAGTGGCCGGGCCGCGCACAATTGTTTTTGACATAGCCGGTATTATCACTCTAAAAAGCCGTCTTACATGCTCTGATTCGTTTGTAACCATCGCCGGCCAGACCGCACCGGGAAAGGGCATAATGCTCCGTGGCGCACCACTTGGGGTCGGAAGCGAAAGCATCACCCGCTTCATCAGGATGCGACGAGGGTATGCCGCGACCGAAGAGGATCAGAACAAGGGGCTTGACGGACTTGGTATGGCCGGAGACAATTTCAGCATCATGGATCATTGTTCCGTAAGCTGGACTATTGATGAGGCATTTAGCTCTCGTAACTGCAAAAATGTCACTCTTCAGCGGACTCTTCTGTCAGAGGCTCTTAATGTTGCTGATCATCCAAATTACGGCACCGGAACCCGTCATGGCTATGCTGCAACAATCGGTGGTGACACTGGCTCATATCACCATAACCTCATGGCTCACAATGAGGGCCGTAACTGGAGTCTTTCGGGTGGTCTTGATGCAGGAGGTTCATACGCCGGACACCATGATATTTTCAATAATGTATGCTACAACTGGGGCGGCCGCGCCACCGACGGAGGTACTCACGAGTGTAATTTCGTCAACAACTACTACAAGATGGGGCCGGCTACTACTCAGCGGACGCTTCTAAAAGCTGAACTTGAGGGTACGGGCAAAGGTACTCAGGCATATTACGTCAGCGGTAACATCCGTGAGAACCTCAACGGCTCAAAGACAAAGGATACGCTTAACGATACCTACCGATACACTACGTCGAACGGTCAGGTTGTCGACTGGACTGTTTTTGTTAACAAACCATTCTTTGAATCATTTGCTGAAATCGAATCTGCCGAACTGGCCTACAAAATCGTGCTTTCTGATGTGGGCGCTAATATGCCGGTTATTGATAATCATGATATAAGAATAATCAACGAGACACTGACCGGAACTACGAGCACTGTTGGTTCGAAAAGTGGCAAACCCGGTCTCATTGACCGAGAGAGCGATGCCGGGGGCTATGAGGAATTTCCTGAGGAGAGCCGCAGTGCTGACTTCGATTCTGACGGTGATGGTATGCCGGATTGGTGGGAGAACGCCGCTGGCTATAATCCTTATGTCGCCGACAACAATAACGATGATGACCGAGACGGCTACACCGCACTCGAAGAGTATCTCAACTGGATTGCCGAGCCAAATATCTCAGTATCTGCAGACGAGATATTTACGCTCGATCTTAAGACTCTGTTCGCCGGTTTCCAAGACAAGGATGTGAAATACACTGTCAGTGCTCCAGCAGGATTAAGTGCAACCATAGAAGACGATCTGCTGGAAGTAGCCTCTACGGCTGACGCGAATTCACTCAGCTCCATACAGGTTACTGCCGACAATGACGACGGTATCGGTTCGATGACTCGTACCATAAACCTTTACGTGCAGGGCGGCAAGAGCTCTATTTTCGATATTTCAGCTGATATCGCAGACGATTCTCTGACTGTCTATTCGGTCTATAATCTCAGTGGCATGTTTGTTGGTAACAGCAAAGACCTTGAAGGTCTCGCACCTGGTATCTACATTATCAAAGCAATAAACGGACTCGCTGTCAAAGTGACAAAAGTCATCAAGAAATAGCTTACAGCAAATTCAGAAGATATTTTTAATAGTCTTTTATCCCAATGACAGTCATGGCATCGTCCCAAGAAAGAGACGATGCCATGACTGTCATTGGGATAAATCTAAGTCGGTGATTACATTTTACTTATGATCCATTGTGGCGGCGTCGAGGCCGGCTACGGCGATTAGGTTGATGATGTCACGGACCTCTGCGTCGATGTTGATGAAGTGGATTGGCTTTTTCAGACCCATCTGGATCGGGCCGATTGACTCACCTACACCCATCTCCAGCATTATGCGGTAGACTGCGTTGGCTGCGCTCAGATTGGGGAATACGATGGTGTTGACATCCTTTCCGTAGAGACGTGTGAAGGGGTATACCTTGTCACGCACCGGTTTGTTGAGCGCGTAGTTGACCTGCATCTCTCCGTCGACCACCATATCTGGATAATCGCGGTGGAGACGGTCGACGACATTGTGTACCATCGAAGGTTCTGCTTCCTCGTTAGAGCCGAAATTCGAATACGACACGAGTGCCATGACAGGGTCATGTGCGAAGAATTTCACGGCGTCGTTGGCAAGACGTGCGATGTCAAGGAGAGTGCTTTCGTCGGCTGCGCCATTGACCATTGTGTCAGCGAGGAAGTATGTGCCCTTTGTGGTTTCAAGCACATGCATCGATGCGAAATGGTTGAATCCGTCGCGGAGTCCGATGACTTCACGGGCAATGTCGGCGGCGGCGTTGTTGGCCGACCGTGTTCCGGCGATAAAGGCATCGGCATCGCCTGTCTCAACCATCATCATGCCGAAATAGTTGCGGTCAAACATCTTGTCGAGCGCACTTTCAAAATTTTCGCCCTTGCGCTGACGTTTAGTGGTGAGCATGGCTGCATAGCGTTCGCGGCGCGGGGCTTCGCGGTCATGGCGCAGGTTGACAATCTCAATGCCCTCGATGTTGAGTCCGAGACGGTGGGCACGCTTCTCGATCATCTCCTCGTTGCCGAGCAGGATGGGAACGCAGAGACCGTCGGCTGCCGCGATGGCTGCCGCACGGAGCATGTTGTCGGTATTTGCTTCGCCGAATACCACTCGTTTGGGGTTGGTGCGTGCGGCTTCGTTGATACGGCGGGTGAACTTGCGGTCATTGCCTTTAAGCTGACGGAGCTTTTCGTCATAGGCATCCCAGTCTGTGATGGGGCGGCGTGCGACACCGCTGTCCATAGCGCCTTTTGCAACGGCAGGAGAGACAGATGTCAGCAATCGCGGGTCAAAAGGTGTCGGGATTATGTAGTCTCGTCCAAATTTAATGTCCGAGCGGTTATAGGCTGCGCTTACAACAGGGGGGACAGGCTTCTTGGCAAGGGCTGCGATAGCGCGCACGGCATAAATCTTCATGGTCTCGTTGATTTCCGATGCGCCGCAGTCGAGAGCTCCACGGAAAATATAGGGGAAACCGAGCACGTTGTTGATCTGGTTGGGATAGTCGGAGCGTCCGGTTCCCATGATGAGGTCGGGACGGGCGGCCACGGCTGTCTCGTATGCGATTTCCGGATCTGGATTGGCCAGTGCGAATACGATAGGCTTTTCAGCCATGCTCTTGACCATTTCGGCTGTAACGACGTCTTTGACCGAAAGTCCGAGGAACACGTCGGCATCTTTCATAGCTTCGGCAAGCGTGGTGATAGGACGTGAGGTCGCAAACTGGGCTTTCTGAGGGTTGAGGTCTGTGCGGCTGGTCGAGATTACGCCCTTGCTGTCACACATGACGACATTTTCTTTCTTCACGCCAAGGGCGCAGTAAAGTTTCGTGCATGAAACGGCGGCTGCACCGGCTCCGTTGACCACGAGACGGACATCCTCGATTTTCTTGCCCTGAATTTCTATGGCGTTGAGCAATGCTGCGGCCGAGATGATTGCAGTGCCGTGCTGGTCGTCGTGCATCACGGGGATATTCATTTCAGCCTTGAGACGCTCTTCGATTTTGAAACATTCGGGAGCTTTGATATCTTCAAGATTTATGCCTCCGAATGTTGGGCCGAGAGCCTTGACAATTTCGATGAATTTGTCGGGGTCTGCCTCGTCGACTTCAATGTCGAAGCAGTCGAGTCCGGCAAATATCTTGAACAGAAGTCCCTTGCCTTCCATGACCGGCTTTCCGGCAAGAGCGCCGATATTGCCGAGACCGAGGACTGCAGTTCCGTTGGAAATCACGGCTACAAGATTGCCTTTGTCAGTGTATTTATATACGTCGTCGGGATTATCCTTAATCTCAAGACAAGGATAGGCTACTCCCGGGGAATAGGCCAGTGCGAGATCCGCCTGGGTGGCGTAGGGTTTGGTCGGGATTACTTCGATTTTACCGGGGCGCGGGTAACGGTGATAGTCAAGCGCCATTTCTTTTGTAACTTTTGCCATATCTTTTGTTGCGTATCGTCTACGGTGACAATTTTATAGAAATATATGCGCAAAGTTAACAAAAATCTACCATAGTCCCGATCATACTTACAATATTTTAACTTTAAGAATCTTAATTGAGATTTGACACAGGATTGGCGGTTTTTGTAGACAGAGCAGAGCAACGCTCTGCTCTGTCTACAAAAACACTATTAACGTGTTATTTATTTGGCGGTGTGCCTACGGCCCATTTAGGATTGGTCAGTTTCCATTTTGTGCTTGTGGAAAGTGCGTCAAGGATTGCCTGTGAGCTGACATAGATTGTCAGGTTCGGTGTCGGATACTGCGCCCCGCCAAGTATGTCGTTACCCATTGTAGCCGGAACCGCTGTGGTTCTTGTGATGTCCATAGTCTCCATTTCTGTACAAGCCTTGAATGCACAGTCAAGAATCTTAGTCAGATTTCCCAAGACTGCGTATCGCAATGATTTACAATTATCGCAGGCATTCCCTCCGACAACAGATACGGAGGATGCCAGAAGTTCTGTTATTCCACTTCTATAAAATGCCATTTCTCCTAATTCTGTCACGCTTGACGGAATTGTGACGTCAGTGAGATTTATGCAGTCGGCAAATGCGCCGTCGGATATTTTGGTCAGTCCGTCAGGCAATAAGATTTCTTTTAATCCTGAAATCGGATTCGGATTCTCTTTTCCATAAAAATCGTCCAGTTTCAGCTGTGTGCAGAATGCGAGATTAGGCAGTGCGGTTATTCCGGCATTTTCGAGGTTCAATGCCAGCTGTTTGTCACTTCCGTTGCCATCGGAAGCGAGATATGTGCGCAGGACTTTGAAATCGGCATCGTTCATCGGGCCGGAAATCTTCAATGAATTTCCAGAGCCGATGGCCTCAATTAGTTTTGCCTCAGTGAGAGTTCCTGCCGTTGTCAATGTTATCTCTGGATATACGGTGGGTTGGGGCTCATCTCCCGGTCCGGGGACAGGAGTTTCATCTCCGATTCCGGGTGTGTTATTGTCATTCCAGCCTGTATTGATTGATACGGAGAATGATTGGGACACTTTCGACAGACTCATGATGTTTCCTTCAATGATAGTTCTGTGATTGGCTTTAAATGACACATTTGAAATCGTTTGTCTGTGAGCCGTTGTTTCTCCTTTCGGAGTATATGTCAGACAAAAATCATCAACAAGCATCGAAGGGTCGTTGCCGGCTTTGTAGGAATCGTTCGGCGCGAGCATGTAGGCCGATATTATGTCGCCGCTTTGTGTCGAACTGTCAACGGTCTTTTCAAATGAAACTGTTGTGTTGTCGCTTTCAGCCTTATAACTTTGGTTGACCGCAGAGTAGATGTAGTTCTTTCTTGTGAATGTCACATTGACACGGTCACCTACATTAATCACTGAAGATTCCCGGATAACGAGTTTTGCAACGGCGTGTTGCAATGTGATTGTTGCGGTTGACTCGCTTGGCTTGAAACCTGTATTGCATTGTGCGTATGCAATCGAGGGACTGTTGTTGGCCGTATCGGAATATTTTATGGATTCAAGGCCAGCGGTTGAATCAATCTCATATCCTCCTGCGTCAGCCCAGAAAGCGACAGTGTATGTATGGCTGCGGTCAAGTTCCAGAGAAAACTCGAACAGGTTTCCGTTCGGATTTCCCGGCATCGCTTTCTGTAGAATCTCATTGTTTGTATTGTCCTTGATATACATGTATGCTCTGGATGGTGCAGCGTCGGGAATGTCCGTTCCGGCTCTTGACAGTCGTTCGGCATCTGCCGACACGCTGAATGTCATGTTGATTGGAGAACTCGCGATTGGTTCAGGCGAGAAATCATCATTCTGACTGCATGAGGTGATGATTAGCGCTACCGTACCTGTCAATAAGAATTGATTGATTTTCATGGAGGTTTTGTTTTTATGTGATTGGTTTGGAGTAAATTGTATTCAATTAAAAATGTGTAAGGAATGGGAAAATCAGAAGTGGATTATAATATCCTCACGCCAGCTGGTGTCGATATTTATGCCTCCGGCTGCGACTCCGAGTGTAAGGAAATTGCCGGTAACAGTTGTCTCATAACCTTGGCGATAAGCTATTTTCAGACCTGAAGCCCGGCTTATGATCTGACCGGACTTGTCTTTGATTTCAATGGTCAAGGTTACCGAAGAATCGCTGTCGGATGCAAAAATCATATCTCCTCCGAGCATGACTGTACTGGTTATTACAGACCCTTCTGCCGGACATGGGTGAAACGTGTAACTGATACCCGTAGCTGAGTCGTTAGGTCGATATGTCGCTACATTGAACGATGAAATGATAAAGAATTCATAGTGGACTTCAACTGTAAGTTCCTCTATCGAAGGGTATTTGTCAGGATGTAGTTCTGTCATGCGTGCGTATGCCTCGACATCAGTGGAGATTATGCGGTATCGTGCCAGAGGAGAATTAAGGTATGCTTCCTCGGTTGTTGTTCTCGCACAATTAAGCATTACGTTATTTACGGACGTACATGATGCAAATTTGGATGTAATATTTCCAGTATAGTCATCAGGCATAACGGTAACCGTATGTAAATTGTCAGTATTATAATGTAAATCCCTGTAAGGTTGATTGATGTCCGTATGGTCACACCATATCAGAAGGTCATAGACACCTTCGGCGGCATTCAGTTCAATCTGACTGCAATTGCCTTCGGCATCAGCAGTCAGTCTTGCAATGTGTCTGAATGCTTTGGCTCCATCTGTGGAGTTGTAACCCTCGATAACACAACGGGTCGCATAAATATCAAACATAACGCTTCTGCCCGACGGCTCGTAGGGAATCATCGCCGACACGGGCAGATGTAATGTCAACAAAAGCCGTGGCGGTTCATTCTCATCGGAATATATGCAACCGGACAGACCAAAAGCTGTTATCAGTAAGGCTTTGGTCAATCGTCTCAAAAGTGCATTATACCGACTGCAAGGTGTTTTTATGTCGTGACGGTCGAAGGTTGAAACGTGGTTAAATAGTTATATTTCTTAATGTAGTCTGGATATTGAGACGTGAAATCAATATCATAGCCGTTGCAAATATATACTTTTTAATTTGATTTTGTATGTAATTGTCAGTAAAAAACTTTGTCGGAGTTTCAAATTATAGATAAAACCTGCTTTTTAGCATGGAAATCCTCACAAATATCATCTTGCCAGATGTGCCGGGCGGAGGATGAACGGCAACGGGTCACGGAGCACGATTGATTTGTCGTCTTTCACTCTGACAAACGCTTTTTCAGCCTCCTCAGGAGTCGCGCATGCCTGAGTGCAGACATAGTAGAGGGGTTCACGGGTGTGGATTATAAAGGCTGAGTCATAGCCCGACGACTGAAGCCGTGCCCGCATCTGGCGTGCGTTGAACACCTGTTTGAACTGTCCGACTACAACGTTGTATCGTCCGATTGTCTCGCGCGACGCTCCACCGTCTTCGGTATATCCGATATATTCGGTGCGCATGGGCATTGTGTCGCCTGTCACGACAAGGTCGGATGTGCGGGCGCTGTTGCGGATTTTGGCGTAGATGGTTGAATCGACACCGGATGAATCACGGTTTTTTGCAACCGCCGTCTCGTATGCCTGACGGTAGTTGCTTTCGGTGGTTTTGCAACCCACTGTCATCATGGCAAGAGCCATGAGTGACAGCGGGAGGAATGCCATTGATGATATGGGCTTTCTCATAGTTTAAGAAATCAGGATATTGGTTACTGTGATATAGATTAAACAACGTGATAGCCCTTTTCGGTCAGTGCGTTGCGCAGAATTTCGATGTGGTCGTTGTTTCGGGTCTCGACTTCAACGCGAATGAGACAGCCGTTGATTGACGTGATGTGAGAATTTCGTTCGTGGGTTACAGATATTATGTTCGCGCCGTTTTCGCCAAGCACGTGGCATACGCCAGACAGCTGTCCCGGCTGGTCGGTGAGGTCGAGGGTGAGCGTGCAGTTACGGCCGCTCTTGACGAGTCCTCTGGTGATGACGCGGTTGAGAATTGTCACGTCGATGTTTCCGCCTGAAACAACACATACCGTCTTTTTGCCCTTGATGGGAACTTTGTCAAACATTGCGGCTGCGACAGAGACAGCGCCGGCACCTTCCGACACGAGTTTCTGCTGTTCGATCAGAGCGAGAATGGCGGCTGCGATTTCGTCTTCGCTGACAGTGACAATCTCGTCGACATACTTCGAGCAGAAGTCAAATGTGTTGACACCCGGCTCTTTCACTGCGATGCCGTCGGCGATTGTAGCTACCTTTTCAAGACGGACACGTTCACCGTCATTGATTGACTGGAACATCGAGGGAGCGCCTTCGGCCTGAACGCCATAGACTTTGACATCGGGTTTGAGCTGTTTAAGCGTAAAAGCTATGCCGGCAATCAGTCCGCCGCCTCCGATGGGTACGATTACGGCTTCGACATCGGGCATTTCTTCAAGTATCTCAAGGCCGATTGTGCCTTGTCCGGCAATGACTTTCAGGTCGTCGAAAGGATGGATGAAAGTGTAGTTGTGTTCCTTTTGCAGTTCGACAGCTTTTTGATAGGCATCATCGTAGACTCCGGGCACGAGGCAAACTTCAGCACCGAGACGCTTGGTGGCCTCTATTTTTGAAATCGGTGCTCCGGCTGGAAGGCAGATGAGCGATTTTATGCCGTTGCGGGTGGCTGCAAGCGCAACTCCCTGTGCATGGTTTCCGGCTGAACATGCGATTACGCCGTGGGCTTTCTCCTCGGGAGTAAGCTGTGATATTTTATAGTATGCGCCACGGAGTTTGAACGCTCCCGTGTGCTGGAGGTTTTCAGGTTTGAGATAGACTTCTGCTTCAGGATTGATTTTGGGGACACCGATGAGGCGCGGATGGCGCGCCACGTCGCGTAGCACCTGTGCCGCGCGATAGACTTCTGAAATTTCCAATGTTTCTGCCATAGTGGAGATTGAATTTTGGCTGTGAAATGATTTAGCGCAAAATTAAAAAATCCCCGCCGATTAACCAAAATAAAAATTTGGCCTGAAAAATAAGGCGATGAATGCTGTATATGCAAGAACCCGCTCCCATATCTTGGTTGACGGAAGCGGGTTCATACGTATGTGTTGTTATCGTAGCTTAAATCGTTTTATAATCACTCCGGTGGGAGGAGTTGCGTGAAGGCTCTATTTGCCGGGCTGCTCCTGAATGCGGAGTTTGTCTTCAAGGATTTCAAGCTGCTGAAGACCTGAGGCACGCCATTGCGGCTCTCCGTTTTTAAAGATGATGATAGTCGGGACACTGCGGATCTGATACTTGGCCGAGAGGTCAGGGTTGCGGTCAACATCGACTTTTACGATATTGGCTGCGTCACCCACTTTGTTCTTTAACTCGTCGAGAATCGGGCTCTGCATCTTGCAAGGTCCGCACCATGTGGCAAAGAAGTCTACAAGCGTTGGCTTGTCACTGTTGATTATTTCATTGAAATCATTCATAATTTTATAACTTTTAGTGCATGTATAACGTCATTTCAGCTCTGAATGTTTTTACAGTAAAGATTCTTTAACCACAGCACTTATTTCCTTGAATGCGTAGCTGCGATGTTCGCCGGTTCGGAGACACAGTGTGATGATGCCGTCGGAAGCGACGGAAACAATCCGGGCGTCGATTCGTTCATGACGGAGATTATCGACATACGGATAGAATGAGTCAGTGCGCCACAGTGCGTTGAAATATTTTTCACCGAGACTGTCCGCGCTGTCGTTTAGCGCGGCTTCTGTCGCGGAATCGACTTCGTGTAGAATCTCTTTGGAAAATTCAACAGTGAGTTGGCTGATGTCAAACTTTTTTCCTGCAAATTGAGCCATCGATACCGGATTTGGCGCGTCAGACAGGAATATAGTCTGATTGACATTGATCCCTATCCCGGCTATCGAATGATTGATGTTTGTCGGGGAGATGCTGTTTTCGATGAGTATACCACAGATTTTTCCGTCACCGATATAGATGTCGTTGGGCCATTTGATTCTTACGTCGTGTCCGGGAAGGTGTCGGCGCAGCACATTTACGATGGCGAGCGATACGGCCTCTGAAATGATGAACTGACGTGAGGGATGCAGACCTTCCGGCTTCAGGAGTATCGACATGGTGATATTCTCGCCGGGGGCGGCTTCCCATGAGTTTCCGCGTTGGCCGCGGCCTGCCGTCTGTGTATGTGCGCAGACGACAGTCCCGTGGGATGATGCGTGGGCTATTCCGGCAAGATAGCTGTTGGTCGAGGGACTCTCGTCGAGTTCGATCAGTCTCATACGTTGGCTACTTCTTCCTGAGAACCGATTGAGAGGCGGCGGCTGCCGTCGGGCATGACATCTATTTTAACCCAGACAGTGTCATCGGGCAGTATGTCAGCTATACGGTCGGGCCATTCGATGAGGCAGAGAGCGCCTGAATCAAGATAATCTTCTATGCCGATGTCGAAAGCCTGCTCGAGATTTTCGATGCGGTAGAGGTCGAAGTGATAGATGAGTTCGGCAGTGGTGTCCGAGCGATATTCGTTTACAATCGAGAATGTCGGTGAGCCGGTCGGATCGTCTTCCACTCCGAGTGCGCGGCTGAGAGCGTTGATAAACGTCGTTTTGCCTGCTCCCATCTCGCCGTCGAAAGCGTAGACAGTGGCATCGTCCATGAGACCGAGGAATTCTTGAGCAGCTTCGGGAAGTGCTTCTGCCGAAGGTATCAGTATCTGTTTCATATCTGATGAAAAATATGTATATGTTGTTGAATTGATGAATGACAGGTTTATTTTGCAGTGAGAGTAATCAGCGGAACAAGCATTTCTTCCGGGGATATGCCTCCGTGCTGGAAAGTCCCCTCGTAATACTGCACGTAATAATTATAGTTGTTCGGATATGCAAAGAAGTCACGCCCTGTCGCGAAGATATAGGTCGACGAGACATTTGGAGCTGGTAGCCCCAGACGGCCGGGATTCTTCACTTCGTAGACCTGCTTGGGATTGTAGGCGAGATTTTTGCCAATCTTGTAACGTAGGTTGGTATTGGTGTTCTTGTCGCCCACGACCTTGACGGGATTGTCGACTCTGACAGTGCCGTGGTCTGTCGTCAGGATAATCTTGTATCCTTTGGCTGCGATGCGGCGGAATATCTCGATGGCCGACGAGTGCCGGAACCACGATTCCGACAGTGAACGGTAGGCGGCGTTGGTCGATGCGAGCTCCCTTATCATCTTTGACTCCGTGCGGGCATGTGAAAGCATGTCGATAAAGTTGAACACGATTACATTCAGATCATTTGCCAGCAGGTTGGAGAATTCACGCAGCAGTTTCTCGCCGGCGGCTGAATCGTTGATTTTGGTATAGGAAAACTTGCAGTGGCGGCGGTAGCGTTCAAACTGAGTGGCAATCAGCGGAGATTCGTTAAGGTTTTTTCCTTCCGGCGAATCCTCGTCGACCCATAGCTCGGGAAACATTGATGCTATATCCTTAGGCATAAGTCCTGAGAATATGGCATTGCGGGCATACTGTGTCGCTGTCGGCAGAATCGAGCAGTAGAGTTCCTCGCGGAAGTTGAAACTGTCGGCAAGAAGAGGCTTTATTGCCGCCCACTGGTCGAGACGGAAGTTGTCAATGAGTACAAAAAATACCTTCTCTCCTGCGTCAAGAAGCGGGAACACATGGGTCTTGAAGATTTCAGGTGACATGAGCGGACGTCCCTCCGCCTGTGGATTGACAATCCAGTCGGCGTAGTTGTTTCTGATAAACTTGGCAAATGCTGTGGCTGCTTCTTTCCGCTGCATGTCGAGAAGCTCGTCCATCCGGGTCTCGGTGGCCGACAGCTGCATTTCCCAATGCACGAGAAGACGGTAAAGTTCCATCCAGTCATTCACGTTGGATGCCTCGCCGATGAGCTGGGATATGCGGGTGAATTCCTGCCGGTAATCGTTCCCTGTCTGCGACGAAACAAGCTCGTCGGAGTGAAGGTTTTTCTTTATGGACAGAAGTATCTGTTTCGGATTGACAGGTTTTATGAGGTAGTCGGCGATTTTGTTGCCGACTGCCTGATCCATGATATTTTCTTCCTCGCTTTTGGTAATCATTATCACCGGAATGTGGGGCGATACGAGCTTGATGCGCTGCAATGTCTCAAGTCCCGTCAATCCGGGCATGTTTTCATCGAGGATGATGAGGTCGAAGTTCTGTTCGTCGACGAGTGCAAGAGCGTCAGCACCGCTGCAGGCGGTGACAACCTCGTAGCCCTTCCCTTTGAGGAACATTATGTGGGGTTTTAGCAGGTCGATTTCATCGTCGGCCCAAAGTATGGTGGACATATATTAAGTATTAAGTCGTGAGGAAATCAGTCGTCTTCGTCGCCTTCACTTCCGAGCGGATAGTCGGGAAGTTTCGGTGTCTTGGGCTGAGGTTTGGGGACAGCTGTCTTTTGAGGCTGCTTTTTGGCCTTTGGTTTCGGCACAGGTGGCTGCGCCGGTCTGACTGCCGGTCGCGGAGTCACTTTTTTCAGTGTGTCGGCATCGTTTTTCAGACTGTCAGCCTTGGTTGTCGGCCGGGCAATTTGTTTGGGTGCGGTGACATTGACAGTGACGCTATCGGTATTAACACTTTCAGTAGCCGGTTTTGTTTCCAATACAGGTACCGGAATATCGAAGTCGCCGGTCTCTTCCGGCTTGTCATTCGGCATTGTTTCGGGTGTGGTTGCCGGTGTAAGCAGAGCTTCTTCTCCATCGGTGTCATGGTCATCTTCTCCGCCATACATCTCTCCGGCAGAAGGATATTCTTCCGGGGGGAGGACAGACTCATGCGTCTCCCGGATGTTCTCCTCTCCGATGAAGCGGAAATAGTCGTCAAACGAACCTCCTCCTTGCAGAAGCTTCTCAAAGTTACTTTTGCTGATCTGTACAGGGCGTACTCCTTCAGGGAGCATGACCCCGTTATCCTGTGCGAGAAGAGAACGGTAATGATTCAGTTCTCCCTCATTTCTGAATCCTTTTATCAGTAGCAGGCCGAGTTGGCCGAAATTCATGACTTCAAGGTCGAAATCCCTTACCATATATGTAGTGAAGTTATGACGAGCCACATCAAACAGAAGCTGGTTTGGCGAAATGTTTTCTGTCGAGAAGAGCAAGACGAGATAGTGTGGCTCTTCCGGTTCGAGTACAAAGTCTATTTCGCCGCCTTCGGTTGATGTTGAGTCGTTCGACAGGCGTATGTCCCACAGCATACCTCGCATATTCGATCCGCCGCTACGCAGTTTTCGTCCCTGAGCGAGTCCGCGGAGATATGAGGATGCCATAGGGGTTACATCGGTGTCGGGATAACGTTCGAGAAGTTCTTTGAGTGTTGCTCCGAACTCGTCAGGTTTGTTGTCGGTGACATAGGCGAGCGCTTCAAGGAACATGAATTTCGGCATCAGGGGCGACAGGGGATATTCTTCCTTCATGCGGCTGTATGCCTCATGAACCTTGGCATTGTTGTCGGCGAGATAACTGGCATAGGCATCCTCATATAGCTGTTCCTGACGGGCGAACATGGAGCGTAGGTTTTCGATATAGTTCGGGTCAGACATGGCTTTTGCAAAATTTGATTCCGGGAAATCGCGCAGGATAAGCTGGCGGTAGCGTTCTGCCTCCACAGGGCGGTTGGCCCTGATGTTCATCAGATATTCGTTATAATAAATGTCAAGCCGGTAGATATTGTCAGGATAGCGGTTCATGAGCCGTTGCCATTCGGCATCGGCCGCATCGAAATCTTCAAGCTTGTCTTTGAGAATAAGCCCAGAGTTGTAGAGGCCCTCGCGTATCACATCTTCGGCGGTTGTCTTTTCGACATCGGTCGACGGGATCTGCTTCAGATAGTATTCGGGATAGTGTGGGTCATTGGCCTTTGCAGCCTCGCTTTTCTTTTCGTCGGAGTTATTGTCGCCAGTCTCGGCGGAGTCGTCGGCATTATCGTCCTCTGTTCCGTCGTCATCACTTCCCGAACCGAAATCGTCGAAGCTGAATGACGATTTGTTTCTGCGTCGCCAGTCGTTTTCAAGTTTTCGCGACCCCCACCGTTTCTGGAAGTCCGTGCGTCCGGCATTGCGGGTAGCGGTATTGTAGAAATACCATGAATTGTCGGTATTCAGATTGAATGAGGTCGGAGCTTTGATATTGTCCTGTTTCAGATTCGATCCGGCAGCTTGTTGTTCAGCCAGATATTCTTCACGACGGGTCGCATCAGCTTCCTCTTTTTCCCGTTTTTTGAGATCGGCGATGATTTTGTCAATAACAGCAAGGCGCTCGGCTTCGGGCATGGCGGCCAGCCGGAGCAGGGAGTCATTCAGATTTACATTCTGAGAGTAGACGGCAAGTTCGTCGAGCACGTCCGATCTCTTTCTGAGTGTTGCGATGTCAGGGTAGTCGTCCGGGAGCATAGGTACAGCCTCGGCATAGCATGGCTGTGCGAGGTCATAGCGGTGCCTGTCGAAGTAGAGGCTGCCGAGTGTTATCTGCGAGAATGCTTTCTCGACTCCGCCGCGTGTCGATTTCTCTGCTGCAAGAATGTAGTTGGCTATGGCGTTGGCCGTGTCGCGTCTTGACAGATAAAGATTGCCGATGGCATAGTAGATCTGGTCGAGATATTCTTTGTTGCGGTCATAGCGCGTCATCCGTTTCAGAGCCTTGACCTCGGGGGTGATGTCAGCGCCCTGAAAGACCTCGCTTTGCTTTATGCGAGCATTGAACTTGGTGCGGTATGAGGCCGAGGTCGACTTCCCGGCTTTCTTATATGCCTGATAGGCGGCTGTCTTGTCACCTTCGGAGGAATATAGCTGTCCTAAGAGGAAATTCAGGCGAGTTTTTTGTGTTCCCTTGGCGAAGGCCAACGCCTCTTTGAGCATGGGGATTGCCTTCGCATTGTCATGGGAGCGGATATAGAAATCAGCGTATGTGAAGTAGTAAAGCTCCTTTAGCCGTGAATTTGTGAGTTCGTCAGATTTGATTCGGGTAAGTATGGTTTCGGCTTCGAACAGCCAGTCGAGTCCGCAATAACTTCTGGCCTGCCACAGTTTTGCTTCAGTTACGGTTTCCGGCAGCCATGTGAAATGTTTTACGACGTAATAGAATGTGGAAGCAGCCCCGAGGAAGTCACCGTTGAAATACTGGCTTCTGCCCATGAGCATCCATGCGTTATGCAGAAACGGATTGTACTCCTCGCGTTTAAGCCATTTTTTGTATTCCGGATCGTTCGAATGGCCCGGTTTGCGTTTGGGCCGCTTCTTGATACTGTGGAGCTGAATGGCTTTCTGGGCTTTCTCTATGGAACGGGTGAACGAGCCGCTTGGCTGCGGGGCTTTGGGATTGGAATAGGCTTCGACCGGGTGCATGAAGAGTTGCGAGGTATAGTCATCTTCGTAGGCCCGTTCCATTTCTTTCAAAGTTTCTTTGAAATGCTGGTCGCCGTTGAAATAGACATTATAGCGGGTGATAAAAGCCTGATAGTTGCGTGAGGCGGCAGTGTTCTTCTTGGTCGAACATGATGAGACCGACGCGACGATTGCCGCGACAGCGATTACCGTCATCACCCTGTGGAGGAGATGGCCGAAAAAGAGGTCAGACCATTTTTTCATCTTTTTCTTCAACGTAAATATAAGGGTATTATTGCCTTTTGTCTATATTATGGCGACACTCTGATTCGATAGCAGTTAAATTTAAATATATCTATGTGAAAAATGTTAAAAAACATAAAATGGGTGGGGTGGTTTTGATTTCAGGTTGTTATAAAGTCAACGTCAGCGAAACGCAAGCTTCACAGGCGCTAAAATCTTGGTCGGAGGCGCATTGCTACTGAGGTAAATCAGGATTGTGAATTATGCAGACTACAACCTACAAACCGAAATACTAAAAGATCCTGCATGACGGTCAACGGGGATTGAACAACTTCTTCGAAGCCAGAGTGTACGGTCAATAAATATATTCATAAACACTTAATTTTTATTACTATGGCAGACAAGAAGTATTCACCCGTAGTACAAGAACTCGCTGACCTCATCAAAGAAAACAATTGGGAGGACAAATTCAATCAGGCTATCGCCAAAGTCGTGTCTTACAAGATTCCCGGATTGTCGGATATAGCCACGATAGATGACTATCTTGCCTATCTTGAGGCTTATATGCACTGGGTTCCTGCTGAAAACAAAGAAGGTACACACGTCTATCAACACCTGTTCCGTTCCTTCTTCCTGTTGGATCAGGAACCTGTCAAGTCTCTGCAGACTCCATGTAAACCGGCAGACAGGCAGCCCGAACTTACTCCGCTTTCAAAATGGATGGTCGACTATTGCTACGGAATCGGCAACTGGCTTGACAGTCCCGAATCGATTACCGACGACAGCGTGAAATCGTTCTATGACTGTGCGGTCTACAACATGGACGAGTATCTTGAGCCGCGAGGAGGCTGGAAGACATTCAACCAGATGTTTGCCCGTCACGTGAAACCCGGCTACCGTCCTATCGCTGCGATTGACGACGATAAGATTATTGTCCATCCGGCTGACGCATGTTTCGGTGGCCAGTGGGAAATCCGTCCTGACACCCATGTACGTATCAAGGGTCTTGACTGGAGCATAGACGAGCTTCTTGAAGGTAGCCCCTATAAGGATAAATTCAAAGGCGGCATGTGGTGTCACTCGTTCCTTAGCTGGACCGACTATCATCGTCAGCATGCACCGCTTTCAGGCATTGTCCGTGAGGCACGTGTCATTCAGGGAGCATGCTATGTGGATCTCGTCGCTGTTCCTGACAAGGTAAATCCTGCCACCAATCAGGTTGAGGCATGGCGTGCGACAGCTCCTGACCAGGCCGGTTATGAATTCATGCAGACCCGTGGTCTGATTGTCCTTGAGACGAAATACGGATATGTAGCCATTCTGCCTATTGCGATGCCTCAGGTTTCGTCGGTTGTCGTTACGGCTGAAGAAGGTGTCGCCCTTAAGAAAGGTGATGAGATATCCTACTTCCAGTTCGGCGGATCGGATATTGTCTACCTCTTCTCTGCCAATATGAATGTTTCTATGTCTGCCCATAAGGGAACTCACTATAAAGTCGGCACAAAAATCGGAGAAGTCTATCCGGTGGTTGAACTCTGACCGTCGTAAGACACGATTTTCTCGAATTTCAACTATGAAGTGATTTTTTGAACGTTTTCATGACCGTCTGCCGGTCATGGCACAGCGGGGGTCGGCATCACCGCCGACTCCCGCTTTTTTCAAACGCTCCGATTCATAGCTTCTCATCCTATCATTTAATAACGTATTTAATTAAGGCATATATGGCTACTTCAACTTCACCACGGTCATCCTCTGACAAATCTAAGGTGAATAAGCCATCGGCGGCTTTGATATCGACAGGAGCGATGACAGTAATGATCATCACGACTGTGGTCAGTCTCCGTGGACTTCCATCGCAGGCAGAGTTTGGCATTCAGTCAATTTTCTACTATCTGTTTGCCGCAATCGTTTTTCTGATTCCGTTTTCTCTTGTTTGTGCCGAGCTTGCTTCGACCTATACTCATTCCGGTGGCCTTTATCGTTGGGTTTCGGAAGCCTTTGGCCCTCGTTGGGGATGGACGGCAATGTATCTTGAATGGCAGACTCTTGTAATATGGTTTCCTGCTGTCCTCATGTTTGCAGCCGTGTCGCTCGCCTATATATTCTGGCCGGAATCTTTTGACGCGAAGCTGTCGGCCAATAAGATTTACACACTGATTGTTGTGCTTGCGGTCTATTGGATAACTAACTTTATCGCTTTTAGGGGCATGAAGTCCTCGAAGATTCTGAGCACGCTCGGAGGTCTTTTCGGCACCATAGTGCCCGGTGCGATTCTGATTATTCTTGGTGTCGCATATCTGTGCATGGGCAAACCTATCATGCTGACCCATGAATCTTTCTTTCCTGATTTTACAAAAATCGGCACAATCGTACTCGCTGCATCGATTTTCCTGTTCTACGGTGGTATGGAGATGAATGCCGTCCATGTGCAGAACATGAGTAATCCTGCCCGTCAGTTCCCGCGTGCGATTTTCCTTGCGGTTGCTGTCATCGTGCTCATATTTGTCTTCGCTACTCTTGCAATCGGTTTTGTCGTTCCTACGAAGGATATAAATCTTCTCGCCTCGCTGCTGGTTGCCTACAATGACCTCTGGGCATCCATCGGAGTGCCTTGGCTTGGAAATGTGATGGCATTGCTGATCACTTTCGGTGTGATAGGTCAGGTGAGTGTCATCATTGCAGGCCCGTCGACAGGTCTTGTAGCGGTCGGTGAGAGCGGTTATCTTCCGCGTGGTCTCCAGAAGACCAATTCGCGAGGTGTCAATAAACCGATTCTTTACGTTCAGGCCATTTTTGTGAGCCTGCTTTCGCTGGTGCTCGTCGTGCTTCCATCGGTTGAATCAGCCTATCAGGTTATGTCGCAGATGGCTACTGTCATCTATCTGATACTTGTATTGATGATTTATTTTGCATTTATCAGATTGCGTCACACTCAGCCGCAGAAACATCGCGGTTTCCGTATTCCGGGTGGTAAATTCGGAGAAGTCGTAGTCGGTGGTATTGGAATTCTTGGTGCGATTGTTGCCATGATTCTTAGCTTTTTCCCGCCTTCGCAGATTAACACCGGCAGTCCGGTAGTTTATGTGCTCATAATTCTCTGTGGAGCTGTCCTGTTTTTCTGTGTTCCTCTGATTGTATTTGCCAAACGTAAGCCGTCATGGCGTAATCCGCAGGCTGATTTCTATCCTTTCGACTGGCAGATTGAGAACCGTGAGCCTTCACAGCCGTCAAAATGGAGTGCCGATTATCAGCCGACACCGGCCGACATTGCTGCTACGGATGCGAGAATTCTTGCCGAGGAAAACGGAGCGAGCCGGTCGGAGGCAGAGGCTCTTGCCGCAGAGGCAGCCAAAGCTTACAATGGTTCTGCCAATCCACAGGCGGTAGCTTATGAGATTTTCAATAAAAACAAAGGCGGCACAGCGAAGTGATGTCTGACCTTCGGACCACGTCATTTCCCCTCAAACAGTCGACGTTATGAAAATAAACACCGGAAAGGGCTCTATCTCCCTTATGACCCTGATTGCCATATGGTCAATCTCTCTGACTGTCAATCTGCCCGGGCTTGCCATCACACCTATGTTAGGCAATCTGGACAAGATATTCCCTCACACGTCTGAACTGGAGATTCAGCTCCTGACCGTGTTGCCTAACCTTTTCATAATCCCGTTTGTATTGCTTTCGGGGAAGCTGTCGCTGTCGAAAAGCAAAATTAAAATAGTAGTGGTGGCACTCGCCATCTATCTGGCGAGTGGCATCCTCTATTTCTTTGCCAAAAGCATGGTCGACCTGATTGTCATAAGCTGTCTGCTTGGCATCGGGTGCGGTTTGCTGATACCGCTTGCCGCAGGTCTTCTGGCTGATACATTTGTCGGGAAGTACCGTATGAGGCAGCTTGGAATCAAGTCCGGTCTCTCGAATATCGCTCTTGTTATTGCCACCTATATCGTCGGTTGGCTTAATCATGGCAACTGGCGGTTGCCGTTTCTCGTTTATCTGATTCCGGCGATACCTCTCGTATTGTCTGTGTTCCTGCGAGGCATTCCGAAAGCAGATCTCTATCCGGCTTCTGTAACACCGTCGCCCGACGTGAAAGCCACAGCCAAGGTCGCATCGAAGGCTTCTGTTGCCGGAGTTCCGGCAAAGGCCATACATGCCAAAGTCCCGGCCTACGTTAATGACGAAGAGAATGGAAAGCCGTGTCTTGTGAAGGATGGATTCATAATCTCACGTGTGTGGTCGCTCATTACCGTCTATTTCTTTGTCTGCTACGCGACTGTGATAGTCAGCTATTACACCCCGTTTCTCATGCAGTCCGATGGAATGAGTGACTCAGATGTCGGATCTGTAACCGCGATTTTCTTTCTTGCCGTCTTTCTCCCGGGCTTTATTCTGCCTTATGTCGTGAAGATGTTGAGACAGACCACACTGATTGCCTGCTCTATTGTCATGGCCGGCGGTATAATCCTCATGGTTGCAGGGCATAATTTCGGTGTGATGTGTGTGGCAGCTGTGCTTGTCGGATTCGGCTATGGAGTTTTCCAGCCTTTGATTTATGACAAGGCTACCCAGATAGTAACCGATCCGGCAAAATCGACTCTCGCATTGGCAATAGTGCTTGCAGCCAATTATGTCTCTGTAAGCGTCACGCCTTTCATTGTCGATGGCTTAAGGGATATTTTCGATCCTCACCATCTCAACAATGCTTTCCCGTTTATTCTGAATTCAGTCCTTCTCGGCATATTTACATTTATTGTAATCATATTTCGCAAGTCGTTCGTGTTCCGTATCGATCGTTCCTACTATTAATTTATGGAACATACATTGCGGAAACAAGGCTAAATATTAAAAGCTTCTTTACACTTAACTGATAATGAATACTTTTACACGTTTCATCGTTTTTTGTCCGGCCTTGGCTATCGTGCCTTCTGTATTCGGACAGACACATTCCCTCACTCCTGAGTATCAGGAAGTGACTATAGTTAACCCGCAGTCAGGAGTATCATCAGATACCACTGTCATCAATGTCTATAACATATTCCTTGAGAATGCGCCTAAATCATTTAAAGTTCCGGGTGCGCCTCGGTTTGCAATCGAGGGTAAGGACAGGAAGTTTTATCTTGGCATCGGTGGAACAGCCAAAGCCACTCTTTCGTATGATTGGGGTAATCCGATTGACAACGCCTACGATTTCACGACATCAGCCATACCTATGACACAACGTCCCGGAGACGGTGGTCTTGTGCAGGCAACGGCTGCGACGAGCGGTCTGTTTGTCAACTTCGTCGCAATGCCCGGTGATAAAAATCAGCTTGGAGTATATTTTAATTTCAATCTGACGGGTAATGGAAATGACTATGGCTTCAATCTCTGCTATGCCTATATAAAATATCGTGGCTTCACTGTCGGTTATGACTATAGCCTGTTCTCGGATATGGCGGCCGCTCCACCGAGCATAGATAATGAAGGCCCTTGTGGATTCACGGCCATACCTAACGGAGTCATAGACTATCGCTATAATATCAATTCAAAATGGAGTGTGGCTATAGGCGCTGAGATGCCTATGGTCTCGGCCACAACCGGCGAGAATACTTATGTAGTGAATCAGCGTGTCCCTGACATACCCGCTTATGTGCAGTATTCGTGGGGTGGTGGCGAGAGCTGGCTTCGTTTCTCAGGTATAATGCGCAATATGCTTTATCGTGATGAGCTTTCCGGCAAAAACAGGGATCAGCTTGGCTGGGGAGTGAAAATGAGCGGAAGCGCTTCAGTCTCTCCATTTATAACGGCATATTATCAGGCTGCCTATGGAAAGGGTATTACAAGTTATTTTCAAGATTTGTATGAAGGAGGACTTGACATGGTTCCCTCAGGAGACGGCTCTCTGAAAGCTGTCAAGGCTTGGGGCGGTTATCTCGGTCTTCAGTACAACATATCGCCAAAAGTATATGCGACAACTACCTACAGTCATGTGCGCAACTATGCCCGGGATTATTCCGGCGGTTCTACAGCGTGGAGCGGACAGTACAAGTATGCGCAATATGCGTTGGCAAATATAATGTGGAACATTACGCCACAGATTTCGACCGGTCTCGAATATATCTATGGCCGTCGTGTGGATATGGATGGCATGTCGCGTCACGACAACCGCATACAGACCATGCTTCAGGTTACATTCTGACAGATAACTACAGTATGATAATTGGAAACGGCTGTCAGCTCATGGAGTAGTCCTGATGCTGACAGCCGTGATGTTATCTTCCGTCTGATGGATTATTTTTTTGCCTTGAATGCTTTCCCTGTCCATTCATATGTCAGTGACGGCATGAGGTCGGACGAAATGTCGTCATAGAGAGCCTTGTCAAGAAGCTTGTCAAGATTATTTGTAAGGGTCAGAGTCGAGGTCGACGGGTCGATGCGGTAGGAGGCGAGCATGAAAGGCACCTGCATGGTCACGTCAGCCTCGTTCTTGCTTCCGCTTTCGGTCAGCCACTCTTTCCAGCCGGGTTTGGTAAAGTAGTTTTCAGTCGGCAGCGGATTCCAGTCAGTATCGTAGAATCTGATATCGGAATCCAGCCCGGGGGTGGCGACAGTGCTGATCAAGGCGATAATGCGGCCCTTTGTCCCTTTCAGCTCCACCAGTTGTATGGCTGATGAATCAGTCATTTTTACAGTGATTGATTCAGGGGTCATTTCAGTGATTGCCGAGCGTCCGTCAAGCTGGTTTTGAGAGGGAGTGGCCATACCGTTTTTGAAATAGTCGACCATGTCAAGACGAGTATTCCTGTCAAGCAATGGAAATATTTTCTGCGGTGCTGAGGTAAACAGGTCGGCTGCCGACTGTGCGCACATTGTCAGCGATGCAGCCCCGATGGCGATGGCAAGGAGATATTTTTTCATTGTCGATATGTCTGTTAATTATTACTTGTTACCCTTTTTGCCTTTGCGTTTATCTGCTATTTTGGAGTAGTCGCGGTCAGCGTCGGCGATTTCGCTGTGAATGCGTTTGCCATAGAAATCAGCACCAGTGAGCGCTCCGACTACTTTCCGGGCATCTGCCTTCTTCACATCAAAGAGCGAATAGGCCGGCAGTAGGTCTATGCGGCCTACGTCAACGCGCTTGCCGGTGACGAGCTTGTTGAGCATATCGATGAGGTTGCCTGCAAAGAAACCGTCGCGTTTGCCGACGTTGATATAGATACGTTCCATGCCGCGTTCGGCTGTACGGCGGTCTTTCTCCTTGTCGTTTTTAGGACGCTCATGTTCCCGCTCGCCTTTGTTGCGTTTGCGGTCGGCTTTCGACGGTTTAACATCAATTACATCGATTTTAGGCGCGTCTTTGTAGTAGTCGAGGAGTCGGTTGAATTCGAGAGAGATGACTCGTTTGAGCAAATCTTCCTCCGAGAGCCATTCCAGTTTGCGGGAGATTCCCGGAAGATATGCGGCGATTTCTTCTTCGTTGACTTTGACTCGCTCGATGCGGTCTGCAAGATTGTAGAGCTGCTTTTCGATAATATGTTCCGGAGTCGGGACCTCCTTATGTTCGAACGTCTTTCCGATTATACGCTCGATTTCGCGTAGCCGTCCTTTTTCGCGGGAGTGGATTATGGCGATTGATACACCTGACTTTCCGGCACGGCCTGTACGGCCTGAACGGTGGGTATAGACGGCTGTATCGTCAGGAAGTCCGTAGTTGATGACATGGGTCAGGCTGTCGACATCGAGACCTCGTGCGGCAACGTCGGTGGCAACGAGCAGCGGGACTACATGGTCGCGGAATTTTTTCATCACTATGTCGCGCTGCTGTTGCGAGAGGTCGCCGTGGAGGGCTTCGGCGTTATATCCGTCGCGTATGAGGTTGTCGGCAATTTCCTGTGTGTCGCGACGTGTGCGGCAGAAGACTATCGCATATATGTTAGGAGAGTTGTCGACAATTCGTTTAAGGGCGAGATATTTGTCACGCGCGTTCACCATATAATATAGGTGGCGTACGTTTTCAGCTCCTTCGTTGCGGCTGCCTACTACGATTTCCTCATAGTCCTTCATGTAGCGTTTGGCTATCTTGAGGATATCCGGCGGCATTGTCGCTGAAAACAGAAGCATCTTGCGTTCCTCTGGAACGTATGAAAGAATCTGTTCGAGTGATTCAAGGAATCCCATGTTTAGCATCTCGTCGGCTTCGTCGAGCACCACGGTATGTACGTCATTGAGCTTGACCACACCGCGTTTGATGAGGTCTATGAGACGTCCGGGAGTCGCTACTATGACCTGCACTCCTTTTTTCAGCATGCGTATCTGGCTTTCGATACTTGAGCCACCGTAGACCGGGAGAACTTTCACATCGGGAACATATTTTGAAAAGTCCGCAAGGTCGCTTCCGATCTGCAGACAGAGTTCGCGTGTCGGTGCGAGAATCAAGGCCTGAGGCCGGTTGATGTCGGGGTCAATGCGTTGCAGCACCGGCAGCCCGAATGCCGCCGTTTTTCCTGTGCCTGTCTGGGCAAGGGCTATTATATCGTGTGCGTCGCCGAGCAAACGGGGTATTACACGTTCCTGCACTGGCATCGGAGATTCAAATCCGAGTTCTTCAACGGCTTTGCGCAGTGGCTCGTTGACGCCGAGTTCTTCAAATGTTTTCATAATTATGTAATTATATAATTGGTGATCCGCTTCTGATATAACCAAAAAGAGAGCCTTAATGTTGATATCTACCGTACCCATTGCGATGGGTTAAGTTTCTGGCGCTCATTGCGTATTTCGAAGTGGAGTATAGTTCTGTCGCTGTCATCGGGGTCGGAGTGGATTATGCCCAAAGTGTGTCCGGCTTTCACATAGTCACCGCTTCTGACACTCACGCTTCCGAGTCCCGCATAAATTGAGATATAGCGTCCGTGACGGATCATTACGATGGAGTTGAAACCGTCCTGCTTGAATATAGCCGATACTGTTCCGGCAAATATCGAGCGAGCTGTGCTGCCGGGTGCGACTTCGATGTCGATACCTGAATTGTCGGTTTCGACGTGGCGTAGGGTCGGGTGGGGCTGACGGCCGAAAGGACGTACTATTTTATACTTTCCGTTGACCGGGAACAACAGTTTTCCCTTGTTTGATGCGAATGACCCGGACAGCGCATCGGCATCGGTCGATGCGGCTTTGTGTGTCGTCGCTTTGGCTGAAGCCACTTCTTTAGCTGACGGTGTATCGGCTTTTGTCGATTCGCCGCTATGGGATACCCCCTTATTCTTTTTGCGTGCTATTGCTGCCTGTTCTTTTTTCTTTCTCTGCCGTTCGGCTTCGGCGGCTTTGCGACGCGCGGCTTCTTCCTCGCGTGCTATACGGGCCTGCTCTGCTGCGATAAGTCGGTCGAGTTCTCTGTCGAGTGCGGCTGCTTTACGTTTCTGTTCGTTGAGCGACTGACGGAGGGCTGAGTCTTCCTTGCGTAGTTTTGTCACCATTTCCTCCGACTCCATCTGCTGGCGTGATAGCGTCTGTCTTGCCTGTTCGGCTTTGCGGTATGCTACGTCCTGACTGTGGCGCAGATTTGTGAGGTGGGCACGGCGGTCGGCTATGCGGTCGATTGCTTTGTGGATATTCTCGACCTTGCGCTCTCTCCATGCCGTGAACTGGCGCAGATACCGGATGCGGCTGTAGGCTTCGGAGAAAGTCTCGGCAGAGAAAATGAATGAAAGGTCGCTCGCAGCTCCTGTGTGTGGCTGAAGTCCTTTCATCGCTTTTACGTATGCACAACGCATCCTCTCAAGTTCGCCTTCAAGAATCTTGATTGAATCAGCAGTTGCGTTTATAGCAGAACCGAGTGAGTCGATATGTTGCCGTAGGCCCGCCACCTGATTTTTGGTGGTGGCTATGTCTGCGTTGAGCGAGTTTAGTCTGTTAAGCTGTCTGTTAAGCTCTTTGGCGTTGGTCTGGAGTTTGGTTGAAGTCTCAGATATTTTACGCTCTGTTGTGCTCTTGTCTTTCTTCACAGTTTCCATTGAGCGGTGTTGGGCACTGCTGCGCTGTGTCGTACGTTGTGTGCGTGAGCGCTTTTTATGAGTCTGTGCGTCAGCCGGCGACGACGCAAGCATCAGCCCCATCATGATGATGGTCAGACAGCGGATCCAGAATCTTGAAAACTGTGGCATTAATAGTAACGGTGATGAATTTGGATGAGAGTTTGTCGGCGTAGATGTTATTTTTTCGCGTTTAGCTTCTTTATGATATCTTCAGCATGCACGCGTGCATAGCCTTTTGGCACTGTCCATGACTTGCCATAGCCTTTTCCCCAGTCTGCCTTGCGGGGATTCAGAGTGATTTCGCCCGTGAAGGTTGTCTTTGATGTTTTGGCTGAGATTGAGGTGTTTCCGGCCATAGGTCCTGTGCAGGAAGTGTCGAAGTCGGAATAGTCGGCGGTTATAGGAGACCGGGCCGGAAGATTGACAGTCAGAAGCTCGACATTGCCGGTAGGAGTGTCGATTGTAAAGTCATATTTCATGCCCATTGGGCTGCGGTCGGGAGTGATGGTCCATGTCGCACCATTGCCTGCGAGGGTGCATTGTGAAAGAGCGACATTGTTTTCTCCGAGCACGAACGGTCGTCCCAGTATCATGTCCTGCACGTTACCTACGGTTGCCGGAAATCCGCCCATAAGGTCGCGGATGCTTTCGGCAAAATAGATTCTTTCAAGTTTGTAGGCGGCATAGATGCTGTCTTCCGTGACCATGAGCGATGCAACTTCCATGCCGAGGAAGCGGAATGACATGTGTATCGAGCGGTTGCGCTCCATGCTCAATGTTCCCCCGATGCTTACGTTTTTGGGGCTTCGGAGCGAGAGTGTGACGGGCATTTTCATGCTTTCCCATTCTGTATAGCTGTTTTCAAGGTTGTTGAAGAGCTCCTTCAGTTCTCCCTGCGAGAGAGATTTGGCTGAATTGAATTCATAGCCTCCTCCGCTGACAACTCCTGTGCGCGACGAATGGCAGCCGGTGGTCATAACCGACAGCACAGCTGTCAGTAAGGCCACGCAGATTGCAGACTTTACTTTATTGAGATTTGTAATTCCTGTCATCATTTGAAGAAGTATGTCTTGTGTTTCACTTTTCGTTCGAGCAGCTCATTGTCAGGGGCGAGCTGTAGCGCTTCTTTCCAGAATTCGAGTGCTCCGTCGGGGTCTCCGTCCATAAAGTGGATGTCTCCGGCATGTTCAAGTATCTCTTCAGAACGTTCATCGGTCAGATCGAGAGTCTTGTCAATGATTTCGCGGGCTTTGGCGTAGTCCTTGCGTTTGAATAGAACCCAAGCGTAGGTGTCGAGCGTCGTTGGATTGTCAGGTTCGGCTTTTATTGCTGTTTCGACCATTGAAAGTGCGTTGTCAAGGTCGCGCCCCTCACATGCGAGATAGTATGCGCAGTTGTTGAGCGCAAGATAGTTCTCCGGATCATAGAGTAGGGCTTTCTGATAGGCAGTGAAAGCGCTGTCGAGCAGTTGGCGTGCATAAAGGTTATCGCCCATCGCTCCGTAGATACGCGAGATGGTCTTGGTGTCGGTCGAGTCGGTCAGTTCGAGCGCGCGTTCATATTCCTTGGGCGCTTTCTCGCGTTCTCCCTGCTGGTCATGGATTGAACCGAGCACAAGATACTGGCGTCCGTTTTCAGGATAGTAGCGGAATGAGCGTTTGATTGCGGCCTTCGCTTCGTCAAGTTTGTTTTCCTGAAGATAGAGTGAGGTCAGCATTTCCCATCCTTCCTCGTCGGCGGGGTCAAGGTCAAGTGCGCGTTCGGTTTGCTCGGCGGCTTTCGCATAGTCTTGGGTGACAATCAGATAGCGGGAATATAGCGCATGGATGTCATGCTCGTGGGGATGCTGGTCAATCAGCACATCGAAAAGTTTGCCGACACGAGGCAATTGTGTGGAGTCGTTATACATCTCCTGTATGTAGCTGCGCAGGATAGCGAGCTTTGTCTCCACATCAAGGCTTTTTTGTTGCAGGGCTTGGAACACCTCGCGGTTGAAGGCGGCGCTGTCGCCCATTGAATTGTAGAATTGAGCGCGTGAATAGTAGGCCAGTCCGCTCGACGGGTCAATTTCGCAGGCTTTGTCGTAGAAGGCTTTTGCTTTGTCGTTCTGGCCGAACATTGCATATATGTCACCTGAAAAGACCTGAAAGTCCACGTTTTTAGGTGACGATTCACGCAGGCGGTCCACTTCGCTGAGTATGGATGCGGTGTCCTGACGTGCGAAATAGAGTTGTATTTTTTTTGTTGAAATGGGTATGCTTTTACCCTCGGCCACCTCGACCGAATCATAGACGGCTATTGCTTTTGCACGGTCTGCGTCCGAGCCTCCCTGCCCGAGCGCGTTGGCGTAGCGGTATGTGATTTCGAGATGCTCCGGATAGTAGGTGTGAAGTCTTTCCCAAGTCCTGATGGCTTCGTCGCGGTTGAGCAATTGCTCGTTGATCATAGCATATCGTCCGCCATAATACAGGTCAGACGGATTCGCTTCGTTATAGTCGCGCAACAACGCCATTGATTCTTCAATCAGAGTCGAGTCGGTCTGCGACAGTCGCAGAAGAAAGAGCGACAGTTCGACTCCTATGTCCTTGTCGTCAGAGTTGAGCTCCCTTGCCCGCTGAAGCAGTGAATAGGCCGCATCGTTTTTGCCCTGCGATTTGGCCCGCAGGGCTTCGAGATAGATGTAGTCGGCTTTACGGGTATCTTCCGCCGGATTGCTGCCTGACCGGCTTTTGGCCATGACAGACAGCGCTCCGATGATGAGAATCGTAATGATGAGGATGGGAAGTTGTTTCATTGTGGCTATGTGTGATTTGGCTTTCAGTTTACACCAGTGTGGCCGAATCCGCCTTCGCCGCGTTCGGTCTCGTCGATACGGTCGACCTGTTCCCAAGTCACATGGACATATTCCTTGATGACGAGTTGGGCGATGCGTTCGCCGTCGGTGATTGTATAGGGCTGGTCTGAAAGATTGATGACTATGATTCCAATTTCTCCACGGTAGTCTGCATCGATCGTTCCGGGTGTATTCACCAGCGATATGCCGTGTTTCAGGGCCAGTCCTGAGCGTGGGCGTACCTGACATTCATAGCCCTGCGGCAACTGAATGCGTAATCCTGTTGGAATCAGTGCCCGTTGTAACGGTTGAAGTGTTACCGGTGAATCGAGCCGGGCGCGTACATCCATTCCGGCGGATGAGGGGGTCTCATAAGCGGGAAGAGGGTTGGAAGAGTCGTTGATGATTTTTACCTTGATACGTTCCATCGTGGAAGTTGAAAACGGATTGAAAAATAGTTGAAACTAATAAATGAATTCCTATTGGACGACACGGCCGTTATGCGTGTCGGAATAATCAATGTCGCACATCGAATCGTTGGCCCGATGTTTAATCCTATGAGATTTGCCAACCCCGCCTTGTGTTGCTTGAGTTATGATTCTCAACACATTTTACACGCATTAAGTGATCGGCATTATCAACAGTTACTATAATTAACAAGCGAAAGTAGCAAAATTCCCGCACATAAACGTACTTTTTTAGCTATTATTTGCAATAACTTATTTTTATGAGTTGCAAAATAGAGAAAATACAGATTGGAAATCACATAAAAATAACATTGATAATATCCGTTTGGGACTTTATACTCAATTACAATACCGATTGTGAAATTTTCTTTAAATTCTTTTGATTTTGGGGGGATTGGGAGAATTTTTGTAACTTTGGGGCTGATATTCGCAATTCTCACATTTATCATTAGTTAAGCGCGTGAAAATCAAATCAATTATATTGCTTGGCATCCTCCTTCTGTCGGGGGCTGTCTATGTATCGGCCAATACTGACAACGTGGCTGAGGAAGTCGCATGGGTGGTTGGTGACCAGCCTATCTGGAAATCAGAAATCGAGGAAGCCTACCAGAACATGCGCTATGAAGGAGTCCCTGTTGCCGGAGACCCCTATTGCGTTGTCCCCGAACAGCTTGCAATAGAAAAACTGTATCTGCATCAGGCTGAGATGGACACTATCGAAATTCCTGACGCAATGGTGTTTCAGAACGTCGAGCAGATGCTCAACGGCTATATCATGAACCTTGGTTCGAAAGAGAAGGTTGAGCAATATTTCAACAAGTCGATTCCGGCTCTGCGCGAGTCGCTCCGCGAGATGGTGCGCAACCGTGGCCGTGTGCAGGAGGTGCAGCGCAATCTGACAAAGGATGTGAAAGCGACTCCGGCTGCGGTACGCAGATTTTTTGAAAAGATACCGACCGATAGTGTGCCTTGGGTTCCGCTGCAGGTAGAGACGCAGATTCTGACTGTAGCGCCGGCTGTTCCGCGTGAGGCCGTCGAGGATGTGAAAGCCCGTCTCCGCAACTTCACCGAGCAGGTGAATAAGGGTGAGAGTCAGTTCTCTACGCTCGCAATCCTCTATTCTGAAGATCCCGGAAGCGCGGCGCGTGGCGGTGAACTCGGTTTCAGCGGACGTGCGGAATTCGTGCCTGAATTTTCAGCTGTCGCATTCAACCTCAATGACCCCAAGAAGGTGTCGAAAATAGTCGAGACCCAATATGGTTTCCATATCATACAGCTTATCGAAAAACGTGGCGACCGCATAAATGTGCGCCATATCCTCCTGAAACCAAAGGTGGCGGAGAAAGATTTGACCGAGGCTGTCAACCGTATGGACTCACTCCGCTCCGACATACTTGACAAGAAATTTACTTTTGAAGACGCTGTGTTCTTCTCGCAGGACAAGACTACACGCAACAACAAGGGGCACATGGTCAATGAGAACACCGGTTCGACCCGCTTCCAGATGTCTGAACTTCCTCAGGAAGTGGCCAAGCACGTCGCCGACATGGAGCCGGGCGATATTTCCGAACCCTTTATCATGACCGACCCGAAGACGAACCATGAGATTGTGGCTATGGTGAAGCTGACTTCTCGCATCCCCGGCCACAAAGCCAACATATCGGATGATTTCCAGTTAGTCAAGTCGATGTATGAAAATTCGCGCCGTCAGGAGATTCTCAATGACTGGCTTGCCAATAAGATAAAGAATACTTATATCCGTATCGAGGACGGCTGGCGCAACTGCGACTTCAAGAATAAAGGCTGGATCAAGTGAACATTGACCTGACTTTATAATCGGTCTACGTAGCTTCATGAAGCAGTCTCCCATACTTGCATTGATGGCTGTAGCGCTGGTGTCGCTTCCGGCCATGTTTGCGCAGACTCCGAAAGACAAGTCCGCCTCGGTATCCGCGCCCAAAAGCGCTCCTGCGCAACGCAAGAGCGTCATCCGTCCGACTATCCCTGATGCCGACCGTCATGAACCGGGCAAGGTTTTCCTTGAGCGGGCTGACCGCCTGATGTATGATCAGGTCCGCGACTCTGATGTGCAGGTGCTGGTCGGCAATGTGCTGTTCCGCAAAGGCGACATGTATATGTATTGCGATAGCGCTCGATTCAACGAGGCGACATCGTCGCTTGACGCTTTCCGCAATGTCCACATGGAGCAGGGCGATACATTGTTCGTCTATGGTGATGAACTGTATTATAACGGTCAGACCGAACTTGCCGAACTTCGTGCATACGCCGGGAAAAATGTGCGCCTTATCAACAGGGATGTGTCTCTGACGACAGATGTCTTCTTCTACGATATGGCTGCAGATGTCGGCTATTATGAAACCGGCGGCACTCTGACCGACAAACAGAATACCTTGCGTTCGCTTCAGGGCTTCTACTATCCCGCGACAAAGGACGCCTTCTTCTATCTTAATGTCGATCTTACCGGCCCGCGGGAGAACGACACTCTGAAAATGTTTACCGACTCGCTGACCTATAACACTGCGACAAACATCGCCCAGCTGATGTGTCAGACGCTTATCGTAAACAAGGACGGTGAGATTAACTCTTCGTCGGGGTTCTATGACACCAAGCAGGGGCTTGCCGATCTATATGACCGTTCGCGCGTCCACACCCGTCGTGGAAATTATCTGACGGGCGACACTCTTTTCTATGACCGTGAAAAGGGCTATGGCGAAGCTTTCGGCAACATGATTCTGACCGATTCTGCCCGTCAGTCGGAACTCCGGGGCGAGTATGGTTTCTATAATGAACTCACTGACTCGGCTTTTGTAACCGGCAATGCCCTTGCGATGGAATATTCCAAGGCTGATACTCTTTATCTGCACGGAGACACGATCAAGGCATACATGCTTGAGGATTCGACGAAAGTCACCGACGTATACCGTCGTGTACGTTTCTTCCGCAACGACATTCAGGGGCTTTGCGACTCGCTCAGCTCGGTCGAGAGAGATTCCATATTATATATGTATTATCACCCGATAATCTGGAACGGTGACAATCAGATAGCCGGCAATGTGGTCTATCTCCATTTCAATGACTCCACAGCCGACTGGGCGCGACTTCCTGAATCGGGACTTGTGGCTCAGCACGTCGGTGAGGACTGTTATAATCAGCTTGCCGGAGCGGACATGACGGCATGGTTCAATGATTCTACTATCCGCCGCTTATATGTCGAGGGCAACGTGCAGCAGATAATGTTCCCGATGGAAAACGATTCGACCTACAACAAGTTTGTTTTCACCGAGAGCAGTTATATGGATGCATTTTTCAATGGCAATGACATAGAGCATCTTATCATGTGGCCGGAGACTACAGGAAAGGCTACACCTCTCTATCTTGCCAAGCGTTCGGCCTACTATCTCGAACCGTTCAGATGGTTCGGCCCGCTGCGTCCGATGTCGCCCGACGAAGTATTTGATTATCCTCCTGAAATGGCTGAGTTGAGTTCGCTTCAGCTTTTCAAGAAGGTTAGCCCTACGGCATATTCAATCCGAGGCACGATGCTTGGAAAGCCTAAACCGCAGGAACCGCAGACTCCCGTTCCTTTGAAGGCGGCATCCACAGTAGCCGGACAGCCTTCGGAAAATTCATTGCCGGTGGCTGTAGACTCTGTTTTGCAAGCAATTCCCGACTCATTGCCGGCGGCGACTGATTCACTTCGCATACAGGCTGACTCGCTTGGGGTGGAGACAGATTCAGTCTCTGTGAATCCGGCTGGGCTTTATGTGCCTGAAATCGAACCGCATGCCTATAGCTTTCCGATGGAAAATAAATCACATGGGGCTGCTCCGGGCGTGAGTCTGAATGATATAATCGGAATAAAAACTAAAGAGGAGGTTGAATCATGAGCGATATCATACGTCTTCTCCCGGATTCTGTCGCAAACCAGATAGCAGCGGGCGAAGTCATCCAGCGTCCTGCATCGGTCATAAAAGAGCTTGTCGAAAACTCTATTGATGCCGGTGCGACTTCGGTTACAATTATTCTTAAAGATGCCGGCCGGACGCTGATACAGGTAATAGACAATGGCTGTGGAATGAGCGACACTGACGCGCGTCTTGCATTCGAACGCCATGCGACATCCAAAATCCGTAAGGCTGATGACCTGTTCTCGCTTTCGACAATGGGATTCCGTGGCGAGGCTCTTGCTTCAATCGCTGCGATCGCTCAGGTCGATTTGCGCACTATGCTTAAAGGCGAGACAATCGGTACTCGTCTGGTCATCAATGGCTCTAAGGTTGAAAGTCAGGAGCCGGAGGCTTGTGCTCAGGGGAGCAACCTGATGGTCAAGAATCTGTTTTTCAACGTGCCCGCACGCCGTAAGTTCCTTAAAAAAGACTCTGTGGAACTTAGCAACATCATGCGTGAGTTCGAGCGTCTTGCGCTTGTCAATATCGGGGTTGATTTCACTCTGATCAGCAATGATGTCACTCTCCATTCGCTCAGGAGGGCTTCGCTCAAACAGCGTATCGCCGATTTGTTCGGCCGTTCGCTCGACAAACAGATTGTCCCTCTCGACACCGATACGTCTATCGTCAGGATAAACGGCTTTATCGGTTTGCCTGAGAACGCCCGTAAGCGTAATGCGTTGCAATATCTCATGGTCAACGGCCGCAATATGCGTCATCCGTATTTCCATAAGGCCATCATGCAGTGCTACGAACGTCTGATTACGGCTGACGTGCAACCCAACTATTTTATAAATCTGACTGTTGATCCCGAGACGATAGATGTCAATATCCATCCGACCAAGAGTGAGATAAAGTTTGAAAACGAACAGGCTATATGGCAGATTCTGACAGCGGCAGTCAGAGAATCGCTCGGACGATTCAATGCCGCTCCGGCGATTGATTTTGATGTCGATGAAGCACCTGAAATCCCGGTGTTTTCTCCTGACATTGACGCAGACCATGAGGTCATACTCGAGGAGGGTTATAATCCTTTCTCACAACCGGCTCATGCGACCCGCAGTTCGTCCTTGTCAGGAATGGGATCATCTGTTTCCGGCCTGGGGACATCGGAGAGCAGAAAAATATCCTCCCTCTCCGTGAACCATGCGCATACATCAGAGCGTTTTCAGGACTGGGAAAAGCTTTATGACGATTTCGTCAAGAAGCGTGACGACGGTTACGCCTCGATGGTCGAGAGTAAGGTCAATCGGTCAGAAAGCGAGCTTGAACTTGACAATGAAGCTCCTGTGAGCGCCACGCTGCAACTGAAAAACTCCTATATCCTTACCCCGTCTCGCGATGGTCTTATGATAATCGACCAGCACAGAGCGCATAAACGCATTCTCTACGACAGCTATCTGGCGAAAGTCAAGGAACGCGACATGGTGTGTCAGAACACCATGTTCCCTGAAATAGTCGAACTCTCCCCTGCACAGAATGCGGTTTTGGCCGATATCGCTCCGTCGCTTGAAGACCTTGGCTTCGCCATATCGCCGCTTGGCGACAATTCATGGAGCATCACGGGCATTCCTTCGATGCTCGGTGGTGCAAATCCACGTGATCTGCTGCTCGGCATGATAGAGAGTGTCACTGAGACAGGAGAGGAACTTGCTTCGTCACTTCAGGAAAGGATTGCGCTTTCGATGGCCCGTAGCAGCGCTATAAAGCGCGGGCAAGTGTTGAGTGCTACTGAAATGGATAAGCTTATCAGCGATTTGTTCCGTCTTTCGACTCCTGCGCGAACACCCGATGGCAAAACGGTGTTTACTATTGTGAATATCGAGGATATTTCCAAAATGTTGGGCTGAAAGTCCGCAACTTGACAGTTGAAATTGTAATTTTCATATATTCATCACAAAAACGATTCTTTTATAATCATGACAGTTCGTATCATCATAAGTCTCATACTGCTTTTGTCCGGCTCGGTTGCTATGGCAAATGGCGGTGCTGATGATATCCGGGTGTCACTGCTGACTGCACGTGCCGGAGCTGATATATATCAGCTCGAAGGGCACACGGCATTGAGAATTCAGTCGCCCGACAGGGGGGACTACGTGATAAACTGGGGACTCTTTGATTTTGAAGCGCCGAACTTCGTGTATCGTTTTGTCAAAGGAGAGACAGACTATATGGCCGGAGCGGCTTCGACCGATAGATTTCTTGAAATGTATCGCCGTGAAGGCCGTGCGGTCGTGGAGCAGACATTGAATCTGACACCGGCAGAGAAGATGCGCGTCATAGAGCTTACAGACAGGAATCTGTTGCCCGCCAATCGGGTCTATCGCTATAACTACGTGCTCGATAATTGTGCGACACGCCCTCTTGCAGTGATAGAGCAGGCGATTGGTGACACACTGTCGCTCGGAGTCGCTTCTCTTCCGGCAGAAGATGTGTCTACTTTCCGCAATGCGATGAGACATTATCACGTCAACTATCCGTGGTATCAGTTCGGCATCGACCTTGCTCTCGGAAGCGGGATTGACCGCCGGATTTCGATGCGTGAAATGTCGTTTGCCCCTGAAGCGCTTGAAGACATGCTTTCACTCGCCATGCGCCCTGACGGAGTGAAACTCGTGGACAATACAGCAGTGCTTGTGGGTGCGGAAGGTGCGTCGCCTGTGCTGTCGCCTACTCCTTGGTTTCTTACTCCGATGTTCTGGTGCAATCTTGTATTGGTCGTTTCGGTTGGCGTGTCGGCAGCGCAGATTCGCAGAAAATCTCCGGGAGTTGCCGCTAAAATATTCGACACACTGTTCTATCTCGTAATGGGACTGACCGGGTGTGTGATCATCTTCCTTGTGGTCATTTCCGTCCATGAGGCAACGTCGCCCAACTGGCTGTTGCTTTGGCTCAATCCCCTGTGCTTCATCCCGGTTATAGCCGTCTGGGTAAAAAGAATGGAAAAGTTGTTGTTTTCCTATCAAATTCTTAACTTTGCATCATTGATTACCCTCCTTGTCCTGTTTTGCTGTGGAGTGCAATCACCCAATGCTGCATTCATCCCGCTTATCGTGGCTGATGGAGTGCGGGCATTGTCATGTATAATAGCCAACAGAAACGCCTGATGTCATCACGTAAAAATCATCCGATAAGTACCCGTTTGGCAAGTGTGCTTGTAGTCTCGCTTGTGTCAATCGGCATCGGCGCGTTTACGCCGGTGTTCGCCTCGCGTCCTGTTGCAGCTCCGAATGCAAAGAAGGGAGCTGAAGGCAACAACTACACACTTACTCGTCCGGCTTTGGTGGTCGGAATATTTGTCGAAGGGCTTGATGCGGACTATGTAAACCTCCTTCGCGACAACTTCACCAAAAACGGCTTCAACCGTTTCATCACTGACGGTGTGACGATTGAAGATGTCAATTACGGAACGGATCTCGATGCCACCGCCGCTACGGCCATGCTGATGACTGGCGCAGCCCCGAGTGTCAACGGAGTTCCGGCGGCAAGAGCTTGGGACACAGAGACGAAATCGGACTATCCGATATTGCTTGATCAGGCAAAAATAGGCAATTTTACCGACGAGACTTTCTCGCCGTCATCATTGCGCGTATCGACAATCAGCGATGAGGTGCGTATAGCTGACGGAGGTATCGGTCTGGTGCATTCGGTCGCTCCCGATGCTCAGATTGCCATCATTCTTGCCGGACATGCCGGAAACAGTGGTTTCTGGCTCAATGAATTCAACGGCAAATGGAGCACATCGACCTATTATCGAGATGTCCCGGCTGCGATTGCAAAACGTAACTATGGCATAACGCTTTCGTCGCGTCTCGACACCATATCTTGGACTCCGTCGCTACCTCTTGAACTCTATCCTGATCTTCCCGATTATAAGAAGCAATTTCCGTTCCGCCATAATTTCCCGGCCAAAAATCCGAACAGGTTCAGGGCTTTCAAGGCTTCCGCTCCCGGAAATCATGAGGTTGCGGAGATTGGTGTCGACTATATTTCCTCGTTGAACCTTGGAGGGCGCGGGGTAACCGATATGCTCAATCTCGGATTTAATGTCAGCCCTTATCCTTATGGACGAGACACTGATACACGCGTTGAGACGATGGATGCCTATATCCGTCTTGACTCGGATATAGCAAACATCGTCCAAGCGATTGAAAAAGGTCCGGGAATGGCAAATTCAGTCATTTTCATCGCAGGCACTCCCGGTCCTTCGGGAAGCAAGCGCGAGGACGAACGCTGGAATATTCCGGCCGGACAGTTCTCACCGAAACGGGCTATGTCGCTGCTCAACATCTATCTGATTGCCATTCACGGTAATGGAGAGTATGTGAGCGGATACTACGACGGTTATTTCTTTTTAAATAGAAAACAGATTAAGGAAAATGGACTTGACGAGCGCACGATACGCCGTGAAAGTGCGGAATTCCTTACACGAATGAGCGGCGTGACCGCTGCATATACAATCGACGACATTCTCGAACGACGTGCCGGGGAAGACGCACATGCCCTCCAGCGCAATACGTCGATCGACCATGCCGGAGATGTGATGATAGTGGTCAATCCCGGATGGGAAATCGCTGATTCGTCATCCGAGAGCGTAGCTGAAACGCAGCTCCCGGTCATCAGAAATGTAGCTACGACCTCGCCGGTCTATATACTTGCGCCGACCGTAGCCCCGGCTAAGATTGAGTCGCCGGTCGATGCGCGTGTGATAGCTCCGACGGTCACAAGGATTTTAAGAATACGGTCGCCCAACGCGGCTTCCCTCCCTCCGTTGCGCTTCCAAAAGAGCAAGTAACATCAGAGTCATGATGTTGCGCGTATTATTAAAATCCAGTTATAAACAAGTTACAAAGATTACCAAATAAAATTATGTCATTTCAATCATTCCTCACAAAGATTTTCGGAAACAAGTCGACCCGAGACCTAAAGGAAATCGAACCCATCGTGAAGAAAATCGAGGCTCTTGAGCCTGAGGTCAAGCAACTCACTATAGATCAGCTCCGCGAGCGCATCGACAATGTGCGTGCGGACATCAGTCAGGCAATTTCCGCTGAAAAAGAAGAAAACGAACGCCTTCGCATTGAAGTCGAAGAGCTTCCTTTCGACCAGCGTCAGCCGGTCTGGGACAAGATCGACCGCAATGAGAAGACCATGCTTGACACTATCGAGGATAAACTTAATGAGCATCTTCCCGAAGTGTTTGCTGTCGTTCGTGAAACCGCAGCCCGTTTTGCAGCCAATGAGACTATCGTGGTAAAAGCTACACAGCTTGACCGTGAGCTTGCGGCACAGGGCCGTGATTTTGTGAGCATTGACGGAGACAATGCCATCTGGAAAAATCATTGGCTTGCCGGTGGCAATGAGATGAAGTGGGACATGATTCACTATCGTGTGCAGCTCATCGGCGGTATCGTGCTTCATCAGGGTAAGATTGCCGAGATGGCTACCGGCGAGGGTAAGACCCTCGTGGCTACGCTGCCGGTATTCCTCCGCTCGCTTTCAGGACGCGGTGTGCATGTTGTGACAGTCAACGACTACCTCTCGAAGCGTGATTCCGAGTGGATGGGACCGCTGTACATGTTCCACGGTTCGACTGTCGATTGCATTGACAAGCACCAGCCCAACACTGCTGCCCGTCGTGCGGCCTACAACTGCGACATCACTTTCGGTACGAACAACGAATTCGGTTTCGACTATCTTCGTGACAACATGGCGATGTCGCCTGCCGATATGGTGCAGCGCAAGCATTACTATGCGATTGTCGATGAGGTCGACTCAGTGCTTATCGACGATGCCCGTACACCGCTCATCATCTCAGGTCCGGTTCCCAAGGGTGACGACCAGCTGTTTGACGAATACCGTCCGAATGTTGAGAAGGTTGTTGAAGCCCAGCGCAAGCTTGTCACCAAGATTCTTGCCGAGGCCAAGACCAAAATCGCTTCAGACGATAAGGAGACAAAGAAGGAAGGGGCATTGCTGCTCTACCGTGCGTTCAAAGGTCTGCCAAAGAACGGCGCGCTCATCAAGTTCCTCTCTCAGGAGGGAATGAAGAATCTCATGCTTGAAACAGAAGCATATTACCTTCAGGACAACAAGCGTGAGATGCCAAAGGTGACCGATCCGCTGTATTTCGTTATTGATGAGAAAAACCGTAGCGTCGAGCTTACCGACAAGGGTATTGACGAGCTTACCGGCAAGACCGGCGATCCGCAGTTCTTCGTGCTTCCTGACATCGCATCTCAGCTTTCGGAAACGGAACATATCGAAAATCTTGCCGAGCGTCAGCAGCGCAAGGATGAGCTTATGCAGGATTATGCAGTGAAGGCTGAACGTGTCCACACTGTCACTCAGCTTCTCAAGGCTTACACCCTTTTTGAAAAGGATGTCGAATATGTGATTGACGAAGGCAAAATCAAGATTGTCGATGAGCAGACAGGCCGTATAATGGAAGGTCGCCGTTACAGCGACGGTCTCCATCAGGCTATCGAAGCCAAGGAACATGTTAAGGTTGAAGCTGCGACACAGACATTCGCTACGATTACTCTTCAGAATTATTTCCGTATGTATCACAAGCTTGCCGGTATGACCGGTACGGCAGAGACAGAAGCCGGAGAATTCTGGGATATATATAGGCTTGATGTGGTGACAATCCCGACCAACCGTCCGATTGCCCGCATAGACATGAACGACCGTGTCTACAAGACCAAGAAAGAAAAATATGCAGCGGTGATTGATGAGATTCAGGATCTCGTTTCGAAGGGACGTCCCGTGCTCGTCGGTACGACATCTGTTGAAATCTCGGAGCTTCTCAGCCGTATGCTTACCATGCGTCACATTCCACACAATGTCCTTAATGCCAAGCTCCATCAGAAAGAAGCGGAAATCGTGGCTCATGCAGGACGCAAGGGTATGGTGACAATCGCGACAAACATGGCCGGCCGTGGTACGGACATCAAGCTTACTCCTGAAGTCAAGGAGGCCGGCGGTCTTGCCATCATCGGTACAGAGCGTCATGAATCGCGTCGTGTCGACCGTCAGCTCCGCGGACGTTCCGGCCGTCAGGGCGACCCGGGATCTTCCGTGTTCTATGTCTCTTTCGAGGACCAGCTCATGCGTCTCTTCGCTACTGACCGCGTAATGAAGATGCTCGACACCCTCGGTCTTGAAGAAGGAGAGCGCATAGAAAGCTCGATGGTCACCAACGCAATCGGAAATGCCCAGAAGCGTGTCGAGGAAAACAACTTCGGTATACGTAAACGTCTGCTTGAATATGACGACGTTATGAACAAGCAGCGTACATATATCTATAACCGCCGTCACCATGCTCTTCTTGGCGAACGCATCGGTATCGACATCGCGAATATGATTTGGGATGTCATCGAGAATTTCGTTAATAACTACGGCCCGGCCGATTATCAGGATCTTGCTCTTGAACTTTTCCGAGTGCTCACGATTGAAGCTCCTTTCACAGAGGAAGAATACCGCAACATGTCGAAAGAGGATGCTGTCGAAAAGATCCATACAGCAGCTCAGGAGGCATTTGACCGCAAGAGCCAGCGCATCCTTGAGGTTGCTCAGCCGGTGATTGTCGACTGTGTTGAAAACCGTGGATTCAAGGGGCGTATCGCTGTCCCGATGACTGATGGCAAGCGCTTCTTCAATCTCGTTGTCGATATCGACGAGGCTTACAGAACCGGTTGCAAGTCTATAGTCAAGGAATGGCATAAAGCCGTCCTGCTCGTGACTATCGACGAACTCTGGAAGGAACATCTCCGTGAACTCGACCAGTTGCGTCAGAGCGTGCAGAATGCGTCATACGAACAGAAAGACCCGCTTGTGATTTACAAGGTTGAGTCGTTCCATCTCTTTGAGGCGATGCTCAACAATCTGAATGTAAAGACCATGTCGACTCTCATGCGCGGTCAGATCTACGTACAGCAGGCTCCTCCCCAGCCGTCTCGTCCCCAGCAGCCGGCTACTGAACCTGAAACCGTAGAAACGGCCGAAGAAAATGCAGAGGCAGCTAATAATCCCGTTAAGCAGCCTGAGCCTCAGCAGCAGGAAGCACCGAAACCTCAGCCAAAGGTGGAACGCGCGATGCCTGAGCGTCCAAACGATTATTCGAAGTATCAGACTTCGCGTGAGAATCTTCCGGGTGAGAATGCGCAGCGTGCGGCAGCTCAGGGTGCGAGTCAGCAGCAGGTGACACAACCGGTCAAATCCGGCCCGCGTATAAACCGCAATGATCCCTGCCCCTGCGGTTCAGGAAAGAAATATAAGAACTGTCATGGCAAGGGTCTGTAAAGAGAAACAATAAAATGAATACAGTTAAGGAGCGCAGAGTTTTGATTTTGCGCTCCTTATGTTTACAGAATTTATAATAGTCAATCCTTAATAAAATTATACCGGAATGAAAAAAATACTTGCTTTATTGCTTATTGTAGCATCGCTGGCTTCAGTTTCTTGTACAAAACGGGTGGAGGGTATATTGCGTGAAAATCCCGATGAAATAACGCAGCAGGAAGCTCTTAAACTTATGGATTGTTTCAACAAGGAGTTTGAGAAGGCACAGGCGTTGTATAAGGAAGGGGACAAAGCAGGCCTTGAGACTTACTTCAAGACCCCGGAATGGCAATTGGCAGAGCGTTGCCATTCAAAACTGTTGCAGGTGACACCTGAAATCGCGACAAATATCAGAGTCGCGGAAATGGAATTCAAATTTATTGAATTTGTCAATGGAGTGATACGAATGGGTATACCTCTCAGGGAATTGCCGGAAGAATAATTCCTGACTTTGTTTGCGACAGGATATAGAAATCCCGCCGGGAAAACGTCATCTGACCTTTTAATTAGCAAGCTGTGAGAAAGGTCTTTGTTTGGATATGACGGTTTTCCCGGCGGGAAAAATTTTATAGAAGGTAAATGAGAAAGGCGTAAGAAGGATAGAGAGGTTATCTCCGGCGATTGCGGACAGAGCGTACCGCACTTGACGAGGATGCCTTTGGCGCTTTGGCTTTTTTCACTTTTGCCGGTTTGGTTTTGGGCGAGGATGATTTGGTTGTTCCTCGTTTTGAGCGGGCTGAGCGTATTGTCGTTTTTGTGGAGGATGATTCGCTGACTTCTTTAGTCGCGGGTGTCTCTCCGGCAGCAGCGAGTTCGGCTTTTTCGGCTGCCTCACGACGTGCTGCAAGCTCTTCAAGTGAAGGAACCCACAGTTTGTCCTCGAAACTGTCAAGGCGCTTCTGGATGCTGTCCTGAGCGTGTGCGAGTTCGTCAGGATCCGGATGGAGCTGCATCAGTGACCGGTTCTTCAAGTTTCGTGTCTTATAGATGTCGCCTTTATACAGATTGAGCTGGAAGTAGTCATCGTAGGTACAGGTGGCAAGATTATTGTCATCATTGGTGAAAATGTTGTGGGTGGTCAGATAGGGTCTGAGGTCATCATATTTCACCCAGAACATTGGATATTTCACAGCTTCACCTCCGAAATCTCCCGCACGGTGAAGGACAGGACATACGGCCTCTATGCGTGTCCGCATGCGGTTGTTGCGTTTGTCGAATTCCCAACGTTCAATCACATAGTAGGAGAGGACTTCTGACGAAGGAACGTCTGCTTCCTCGATTATGAATTTCGGATTGCGTTCGGTAGATCCTTTTGCATCACTATAGATTATGTGGAAGCGGTCAAGGACATCACGCATGTTCACTTTATAGTTATCGGTAAACATTTCGCGACCGTCGAGGTATTCATAGCCTGTAAGCTCATTGTTTGCCATACGGCCGAGGATGATTCTGAAAAGGTTCTCCTGACCGTCGACAGGCTCATCGGGATAATAGAGAGCCGCATTTTCATCTTTCATCAGATCAAGCTGCCGATATATCACGCGCATCCACTGCAGTTCCGAATCACTGACAGGCGAAGAGTCAAAATGCTGCTGCATGCGTTGTGTCACGCCGGTATTTGTTTTGGCCGTGTTGCGGTCGTCGGCCGTGCGACGGCGGACAACACTGCTCGAACTCGATTCCTGTGCGAAAACAGAAGCCGAGATAAAAATTGCTATGGCTGTAAGAAGATATTTCTTCATCAGTATTTGCTGTAGGGGTTATGCGTGGTGGAGGGAAATCTTAATTAACAATAACTTCGACCGGGCTGAGAACACGCTCGATGCCGTCAGGGCCTTTCGCACGTATGCGTGATATATAGAAGCGTTTTCCTCGCGAAAGACGTTTGAACTGGTCTTTCTGGCGTTGAGAGAAGGACGCCCCCTGTGATACTTCCGGGATGGCGTTGCCCATCTGATCGAAAAATACCGTCTCAAATCCGAGAACCTGAAAATCGATGTTGAGCATGTCGTCATCGATGGCCGCATCAATACCCGGTGCGCTCGTAAGCAGTGTTTTCGAGAGCGGGCGACCGCCCTTGTAGCGTTCTTTTGCTCCGTTGCTTTCCGAATAGGTTATAAAGGCCACGGGATCGGGCAGTTTTCGCACTCTGAATGTTGACGTGGCTACAGTCTGCGGACGGCCGTCGATTGTCGCAGAGACGGTGAGGGTTACATTCTCTCCGACCTTAGCCGGACGTGCCACCCATGCGTCGCCCTTGCGTGTCAGGGAGCCGTTGGTCATGGTCGCGCTGACAGCATTCATCGGGACACCGGGCACAGAGATGCTCATCGGGTTGTCAATGCCTGCGTAAAGCACGTTCATCATCGTGGCTGAGACTGTGGCGGTAGGTTCCATGACAGTATAACTTGATGAGAAGGGATGGCGGGTGGATGTCCCGTCGCCGTGATTGACTTCAAGATATCCGTTGTAATCGAATGTGCCGGTAGATGAGGTGACAAATTCATAAAGTCCCCGGTCATTGCCAAGTTTCTTGCCGGCTACGAAGATTTCGGGACGGGCTGTCGTGTCGACGGCTGCGAGAACTATGTTGGCACTGTATTTTCCACCGCGCATCACAATGCGCGACTGCGGAATCACAAACGCATTGATTTCGTTTACCCTGACATCGCCGGCATCAACCGATGCGAGCAGACTGGCCAACGCTTCACCTTCGGCATATCGAATGTCGTTTTGCAGTTTGGTCAGGAGTGTGACGGCTGCGACCACAGGCTGGTTTTCAAATTTAGCCTCCTCCCACTTCTGGGGTGTGACAGTGCCGGGACGTTTGAACGGAGCGGTGGAAAGAGCCTCGCTAATGGCTGTGCGCTTAATGGAGTCAGCGATGAAAGTCTGTATGAAACCGCGGTAGGAGTCCATTTCATTGTGAAGTATCTGGCCACCTTTTGCGCCGGGAGAAAGCATGACCACGGCTGCCGCCTCAAGGTCATCGCGACGATTTATTTCCGCCGGATTACCTTCCGGTCCGTCAGCCTCGACGACGATTGCGAGTTTGAGTGAATCAACGAGCGAATACAAGGCTGCGGAACGCTTGCGGACATCGGATGCTTTTGCAAGCCACGGCGCGCCTTTCTCCGGATTCTGTGCGGTGAACGTCTCAAGCTGAGAATACACCGCGTCATTACGACGGCCGACAGTAGCGTTGGTGCGTGCAAGACCGTCCTCAACCTGTACGAAACCGTCGAGCACATCGCTTGATACGTTGAGTGCAAGCATGGCTGTGAGGACGATATACATAAGGTTTATCATCTTCTGTCGCGGGGAAAGCCTTACTACTGATTCTGCCATTTAAGCTAAGGATGATTGATACGGACTGGGGTGTGGTTAATATGGAAAAACGGAGAGTGGAGGTCAGTTGACTGAGCCTGATGATTGCGCACCGGGAATGTCGCTCATCATGGGTCTGTACATATTGACGGTCATCGCATGGAGCATCTTTTCATAGACGTTGTTGAGCTGCTGCATATAGCGGGCCATCTTTTCAGTCTCCTCGCAGTAGCGTGCGCTCTGTGAAGCGCTCTTCTCATACATGTCGCGGATGTCTTTGATGCCACGATTCACGCGGTCGATTGAGTCGAGCTGGGTCGACACGCTCTTGAGCTGAATTTCGTAGATGGTGTTGAGTCCTCCGAGATTGCGGTTGAGGTCGCCCATGCGTTCGATGTAGCCACGGGAATTCTCAGTGATAGATGCCGAGTTTTCTGTCACAGCGCGGTAGCTTTCAAGGAGAACGGCAGACACGGAATTGAGAGCTTCTGTTGTCTGTCTGAGCTGTTCCATCTGAGCGGAAATAGCAGACATCTGAGAGAGATATTCCTGTGTCGCGGTGGTGAGTTCCGCCATTTTTGAAAGTTGCTCGGCTGCGGCCGACATGCGGTGTATGCTTTCAGATAGTGAAAGACGATCTTCTTCGGAAAGATTCACTGATGAGGGGATTCCGACAGATCCGTTGACTGAGCCTGAGACTGTGGCCTGATTGCCGGCTGAGGGTGTGCTTATGGTGTTGGTACGTCCTCCGACTATGGTTTCACGTTCGGTTTCATGTCCGTCGAGTTCGGGAAATACATTTTCCCAGTGATATTCTTTAGGAGGTCTGTCGAATGCAGTCAGGATAAACATGAGTACTTCCGTAACCATACCGATGCAAAGGAGTGTATTGCCTCCTGAAAGATGGAGGATTTTGAAAAGAGCACCCAGAATGACGATGGCCGCACCGATACTGTATGCGAAATTAAAGAGACGCTGGCCTCCTTCCCATGTCATGATGGTCTCTATCTTGTTTCTGAAATTATCTTTGGTCATGGCTTGTAAGATAGGTTGCTATTGAGGGGATTTTGAGGAATGTTCTGTTATTTTCTTGCTTTAGTGCCTTTGGCAAAACCGATTTGAGAGCGTACGCAACGGAATCCGATATAGGAACGCTGCTCGTTCTGGTATTCCCACATGCGGATGTCGGAACGGATATTGTGGGCGACATCTTTCCAAGAGCCTCCGCGCACGATTTTGCGCTTCATGCGGTAAGGGTCTTCCTGTGCGGCATTGTAACGGTACTCTGGGTTGAGATCGCTTGTCAGTTTGCCGACACTTTCGGTGAAAGCGGTTGAAGTCCATTCGCTGACATTTCCGGCCATGTCATACAATCCGAAGTCGTTTGGAGAATATGTCCCGACACGTGATGTTATCAGCTGTCCGTCCTGAACGAAATTACCTTCCTGTGGCTTGAAATTGGCATAGAAACACCCTTGGTCTTCAGTCAACGGCAGGTCGCCGTCCCAAGGATACATGTTCTCGCTTTTGCCGGCTCGGGCAGCATACTCCCACTCAGCCTCTGTCGGGAGACGGTATGGTTCGACATAGACACCTTCGCGACCGAGAGAACGGCGGAGGAAGTCTGTGCGCCAGTTTGCAAAGGCAGTGGCCTGCTCCCAGCTTACTCCGACCACGGGATATTCATTGTAGCCTCCATGAGAGAAATAGAGACGTACATAGGGTTCGTTGTAGGCGTTGTCGAAGTCATTGATCCATGCTGTAGTGTCGGGATAGACATTGACAATGTAGGTATTGACAAAATCAAAATCGCCGGTAAGTCCGCGGGTTATGGTCTCTCGGATGATTTCGCCTTCATCGTTGATGTAGGCGGTATCTTTTGAGATAAGCGGAGTAGCTGTGGGTACGGGTTTGTCGGTATTGTATTCGCGACGGGCCGGGTTAAGACGATGTTTGCGTTTTGCGGCCTCAGTATGGTTATAGACTTCGTAACGATAGTTGAGCTGTTCCGGGTCAAGCTCGCGCACACCTGTGATGGGATTGGTGCGGTAGAGACTCTCAATCGCACGCTGCTCGTCCTCGTTGGCATTGCGCCAAGGAATTGCTTTTGCCCAGTTGAGATGTGGTGTCACGGGATTTCCTTCACGGTCTTCTTCAATCTTGAACTCTTCGTTGCCTCCGTAGGCCGGATCGGCAAGGCGTTCACGGATGATGGAATCACGTACCCAGAAGACAAACTGTTTGTACTTTGAATTTGTGATTTCCGTTTCGTCCATCCAGAAAGCGTCGACCGACACGCCTCGCGGGTCAGCTTCGAGATTCCATAGCGAATCGGCTTTAGAGGGACCCATCTTCACAGATCCTCTCGACACGAGAACCATACCGTAGGGTGTGGGTTCTGTCCATGAAGTTCCTCCCACTCCTGTAACTTCGCCTCCCATAGAGCTACGTGGACCTGTAGCGCATGAGACGACAGCGGAGAGAAGAATCAGAGCGAAAAGTATGTGGAGTATTTTTTTCATAAGTTACATTATGCGTATGCTCTTGTGTTTGTGGCGGTTTTTCTCTGAAAAATCGAGTTTAAGGTTATAGCCTGCAACAAGCTCGTGGCTCCCTGATGAGGCTTTTGATATGTCGGAAAGATGATAGTCGTAGCTATAGCCGATGAAAAAACCTTTGATTTCAGCTCCGAGCATGACGGAGAGTGCATCGTTGTAACGGTAGCCGAGACCTGCGGTGAAAAGTTTGTTGTAGCGGACTCGTCCTGTAAGCTCGAAATCGGTATCGGTGAAATCGCTTCTGACTATGACTGACGGTATCACTTCAAATAACGTGTTTTTTACAGGAATATTGCTTCCGGCCATTAAATAAGCTGTGCGTGAGGCTGTGAACTCATATTTTTTTGACAATTCACCGGTCGTGCCGTCGTCTCCTGCACGCGAGCCGCTTTCGGTATCGCTTGTGAAACTGACTGTAGGGTTGTTGGCATGTTGTAGCGAGATGCCGGCCCAGAACTTTTTATGGACATAAAATGCACCTATGCCGAGATCAAAGGCGTTGCCGGCGACATCGCGTTGCGGGATAGCATCGTCGGCCGGATCATGATAGTCATTGTCATCGGGGATATAGACTTCCGAACCTTTGAATTTTTCGTTGAAAAGGCCTAACTGCAAGGCTACCGTCAGCTCCCCTTTAAGAATCTTGAGCTTATAGCCAATCTGAGCGTCAAGCGTGAAATTGCTGAACAGACCGTAGGATTCCTGCTGGATGACGAGACCTGTCCCGAGGCGTTTGTTGCCAAGTTTGAACGGCATGTCGGCTGCGGCGATGAAACTTTGCGGGGCATTGTCAATTCCCACCCACTGCAGGCGTGCTCCTCCACGGATGCGAAGATAGTCCGTATCGCCTACTGCTCCGGGGTTGTAATATGTCGGCAACGCCCAGTATTGAGTTAGTAAAGCGTCGCCCTGAGCCTTTAGTTCCGGCGACACAATGAACATGAACAGACCTGTAAGCAAGGTTGTGTATAGAGATATGTGCTGTCGGAATATCATTCGAAATAGAAAGTTAATACGACCATTCGTGAAACGGCCTTTTTCAGTGACTGTGTTATGATGAGTTTTTCGGGTTCTTCAGCGATGTCGGGACGGTCATGGAGGAGATTGTCGCCAAGACCGAAACAGAACTTTATCTCCGGATTGAATTTGAAATAAGGCAGATAAAAGTCGCATCCGAATCCGCATGTAAGGAAGAAATCAGATGTTTTAGTGCGAAGATAGTCGTTGTTTTGCTTAGTCACATTGAATGTAGGCATCACGCCGGCGGTTATATATGGCCGGGAGTTGCGATAACGCAGCCCCGAGAATTTGAGGTCGAAGGGCAGCACGATTAGCGCCGATTTCAGGTTTTGGCGGTGTTCAGCCCCGGAGTTGTATTCGCGCATTGTGATGTCACGGTTTCCGAAATACATTCCCGGTGTGAAACGCAGGTTGAAATATGTACCAAGACGGTAATCGATAAGCCCGTTGACACAGAATCCCGGTTGGAATGCCGGTTGCTCTACAAACCATTGCTCTCCATTTTCACTTGTGAAGCCATTGTGGGTAAAAGTGAAGTCCTGAGTGTGGATGCCGACCGAGAATCCGAGATGCCAGCGACGAAGGTCGGCATAAGGGCGGTTCATCAGCTTGTCGTTTAGATTTTGACACGACAAATCTCCATGACTCCCGATAATCAGAGCCATGAGAGCGGAGAGCAGTCGAAGTGATGTGAGAAAGCGATGATTCATCACTCTTTATAACGAATCGGTAGGTTGGAATATTGTATGTAGCCGGTAGAGATGGATTAGCAATTATTGCTTCATAAAAATGCCGAGAAACAGAATTGACGGATTCCGGCATCGCTTGTAGGCGAATGATCCGGAAATCCGTCAATCTTGTTTGTTAATTCAATTACTGCCGTCTCTTAGGAACGGCGTGTGCATGAAATTTCTTATTCTGCTACGCGGAGCAGGAAGTAGTTTTTCTTGCCGCGCTGGACGAGGATGTATTTGTCGTTAAGAAGTGATTCGGCTGTTATGACAGCATTCGGGTCGGTCACTTTCTGTTTGTTGATGCTGACGCCTCCCTGCTGGATCATCTTGCGGGCTTCGCCTTTGGATGGGAATACCGCAGTCTTGGTGGCGAGAAGCTCAATGACAGGAACTCCGGTTTCGATATCGGCTTTGACGATGTTGAATGTCGGGACACCGTCGAATACGTCAAGAAGTGTCTTTTCATCAAGATTTCGGAGTGCTTCTTCGGCCTTGTTGCTGAACAGAATCGAGCTGGCTTCGACAGCGGCATTGTAATCTTCCTCGCTATGAACCATGACAGTGACCTCTTTTGCGAGACGTTTCTGCATTGGGCGCTGTCCGGGATCTTTGGCATGTTCTTCGATGAGAGCATCGATTTCCTCTTTGGTGAGGGCTGTGAAAATTTTCAGATATTTCTCGGCATCTGCGTCGCTGACATTCAGCCAGAACTGATAGAACTTATAGGGAGAGGTGTAGCGGGGATCGAGCCATACGTTTCCGCTTTCGGTCTTGCCGAATTTGCCGCCGTCTGCTTTTGTGATGAGCGGGCATGTGAGCGCGTAAGCTTCTCCTCCAAGCTTACGGCGGATGAGTTCTGTGCCGGTGGTGATGTTGCCCCACTGGTCGCTGCCACCGAGCTGGAGTTTACAGTTCTTGTCTTTGTAAAGGGTATAGAAATCGAAACCCTGCAGGAGCTGATAGGTAAATTCTGTAAAGCTGAGGCCGTCGCGTGCTTCTCCGTTAAGACGCTTCTGCACGGAGTCCTTGGCCATCATATAGTTTACGGTAATATGCTTGCCGATTTCACGGGCGAAATCAAGGAAGGTGACATCCTTGGTCCAGTCATAGTTATTGACCATTTCGGCCTTGTTGGGTGCATCGCTTTCGAAGTCGAGGAACTTGGATAGCTGCTTTTTGATTGCTTCCTGATTGTGACGGAGTGTGGCTTCGTCGAGAAGGTTGCGCTCGGCACTCTTGCCTGAGGGGTCACCGATCATACCAGTGGCTCCTCCTACGAGTGCGAGGGGCTTATGGCCGCAACGCTGGAAGTGGCGGAGCATCATCACACCGCAGAGGTGGCCGATGTGGAGACTGTCGGCGGTCGGGTCAATGCCGAGGTAGGCAGTGGTCATGCCTTTTTTTAGCTGTTCGTCTGTTCCGGGCATGACAGTGTGGATCATGCCACGCCAAGTGAGTTCTTCAATGAAATCCATTATGCTAATAGAAGATTATTTTTTGTTTGATAAGCCTGAAACCGCTCCTGCACTATGCGGAGGGTTTCAGGCTTGTTATGATTTAATATGATGTGTTGTGACCTTATTTCAGTGTGGCGAGGGTCTCGGCGATGCGGCGCATTGCTTCGCGCAGGTTGTCATCAGAAGTAGCATAGCTGAGACGGATATATCCTTCCATGCCGAATGCTCCTCCGTCGACTGTGGCTACATGGCCCTTTTCGAGAAGATACATGGCAATGTCGGACGAGCTTTCAAGCTTCTTTCCTTCGGGGGTGCTCTTGCCGATGTAGGCACTTACCTCGGGGAAAAGATAGAACGCGCCCTGCGGACGGTTTACCTTGAGTCCGGGTATTTTTGACGCGAGGTCGACGACGAGGTCACGACGGCGCTCGAACGCTTTGTTCATCTCTGCTATGCAGTCTTGCGGGCCATTGTAGGCAGCTTCGGCTGCTTTCTGTGCGATGGATGATGCGTTCGATGTGTACTGTCCCTGAAGCTTGGTCACGGCTTTAGCGAGCCACAGGGGTGCGGCGCAGTATCCGATACGCCATCCGGTCATGGCATACGCCTTTGACACGCCGTTGATGATGATTGTGCGGTCTGCTATCTCGGGGAATGATGCGAGCGATGTGAAAGAGCCTGTGAAGTTGATATGTTCATAGATTTCATCGGCAAGCACCATGATGTCGGGGTGTTTTGCGAGGACATCGACAAGACCCTGAAGCTCTTCGCGTGAATAGATGCTGCCGGTCGGATTTGACGGAGAGCAAAGCAGAATCATGCGTGTCGCGGGTGTGATGGCCGCTTCAAGCTGCTCAGGGGTGATTTTGAAGTCCTGATTGATGTCGGCAAGAATCTCTACTGTCTTTCCTCCAGCAAGCTTCACCATTTCGACATAGCTTACCCATGCCGGCATAGGAATTATGACCTCGTCATCGGGGTTGATGCTTGCGAGGATAACGTTGCAGAGAGCCTGTTTCGCTCCGTTTGACACCACAATCTGTTCGGGAGCATAATTTACACCGTTCTCCTTTGCAAGTTTTTCAGACACGGCCTTGCGGAGCGACATGTAGCCCGGGACGGGAGTGTAGAAAGTGTAGTTTTCGTCGATGGCACGTTTTGCAGCCTCTTTGATGTGGCGGGGAGTTTCGAAATCCGGCTCTCCGACGGAGAGGTTGATTACGTCGACACCTTGAGCCTTTAGCTCATTGCTTTTCTGTGACATTGCGAGGGTGGCTGATGGAGCCAAAGCCTGCACGCGATCGGAAATGTGGGTCATATAATAATGTTATTGGGTTGATTTTTACGGATTAAGCGGGCTCTTTGAAATTTGCTGTAACTACCAAGTGACATGATTTCGGGAAAAATTTCTTTGCATTGTCAGATGCTGTCCGGAATCACGACTGATGATTAAAGCGTTTAGCCAAAACCTTAAGTATTGCATGTGTGCAAAGATAGTCATTATTTATGATAAAAAATATGCCGGATGGTGAAATCCGGCATATTTTTAACCATTATGATGCTAATTGGATTAAGCCTTTGCTGCAGCAGCTCTGGCGCGCATAGCGGCCATAACTTTGCCCTTTCCGATACGGATGAAGTCAAGGATCGGACGCGATGCCGGACAGATGTAGCTGCATGAGCCACATTCGATGCAGTTGGCGATTTTCTGCTGTTCTGCTTCATCCCAGTCCTGAAGGCGCGAAAGAGTGCTGATCAGGAAGGGTTCGAGTCCCATAGGACAAGCCTCTGTACACTTGCCGCAACGGATGCAGTTTTCCATCGGACGGCGGTGTGCATAGCGGCTGTCGAGGAGTATGCCCGATGTTCCCTTGATCATCGGTGTCTGGAGGGTAGATGCTGTACGTCCCATCATCGGACCGCCAAGTATTATTTTCTCGGGTTCTTTTCCGGGAACGAGTGTGGCAAGGATTGTGCCGAGCGCCACTCGCAGGTTGCGCCCTGTCTCACCGTCATGCAGTGTGAGCACACGGTCCATGAGTGGTTCGTCAAGGACTACGGCGCGGTAGACGGCGTAGGCTGTCGCTACATTCTGCACGATAGCTCCTGTTGCAATCGGTAGTCCGCCTGACGGTACTTCCTTTCCTATCACAGCTTCGATGAGCTGCTTTTCGCCACCTTGCGGATATTTGACCTTCATCGGCATGACTTCAATGCCTGCCACTGACGATGCTGCTTCCGAAAGTGCAGCGATTGCTTCCGGCTTGTTGTTTTCAATTGCGATGACACTGCGGTTGACTCCGGCTGCACGCATGAGAAGCTCGACACCCTTGACAATTTCACGCGGATTTTCACGCATGAGCATGTCGTCGCATGAAAGACATGGTTCGCACTCGGCCGCATTGATTATGACAATCTCGGCTTTTGAGCCGGGAGGGGGTGAGAGTTTTACGTGGGCGGGAAATGTCGCACCGCCGAGTCCGACGATGCCGGCATTCTTTATGATGTCGATAATCGCTTTGCCGTCGAGAGCAGCAATTTCTTCTTCAGTGCGGGCCGGTTTTTCGCGGTTGGTCATTGCTTCTGCGTCAGCAGCGCGGTCGGCTTCATCACTTTTTATATAAATGGCCTGAACGGGCATACCCTGAGGGGTGCGGGCTGTATCGATTTTTACAACAGTACCCGAAATCGGAGTGTGGATAGGGGCTGATACAAACCCTCCGGCATCTGCTACACGGTCGCCACGCTTCACCTTGTCTCCTTTTTTGACAACGGGAGTGGCGGGTGCGCCGATGTGCTGCGATACTGGGAGCACGACTTCTTCCGGCAGAGGAAGGTTTTCGATTGGCTTGCCTGCGGCAATCTTGTTTTCGGCGGGATGTACACCGCCTATTTTAAAGGTATGGAGTTTCATGTCTTCTGATTTCAGGCTGTTTCTTCAACTTTCTCTTTGGCGGGAGCTTTCTTTACAGGGAAGTTTACGGCATGGATGGCATGCGTCGGACATACATCGACACATTTGCGGCAAAGCTTACACTTCTCGTAGTCGATATATGAGAGATTGTTGGCAATCGTGATAGCTTCGTGCGTACATTCTTTAGCGCATTTCGAGCAGCCGATACATGCGGCTTTGCATGTCTTCATTGCGGCGGCTCCCTTTTCTTTGTTGGAGCAGGCAACGTAGACTCTCATGCCGCGCGGTCCTTTGTAGCGGAGTTCGATGATTGAGCGTGGACATGCCTTGACGCATGCTCCGCAACCGACACACTTGTCTTCGATGACTTCGGGCAGACCGGTCTCAAGATTCATCTTCATTGCTCCGTAGGGGCACGCACTGACACAATCTCCACATCCGAGACATCCGTTGGGACAGGGAGATTCTCCTGTCCCGAGCGACGACAACACAGCGCAAGTAGGAGCGCCTTCGAAGCGTGCGAGGCGTGGACGGAGGTCGCATGTGCCGTTACACTTTATTACTGCAATTTTCGGTTTGGTTTCGGCTGCTGCCAGTCCGACGATTTCACCGATCTGTTTCATGACTGCGCTTCCTGATGCCGGGCATGTAAGGCCGTCGAGAGTGTCGGCGCAGACACATGCTGATGCGAAGTCACGGCAACCGCTGCGTCCGCAGCCGCCGCAGTTCGCGCCGGGAAGGAGTGCTTCTACTTGGTCAATTCGAGGATCTTCTTGGACATGGAAACGCTTGGCTACAACGTAGAGCACGGCTGCGCCGATGATTCCGATAAGTCCGAGAACAATGATTGAAGTTACTATAATATTCATGGTAGTAAATTAAAACGTCATATTTTTCTAATTTTCCAACTGATTTTTTGAGCAAGACTCTTTCGCTTCGCATACAGGAAGAGGTCATAGAGACCGAGGGCGATGAAACCGAGGGCGATTGACCATCCTCCGAGTGAAGGAAATCCGAGCCTTAGCCCGACAATGACACCTCCGAAGATTAGGGTGGGCAGTATGAGCGCCCACCATGTGGCCCGAAGTGTGGAGCTTGATGTGGCACTGACCTCAACACGCTCACCTACTGAGAAATCCCCGGCTAAAGGAGTGTCGATTTTCAACAGCTCCTTTTGTTCTCCACCCTTGCTGCTACACAATGCAGTGATGGCACAGCCGTCACATTTGCATTCGTCTTCGGTCAGGATGACAAGAGAGCTGCGCTCCACTTTCTGGATGATTCCACGGTGGGTTACGTCTTCTTTACTCATGATAATAGATAAAAAACACTTGAGGTATGCGAGGGGCAAAGTTAACTATTTTCTCTAAAAACAGCAAACCGTTTTGCATTATCGCCGTTTTTTAGGGCGATTCTTGTTGTAATTTTATCAGTTGGAAAGAGATTGTGGAAATTTGTAAAGGGAATCTGTAGTGATGTGGGTTATCGGCTCTGACGGGCGACTTTCCGGCGTTCTTCGCTTACGAGTTGTGGCAGGGTCTTGACGAAGTTCCAGTAGCGCGGGATGTTTTTCTGTGGCTGTTCGAGGGCGCGATGTAGCCATTCAAGGCGCAGTTTGAGCATCCATTGAGGTGCACGCTTCACTTCGCCTACTCCGGCATTGAAATTGAAAATTGCTCCATAGCCGAACATTACTCCACGTTTGAGATATGGTTTGAGTCTCGACATGAACATTTCTTGCTTCGGTGCTCCGAGACTGACCCATATAATGTCGGGGTTATCAGCATTGATCATGTCGGCTATGCCTTGATAATCGAATTCGTCGACAGCTCGGAATGGAAGGGTTTCAAAACGCATGTCTTTGATTGCCGGGTCTATTTCCGAAAGATTTTTGCGAAGTCCGGCAAGCACTTCTTCGGTATTGCCGAGGAAGAATTGGCGGAAACGCCGCATGGCTATGTATTTCAGGAATATGTCTGCCCCGATGTAGCTGTCGATTGGTTCTTTATGGATCCATGCAAGGATTTTGGCGAGCACGCTGCCGTCGCAGTTGTTGACAAGCGCTCCGTTGAGCACTTTCAGGAATTCGGGATTCTGGTTGGCTATGGTAAGGTTGTTGGCCTCTACGGAGCAGCTGTAGCCGGGGATGCCTTTTTCGATGGCATCGAAAATAGTGCGATCGAGTTTGTCACGGTCAAACTCGATGCGCACATTGAAATATTTTTTGTCTTCGTTCATTGTTTGTTGGACTTGGCAATCTCGTTTTCAACCCATTTGTATTGCTGGCGCAGTCCATCCTCAAGGCTTACGCTTGGTTCCCAGCCGAGGATTTCTTTGGCTTTTGAATAATCGGCGCTGCGGGCTTTGTCGCCTTCGGGTTTGGTCGTGTCGAAAAACGGTTTGATATCTTTGCCGCTGATTTTGACAACTGTTTCAGCGATTTCTGCAATTGAAGTGCATACCGACGGGCCGATCTGGATCCATCCGTGTCCCCAGCCTTTGTCAAGTGCGCGGACAAGTGCCTCGACCACGTCATTTACGTGAAGAAACGCACGGCCCTGTTTTCCGCTGCCCCACACGATGAATTCCTCATTCGGATAGTTGATTGCCTTACGGATGAGTGCCGGGATTACCTGACTGCGTTCGCCGAAGTCACAAGGCGAGCCATATACGTTGTGGAACTGAAGGGTACAGCATGGAATGCCGGTCTCTTTTTCAAGATAGCCTATTTCCAATTGTCCCATAAGCTTGCTCCATCCGTATGCTGATTCGGGGAGAGCCGGGAATAGTTCGTCTTCGCGCAGTGGCACTACGTCAAGTGAGTTTTGACGGGTCAGCGGGTAGCTGCAGGCGGTGCCTACATAGATCAGACCTTTGATCCTTTCTTTGCCGGCTCTGCGAACGGAAGCGAAAAGGTTGGTGTTGATGAGGTTGTTCTGACGGAAGAGGCCTCCCTGATTGCCAAAAACGTAGTCAATACCGGCTACTATATCGGCAAGGTGGATGACATATTCATTGTCATTTACAATTTTGTCTATATCCGCATGACCGTCCGAAAGGTCTATGTTGAAAAAACGGCTGTCGATATCAATGACCGGCTTGCCTGATTCGTCGTTGAGATATTCGAGCTTTCCTCGCCATAGGTTGTCGATTATGCTCACGTCGTGTCCTTCTTTCACAAGGCGTTTCACAAGGTTGCTGCCAATCATTCCGCAACCGCCTGTTACAAGTATTTTGCTCATAGCTATTGTCGTATGGATTTTTATATTCAGTTTAAAAATTTCAGATTTTCTCGTAGGATTTTCGCTCAGCGTTTGTCGGAAAGTTCTGAATAAATCTTTCCGAGGCGATGTCCTATTGTTATTATATTGAAACTCTCCTCCGCAAACTGCCGTGAGGCGCTTTCTATTCTATGTCGTAGAGCAGTGTCAGCAATCATCTTTTCAAGTTGGTCGGCAAGAGCTTTCGTATCACCCGGAGGGAACAGAAGGATATCTTCGTTGTCATGCACAATGTCGGGTAGGCCGCCGACAGGAGTTGCTATGACGGGAAGTCCGTATGCCCAAGCGTCAAGAACCGCCATGGGAAATCCCTCGGCATAACTTGGAAGGCAGAATACTGATGTCTCACGAAACAGCCTGTCTTTGTCTGAGCCGGCGATCCATCCGGGAAATTCAACTTGATTCTCGATTCCAACCTCACGCGCGATTGCCTTTCCTTTTTCAATTTCTCCGCTTCCGGCAAAGACAAGTTTCCATTGCGGGTATTTGTGTGCGATGATGGCGAAAGCTCTGATCAGGTCGTGGTAACCCTTGCGTGGGCTGACGACTCCGGCGGAAAGGATTATGTTTTTTTTCTTGACTTCTACTGAAGTGTCGGCGATTCTCGGACAAGGGTTGTGGAGCACACGCACTTTGTCGCCAAGTTCAAATGTAGAGCATACGGCGTTCTCCCACATCTTTGACAGCACCATCACGCGGTCCGCATCGTCAAAAAGTTTTTTGTAGACAGCGCTGTAAGGCCCTTCTATGGTCGAAGCCGTGTCGAAAGCATGAAAATGTACGATTGTTTTTTTGCCGGTGAGTTTTGCAAGCCGCATAAACAGTGATTTTCTTCTTGCCGACGGTGCTTCTCCGATGTGGATGTGTACGGTCTTGCACCAAGGCAGATACCAGAGGTATTTTGCCATGCCGGTCATCATATAAAGGAGTTTGACGGCTATAGACCCGTTGCGGTGAGTCGCAATCCACCGACATCCGTACTTTTTCCATTCATTTGCCATTTCGTGAGCCATGACTACGGACGAAATCCCGCCGTGTGTACGGCGGGAGGTAGCAAGCACAAGCACTTCAGGCATATTAAGCATCCTTATTCGGAATTTTCAGTGGGTTAAACGTCTTAAAAACGGTTAAGAAGATTAAAAATTGTGTGAACGCCCAAGAAATCGTCAGATATTTGGCCTGTCCCATGTATAGCTTGTGGTGCAGTGTATGGGAATGGAGAGGTTACCGGCCTGTAGAGTGAAATCACCTTCTTCGAGTGTCCATTGTCCGTGGGCGTTTACAAAGGCAAGGTCTGAGGCCGGTACGATAAATTTTACAGTGCGTGTTTCTCCCGGCATAAGTGCGAGTTTGGAGAATCCGCGCAGACGTTTGTTGTCGGGAACGACTGATGCCACAAGATCCGACGAGAAGAGCAGCACAGCTTCTTTGCCGTCGCGAGAACCTGTGTTTGTCACATTGACACTTACGGTAAGTATGTCGGACGGTGTGAACTCCGTTTTATCGACTTTAAGGTCAGAATATTCAAAAGTCGTGTAGCTTTTGCCATATCCGAAAGGCCATTGCACATTCACACGGGCATCGTAGTCATAGACACCTTCCATTTTACCGACTTCTTCGCTGACCTTATAGTCATACGTGACAAGAGAATTGATTTCACGAGGATATGTGAACGGCAGTTTGGCTGAGAAGTTTCGCTCTCCGGCCATGAGTTCGGCAAGTGCGTCGCCTCCGAAATTTCCGGGAATAATGATATCGATTATTCCTTTGGCAAGCGGTTCGATGTCAGCAAGTATTCGGGGGCGTCCTTCGTTGATGACAAGCACGATCGGTTTGCCTGTCTTGGCAAGGGCTTTGACCATGTTGCGCTGTTTGGCTGACAGATAGAGATCTGTAAGATTGCCCGGTGTTTCGCAATAGGAGTTTTCACCGATACATGCCACTATCACATCAGAGTTGGCTGCCGCTTTGACTGCGTTCACCATATCAGCCACGTTTTCGTCCTGATAAGAGCCTTTCTGGTTGAAAGTCACTGTCGGGACATACGTGACTTTCGATTCCCCGAATTTGTTGGTCAGAGCTTCGAGTATTGTGTTGTAGTCTTTTGCGTAGTCATCTGTCAGATGTCCCTGCCACGTGTACGACCATCCGCCGTTGAGCGAACGCATCGATGTAGCTGTCGGGCCTGTCACCATAATCCGTGTGTTTTGGCTTAGCGGCAGAATGTTGTCGTCGTTTTTCAGCATCACCATCGTTTCAGCAGCTGCGTCGAGAGCCGTTTTTTGAAACTCTTTGGATGCGAATTTCGGATAATTCTTTAAAAGGGTGTTTGGATGGTCGAATAGTCCGAGACGGTATTTCAGACGGAGTGCCCGGGAGGCTGCATCATCGATTCTGCTCATGCTGACCTTTCCCTCTTCGACAAGTTCCCTGAGTATGTCGCAGTAGTCTACCTTATAGGGCTCCATTGCCATGTCGATGCCTGCGTTGATGGCGATGCGTATGGCATCTTTTTTGTCTTTCGCTACTTTCTCGCGGGTGTAGAGATTGTTGATGTCTGCCCAGTCAGTGACGATGAGGCCGTCCCATTGCAGGTCTTCCTTCAGCCATTTTGTAAGCAGGATGGGGTCGGCATGGACAGGTGTTCCGTTAATCGACGATGAATTTACCATTATGGTAAGCGCTCCGTTTTTGATTGCTTCAAGATAGGGCGCAAAATGTTTTTCGCGCAGGTCGGATGCGGAAATATAGGCCGGTGTGCGGTCTTTGCCGGAAAACGGTACGCCATAGCCCATGAAATGTTTGACCGAGACTGCTATGTGGTTCCTGTCGATGTGGTTAGGGTCATCGCCTTGGAATCCACGCACAGCGGCCGCTCCCATCATGGCGTTGACGAGTGAATCTTCACCATAGTTTTCCAGAATCGTGGCCAGCGGGGATCGCGTGCAAGGTCGAGTGTTGGCGAGAATGTCCACGGACAGTCGCTCGCACGCGTTTCGTAAGCCGTGATTTCGGCTGCTCTTCTGCAAAGTTCGGTGTCAAACGAGGCCGCCACATTCAGGTTTTGCGGAAACAGTGTCCCTCCGTTTGTATAGGTTGTACCGTGATTCTGGTCAAGACCGTAGATACAGGAGATGCCGATATATTTCATCGAGGCTTCCTGAATCTGTGGAATGATTACGTTCCATGATTCGGCATCAAGACAATAAGAGTATGGAGCATTCAGTATCGATCCTACCTTATATATGCCTATTACAGTGTCGACTTTCTCCTTGACAAGCCTGAATTTGCCGTCAGGTCCGTTCTCTCCGAGAATATCGAGCTGAATCTGGGTCATTTGTCCGATTTTTTCCTCAAGTGTCATCTTGGAGAGTGTTTCTTGGACTTTTTTCTCGATTGCAGGATCTGAGGGGATGACTGGCAGGGTTATAGGTGTATAGGCCATGACCGGGAAAGTCACGGTTGCAAGCGAAAGGAGAAGGTTGCGAAGCATGGTTGTGTCGGTTTGGCGGTGGAGATGATTGGTTTTGATTAAGAGTATTCTATCAGGAAGCGGATTCCGGCTTCTTTAATTCAGGATATGATATTCGGGAGTGATACATTGTTCGCAGACGCTGTGCGAACACTTCTTTTATCGTGCTTACATCACGGAATGATATCGGCGACTCGTTGTGCAGTCCTTCGGCTATCTGAGAGTCGATAATCTTGTTGACAAGTGCCGAAATAGCTTCCGGCGAGTGATCTGTCATAGAGCGTGATGCAGCTTCCACTGAATCGGCCATCATAAGGAGGGAGGTTTCCTTCGATTGTGGATTGGGCCCGGGATAGGTGAAATTAGCCGGGTCGACTTCTTCGTCAGGATGTGCGTTGCAATAGGTGGTGTAGAAATAGCGTGCTTTACCAGCTCCGTGGTGTTCGGAGATAAAATTGCGGATGACCTTCGGAAGTTTTGCTTTTTCGGCAAGGGCAAGACCTTCGTTTACATGGCCGGTGACTATGCGTGCGCTCTGTATCGGATCAAGAGCGTCGTGCGGGTTGACTCCATGCTGGTTTTCGGTATAGAATGCCGGATTTTTTATCTTGCCTATGTCGTGATACAGTGCGCCTGTGCGGACAAGCTGCACGTTTGCTCCGATTCTTGATGCGGCGGCTGATGCGAGATTGCTGACAGCCATGGAATGGTTGAATGTGCCGGGGCATTCTTCGGATAATTCTCTCAGGAGCGGATTGTTGATGTCGGAAAGCTCCACAAGGGTCACACGCGATGTGAATCCGTAGACTCTTTCGAGCAGGAACATGAGCACGTAGCTGAACGAAATGAGTATGGCATTTATGGCGAAGCAGCCGAATATCCTGCCTTCAGTCCGTGCGAGCGATCCGGCCTGCATGACTTCGATAGCCACGTATGAGAGTGTGTATGCGAGAAATATGAGAGCCGCTGTGCGTATAAGCTGGCTTCTGCGTGAGAGGTCCTTAAGAGAGTCTATGGCCACGACGCCGGCAATGAACTGCATAAAGATGAATTCAAGCGCAAACGAGGCGACTATGGAACAGATCAGAACCAGAATCACATGGCAGAAGTAGGCTGTGCGCGAGTCGAGGAATATCAACACGAGGATTGGCACTATGGTAAACGGAGTGATGTAGAATCCTGTTGAAAATCCGGCCTGCATTGCAAACGCAAAAAGAGTGAAGAGGCCGATTAGGGTTATAATAAACACCACAGTCCGATCATCCTCGAAATAGTCACGCCGGAATATGTAGAGATAGGCAAACAGCATTCCGTAGAGTATAAGCATATATAGCGTCTGTCCGGCTATTGGATAATAGTGTTGGGAGATGGCGCTGTTGCCGCGTTCGTTGGCTATTTTTTCATAGGTATGGAGGACTGTTGCCAGACGTGATGTCACGATGTCGCCTTTATCTATTATTCTTTCTCCTTGCTGGATGACTCCGACAGGGGCCATCGCTTTTTGGTAAGACTCGTTTAGCAGACGCCGTGAGGTCACGGTGTCGACAAGGATGTTTGGATGAAGGACTTGAGAGAGCTTGGTCGCCGATATAGCCTGACGGACATTTGGATCTTTGAGCACACTGTCGAGATGCTCATAGGCCCTGAAGGCTGAAAGATAGTTGGCTGTCGGAATACTGATGGCCACGTTGTCGTGAATGAAACGTACCGTAGGCAGTTTTCCTGACGATATTTTTGCATATGTATCCCGGTCTACGATTCCATTTTCATAGACTTTACGTATCTCTTTTATTATCTGGTTGCGCTGGGCCGGTGTTATGTCAAGATCTTTTGTGGCGTTAAGACGGGTTGTGTAGTCCGATATAATAGTCTTTTCGGCTGTCAGATCGCGCGTGAATACGGGCTCGAAATGCGTGTCGATGCTGTCTTTGACCTTGGCTGCGCTGAGCGAGTCAAGGTGTATGGGAATGTCGAACGGTGCTGTCAGCAGGGCATAGCTCCACGGTCGTCCTTCCTCAAAAGTATAGTGGTTTTCGGCAGAACGCGGGAGAAAATACACCGTCACTGACACAACAGCTATGAATAGCAGAATCCGGAGCGAGAGTTGGCGCGATGGCATTGATTTCATATGTCGAAGATGTTGCGGACAATGGTCCAGATAATGATGGTTGTGAGGATAAAGAGGATGAAAAACCGTGAAGAAAGGGTGCGTTGGAGTCGAGTCTGTCGAGATCCTATATGCCGCGATAATATAAGCAATCCCAGCAGTGGGATTTCAATGATAAAAAGCGCGTTATAACTGAAGGCTGCTTTCAAGTCTCCGTTAAAAATGGCGTGTATGGCCCGCTGAGAGCCGCAGCCGGGACAAGAAAGTCCTGTAAGCATCTTGAACATGCAGCGGGGATAGAGCCCTGATGACGGTTCAAAATTCAGATAGAGAACGCAGAGACCTATGGCTGCCACGCAAAGACCGGCAATCAGTAGACGGCGGTATAGGGAAAACCGGGCATTGATTTTTCTCTCGGTTGGCGACATGTGTACTGACAGATTGTTTCTTGTTCGTGTTAGTCATAAGGCAGATTCAGAACAGAGCCCCGAAGATTACCGAGAACGGTGCCCATATAAGTCCGGCGACAAACGAGATGATTACCCAAAGCTGGGCTTTTGACGATGCGTCGAGAGCCGCTATATAGTCTCCACGGTAATACGCAGGCGAGACTTTTGCCGCATAGAAGATTGCGACTATTCCCGAGGGTATGCAGCAGCAGATTGTTGCCAGAATGGCCCATATAAGGTAATTGTCGGGCATAGGCGGGACAGCGTTCGGGTCATTCGGCTGTTGTCCGTAAGGATTTTGTCCATATGGCTGGCCGTAGTGGTGCTGGCTGCTGTTATATGCGCTGTAAGGATTGCTCTGTCTGGTATAGTCTTGCTGACCGGAATATGTATGGCTGTCTCCTTGGTTCTCGTTGTTTGAGGAAAGGATTGCTGCGATCTCAGGAATGGCACTCGCGGTAGTCCAGTCGCTCAGTCCTTCGTGCCATACCGGGGTCGAAGGGTTGAGTTCCGGTTTCGAGGCGACCTCTTCAAGTGTGAGCGGTCCTTCCTGCACACTGTCGATTATGATCCAGTATTTCATTTGTGGTGGTAAGGAAAATGGTGTTGTTAGCGCGGAAGAATGGATGAAAAATATTTAGAGTATGTGGATGAGGGGACGTGCGGATTCGCGTCCCCGTGTTCAATCCGTGACACAGCGGGGCTGTATCAGTGTCTGATTAGAAAAATTTTGTTTCTTCGCCGAGGATGTCTGAGAGGACTGCGTTGGCAAGTCGTGACGCTCCGAGGCGGAAATACTCGTTGGTCTCAACCCACTGGTCACCGAGGACAGTTTTCACGATTGTGTAGTATTTCAGAGCGTCTTCAGTGGTCGATACTCCTCCGGCGGCCTTGAAACCTACCATACGGCCGGTCTTCTCATAGTATTCCTTGATACATTCACACATGATATAGGTTGCTTCGATCGATGCGCCGGGATATTCTTTACCTGTAGAGGTCTTGATGAAGTCTGCTCTGGCATACATCGAAAGAATTGAGGCGTTACGGATGTTTTCGGCTGTCTTGAGTGCGCCTGTCTCAAGGATTACTTTCATGAGCGAGTCACGGCATGAGTGTTTCATTTCTGAAAGTTGGTCGCATACTTCCTCATAGTCCTTGTCGAAGAAATCTCCGAGTCCGAGCACTACGTCGATTTCGTCAGCTCCGGCTTCGACGGCCAGACCGACTTCTGCAACCTTGACCTCAATGAAGCTCTGGGCGCTCGGGAAGCAGCCTCCGACAGCGGCGATGTCGACATCGGAACAGTCGAGCACAGTGCGTACGATAGGAACGAAGTTGGGATAAACACAGATGGCTGCCACATTTGGAAGGTCGGCATGTTCGTGGGCGAAAGCGTTGACCCTCTCTGTGAAATCGGCTACCGAACGCTGTGAGTCAGTTGACTTCAGGGTGGTGAGGTCTATGGAGTTGAATATTTTTTTGAGGACTTCAGGAGTGTTGTTCTCGGCAAGGTGCTTGTCAAGGATTTCATTGACTTTTGCTGCGACTTCGGCGTCAGATGTGGTGACGCGGCTGTCGGCAAGGACTTGTTGATATTTATCCATGATGATTATTATTTAAGTTTAGGGTATTAGGTGAACTGTAATATTCTGGTTTTTACGACACAGTCTGTCTTTGACTTTGAGGCCGTAAAGGTCATTGCTTTAACTTCGGGTTTGAGGCATGGCGCAGTGTGTCGCGTGCGGTTTTCTTTTCGATGTTGCGTCGGAATGCCTCGGTCAGATCTATCCCGGTCTGGTTGGCTATAGCTGTCAGTACCCAGAGGAGGTCGGCGAGTTCGTCGGCAAGCGCGTCGGGCTTTTCTCCGTTCTTAAATGACTGGTCGCCATATATACGGGCCATTAGTCTGGCCACTTCACCGGTCTCTTCTGCGAGGATTGCCATATTGGTGAGAGGCGAGAAGTAACGTACCCCGACAGTAGTAATCCATTTGTCGACTACCGTCTGGAGCGAACGCAGCGAAATAGAATCATCGGCCGTAGGTGTGAAATCCATAGTCAATCCTTTAGTTTTGAATCTATAACAATTGTCACAGGGCCGTCGTTCACAAGTGACACCTGCATGTCAGCCCCAAACACCCCCTTTTTAACTTCTTTTCCAAGAAGCGAAGAGCATTCGTCGCAAAACATTTCGTAGAGAGGGATTGCAATGTCGTGGCCGGCAGCCCGTATATAGCTTGGCCGGTTTCCTTTGCGGGTTGATGCGCATAGCGTGAATTGGCTGACGGCAAGCAGTTCGCCATCAACATCTGCGAGAGAGCGGTTCATCACTCCGGCATTGTCGGAGAAAATACGCATTGCAACACATTTTGATGCAAGCCAACGCACATCGTCGGGGGTATCACCCTCGGCCACGCCGACAAGTACCATCAACCCTTGGCCGATAGCATTGTGAAGCTCCCCGCCTATGCTTACGGAAGCCTCAATGACACGTTGAATTACTAACTTCATAATCCGCAAATTTACGAAATAAATCGGATTATATGTCTGAAAGTGATGAAAAATGAGGACAACAGCCTCAGAATCCATGATTTTTTGAGATTGTATCCGACATTCAGGATTTTATGACGCATATCTCAGACCTTTCTTATTCATGATATGGGATCGCGGCAAGTAAATAGTCCATACTCCGATTCTTTTATGTGACGAGGATTATAATTCCGATTTTTTTCGAATCCTGTGAACTGATTTGAAAAAAATAGCGTTATTAGAAATGAACGTCAACTATTGTTTATGAAAGGGAAATCAAGATTGTTAATGGTGTTAGCAGCGTTAGGTCCCTTGGGTATTTCCGCCCAAGGGATTGCTGACGTTGTGGCAGCTCTGGAGAAGACGGGTTGCTATGAGTCCAATGCAAGTTTCAATGTGTCGCTTCCGCAGAGTGACAAAGATGTTGTCTATGAAGTCAGTCTTGCTTCTGCTCCGGCACCCGCCGACAAATTGTCGCCGTGCTCCTATCTGACAGAATGGGGACTGGAGACCCCCTCAGGCACCGTGAAAGTTTTCTCGGCTTATTTCGACGGGCATCATTACCGGTATCGCAACGAGCGTCTTCAGGAATATCACATGGAATGGGATTCGATTCCTTTCATGTCGCGTGGCAATTCGGTAGGGGTGCAGGGCAATGCACAGTTTACCGACCTTTATCCATGTTATATAGCCAAGGAACTCGCCGGAATGGAAAGTGATGACCGCTATATGCTCGACATTAAACCTGATGTGACATTTGACGGCAAGAAAGCTGTTGAAATCACGGCAGTGATGAAGGTCAACGATGTCACTGCAATGGAGAAACGCTTCATATTCGATGCTTCGACAATGATGCCGATGCGTATCGACACTGAAAGCAATCCCGGTCAGATAACAGAGCAGTCGATGCTCGTAAGTTATCACTATCCGGCTGAGATGCACTGTCCTGAACTCAGTGAAGAGTCTCTAATGGCGCTTTATCCTGAAGTTTTTGAGAAATACAGGGAGAATAATTTCCGTATCGAGAATCTTGCCGGGACTCAGTTCCCGACATTTTCGCTCCCTACCACTACCGGCGAGCGTTACACCTATCACCGTGGCGACAGTTTCGCAGCTCCGACAGTCATTGCGATTCTCGACCCCTCGGCCGGGTTTAATGCTGAGCTGGTTGAAGGCGTGCGTGGAGCAGTAGACCGGCTACCGTCTCAGGCCGATGTAATCTGGGTGTTTAATTCGACTAATATCGATGCAATCGAGAGCGTTATCCCTTCGATTCGTCCCGGCGAGCATCTTCTGATGAACGGCAAATCGCTTGTACGCGATTGCGGAGTGGCCTCCATGCCGGTGGTAATTATGACCGATACGGCCGGAAAAGTGAAAAATGTGGTGCTCGGATTCAACAAGGAGCTTGGAAATATTGTTTTACAGACGATGGCTCTTGTCGAATAGACTATAGTTAGTAATGAAATCATAAAACTACAGAATAATGGAAACCGTATTTTTTAAAGGCCAGCCGTGTCATACTTGCGGCTCAGTACCTTGGATTGGCGAGACAGCCCCTTGTTTTCATCTCGCAGGCGCGGATCTGTCGCAGTTGCTCTGCACTGATTTTGCAGGAAAGCGCGTGGTTCTCAACATATTTCCAAGCCTTGACACGGAAGTATGTGCCCGTAGTGTGCGCCGTTTCAACGAAGAGGCTGCCAAACTTGACGATGTAGCTGTCATCTGTGTGTCTATGGATCTCCCGTTTGCAATGGGACGTTTCTGCACAATTGAGAATATCAAGAATGTTGTTTTCGGTTCTGCATTCCGTTCGCCTCTTTTCGGTCAGAAATATGGTGTGCAGCTTGTCGACGGTCCGCTTGCAGGGCTGCTTGCTCGATGTGTCCTTGTACTTGACGAGAATCGTCGTGTGATTTTCCGTGATCTTGTCGAGGAGATTACTAATGAGCCGGACTATGATGCTGCGCTAAAGGTTCTCAGAAACGAAGTATAAATTTATCGGATTATAAATTTGATTAGCCTCCCTTCCGACGGATTTGTTCTGTCGGAAGGGAGGTCTCGTTATTCTGTAGTAAAAATTATTCGAAGTTATCGGCGTGGGAATGACATGGTTTGTAATGGAATCGACAGGTTAATAATCGCTGAAGAGTTTCGGTTTGATGACAAGTCCTACACGTAGCATCGAGTGGAATTCCTTGTAGGCAAGCAGCCCTTCGCCATATCCGTTGTAGTATTGCACGAAGAGATATTGGTTGTCGCGTGGAAATATACGGTAGTTAAACTCGACGGTGGTATTGTAGTTCAGTTTCCAGCCCTTTCTTTTGACAAGGTTGACGGCCAGACCCATGCGGCCGTTTGTCGATGTCACTGAAGTTCCGATCTGATAGATGCCGCAGTAATTGAGGATATCTTTGTTTTCCGAACCGTCGATTATCGGAAGCCACACTTTACTGTGGACAAGAATATGAGGGTCAATCATAATGCTGCCGGCGAGACTTATTCTGTTCCAAGAACGTGAAGCAGCACCGTCGCGACCGTTGGACTCGTGCTCGGCGATAAGGCTTACTTTGCCTACAAAGCGTCCCTTTACGAAAAGCGGCTTGGTCAGACCGATGCCGGGGTTGAAGTTCAGGTCGGTCATGGGCATGGAATCTTCAAATATGTTCCAGAAACACTTCTGGGAATAGAATAGATAGAGATATGTCCCGAATGGTAGCGAGCTGCGTGTGAGTCGCTGCGCAATGGATATCTGAAATTTGATATTGCTGTTTTGTCGTGTTATCTTTTCACCGACGGGAACGCCGACGATAAAGTAATTGTCTTTATAAAGGCCGAAATATGGGCCGTCGTCAAATGCGCGCCGTACGCTGTCGGTGTTGATGCTGTCGTCTCCGATGCTTACAATCTGGGCATTCGCCCCTGTGCGGAACCCGACTAAGAACAATGTCATTATAAGAGTGAATCGCAGTAGCGTTTTCATCAATATGGTCTGATTGGAGGATAAATAGTTGTGTCCGTTGGCTGTGGTTTCAAAGAAATTTCAAACAGCTTCTGAATAAGAGTGCAAATATAGCGAAAATTTAGTAATTTTGCGGACATGCGCTATATTCATATATTAATCATCATGTTGCTGGTCTCGATGGCCTCATGTGGCAACGACGAAGAATTTGTGATTAACTGTGAAATCCGGGGGCTTGGCTCTAAGGGTGTGGAGATGTATTACACCACACGGAGCATGCAACGTTCGGGTTTTCATCCTGTCGACGGGAAAATTGTGTTGAGGGGAGTGGCGTCAGAACCGACTCTTGTCGAGGTTTTCACGACAGATGGCGAACCTCTGTTTATGTGTGTCGCACAGAATGGCGATGAACTTGAGGTGAAGATGGACCTTGAAAAGCCCGGTGTGATTAAAATCAAGGGTAATGACGCTTCGGAAAAATATGCGCGTTTTGTCACGGAGAATGATTCAGTGTTGAAGAGCGGCGATGTGGCTGCAATCAACGCTCTTGTGGCCGATGAGGTGATGGCGCATCCCGACCGCATTTCGTCGGCGATGCTTTTAGTGACGCGTTTCAATGCCAGAGGCTATGAGCTTAAGGCCGATTCGCTTGTCAATACTCTTAAACCTCAGGCACGTCCGTCGTGGGTTATGGGGGCATATCCCGGTATGGTCGGAGAGCAGGTTTCGTCCATGGCGCGCGGAACAGTAAAACCGATCACCATCAACTGCGGGCAGCTGAATGAACGTGACACCACTCTGCGCTATTGGCCCTCGAACCAGACTTACAGCATGATTGTGGTGACGGGGACAGGTAAGGGCGACAGCGTGCGCACCATGCTCAAGGAGCTGACAGGGAAACTGCCAAAACGCAGGTTCAAGGCTCTTGAAGTCGCTGTCATGGGCGACAGCGCCATGTGGAAGCTCGCTATACGTCGCGACAGTGCGAAGTGGATGCAAGGCTGGGTGGCCGGTGGTGTGGCCGGGATCGCGGTGAGAACTTTGCAGATTCCGGGAGTACCTTATTTTATCGTGGCTGACAGCCTTGGCAATCAGGTCTATCGCGGTTATTCGGCCACTGCAGCCGGCGATAGTGTTAAGTCACGCCTTGCGCGTTTTTTTGACAGTGAAAATTCAGATGAGGATACTGGTCCGGTTGCTGAATCAGGGGCAAAGGACGCGGCGGCAGATAAGGCTTCTGCACGTAATGCGGTTACATTGCCGGCATCGCCGAAAAAGATTATTCCGCGGCCAGATAAACAGTTGAAACGTATGGATAACGGCCAGAGTGGGGCTGCGGGTGGTGAGCACGCTATAATGAAGTCTCAGCCACAGCGGTGGGCCATGCAATAATTGCATGGTTTCTGCGTTAGGTAAAAAGCAATTACACCTTTTTACCGAATGAAAACACTCCTCCGCATAGTTTTTATTTTAACAGTTCTCTCGGCCTCAGTGGGCTGTATCGAGGACGGAATTGACACGTCGCCGTCAGCGCAGCCAGAATTTTCGGTCGATACGCTTAAGCTTGGTGTGGTTTTTACCGATGAGCCTACACCGACGAGCCGTTTCATGGTTTATAACCGCCATGACAAGATAATCAATATCAGTAATATCGCTCTCCGAGGTGGCGACGGAAGTTTCCGCATAAATGTCGACGGTTTTTCCGGCACGAGTTTTCAGAATGTTGAAATCCGCCCGAAAGATTCGATTTTTATGTTTGTGGAGGCAACTTTGCGTCCCAACGGGCTTCCTGAACTGACTGATTTCAACGATGTCATTGATTTTACCACCAACGGGGTTACACGCAGCGTGGTGCTTAATGCCTCCGGGCAAGATGTCAAGCGCATTCATGGCCTCGTGATAGATTCCGACACCGGTTTTGACGCTGTTTATCCATATCAGATCTATGATTCGCTTGTGGTCGCTTCGGGAGCGACGCTTACCATAGCCGAAGGAGCGGTGCTGCATTTCCATGATAAGGCTTTTATGCGTGTTGAAGGGACACTTGTCACCGAGGGTACTCCGCAGCGTCCTGTCAACATGGCTGGTGACCGCACCGGCAATGTCGTCGGCGATATTTCGTTCGATCTCATGGCTTCTCAATGGAAGGGGCTGACATTTGCGCCTGAAAGCAGGGGCAACAGGCTGAGTCACACGATTGTCCGCAATACCGTAGCTGGTGTCACGGCCGATTCTCTTTCGCAGGTGAGCATGTTGAACTGCCGTCTGCGCAATAGCGCGGGTTATTCGCTCACCGGGCGTTATGCAGATATACGTCTAACCGGATGCGAGGTGGCCGAGGCAGCAGAGGGTGTGATGGCGCTTATCGGCGGAAAGGCCGAGATAAGCAATTGCACTTTTGCCAACTATTATCTTTTTGCCGGGCTCGGAGGCGCGTCGGTGCAGCTCTATCACTATGATGGCGAAAGCGATGACGGATCAGGGATGCCTCTGCTTGAGGCCTCGTTCGGCAACTGTATCTTCTATGGTAACGGGACAGACCTTTCGCCCGGCGACCTTGAAGGGAGCAAGATCACAATCCACCGCTGTCTTCTGAAGAGCAATGGCAGCGACGATGCCAATTTCATCGACTGCCTATGGGGAGAAGACCCGCTTTATTATACGGTCAGAAACGACTATTATTTTGACTACCGCCTTCAGCCCGGGTCGCCTGCCATAGGAGCGGGATACTCAGCCCTCGTCCATGAAGAGGGGAGTCGGGACTTCTATGGCGTAGACCGCGGGCCGAATCCGAACCTCGGAGCATATCAGGCCGCGAAGGAGGAATGATTTCAAGTAACTGAACGGTCAATCTGATATTAACAGGTTTGGACATTTGTACGACTGCATGACGACACTCTAAGTGTCATCCTTGTCAGCTGTTGAAAGGCAGTGAATCTAAGGATGACACTTTTTTATTTTTTCTTGTCACCTTTTCGGCCTAAGATGTGTCTATAGGATGAGGCGTCTCAAAGAGAACATCGTAAAAATAAAAAATAAGAAAATATGTCATCAACATTAGTCCCTATCTTCATCTGCGTGGTGCTACCCATAGCAATATGTCACCCGTCGTTGATAATCTCATGGTTATTGCATGGGGGGTAATCGGTGCTACTTCGGTTTTCGCTGCCCTTAACACTTATGAAGTTTCCATTGCACTGTTGACGAAAAAGGGCTCTGAGTGATTCTTCCGGGCATTATTGTGGAGCTATAATACTCAGAATGTATATTTCACGGATGCGAGAAATTCTATCGGGCGCAGGGAGAATGTGTAGCTGTAGATGTCGGATTCGGAAAAATAGCTGTAGGAGTACGAACGGCAGTTGGTCAGATTCTTTCCGCTAAGCTCGAAATCGAAGTGGCCGGTGTGATATTTCACCCCGCCTCCGATAAAGAAGCTTTCCTTTGATGTGTCATTGACGACAACGACATGATTCCAGTAGCCTGATGAATATATCTCAAGATTCTTTGACGGATGCACCGACAGCGATGCCTGCGCTACGATGTCGTTGACGTTGTTGCGCAGACCGATGGCGGCTATTTTCTGTATCGAGCGGGTATACCACGCATTGACCGACAGGTCGATTGCCCCGTTAAACGGTGTGCTGGTGACAGCTCCGTGAATCTTGTAGATAAGATTTCCCACACTATATGGTTTCTGCTGTCTGAGCACCTTGCGCCTCAATGAATTGATATTGCCATCTATCGTGAAGGTGGTGCGCCACGGACGCATGTTTTTCGATACCGACAGGTTTGCGTTGAGCATGTCACTGCTGTTCCGGCGGTTTTCGACCGACGAGATCACATTGTCGGCAGTCACGTCGCTACCGCTGATGCGGTTGCTGTGGCCGAAACGATAGAGTCCGGTGAAGGTGACGAAAAATGCCGTGATAGGGTCGCGGAAAAATATATTGGCCATGGCGCTGTAGCTCTCCGTGCTGTTGAGCATCCCCGACCCGAAGGTTGTCTGCCGGCGGTAGGTGACATATATCGGATTCGTGATATAGTCCTTTATTCCTCCAAGCCTTACGGTTCTGCCGAGTGTCAGGGTGCTGCTGAGTCTTGCGGTCGGTTTGAAGTTCAGCGCGGTTCTCACACCGAAGTCGGTTTTTTCAATCGGATATCGCCGGTCGGTCAGCCGGTCGGAGAATCTCATTGCTGTCATCGTCACCGGCAATGTTACTTTGAGATTGAACCGTGTGCCGGGACGGTAGCGGTATTCAGGCTCGACAATAGCCTGCAGGTCATAGCCGTCAACATTGTTGTCGGAGGCGGAGTTGGCAGCTGTGAAGCCGGATTTGAATTTGTCGTAAGCCGACTCGAAACGCAGGTTTACTCCAAGGGTCGAATTGTTGCCCAGTATCCATGAGTGCCCTATCTTTTCGGAAGTCGTGAACGACAGAGCTTTTCCACGCTGGGCGAGAATCGTGGATCCATCGTCGACAGCCCCTATGCGGCAGACGGGTGTGGTGACCACCGCCATGTCGGAATGGAACGAGACGATTCGCTTTCCCTTGCGGATGGTGACATCAAGGCTGTTGGAAAAATTATAGTCGTCAGTGCGCGAATCCTGAAGCACATCGCCTGAATTGACAATGGAATAATTGTTGTCGGCGAAGCGTCCGCGAAACGAAAACTTGTCGGAGATAAACGCCGTAGGTGCATTGTTTTCGAATTTCACGCTGAATTTCGCTTCCCGGGCATGCGGATTGCTCTCGATTCTCTCGTAGAAGCCGATGGCCGGGTTGTCGCCGTTGCTATATGTGATTGATTCGGTGTTGACGGTCCGGTTGTCCTCGTCGGTGTAGTCGGCTGTGAAATTGAGCTTGCCGTATTGTCCGGTTTTGCTTATGGTGTTGACCGAGACCGAGGCGGAGCGGTTGTCGAAATAACGTTCGGAGGGGATTTTGGCCTCGCCGAAAGGAGTAGAGCCGTAGAGTTTGCTTGCAATCGAAGTCTTCTCCTCGCTTTCTGCAATGAGCGACTTCGTTTCGTTGGCATACGAACTCCCCCAGTTGTTGGTCTTGGCGGTGGCGAGCACCTGTGTCGCCGGGGCGATTAACATTCCGAAAGCCTCTCCGAGCCACTTTGCATCGCCGTTGTCGTCAGCCCCTGCGCCTCCTTTGACGTTGCCGACAGGTTTCAGCATGCTTTTGCGCTTCATTTTGAGATTGAGCGCTGCCTTGTTGGTGATGTCGATATTTTTCAATACCTGTTTGGGCTGATGGTTCTCAAAGACTTCGACCGAGAGAATATCGTCAGGCGAGATGTTGCGTGTGGCGATGGCGTAGCGCCCGCCCACCACGTCAAGGCCTTCGATATAGAAGCGGTTGATTCTTTCTCCGTTATATGAGATGCCACCGTTCTCGCTGACCTCCACACCGGGGAGCTTCTTGATGACATCCTCAATGTTGCGGTCGGCCTTGGAGCGGAACGATGCCACATCGTAGGTCAGAGTGTCGCCTTTGCTTTTTATAGGGGAGATTTTCACTATCACTTCCCGTAGTTCAAGAGGGGATTCGGAGAGTGTGACTTTCATCCCTTCACGCATCTGTCCCGGGGTAAAAATCTTTGTCGAGAATCCGAGCAGCGAGAAACTCACACGGCTGTCGGCGGACGGTTTGCCCGGAAGGCTGAGCGTGAAATTCCCCTTGCCGTCTGTCGAACAGAATGCCAGAATCTTGTCGGCGGCATCCGACATTGTAACCACAACTCCGGGGAGAGGTTCGCCTGACGTGTCGGCGACACGGCCGCTTACTTTCCACTGGGCTGAGGCCGGGCTGTGGAAAGTGAAAAGAATCACTATCCACAACATTCGATAGATGTGACGCGGATTTTTCAAGGCTATAATCGTTTAAAATACGATAGGTTATGGTGCTTATGAATCAGTCTATTTCCACAGGATTGTAGAAAAGGCGACGGTGGGGGAGGGCAGTAGTCCCATCGGGTTTTACAGCAGCAGGAAGCTCCCCACCGAGGAAACCTACGACATCAGTCCTGAAGTCATACATCATCTTATTGAATGTCTTACGGTCGGTAGGAATACGGAATGATCTTAATTGATAGCCGAAATCCTTATTGCTTTTACGTAATTGGATTGCCTCGAATATATGTTCTTTTTTCTCGTCCTCGATTTTCAGAATAAGTCCGGGTAACCCTCCGAATTTTAGAGGACCGTTGCTTATCTGAATCTCTTCGGCGTACCATGCGTCCCATGTGCGCCCTCTGAATTCGGCAGTAGCCTTCCTGCATCTGTATCCGCATATTTCATCAGTTTCGTTTGAGATTTTCCAGTCAAACTCCGGGAGTTCTTCCGTGTAGACATAATAATCTCCGAAGATACCCTCATAATGATTCAGTTTGTTTTCATTGAATATTTTTAGTGTCTCTGTAAGAGAACAAGAGCCCACTTTTTTAGAAACCTTATCGAATTCATCAAGTGTAGGTTTCCCATTGTAATCTGCCACAAATATCGAATCGCGTAGATAGTCATTGTAATTCCCATATCTGCTGGCTTTACGTCCGATTTCCAGAATCCAATCGACAATTCTTGTCTCATCAAAAAAAGGGTCGTAATTAGAATGTTCATAGACACATTCCATAAAACTTTTATCAACAATCTCGATTTTGCCAAGCCTTGCCGGGCGTGAGCCTCTGTTAGAAGACTGGCTCTGGGCTTCAATACTGCCTGATGCACTAAGGATAAGCAGCATGATTGATGTGATGTTGACTATTAGTTTCATGGTTCGTGGGGATAATTGTTATTATGATGTGTTGGTTCGGTTATGAACGGTTTACTATAATTGGTGAGATGGCGTTATCTTACGTTTGCAAATATAAATAGTTTATTTCGTAATAACAAATATTCCCAACGAATTTAGTGTGACTTTCCCATTATTATAGATTGACTCTAAATTTTTTTAAGGATATGGATCACTCCAGTTCGAGAGGATTGAAAAACAGCCGCTTATTGCCGATTGCGGGAGAACCGTCAGCTTTTTTGGGCATATTTGGCGAACCTGATAGGAATGAGCCGGCATTTGTCCTGAATTCCTTATACATCTCGTTATATTTTTCTCTGTCGGTTTTTATAAGGAATGACCGGATGAAATAGGATATGTCTGAATCATGCTTTCTCACTTGCAAAGCCTCCATTATATGCTCCTTTTTATCATCCTCTACTTTGAGAATCAATCCGGGTAAGCCACCGAATTTCCAAGGCCCCTCTGTAATGGGTATTTCTTCGGTATACCAAGCAGTCCAGTTGCGCCCTCTGAATGATGAGGTCGCTTTTTTGCAATTATATTTGCATATCTCTTCCGTCTCGTCAGACAGAGACCAATTGAAGTCGGGAGTCGGTTCTTCAAATATATAGTGATCCATGAGGATATGCTCAAATGATGTAATTGTGTTTTTAGCCCTGTCCTTTATCATCTCGTCAAGCGACATTCTTCCAAATTTGTCTCCGAGTTTTGAATATTCCTCAAAAGGCAATCCATTCGGATAGTCCTTGGCCATTACAGAGTCCCGTTGATATCTTGCATATATGCAATAACGGCTATTTGTATGACCGATTTCGAGAAGTTCATCTTCGATTTGCGACCGATCAAGAACCGGATCATATACATAGTGTTCATATACGCATTGGATTCTGCATCTGTCTATTGTGCGGTATTTTTCTGCTCGACTCCTTGTCTGGGCGTCGCACTCCAGATGGAATAGAGAGAAAAACAAGCAGATAGATAGTAAAAGTTTATTGTGTGTCATAAAGCTATTGAATTCATGATTGTTAAACACCTTGATTTAGATTTGTTGTGCGATAAATTAATCTTAGGATTGCTAAATCAGGATTGTTAATTAGGCTTATCAAGAAATTAATTCATGAATTAATGAATAAGTATCATGCGCCTCCGTCTACTCCCAGTCCAGTTCAATGGGGTTGTAGAACAGCCGGGTGTTCTTTTTTATGGCTGGAGTGCCGTCTAATGCTGTCGGCATGTTGGAGGAGTTGCTGATGAAGCTGCCTGCATCCCATTTATAATCACGCATCATTTTGTTGAACTTCTGCCGGTCGGTGGTTATGATGAAAGAATGAATGAAGTTTCCAAACTCACGGCTGCTCTTACGAAGCTGCATTGCTTCGAATACATGTTCTTTCCTGTCATCCTCGACCTTGAGAATCAACCCCGGGAGACAACCGAATTTCCACGGACCGTTGTCTATCGGAATCTCTTCGGTATACCATGCAGTCCAGTTGCGTCCGCGAAATGTAGTTGTCGCCTTCTTGCATTCATGACCGCATATTTCATCTGTTCCTGCAACCAAATTCCATTCTATTTGTGGTATAGGTTCTTCATAGTAATACCAGTCCATGAATATGCTTTCATAGTTTTTGAATTTATTTTCGCTTAAATTTTTTATTTGTTCTGTCAATTTTGTGGTTTCAAACTTATTGGCTACAGCATAATATTCACCTCTTGTTGGTTTTCCATTATAGTCCGCATTAATTATCGAATCGCATTGATATGTCGGATATAAGCTGTATTTACTTCCATTTTTACCGATTTCCAGTATCCAATCAGTGCATTGAGTACTTTTTTTAATTGGATCATAGGTAGCGTGCTCATAAACACACTCCATTATGCTTGTATCAAAATTGTTGTATTCACCAAGTCGAGCAGGCTTATCAAGATCTGATTGAGCATAAACTTGAGGCAAAAATAGTATAAATAATATGATAGTAATAATTGTTCTCATGTAATTATTTTATAGTTTTGGATTTAATAAAAAGGGATATTGTGTAGTTTGGGCTCAAATTCATTATCAAATACACAATATCCCTATAATTAGAAGGTTATAATTTATTAGTTATAAAGTCCGGTACACAGAAGAATGTCCATTTCGTTATAAAAGTCCTCAGCTTCTTTTTCTGATTCAAAATAAGTTTTATCGACTGTATAGCCTTCTTTACCACAAATTTTTGATTTGTAGAGTATTGTTCCAGCAGCAGCGCTGATAAGTGACAGGGCACAGATGCATGTAATAATTGCTTTTTTCATTTTGATGATAATTAATGAATTAGAAATTAACTATTCTATTGTAGCTACTATAGATTTTGTTGACAAGTGGTGTTGGTTAAAATATCAATGAACCTTGGAATGTCTGATTGAGATTTGTTCGGCAGGTTATAGTATATTCACCAACGAAATTGGGGAGTGGTGATATCTCCGGATTCTGATGTGATACAACTGATTGCCACTCTGTCACGTCTCCATTGCTGATGGTTACTTCAAGATATTGGATGTCGTTTGGTAAAATAAACGAGATACTTTCTGAAGTATAGTGACATTCGATGTAGGTAGTAACAGACGTTCGGGGCTTGTCGTTTCGTGTAGGTGTAAGTATGATAAGGTGGGGTTTGTCTTTAATTGTCGTGGTCGGTTCTTCGGCCTTTATTCCTACGAAAGAGAATAATAGGAAGATTGTAAGAAATGAGCTTGTTGTGATTGCTTTCATTTTATGTGTGAGGTTTAGTTGTTGATGCTGGCAAATTTAGATGCTTTAGATGAAAAAGGCAAATTTTATAGCAACAAATATTTAGTCATATATGGTGCTAAATCGCAGATACACAGAACTTTAGAAAGTGACTAAAATGCACATTTTAGTCACTTTCCAAATCAGGGGATAAGATGCGGTATATTAGGCGTATATACGGAAGTTTCTAATGTAATTATTCTTAAAAAGACTAATGTTTTTTTGTATTATGACATTGCTTCAAGATATGAATCCTTATTTTCCCCATTGAATTCGCGGAACTTCTGTTTCAGTCGTTTGCGATAGTTGTAGACAGTTGTCTTTTGATTTTCTTTATTGAGCAATAAAGATATGGTGGGAACTGAAAAACCAAGACACGAAAAAAGAAATGTCAGATAGTAATCTTCGTTAAGCTTTGGAAAATCACTTCGGAGTTTGACCATTATATTATCATGTCTGTAATTGGCATAGTTTTCAAGTTCTTTTATTCTTTGTGTATCAGCAGCAATTGAGTCAATGATGCGAGTCACACAGTCATTTACCTTTTTGCGTGCATCAGGAGTGTTTTCACGATTAAAATTTTTGCAGAGTAAATTAAGCTCTTTAAAATGAGCCTCCAGAAGTTTTAATGAAGGGTGACTCCGATTGTCGGATTGAGCATCTGTTTGTTCGATAGCCTTGGAGGTTAGCGGCAGCTCTGCAATTTCATCCTGACTTGGACTGGGCTTCGGATGTTCCTCTATGAGTTTCTTCATTTCATAGGACATGGATATATATTCATCAATCAGTGCTTTTTGTCGCATGATTCGTTTACGGCCAACCGAAATCAGAATAGCGATTATGAGTGTGGTTATGACTATTATTGTTACAGTCTGTGCCCTTGAAGCTTTAAGGTTTGCCTGATTGACGGCAGATTTATATTGATGATATTCCATGACAGAGCCTAAGAGATTTTGATGGCATACGTCTCTCAGTGCGCTGTCGGAATCTGAACTAATTCCTTTCATCATTTCAAGAGCTTTGTGTGTGGAGTCAGTTACGGTATAAAACAGGTAATTTAGGAAATGTCTTAGCGGAGTGCTGAGTTGTGGCGACGAATTCAATTGATTGACAATATCTATGGCCTGACGTGTCTTACCTGTGTAGAAACTCATGATTCCGTAGTAGGCGGAATCCGATGTGCTCGCACAAGGGGATGTGTATAGCGACTGGAAACAGTCGTATGCCTTGTCATATTTGTCGAGTGAGAAATAAGAAAGTCCGCGAAGCTCTAAGGCCTTCATTTTTAGAGAAGTGTCATTGTGGACTTTTGCCGAGTCAAGAACTTCGTCTGTTATGGTTATGGCCATGTTGTAGTCTCCGTTGCAATGATAGGCGCGAGCGACATCGTGGAGTGCATAGTTTATAAACGATGGATTTCCTGCAAGTCTGAAATTATTAAGAGCGATTTTTGCGAATTCAGATTCTTCGGTCACGCAATGGTTTTCATGATAGATGTCAGAGATTTTGCGGGCAGATACAGCAATCCAGAATTTGTCGTCAAGTTCGTTGGCCAAATCATAGCAACGGAAGAGGGTGATAAGACTTTCAGAAAAATCTTTGCAATTATAGTGGATAGTGCTCTGATAATATAATGAAAGCATTAGATGTCTTTTGTCAGAAGTCTTTTCAAAATAGCTGACGGCGGTATTGATTGTAGAGTCGGAGTTGACATCAATATAATTTTTATCGAGCGCCTGTGTGATTAGCAGAGAGTATAATGCCCGGGATTTGTCTGAGACAAGTTCCGATGGGTCGATACGGTTGAGTATCGAGAGCGCCGAATCCGGATGTTGGTCCATGATTGTTTCGGCAGTGTCGAGAGCGCGGTTGGCAGGTGAGGTCGACGAACACGACACAAGCAGTATGAGAAGTATGCTGAAGATGAATTTATCCATCAGGAAAAGTATAGTGTATTTATAAGCTGGTTTAACGGACTTTCGGTGGCATTGACACTTCAAAGTTAAGAAAATTCATTTTATTTTCAGTTTCACAACGTAAAAAACTGATTTAACCATCGGACGCACCTTGCTCCCGAGCTTGCGGACTGGCGAGTCATATTGCTGGCAGTAAGCACGGTGAGGCGGATTTTTGAGGATTTCTCGAAAAATCTGCTGATTTTTTCGTAATTTTGCATCAAAAGAAGAAATCCGCCTCATAGCACCGAGAATCATGATAAACAATGACGATATAGCCCCCGACAACTTAGAGTTCATAGCCGAAAGCAACGGCAGCGGCCCAGACAACGATAATAACAGCGAAATGCAGGCAGCCGCAGGTTACAGCGAGGACGACATCAAGACACTCGACTGGAAGGAGCATATCCGCCGTCGTCCCGGTATGTATATCGGCAAGCTCGGCGATGGCTCGAACTATGACGACGGCATCTATGTGCTCATCAAGGAGGTGCTCGACAATGCCATCGACGAATACATGATGGGTTTCGGCAAGCAGATCACGGTAGATGTCGCCGACGGGACTGTCACCGTGCGCGACTTCGGCCGAGGTGTCCCTCTGGGCAAGCTCGTCGACGTGTCGTCGCGCATGAACACCGGTGGCAAGTATGACTCCAAGGCTTTCAAGAAGTCGGTGGGTCTCAACGGTGTCGGTATCAAGGCCGTCAACGCCCTGTCGACAGAGTTCTACATATCCAGTGTCCGCGACGGGATGGGTAAAAGTGTGCTCTACCGCTGCGGTGACATAGTGGATGAAAGTGACATAGAGCCTACAGATGAGCCTAACGGTACGCTCGTCCGCTTCACTCCCGACAGCTCCATATTCCGCGACTATCAGTATCGCGACGATTTCATCATCCCGCTGATAAAGAACTATACCTTCCTCAACACCGGCCTCGCCATAATCTTCAACGGCAAGCGCTACATCTCGCGCAACGGTCTGCTCGACCTGCTGAAAGACGCGATGACCACCGAGCCGCTCTATATGCCAATCCACCTGAAAGGGGAGGATATCGAGGTGGCTATAACCCATGCCAACCAGCGCGGTGAGGAATATTACTCGTTTGTCAACGGACAGCATACGACTCAGGGCGGAACACACCTTACGGCGTTCAAGGAGGCGGTCTCGCGCACAATCAAGGAGTATTTCAAAAAGGATTTCGACTACTCCGACATCCGCAACGGCATGATTGCGGCGGTGTCGATCAAGGTTGAGGAACCCGTGTTCGAGTCGCAGACTAAAACCAAGCTCGGCAGTCGCGACATGGGGCCTGAGGGGCCTACGGTGGCGAAATTCATCGGCGATTTCATCAAGACGGAGCTTGACAACTATCTCCACCGCAACACCGATATCGCCGATATCATACTTAAGAAGGTTCAGGAAAGCGAGCGCGACCGCAAGGCGATGGCCGGAATCACCAAACTCGCCCGCGAGAAGCAGAAGAAAGCCAATCTCCACAACAAGAAGCTGCTCGACTGCCGTGTGCATCTCAACGACATACGCGGTGACGAGGAAAAGAAACTCGCATCGTCGATATTCATCACCGAGGGTGATTCGGCAGCCGGTTCGATCACCAAGATACGCGATGTGTGGACACAGGCTGTGTTCTCGCTCCGCGGAAAGCCGAAAAACTCTTATGGCGTCCCTGCCAAGATTCTCTATGAGAACGAGGAATTCAATCTCCTTCAGGCTGCACTGAACATCGAGGAAGGCATTGACGGGCTGCGCTACAACAAGGTCATCATCGCAACCGATGCCGATGTCGACGGTATGCACATCCGTCTGCTTCTGCTGACATTCTTCCTCCAGTTTTTCCCGGATATGATCAAGAAAGGACACTTGTATGTATTGCAGACACCACTGTTCCGTGTGCGTAACCACAAGACCACCAAGCGCGGTGCCCGAGGGGCATCGGGAAACGGCGACGACACGTATTACTGCTACACCGACGAGGAGCGCATAGCCGCCATCGAGAAACTCGGGGACAACGCGGAAATCACCCGGTTCAAAGGTCTCGGGGAGATTTCGCCTGAGGAATTCCGCGGATTCATCGGTCCTGACATGCGACTCGACCGCGTGACATTGCGCAAGGAGGATGCAGTGGCCGAACTGCTTGAGTTCTATATGGGAAAGAACACTATGGAGCGCCAGAACTTTATAATCGAGAATCTTGTTGTGGAAGATGACTCAGAAATCAGCTGATAAATCCGAAATGAACACTATATTGTTTCCGGGGTCGTTCGACCCGTTTACCGTCGGCCATCAATCGCTTGTCGACCGTGTGCTTCCTTTGTTTGACCGTGTGGTGATTGCTGTCGGTGTCAATTCGGGGAAGCGTTCAGGCGATTCCGCCGGAAACCGTATCGCGGAAATCGAACGTCTCTATGCCGGCGAGCCTAAGGTGAGGGTCATATCCTACGAAGGGCTGACAGTCGATGCCTGCCGCCGCGAAGGCGCACACTGGATGTTGCGCGGAGTGCGCTCGGCCATTGATTTTGAATACGAACGCAATCTCGCCGACATAAACCGCCGGATTTCGGGAGTGGAGACAATGCTGCTTTTCACCCTCCCCGAATATGCGGCGGTGTCGTCGTCGGTTGTGCGCGAGCTCTGCTCTTACGGCTACGATGTCGGTGAGTTCCTGCCGAAAAAACAAACACACTTTTAACCTAAGATATGAAGAAAATTTTAAGCGTCATGGCATTGGCCGTCATGGCCGTCACGGGATGGGCGCAGATGCAGATCCAGTTCACGCCCGAACGCAAGCTCCGTTATGCCGAACAGATTATCGAAAACTACTACGTTGACAATGTAGACACGGCCAAGGTCGTGACAGAGGCCATCGTGGCGATGTTGAAAACACTTGACCCGCATTCGACATACTCATCGCCCGAGGAGACACGCGAGCTGACCGAACCGCTCGAAGGAAACTTCTCCGGGATAGGAATCCGTTTCCAGATGGTCAACGATACGCTTTATGTGATAGAGTCGGTGGCCGGAGGCCCGTCGGAGAAGATGGGAATAGTCCCGGGCGACCGTATAATCGCATGCAACGATACGGTGATTGCCGGCGTAAAGATGAAAAATTCAGGCATCATGAAGGTGCTGCGTGGCCCGAAAGGCACTGTGGCCAATCTCAAGGTGCTCCGCAAGGGCAACAGTGAGCCGCTGGAATTCCGAGTGGTCCGTGATGCGATACCCATCTACAGTGTCGACATGTCCTACATGGTCAACGACTCGGTGGGCTACATAGCGCTTAGCCGTTTCGCCGAGAAGACAACCGAGGAGGTGAAAGACGCTATGCGTACACTCCGTAAGCAAGGCATGAAGCATCTCGTATTTGACCTTACGGACAATGGCGGCGGATATATGCGTCCCGCTACAGAACTTTCGGAAATGTTCTTAGGCAAGGGGGATATGATTGTCTACACAGAGTCTCCTAAAAACGGGGTTGCCGAATATATAGCCGAGGCCGACGGCGATTTCCGCGACGGCCGTGTCGTGGTTATGGTCAACCAGTATTCCGCATCGGCATCCGAGATTCTGTCAGGAGCGATTCAGGACAATGACAGAGGGGTGATAGTCGGACGGCGTACATTCGGTAAAGGACTCGTGCAGCGTCCGTTCCCTTTCCCTGACGGCTCAATGATGCGTCTGACCGTCTCGCGCTACCACACGCCCTCAGGCCGTTGCATTCAGAAACCATATGTGGACGGTGACGACGAAGCCTATCAGCGAGACATGATTGAACGCTATAACGCCGGAGAGCTTACAAGCGCCGACAGTATCCATCATTTCGCCGATTCGTTGAAATTCCATACTAAACGTCTCAATCGCCCCGTGTATGGCGGTGGAGGTATAATGCCTGACCGTTTTGTAGCCATCGACACGACTATGTATTCCTCCTATTACCGCGATCTGATCGCCAAGGGTGTCATCAATAATTTCTGTGTCAACTACGTCGACTCACACCGCGCCGAACTCAAGAAGCAATTCAAGACTGATAACGATTATGTGAGGGGATTCGATGTCACGCCTGAAATTATGGACTCGCTCATCGAACTTGGCAAAAAGGAGGGCGTGGAGTTCAAGGAGGATGAATACAAGCGCTCGAAACCTATGCTTGAGGCCATTGTCAAGGGGTTGATCGGTCGTGATATATTCGAGCAGTCGACCTATTCGAAAGTAGTGTCACGTTTTGACCCGATATTCACGGAAGCGATGGACATCATCAACTCCCCGGAGCGTTACAATTCCTATCTGACGGCAGGGGAGAAGTGACGCGGTTGCCTGACGGAGGTTGATGCGTATTCCCTCTTAATGAGCCATTTTAACATGGGCTAAGAGTTAGTTTGATTTATTAGTGATTGTCTTAAAACTTGTAATATACCCCGGATTGTTTTTTGAGAAAGGGTCTAAATCAAGTATAATAAGTTAAACTAAAAGTAATAGTCATGGCTTACAAGATTGAAGAAATCGAGGGAATCGGTGAGGTATTCGCCAAAAAGCTCGAATCCGCCGGAATATATACGGTCGAAGACCTTCTGGCAGAATGTGCCTCTAAACCGGGCAGAAAGAAAGTAGCATCGGAAACCGGCATAGTGAAGAGCGTATGTTGAAATGGACTAACCATGCTGACCTTTTCCGTATAAAAGAGATTGCCGGACAGTTTGCCGAACTGCTGGAAGCATCAGGAGTGGACACTGTCAAGGAATTCCGTCACCGTGTTGCCGCAAACCTGCATCCGAAGCTCGTGGAGGTCAACGAAGCAAAGAATCTTTGCAATCGTGTCCCGTCGGTCAGCGATCTTGAGAAAATGATTGAACAGGCCAAGGAACTTGAACCGGTGGTGACATATTGAAGGCATGTTATAAACAGTTGTAAAAGATCAATGCTCATTGTACTTGATTTGTCAAGTACAATGAGCATTGATCTTTTACTCTGGCCTTAATGCAATGGCATAAGGTGAGTGTTACTGCCCAAGAATATCTTTAACCTTGTCAGCTCCCTTTTGTGCAGCGTCGGCGGTTTTTTCCTTGGCGGCGTCTATTGCATTTTTGGTAGCGTCCTTTGCTTCATTCACCTTGTCGGCTGCTGCGTCTTTTGCATCCTTGATTTTATCGGCAGCGGCATTCTTGGCATCATTTACTGCGGCCTTGGTTGAGTCTGCGAGATTTTTCGCAGCATCCTTGGCTGCTTCTAACGTAGAGTCGGCCTGAGCTTCAAGCTTGATGCCGGTCAGACCGATGGCAGCGCCTGCGTCCTTGGCCTGTACTGCAGGAGTTACTTCATTGAGGAAATCGGTTGCGGCCTGATTCTTGCCTTCCTTGACGAGCTTGTCGGCATAATCCTTGGCCTGCTGGATATAAATTTTCAGACTGTCAGGATTTGTACAGTTCTCGATTTTAGCCTTGAGTTCTGCACCTTTGTCCTCGGCTTTCTTTTCTGCGCTGCACGCTGCCATCATGACAGCGCCAACAATTGCGATGGATAGAAATAGCTTTTTCATAAATAAATATTAATAACAGATATTAATATAAAAGCTTTATCCCGTCAAATGTTCACAATCTTTTACGGGCAGTCCGCGATTTAACAGTTCTATTCCTGTTGCCGTGGGTGGGATTGCCGTTTATTGAGGCGCTACGGCGAGACGTTTTGTCAAGGATGAAGATTTGCCGCCAGATGAAATTGTCGCACGGTAAAGGTAGATGCCACGCGATACTTTCGAGCCTGATGTAGTTGTGAGATTCCAAGTGACCGGTGCTGAAGCATACATGTCGGCGCGTCCGCTGGTCTCAGATGTCCACATAAGAGTGCCGTTGAAATCGAAAATCTCGATTTTTACTGTCAGCATAGCGTCCGGCCGGTTATGGTTCACATAGAAATTGGCTTCGGTTGTGGCAGGATTGGCATCGGAATATATATCAAAGATCTTGGGCGCGAGGTCAGGATTTACGAAGAAATCGATTGTTGCGGAAGTGGAATTTCCCCCCGTATCCCAGACTTTTAGGGTCGCCGTATGGTTTCCGGCGGTAAGTTCAGGAAGCTGATAAAGGATTGTCCCGGCAGGTGATCCGTCGGAATCGGGCGTGTAGCGCGATGATACATCCGTGAAGCTCTGGTCTTTGTCAATAGATATGGACATCTGATGTCCGATGCCGGCACTTGACATATTGAGCCCTGTATCGTCACTAACGCGGGCTATAAGCATGGGATTGGCATCGACGGCATCAGAGGGTTTGAACGAATCGTGATTCAGATAGAGATATTCAATCACCGGTGGAACGTCGTCGGGGAGCGCGTTCTCTTCAAGTCCGTAGGCATAGAGGTCGCGGCATACGCCCGAAGCTTCCTGTCCGTCGTCGGCCGAGGCGAACATCGAGACAGTGGCCGGACGATAATTGTCGGCAATTTCCGACGGCATCTGGATTATGATTTCAAAAATTCCGTCGGTCACCTGTGTGCGTCCGGCATAGAGGCGTTCGCCTTGTTCTTCGAACGTATGTTTTTTCCCTTCGTCGTCGCCGACTTTACGGCCTAAGCTCGTGATGCTGCGCTCGGCATCGTAGAGCGACAGCGACAGCCAGCCGTTGAACCCTTCTATGCGGTTTCCGTCCGGATCGCAGATTTCTCCGCGTACGACAGTCTGCGATCGGGCGGCAATCGTCGGTTGTGAATCCTCGGAGACTTCCTGGCCGTTGATTGAAAGCAGACGTATATTATTGGCCGGAGTTGCCAGCCGGAGAGCCGGGTCGGAAAAAAGTATGTAGCGTCTTACATTGTCATCTCCTTTGCGGCTGTTTTTTGCGCGACGGAACACTTCGCCAACCGGCTGGAAGTTGCCGTCAGCTTCGCGTCTGGTGAATTCTATTCCGGATTCTTTTGAGAGCGGACCGTTGAGGGAGATGTAGACAGGGCGGGTGGCGCAGAACCCACCGATTGCTCCTCCACCGTCGGTCATGATGAGGGATTCCATGCCGGAAGTGGCGTTGCCGTCGAGTTGTCCGAAGGTGCACGTCGCACCGTAGAAAAAGAACGGGTGACGCAAATAGAGGTTGTTAAGGTAGGTGGAGGTGAATATGCCGTCGCCTGACAGATTGTTGATTGCTCCGTGACCGATATAGCTCCAGATTACTACTCCGTCATCGAAAAGTGACGAAACTTTTTTCTTGGCCTCTTCAGATGTTCCGTTACGAAGTTCATAGGCATCTATGTAGACTTTGTGATAGGTAAAACCGCGTCCTGAAGAATTGGTGCGCATGGTGTCTTCCATCGCGTCTGACTGTTCCATGTGCTGGCCCGTGTTTCCATCGTCTGCAAACATGAGTATGCGGTTTCTCCATTCGCTTTTCGGGGGATTGTTTACATATGAAATCAGACGATCGACATAATTCTTGGCGGAGCTTACGCTGCGGGCCGGTATACGTCCGACTGCGACACTGAGACGGTCGGATGCAATGCTCAGACCTGAATTGTCTTCGAGAAAAGCCAGCGGATCGTCAGAACAATATGAGCTGCTTTCACCGTCGCAGAGCTCGCTTTGCCATATCGGCAGTGTGATGGCTGAACTTCCGGCCATCGCACTTGTCAGTCTGCGGTGGTCGTGATGTGCGCCACCCATAAGGAGTACATACTTCAGTGTATGTTCCGCGCCCGAGGCATTGCCACGGTCATAGAACATCTTTAGCATGCGCCGCAAAGCATTGAGGTCAGCTACTCCGGAACCGAATTCATTATAGACCTGTTCTTCGGGTATCACAAGCACCTCAAGATTGCGTGGCGCAGCCGAGTGGAGATTTGCTATCCTACGGCTTTGTTCAAGTAGCTGTGACGGCGAAATGATAATCATGTCGGGAGTCTGTTTTGCATGCAGATCCTGATTTGCGACATTGCCCACGAAACGAGGATTGGGAAGCCCTGCCGTTGAAGACCATGCTGCATAGGTGCGTAGGCCGTTATAGTCGCTTGTCCAAGCTCCTGCCCCGTCAGATGTTGTTGTCACTGGCATTGCTATGGGTGTGTTCGGATTGGTTACGTCCCAGACTCTTGTGTCAGCTTTGATGCCTTTGAGTTTCACCGACCTGTTGGTAGCAGTGAAAATCAGTGGTCCAGATGTCGGCATTGAGATTTCGCGTGTATAGGTCAGCAATATTCTGTCAAGATTTGCAAGGCTGATCGGGGAACTTATGCTGATGCCTATGCCGAGTGCGAGAGAATTGCCGGATAAGGGGAAGCGTTTGCGTATGGTTGCGGTACGTCCCCATTCGGCTGTCGCAGGGACACGGTCTCCTGAGGCCGATGCCAGTTTCTGTCCGTTGGCTGTGAACGAGAGCTGGACGGGGGAAGAGGTGCTTTTTGCAAAAAAATCACACTGCATCCATACGCTGTCGGCAGCATTTCCCGGCAACTGGAAATTGAATGTCCGGTTGGATGTGTAGCGGAAATCCTCGCCGACAAGCTGATGGCCGCTTTCAGCCGGAGTCACAAGATCAAGTTCATGGTAGATGCGCTCGGTGAATGTAGTCGCTGCACCATCGGTCGGCGAACCACCTTCTGTGGATATCGAGCTGTCTGTATCCGGACGTGAGTCAGTCAGGAAATAATATCCTTTCGTGGAGTATGGATTGAGAGAATGAGTGAAAATATCATCACGTTCCTGTTTCCACACCCCCGGTCCTTGGGCATAGAATATGATTCCGTTTGCAGTCAGTTCGCTTTTGACGACAGGAAGGTCGTCAACATAGTTGGCACGTGAAAGCTGGTCGGAGATACGTGCTCCTCCATATCCGAAAATTCTTACCGCCGACGGGTCGCTGAATCCCCATGCTCGCAGAGTCGAAGTTGGGATGATGTGTAGGCCGCTTTCAGTCACGCTCACCTTTATCCATCGCCCTGAGGAGAGGACGGATGACTCAGCGTAGGTATCAAGAGTAAAGGCGTGTGTTGTGAAAGCGGATGCAAAAGATATTGTGAATAACGCAAAGATGTGTCGGATGAAACTTCTCATGTAGAATACCAGTGAATTTCGGCCTTCGGATTATGGAACAGAGGCCGTGATGGTGGATAATGAAGATGGTTTATCTGATTATAAACGTGTGGATGAGGTTATTTATTGCATATTGTCCGACGTGGTTTCACCCGTAGGTGACAGGAATTCCATCCACTCTGCCGCCGAACCGTAGAATGCGTTGATATCGACCGGATGGTCGATGCCGTTTACCCTGCCGTTATGAGTGCCTTGCCATAGTTTCCATTCGATCCCATGCGGCTCGTCGATAAGAGAACAGATCCAGAGCGGGTAGCCTTCAAGACGGCCTCTGACGAAACGGGCAAAGCCGTTTTTGTTCGTATATAGCATCACCCTGTGTCCGTGTGATTCAAGGTGGTCAATCATTTCTGTCAGGCGGTTGAGCACCATCGGAGTGGGTTGGCTGTTGGAGTTTGTCCACTCTTCGATATCTATAATCAGTGGAAGGTCGAGTTCCCGTGACTGCAATGAATTAAGAAAATTCAGACCCTGCATGTAGCCGGGTGTGTCGAATCGGAAAAAGTGGTATGCACCTACCTTTAGACCGGCCTTGCGGGCCTCGCGCAGATTATCGATGAACCTGCGGTCCTTGAATGTTCCGCCCTCTGTCGCTTTTATGATTACAAAAGATATGCCGTCGGATGCAACCTTTCTAAAATCGATTTCTCCGTTGTGGGCGCTGATATCGATGCCTATGATTTTGAATTTGCTCCTGTCGGGATAGCTTTGAGCCGGCGCGTCTCCTCCTTTACCGCAAGCGTTGAGGATTGCGGTCAGTATCATGATAAAGACGGTGTGGAGCAAAGGCTTCATGCCACAAATTTAGCAAATATTTCGTGAAAACGTAAGGAAAAGCGTAAATTTGCCATATAAATCTAATCAAAGTAAACATGAACAGACTTATTACCCTATTTGTATCCACAGTGCTGTCAATTGCTGCCTGCGCCCAGACCGCAGCTTTCGAGATGCCGGCATTCGTAAATGAAGTAGTCAACATGAAAGCTCCGTCGTTTCCTGACTATACGGTCAGCATAGCCAAGACAGGTGCAAAGCCCGGAAAACTCTCGACCGCAGCTATCCAGAAAGCGATTGACCGGGTGTCGGCTAAAGGCGGGGGCACAGTGCTCGTTCCTGCAGGCGAATGGCTTTCAGGGCGTATCATGCTTAAGAGCAATGTCAATCTGCATATATCGGAGGGTGCTATACTTGAATTCACAGGCTATATAGCCGACTATCTGCCTCTGGTTGATTCGCGCTATGAAGGAGCGGATGTGAAGTCGCTCGGTGCGATGATATATGCAAACAACGCGGAAAATATAGCGGTTACCGGCAAAGGTCATCTTAAAGCTCCTTTGCGCGATTGTGAGATTACGGGCAAGATGGATACAGGCTTGTCGGTGACGGCAGAAAAGAGCATTGAATCAGGCGCGGCGCGTGAGGCCACTCTCGACAAGATCTATATGCCGACATTCATAGGTCCGGTCGGATGCAAGGGGATTCTTATTGAGGATGTCACTCTCGACGGATCGATTTTCTGGAATATCGCTCCTGTCTATTGTGAGAATATAATTATACGAGGCGTTACTGTCAACAGTCACGGACATCCGCGTACCGACGGAATCGACATTGATTCAAGTGTGAATGCTCTTATTGAAAACACAACTCTCGATTGTGGCGACGATTGCTTTACATTGAAGTCCGGCCGTGGAGAGGAGGCTGTCGACCTTGGCCGTCCGACGCAGAATATCGTAATCCGTAACTGCCGCGTGAAAAGAGGTGTGGGCGGCATTACTGTCGGCACCGAGACTGCCGGGTTTATCCGAAACGTATATGCCGAGAATGTGGTGATGGAAGAGCCCCGCATGCCTCTTTATTTCAAGACTCGCCGTCCGCGTGGAGGCGGTGCGGAAAATATCTGGATCAGGAATGTGAAGGTTTCGAAGGCCAACGGTCCTGCTATCCAGATGGACATGCTCGGTAGCCCGTCATGGATGGGTGCACTGGCCGAACGTCTTCCGGCCCAGCCTGTCGGAAAAGTCACTCCGCGTTTCAGCGACATCCATGTCGACGATTTTACTGTCGGTGAATGCCGTCTGCTTATTCAGGCAAAGGGCCTGCCGGAAATGCCTGTCGAGAACATGACTGTCACCAACGTTAAATCGAAGAACAAGAACATCAGACTTCAGGATGTTGGAACTATTGAAATAACTTTCGCTGAGTGATGTGGCTTATAAGTTCTGAAAGTATGAAATTCTCAGATATTTTTGCCGCAGGGGTGTTAGGTCTGCTGGTTATGTCCTTTGGATGTGACGAGGCCGCCGCATCAGTACACCGCATAACAGACTACGGCGCCGTCAGCGATACGACACAACTCAGCACGGAGGCTGTACAGCGGGCTATTGACGCATGCTCGGCTGCCGGAGGCGGAACAGTGACCGTCCCGTCGGGCAGTTATAAAATCGGAAGTATATTTCTGAAAAGCAATGTGACGTTGAATCTTGAAAACGGCTCGACTCTCTACGGCAGTACCGACATCAGTGATTATACTCCGGTCACGACTGATTATGTCTCACTCCGTACGCATACGCCAACAATTCAGCTGATTTATGCCGATAAGGCCGACAATATAGCCATTACAGGAGAGGGTACGATAGATGGCCGTGGAAAGGCTTTCCCGAAGCTATCGTGGAACGACGAGGGCATCACCCGTCCGCATCTCTTGCGCTTTATCTGTTGCAATGGGGTGAAAGTATCAGGCGTGACATTAAAAAATTCAGGGTGCTGGATGCAGCATTATCTTGCATGTGACAAGGTAAGGATTGACGGTATCACAGTCATTAACCGTAATAATTATAACAATGATGCCCTTGACCTTGACGGATGTCACGACGTTACGGTGTCAAATATGATAGCAGACTCCGACGATGATGCGATTACGCTTAAAAGCACTTCGCCACGACTCTGCGAGGACATTGTCATCAGCAACTGTGTAGTGTCAAGTCACTGCAATGCCATCAAACTGGGGACAGAGACTAACGGCGGTTTCCGTAACATCATAATCCGTGGAATTGCCGTGAAGCCTTCTTCCGACCAGTCAAGCCAGTATTTCGGTTATCCCGGTGGCATCGGTCACGGAGCTATCGTGCTTGAGATTGTCGACGGAGGAGTGATGAGCAATATCGATATAGGTGATGTAACCATCCGTGGTACTGAATCACCGATATTCATACGTCTTGCCGACCGTGCTCGCCCTTATTCTCCCGATGTGCCTGTCAACGGTGTCGGGAAAATGGAGCGGATCTGCCTTCATGACATAATGATTGACGAGGCCGGTCCGACAGGCTCTTCTATCACAGGTCTTGAAGGCCATCCTGTTTGTGATGTTGAATTGCGCAATATCCGTATCCGTCATCATGGCGGTCAGAGTGTGACTCCAGCTCCCGATGACGAGAAAAGAGCGGAATATCCCGAATCGACCATGTGGGGTATTCTTCCTGCCAAGGGTTTCTGGCTTAATCATACACGCAACATAACATTTGACAATGTCACAGTCGAGACTATAGCTCCCGACGAGCGCGAGACTTATGTCGCGACAGACTCCGAAAATCTTATAATACGATAATCTCGAATAAAAACAGACCCGGAAATTCACTGTAGTTTTCGGGTCTGTTTTTTATCGATGTTTTAAGCCTTACAGTTTGTAGACTTCCGTGCCTGCGAGGAGCACGCATCCTGTACCGTAGTCATCAAAGTCGGGCTTTGAATCGTATGCTACCGGCTGGCCGTCTTTCGGCTCTTTGCCTGTGCCCTGTACATATCCGATATAGCCGTCAGGATGGATGGCTTCGTTGACAATGGCATTCCATGCTTTGGTGACAACGGGAAGATATTTTTCACGGTCGAGGATGCCGTTGTTGATTCCCCATGCCATTCCGTAGACAAAGAGGGCTGTTCCTGTGGTTTCTTTTCCTCCGAAATTGCTTTCGTCATGCAGACTTACGTTCCAGAAACCGTCTGAGCGCTGACATTTGGCCGCAGCTTCACACATGGCTTTGAGGTCTTTGATATATACGTCGCGGTGCGGGGCGTTTTCAGGAAGTTCCTGTAGCACTTTCACGAGCGCCGCTACGACCCATCCGTTTCCACGCGACCAATAACAGTTTTTCCCGTTTGGTTCTTTGTAGGGGGGCACAAAGTCCTTGTCGCGCCACCATAGACCTTCTTTTTCATTGTACAGACCACCTGCGAGTGTGTTGCGTGACCACTCATACATTTCCCATGCCTTTTCGTTGTAGCGCTGGTCGCCTGTGAGGGCACTCATTTTGGCAAGTAGAGGCATGCCCATCTGGATAGCGTCGATCCATGTCCAGTCATCAACCTGCGGAGTGTTGATAAGCATGTTCATGCAGGCTTTTGTCTTGGTGAGCATCTGAGGTTCGGGAGTCAGTCTGTAGAGGTCTACGTAGGTCTGACCGCAGCAATAGTTATCGGCATTGCGTGTCGTCGTGTCATCGCGTCTCATGCCCCATTTGAATCCGTCGCCCCACTTATAGGCATAATCATAATAGCGGTTGTCGGGATAAATCGAGTGGAGAGCCATCAGACCTTCGAAATAGACAGCGCGGGTCCAGATATTTGCTTCATAGACCTTCTTGCGGGAATAATAAGGAATGCCGAGCAGTGGGTCCGGATGTTTTTTGAGGTAATGATCGTTGACTTTGATAAGAGTCTCAAGAGTTTTTTTACGTGGAGGCAGCTGCTCTGCTGCGATTGAGGGGAGCGCAAGCAGTGCGGCTAACGCGAGTAGCAATAATTTTTTCATGATGATTGGTTTTGATTTATCGGAGGGATTGGTTTATTTCGAAAGGGTAAGAGGTGTCAGAGTCACCTTTGAATTAAGTCCCGAAGGTATTGCCGGCCACTCTCCGAAACTGAATTTCTTGGCATTGGTGACGGAGGCTATGTTTGCATCCTTGAATATGCGCCAGTTGACACCGCGACGTTCGTAATCGGCGATTCTGTTGGCCTGAAGATTGGTCACGTCGATCTCAAGAGTGTTGACGCCCGGGCGCAGCAGATGTCCGATTCGGAGCGTAAACGGAACGCTCCATACTTTGCCTGCCGGTTGCCCGTTGACTCTGATATCGGCGCTTTCGCGGACATCTCCGAGGTCAAGCAGCCAGTCGTCGGCTATTGAGGGATTTTCAATGACGAATTCGACAGTGTAGCGCCCTGTTCCGAGACATACGGCGGCGTCTGCGACTGGAATATTGCACCATTGGGTGAGTGTGTCAGTAGCAAATATTCCCGGAATGGCAGGTTCGGTTTTCGGGAATGATACAGACCAGCCTTTGTCGATGGTCATGGGTTGGCCTTTTGCTTCCACGTAGGCCCATTGCGGAGCGCCGGATACGGCTGTCGGAAATGATTTTAGCAACAGAGACTCTCCGGGTTCGAGCTGAAGGCGTAACTGCGTTTCTCCGCTTGCGGATTTGCGCGTCTGTGCCAAACCTCTGCGGCCGCTCACGGGATCGAAGATTTCGACTGCGGTGGCCGGATTTGTCAATGTGACCCATCCGTCGAGAGGCCGGTTCTCCAAAAGCGAGATGAAATAGTTGTGACCTCCGCTTTCGTTGCGTCGGCGTATCATCGACAGACCGTTGTCGAGACGCATGCTTTCCGGCTTTATTCCTGTCAGCAGCAATGCGCCGGAAAAATCAGGAGCTGTGATTATGCGTCCTTTACCATATGATGTGGCAGTGGCTTTGCCGGTGATTGACGGTAGCTCGGCCGTTAGTCTTTTGAGACTGTCGCGGCGTTCCTGCATCTTGGATAGTCCCGGGACATCAGACGGCAGACAGCCTATAAACAGGACTGAAGCCCCTTCTTTTGCCAGAGTGAGCAGACGGTTGAGTGTGGCCGGCTGGATGAAGCGGGCAGGCGGTACGATTATCGCACCGTAGTTTGCCCCTCCTTTGGCTTTGATACGTCCGTCAGCACTGACCTCGATAGCATTGAGCAATTCATCCGAGATATAGTCGGCATCGTAACCGGCCTTGATGATTTCGGCAATGGCACGTTTGATGTCAGGCATGCGCTGGTGCATCTTGTGGATGTCGAACATTAGATATGGATTGCCTCCCTGTCGCTGCCATATCTCCTCGATAGGGAAATAGAGCAGGAAGTCATTGTCCGGCACACCTGCCGAGAGGAATGACTGGCAACGGGCTACATATCCGAACAATGAATCGGCATCCTGCCAGATGCTGTTGGTAGGCGACATGTTGATTGATGCGTAAAACATCCATCCGGGAAACTTTGCGCCTTTGGGTGAATAGGGTGCACCGTGGAAATAGACATGGTTCACGCCTGAGCAGAACATCTGGTCAAGCTCCGGTTTACAGCGGGAGAGAGAAGTGCGGAAATGTTCTGTCAGCCATGTGAGGGTTTCGGCTGAGGTCAGTCGTTTGCCTGTGAGATGGGCTGCCGACGAAGCGAATTTCAACACTGCAGGGTCGGCGTCGCTCGGACGCGTCGGTCCGTCCTGATTTAGTCCGGGTATAGAGAAATCCGTCTGACCGAATGACTCGCATTCCGGAATGTCGACAGCTGCATACAGGTCTATGATGTTTGCGGGAGAACCGTGGCTCTGGTTACGTATGCGTGCTCCGTTGCGGTGGGCACGTGCCATCCATACTTCGGTGAAATTATCACGCAGCATGCGTGCGAGAGTCGCACGGTAGTCTCTGACAAGCCGCGAGCGAAGATCATCGTGGTTTTTATTGTCAAGAAATTCCGGAAGATACATTTCGAGTCTATAACCGTGGTCACTATAAAACTCGTCAAGCATGTTGTCGGCCCAGTCAGAACCGTAGACTTCATACGAATCGTTGAAAAACGTGTCTGGAATGGGACAGCCGGAGCTTTTGAAGGCCCGGTCGAAACGGTCGAGATAATGATTTATTGCCGTACTGTCGTAGTGGTTTACCACTAATCCTTCCCCGCCGGGGGCTGCACGCTTTACCTTTTGGAATGTGCGTCCTGAAAACAGGGCATAGACTGTCCAGTCTCCATTGCCTTTGGGCGCTTTCCACGACAGGATTGAATCTTTCCTTAATTTGGAGGTTATGTCAAGGCGTTTGTCTCCGTTACAGGCTATGATTGCCTGAAGCGTAGCGACAGGACGCTGTTTTGCGTCTTTAGGAGCAATTCTGTCAGTAATTTTCTTTCCGGGTGCTACCGTCCATGATTCGACGACACGTTTGCGGGCGCTATAGTCGGTAGTGACCTCCGGACCGCCAAAAGGCCAGCCCGTACCGTTGTTCATGTCGATTTGAAGACCGAGACGATTGCCCTCGGCGATTGTATGGCCGAGCATTTCCATCCATTTCGGTGAAAGGTATGAGATGTCGTTGGCTTCATTTCCTTTCACTCCGTAGATTGGAGTGATTTCCACGCCTCCGAGTCCTTTTTTAGCAAACTCCTCGATATTGAATGTCAGACCTTCGGGGTCAACGGCACTTCCGAGCCACCACCAGCGCACGAACGGGCGGTTTTCTACGGTCACAGGATACCAGTCAGTCGCCTTCGTGTCGTTTTTAGCGGGAGTCGATGCTTGTGATGCCGTCACCGCCAGCATGCCGATGGCTAAAAGGCTTTGAAAACGGTTCATATACGAATTGATAGTCAGAAAGTTTTTAATCAGTTATTCTGCACGCTGGATGGTCAGTCCCATCAGGCCGATGACCACATCGCCGGAAAGAGTCTCAAGAGATAGAGATGACAGTTCTCGTGACGAATCCACGGGCATGTCAAGGACGATGCCTGCTCCGCCTTCAATGAATCTGTCGCCGACACCTTTTATGCCGAGTTCGGCGCCGAGAGTACGGCTCATGCGTCCTGTCTTCAGATGAAGACGATAGGGCGGTAACGCCCCGGGAGCTTGTGCGAAGGCATAATCGTCGTGATAGAAATCAAGTTCTATCGGTGCCCAGTTGTGGGGATTGATGAGTGGTGTGACACTTTCTGTCCCGTCTGTATATCTGACACGGAGTCTTCCGTTTTCCATACCCCATTGCATGTGGTTTGTCGAACCGGCCATGAGCAGGTAGAGATGTGATGCCCGGCCCGAAAGGCTGATTTTCGCACTGTCAGGATAGTTGTCCCAAAGTGAAGTAAATAGTATGTTGCTTCCCTCTGCAGGGAGGGCAAAAGGTATGCCACTCTCGGTTTTCAGAATGCCACTGTCTTTTGCGAGTCGTGAGCGGAGGCCGGAGTCGTCGATTTCCGCAGTAAGCTTGGGATGACACCATTCGCCTATGCCTTGCTTCGGGAGCTGGAGTGTAGTGACATTAGGACGGGGCGAAAGGTATTCGTTGCGGAATATATCTGTTACGGACGCATTGTATGAAGCCGTGAGATCGATCGGTTCGCAATGGCTTTTGCAGATGTCGTCAAATCCGTTTGCCGGAACAGCGACAGAAGGAGACAGGACATTTACCTCAGGCATCCACCACGATAAGTTTCCGGCGTTCATCTCGCGGAATGTTACAGGCCCTTCTGTATGGAGTCGTCCTGTCGGAGACGGCGTGAATGCGTCTGCCTCGGTTATTTCAATTGTGATATCGGTGGCTGTACCGCCATTGACGGTGATAAGCGGAGAGCCGATGGCATCCGTTTCTGCGTTCCATGCCGTTTCACTGCCGTTGACTTTTACGCTTTTTATGCCCTTTGCCGGAACGGTTAGCTTTAACGACGAGTTTTTCCCATAGCGGTTGCTGATTTTATATACTGACCGTCTGCCGTCACGCTTGAATGAGTACGATAAGTCGGGCAATGTTACCGACGCTTCATTCCACTCTGAAGGGAATCCCGGAATAAGTGTGACAGCAGGATTTTTGGCCAGCAGGTCGGGGCGAACACCGAAAAGACCTTCGGTCAATGCGCGGCTCCAGACTCCTATAGGGTCAGCGAAGTCTCTGTAGCATTCCACTCGGGCGGCATCGTAGTGGCTGATCTGTCCGAAATTTAGAGGTGATGCCCCAAGATACATGTTGTCCATTGCCACGGCTTTCATCAGCTTATATGCTTCGTCGGAACGGCCTGCCTGCCAATAGGCGAGGGCTGTGTGCATGACTTCAGCGATAGCAACATTATTGATGCTCCATGAGTATGGTTTCCAGTTGGTGGTGGAGATGGTGTAGAGACCGCTGTCCACCCCTTCGCCTTCGACCGGTATGTGGGGGATCTCACGGTCAATGTAGCACGTAGCTGCGTAGTTTTTGAATTTATCGGCGATTTCAGAGTCGATTGCGTGATAGATTGTCCATACAGCCGGAGAAGGATGTAGACGCTGTTTGCCTCCTGCATCGCGATATTCGGCCCAATGCCCACGGTCGGACATCCACAGGTTCGAATCAATAGCTTCGGCTATCGCTTCCGCTTCGCGTCGGTATGGTTCGGGATTTTCTCCGATGGCTTCGGCTACCTGTGCTGCCAGACGGTTTGCAAACATGTTGTAGGCCGATGAATGTGTTACCGCACCGCCGCTGTAATAAAGGGCATCGCTCGCCCAGATGCAGCAATATGCGTCATAAAGATGGTCGCCGTCGGGATCAAAGTTGAGTTTTTCCCATTCAAGATGTCGTTTAATCACGGGGAATAGCGATTGCATGGCCTCTTTGTCGCCTGTGTGACGGAAATGTCGCAGCATAGCGTCAATGTATACGAGGTTCATGTCATAGTGCGACATTTCGTCCTTCTTTCTGGGGCGGCGGCAGATGTAGCCGTTGCTATACATTGGGGTGCCCCATTTTTTTTCGGCCCGTGCAAGGTTTAGCACGGAGTCCTGACGCGGGTGGGAAAGAACGGCCGGAATGTCGGTAATCTGGTTTGAAGCGTAGGTGTTGAGGTGGGTAAGCGCACGGTCATGACGGCCTACGGCATTACCGACGTAAGCACCGCGCCATCCAAGATGAGGAGTGCGCCATCCGATAGAACCATGAAGCCAAGTCTGTCCGCTCCAGATTCCGTCGGCTGCTACTGCGAGTGCTCCGCCTATCGGATTGAGCCATTCGTCGGGAGTCTTGAATGTGACGCTTGAGGCCAATTGTTCACGTTCGTTTTCCGCTTTTTTGAAAAGAGATTCGAGAGACGCTTTAGGCGTGTCGGACGCAGGGAAAAGTGCGAGATATACTTTTTCCCCGGGTTTGATGGAGAGTGTGCCTTCGTATGATGGGAGGTCTGTGATTTTATAACTTTTTGCAGGGATTACAAGCGTGAGGGTCGAGCGTTGTTTTTTGCCATACTCGATGTTTATTTTATCTCCTTTTACGGTATAGACATTTCCTGTGCAATATTCGGGTTTCAGGTCAAAACATGTGGGATCATCCACTCCGAGGTCACCTTCACGATAGAATTTCTTGTCAGCGACACCTCCGAAACGCACGGGGATACTGGCTGTTTTATTGGTCGTGTTTGTGATTGCCCAGAGAGCCATGTCCTCGCTTCGCATCACCTGAGCTTCGACCTTAACGCCGCCCTGTTCATAATCCATACGGCCCGGTGTGTAGCGGGCGGTACATTTCCCTTCAGGGAGGGTCAGGCATAGATTGCCACCCATTCGCGGGAGATAGATGCCGAACTCAGGAGTGTCGGAGCAATCAATACGGAATCCGCTATGTGCGCCGTAGAGAGCACGGTTGAATTTTGCCTGACCGTTGACTGTTATGGCCGAATTGCCATCGGCAATGTAGTGGCTCGGACGCATTTCGCTTCTTGCAGCCACATATCCTGTGGCTGCAAGAAGGATTGCGCTTGTAAGAATCTGTTTAAAATTGATTGTTAATTTCAAGAGTGGTGGTATTGATGAAATCGTTTTGATTCTGAGTGCATGGAACAGGAGTTATGACGAATATCTCCTGATTAGGGAAGAGGCTTGATGCCTTCCCAGCGGACATCCCAAGTTCCGTCCTTGGGGAAACCGGGATTCTCTACCTCACATCCGTCCCATCCGGCACACATGAGAGCGACAGCTGTGAGCAGTCCTCCGTTGCCGGGAAGATAGCAGCGCAGACGGTCATCCTGATAATTGTGTCCGTTGGGGAGATAAGTATTGGTGCGCTTGTCCATGAGCAGGGCGTTGATCGCCTTTTCAGGATGTCCGAGACGAACCGCGTTCATGGCTGTTGTCGGGTAGTCCCAGCCCCAAGTCTTGTCCCAGTTCCAATTATCGTATACCCAGTCGAAGGTATTGTCCATGATGTCGGGTTTTACCAGCGGAGAGTGAGGCAGGATGCCGACGGCTGCGAGCACGGCCATGTGGTCTGATGTCAGGCGGATGTCGCTGTAGGTTTCGGGCGCAGTCTCTGCCGCGAGATAGAGGCTGTCTTTTGCTGCGAGCGGTGAGAGATTTGCAATGATCTCATCCCATTCAGCTACGCGTGGCTGACCCTTGCGTTCGCGCCACTTCTGAGCTGTGTTGAGCGCAAAGTGCCAGTATGACAGCTCGAAAGGAGGATTGACTGTTTCGGCTGCGCGAAGTGTTTCCTGTGCGGGGATAATGCCTTTGAGCGTGTACCGGCCGAGTGAATCCTTGTCGGCAAAGTCAGCCATGAATTCGGCAGTACCTTGTACAAGGTCGTAATAGCGGTCGACCACTGTGGAGTCATTATCGGCACGGAAGAGAAGTTCGGCGAGATAGATCAGATGGGGCTGCTGCCAGATGAGGAATGAGCCTACCTTTGAGGGGGCTTCGATGCCTGAGGGATCGGTCATCTTCATCCAGCGTAGACCTTTGAAGCCTTGGCGTTCAGCGATGCTGCGAGCCACATCGGCAGAGCTTTCATACCAAGGAAGTGTGCGGTTGAGGAGGTCTTGATGTCCCCATAGGGCGAACTGAGCCTGATGCCACCAGATCATTTCCATGTGGAATTTTCCGAACCATGAGTTGTAGGTGAGTCCGGTTTCCTGAGGAGGTGTCGAGCCTGCACATTGGATTGCAAGGAGATATTGTGAGAGTACGACACGGCGTTCGAGTTCCGATGCGCGAGGGTCTGTACAGTTGCTGAAGTCGACAACACCGCCATTCTTCCAGAAGCCGGTCCAGTAGGCTGAAGCTGCTTCGCGGGTTTCTGAAGCGGTAGGATTGGTGTTGTCTGTGGCTTCAGGCGAGAATGTAGCAGTGATTGTCCATTCGTCGGCGGTCGGGGTTATAGTCGCAGTGTTTCGTCCTGTCATTACAGGTGTCTCAGCGCCGGTCCATGCGAGATTGATATAATAAGATGTCGAATCAAGGCTGTGGCGCAGGAGTGCGTGGTTGGCGTCAGAGGCTATGATTTCTGTCACATGGAGAGAGTCTGCATTCCAGTTGCAAGCGTCGTCGCAGTGGCCTCCTGTCGGGTAGGGGAGACGGAGTGCGACAGTAAGACGTTTTTCTGATTTGATGGTGGCGGCAACCATGTCTTTTTCGGGGTGAACATAGGTGCGGACACTCACCGGCGCTCCGTCGACCTTGAAGTCGGAGCGAATTTCGCCGTTCCACATATCGAGCGTCTGGTCTATGTCCGAAATCTGTTCGGGATTGAGACCGGCAAATCCGAGTGCACCGAGATGGAGGCGATGGGGATTTACGCGATACCAGTTGGCGGCGTCATTGTTGCGTCCTTTTTCCTTGAACTGCACTGAGTAAGGCTCCATGCGTCCGCGTCCGAAGTCATAATCTTTGAGTGTTTCCTCAAATTTAAGGTCTTTCGGGTTAGGGAAACTGTGCCATCCCCACTGGCTCTGTGTACCTAAAGGCACGCCTTTGCTGTAGAGTTCGGGGAACGATTGCAGGCCGGTCACATCGACAGTCACAGCAAACTCGCCGTTGCCCACCGAGAGCGAGGCCATAGTGTCGATTGCCGTGACGTGTGGATTGTTTCGCTCTACAAGAGCCTGACGGTCAATGGCAGCAGAGGCGTTCTGGCATGCCACGAATCCCTGCAACGGAAGAGTGAGCGTTGCAGCATAAAGTAAGTTCTTGAATGTCATCGGTATTGAAGTCTATGATGGTCAGTTTAAGGCAAAATTGCAATGCAATAATGATATTTTTCGCAAAGTTAACACTTATCCCAAAAGAAATCAAATCACACGCCCGGATTGCTATCGGTCAGAGCGGATTGATATAGCATGATTAATGAATGAACATGGTTCACGGTTAAAGCGGCAATGCCGATTCATGGCCGTTTAAGGTTAAAAAAGATTAATGAAAAGACTGTGTCAGACCTAAGGTTTAATCTTAAAACAGATATTATGTCTAAATTTGCAGATGCTTGCAGCGGAATGATTGTCGTTGCGTAATATTAATCAAAAATACCTTAAACAATAATTCGCTATCATGAAATTTATTTCATCATTGCTTCTTGCATTGGCGCTGCCTGTCATGGCTTTTGCGCAAGTGCCCGCTGACACTATCACAGTTTTTATGATCGGTGACTCTACCATGGCCAACAAGCCTCTCGACAAAGAGAATCAGGAGCGTGGCTGGGGACAGATGCTGCCAATCTATCTCGAAGGTGCCATCAAGGTTGACAACCACGCAGTCAACGGTCGCAGCTCAAAGAGCTTTATTGACGAAGGTCGTTGGGAGAAAGTGCGCGAGCAGATCCGTCCGGGTGATTATGTGATCATCCAGTTCGGTCACAACGATGAGAAAGCTAAAAGTCCTGACCGCTACACTGTTCCCGGCTCGACTTTCGATGCCAATCTTAAGAAGTTTGTAAACGAGACACGCGAGAAAGGCGGCACACCGATTCTGATGAATTCTATCGTGCGCCGTAATTTCCCTGCCAACGGCATTGCTGCCGCACAGACCGATGACCGTCAGAAAACTTGGAAAAAAGGTCTTGAAAATTATCCGGCCGAAGGCGATACGCTTGTGGACACTCACGGTGACTACCGCATAGCTCCTAAGAATGTAGCCGAGGAGATGGGTGTGGTGTTTGTCGACATGAACACTCTTACGCATGAACTTGTGCAGGGGCTTGGAAAAGACAGCTCTAAGGATCTTTTCATGTGGATGCCTGTCGGAAAATATGAATTCGCGCCCAACGGACGCATAGACAATACACATCTTAATGTGTATGGCGGCATAGTGGTGTCGCGCCTTGCGGTCAATGCGCTTGCCGAGAAAGTGCCGGCGCTTAAGCCATACATCCGTCGCACCGTATACAATCTGAACAAGTAACAGCCGGTTGCGATACACGGTCCTATGACCCAACAAGCCCCATTCCTGCGATGGCCTGAATGCAGGATTGGGGCGTTTATATTATAGTGCTGTCCGTTCAGACCGGAGTTTCCCTTGATTAGCTAATGACAATAAAAAACCGGCGTGGAAGAGGGTTTCACAACCATCGGCCACGCCGTTTTAAACAATAGCATCAATTTCAAAAATAGATTACAGAAGCCAGCTTTTTCAGCAGATCTGATTCTGCTTGAGCATGCCTTGTATTGTCCAAGTGTTTTTTATCAAATTTCGTATAAATTATCTTCAATTTCGTATGAATTATCTATCGTAAATGAGCATTCGGAAATGTGTCATTTACATGATGCAAAATTACTACTGAATTCCTGCTCTCACCATACCTAAATTTAAGTAATTTCATTGTATTTCGGCTTGAATACTAATTAATAACAATTATAAACCGGCATTATGGCTACTGCCGGAGGATATTAAATGCTTGATTTTCGGTAAAAATTCCGGGTCTGCACCACGTTGTATTGCCGTGATTTTACCCTCAGGGTCAATAAGGACTGTCACAGGTATGGCATTTATGCCTAAAGCCTTGACGGGATTTGCTTCTGTATGGTCTGTTGTGTCGTTGAGCAGATTGATCCAAGGCATATCACGTTGGGCTATAAACGGGCGCCATATTTCCTCCCGGTCATCTATGTTGATGGTCACGACTGTGCACCGATCACCGCATTCTTCTGAAAATTGACGGAGGTCGGGGAAGCCTCGCAGGCATACACCACACCACGTGGCCCAGAAATCAATAAGTACCCATTTCCCGCGTAAAGATTCGAGTGAGATTCGTCGTCCTGCGGAGTCGGGGAGCGCGAAGTCAGGCATGATTTTGCCTACGGTCATATTTGCACGTGCGTTTATTACTGCTTCTGTTTTCCGGACTCTGTAACGCAGTTCGGCATACTGGTTGGCGACAATGCTGTTTTCAAGGTCTGGTGAAAGTTCGTCGAAATATTTTGCCTGAATGGAGTCGGATGCGTGGAGGAGTGCGATTACTCCGATCGGGGAGTCGAGATGGGATAAGGCAAATGTCGTCAGAAAGCTGTCGAGGGCACTGCTATTCTTAAGCCGATTGTATGATGGCTGATTGTTTTTAGCCAAGAACTCATATTACTGCCGTGAAAATGAGTCGAGACTATCGACAAACTGAGTCCCGCTATATCTTCCGTATTCCAATATTGAGTCAACGGTCAGAGTCATTTCATCGTCGATACCGAGTGTGACTGGTAGTGAGCCCGTGCGTAATGAAGCGGGATTTTTAACTGAAATGATATATGGCTGGCTTATGTTGAGACGTAGTTTCACTATTGAGTCGGTAACGTTGACCGTATCTCGAAAGAAGTGGCTCGACTGCGGATTGTCTCGGTCGGTGAGTCTGCGCTCGACGATGATTCTTTCAGGGCATTCATGCTTGAACACAACACGCAGCACTGCTGCAACGGAGACAGATGTCCCGGTAACTGTTGCAACGGTCAAGGCCATTAACAATCGAAGGTTGAGAGGGAGGTTCATGGTTAAATTTTTTGTTGATTTTTACTGAGAGATAGTCTATTTGGTTAAGATTGGTCGGAAAGATTGATGTTTAGATGGTTTGTATCGCCTTCACAAGAGGTATTACAATGCAAATATAGTGTTTTTAGTCGGAAATGTGATGTTTTTAATTGTAAAATCGTTGTTTTTGGTTGTTTACTTATGAAATGAGTGTGAAATCCGTCATGAAAACGGTGAAATAAAAATTTTTTGTCAAAAATTTGCATGGTTCAAAAATTGAGTCTACTTTTGCGGCGTACTATTATACTAATACACCAATATGCTTAAAGTCGAAAATATAACTTTCTCCTATCGCCGCAAATCGCGTCCGGTACTCGATGACTTCTCACTGGATGTCGAGGCCGGTGGTGTCTACGGTCTGCTCGGCCGTAATGGGGCGGGTAAATCAACGCTTCTGTATCTGATTGCCGGCCTCCTGACCCCCAAGTCGGGTAGCGTGCTTTTCCGCGGGTTAAATACTCGTCTGCGTCTCCCCTCTGTGTTGTCCGATATTTTTATCGTTCCCGAAGAGTTCACTCTTCCACGAATATCGCTTGGCGACTACGTAAAGGCCAACGCAAGGTTCTATCCAAACTATTCCGATGAGGATTTGCGCCGTCATCTTGACATATTCGGAATGTCGGCCGATCTCAATCTCGGTGCTTTGTCAATGGGTCAGAAAAAGAAAGCTTTCATGAGTTTCGCTCTTGCATGCAACACGTCTCTGCTCCTCATGGATGAGCCGACCAATGGATTGGATATTCCGGGCAAGAGTGCGTTCCGCCGTTTCATTGCCGGTAATATGACCGATGAACGCGCTATAATCATTTCGACACATCAGGTGAGGGATGTGGACCGTCTGCTCGACCGTGTGATTATAATGAATGATTCACAGGTGCTTCTCAACCGCCGTATTGACGAGATTACAGCCCGTCTGAAATTCTTCAACACAGACTCCCGTGAGATTATTGAGTCAGCTCTCTATGCTCAGCCTTCGTTTGAAGGTACTAATGTCGTTCTTGTCAACGACGATGACTCCGAGACCGAGCTTAACCTCGAATCGCTTTTCGAGCTCTCGCTTTTGAAGGGGGCTCTCCTTAAAGATATGTTTAACCGTTAATACTCCCGCTGGACATGAATACAAATCAGTTTTTTAGTTTCGGCCGCATGTCATTGCTGGTCAGAAAGGAACTTCAGGAGAATTGGCGACAGATCGCGCTTTTTTGGGCCGGTATTTTCGGGCTGCTTGTAATCATCAGTCTGCTTGTCGCCCGGGGAAGCCATCATAATGGAATCCAGCCTGAATGCTATTCGTCGTGGAGCATCGAAAATTTTTTAGGATGGATTACCGTTGTGTTTCTAATCTGTGGCGCTTACGTTGCAGCTTACTCGTTCAAACGCATGGCCACGTCCCCCGGCGCGCTGTCAACACTCATGACTCCTGCATCTCAGTTTGAGAAATTTGCCATAAAGTGGCTGATTGCAGTCCCGGTCTATATTCTGATTTTCTGTCTCATAGCATACGTTGCCGACTGGATTCGCGTATATAGTTCATATTGGATGTTTGACATTGAGGTGAGGCCGGTGAATGTCACTAAAATTCTTTTTCACCAGACGACTGATATAGGATTTGTCAACAGGCTTGCATTCCATTCGTTGTTTTATTTTCTTGCCGGCCAGTCATTTTTTCTGCTTGGTTCCATCGTCTGGCCCAAAAATTCAGCGCTGAGGACATTTGTGTGTATGATTGCGATCTGTTTTATCTATGTCTGGATTGGAATATGGTTTGTTTCGCTGTTAGATATATCGGATGGTGATACACATTTATATTATAGCGGGCCTGAATTCCTCAACGATGACAGGTTATTATATGTGGCAGACGCATTTGCTATTATTGTTGCAGTAATTAACTACTGGCTGACCTACAGGCGCTTCCGTGAGGCCGAAACAATCAACCGCTGGTAGGCCAAAATCGAATGCCTATGAAATTCAAAGAAAACAACAAGGCCATATATCTACAGATCGCCGATAAGATTAGCGACGATATTCTGCTCGGTACGATTCTTCCGGGCGCACGCATTCCATCGGTGCGAGAATATGCCTCGACTCTTGAAGTAAACGCCAATACAATCATGAGAAGTTATGAATATCTCGAACGTCAAGGAGTAATTTTCAACCGCCGTGGAATCGGATTCTTTATCACCGACGATGCTCCCCATGTAATCTCGGAGCTACGCAAGGAGACGTTTATCGAAGGCGAAATGCCGTCGTTCTTCCATCAGCTCAATCTGCTCGGTGTTTCGCCCGATGAGCTCAAGTCAATGTTTGAACAATATTTAGCCAAGCTATTAAGCAACAATTAGAATATGAAAAAGACTACATATATATTTATCGGGCTTTTTATAGCCGGGCTTGTAGTGACAATAGGGGGAGTCTGCCTTGTGCGCTCGTTCCTTCAGCCCTACGAAGAAGTCCCTGTCGGCGAGGATGAATACTGCACGTTGCCTTTGCAGGATAGATTCTCAACGATTATAATTAATCATAATACAGAGAGAAACGTATTGCTGACAGGCGAATTGAACAACCTTGTCATCCGGGAATGTGATTCGGTCACAGAGCCGAGTTTAAAGACCTGCAAGAGTCTTCGAAATGTTTTCGTTTGTGATTTGGCCAATGACACTCTGCGTCTCACAGTCGATTTCAGCAGGCTTGCAGACTCCGATTCTGCTAAGAAGTTTGTCCGTTTTGCGCTTGACGGCAGGAATCTCGCCACCATAATTGTTCCCGAAGGTATGCTCAGGAATATAAAAGACAAGAAATCAGAAATAGAGATTGAAGATTTCAAAACCTCCTGTCTGAAGGTTGATAGCAAGGGGTTGATATTGAAATCTTGTGTAATTGACACATTGCGTTGCGGTAGTAGCCGTATGAACGAACTCCGGCTTAAAGACACGCATATTCAATATGCCTACATACGTCAGTCGTCAGGCAGGCTGGATGTCGATTCTGCTGACGGAAGCAGAATCGGACGGATGGAGGTCAGCGGCAAGCGCGATGGCTCCGCCTGTACACTGAACATTGAGCAGGCCAATGTCGGGACAGTTCTCTGGACACCTCAGGATTCAACCGCAAGGCTCAATGTACGCCTCAGCAAGCCAATGGAGCTGACACAAGTCGGCGACAAGTAAGAGCCAATAAATTACTGAAGATTGATATATCGCGGACCGGTTGCGGACCTGTGGATGAAAACATATATAAACTGCGATAAAACTACATTTTCTCCATACATAATACAGCCTGAAGAGTCAGGCATAGCAAAGGTCTGGATCGGTCCGCTTTTATCAGATAATCTTACGAACGTGGAATAAGTGACTCATTGATTAACGCAATTTTCGATAGGACACTATAATAATGAGAACCTGTCAATATTCTATAATTGAACGTTGACAGGTTCTATATCTTTCAACAGTCTGATTACAGCCGATTGATGTCTATTTCCTTCCGAAGTCGGCAGGGATTTCACCCCACTGCGGAGTGTCCCATGTGAGTATTGGGTTGGTGATTTCGTGGGTCTGAATCCATGCGGTGGCGCGTTGTATCAGTTCGAACAGTTTCGCATTTTTCGCTGTCGGTTTCAGTGTGGTTTTCGGCTGGCGATTGCGCACCCACGAGCGGGCGGTACGTGAATCGGTATAAATAGGTGTATAGTATTTGCCTTGTTTTTGAAGGAGTGCGAGGCCATGAACCAGCGCGAGGTATTCGCCGATATTGTTAGTGCCCTCTTCAATAGGTCCTACATGGAAGATTCGTTCGCCGGTGCGTACCCATACACCCTGATATTCCATCGGGCCGGGATTTTTGGAGCATGCCGCATCTACCGCAAGCGAGTCGAGTTTGATTTCCGGAAACGCTTCGTAATTAACGCTTTCTTTTCTTCCTTTTGCTATTGCTTTGAGTAGTTCAAGCTGCTCTGTAGGATCTCCACGGTAGGCTTCGATCGCAGCTTCCTGTGAATCGAAACTTTTGAATTTAGCATCGGGATAGCCCTTGACCTGTAGCTGGCATTCTTCCCATGAGTCGAACACTCCGGTGGCAAAACCGTTCCACACGACATAAAATTTTCTTCTCGGTGACATCTGCGGTATGTTATGAGAGGGTGAGGTAAATGCTTATATCGACACTGCGCATTCCGATTGCGCGTGCAATCTGCGGGTTTACAATGCGTCCGAAGAATGTGAACGTAGCTTTTTGCATCCCCGGCAAGAGTTTTAGGGCGTTGCTGACACCCTCGCAGCTGACAATCGAACTCATCAGGGTTAGGAAGGTGTTGCTGAGTGCCATTGCAGCCGTACGGGCGACGGCACACCCTGCATGTGTGAAGCATACACGGTCGCGGATGGATGCGGAATTTCTTATAGCAAACACTCCGGCCAGATCGACTGACATCATTGCCGGGAAAGCCGCGCCTGTATCGGATGATAGGTCAAAGGCAAGCACACCTTGTTTCATGATTTCAGTCAGTTCACGTGTCACCGCAAAAGGTTCTCGTGTCGGTGTCACAATGACAACATCCGCACTTCGCAGTGCATTTTCAAGGGTGCGCGGATGAAGGGCCGATGTGATTATCCAAGGTCCGAGTTCCTGTTGGGCGCGGCGTAGTGAGTAAACGTCGTTGTCATACATCCTTACTGTCGCCCCGAGGCCGATTGCCGACCGGGCGGCAGCGCATGCCGCTATGCCGGAACCTATAATAAGGGTCTCGCAGGGGATTATTCCTGCCACTCCGCCAAGAAGGATTCCTTTGCCGCGTGTCGAGTCGGCAAGCAGTGATGATGCCATTGCGATTGATGCCCGGCCGTCGATTTCTGCAAGGATGTCGGCAAACGGCGTGCAGCCGCAGGAATCTTCCACAAGATCGACAGCAATCGAGATTATATGTCTGTGGAGCAGTTCGCGGATAGCGTCTTTGTGCTGATCAGATGCTTTCAGTAGAGTCAGAAGCATAGCCCCGCGTCTCATCTTTTTGACATCGGTGGCAGTCATGGGCGCGAGATGTATCACAATGTCGCTGCGCAGAGCCTCGTCGCGCGTGACGATTTCTACTCCTGCACGCATGTAGCTGTTGTCCGTGTAGTTGATACACTGTGCCGCGTTCTCCTGCATTTTCACACGGAATCCGCGCTCGATCAGCTGTCCGGCTGCTTCAGGGGTCAGTGGAAACCGTCGTTCGCAAGGATAGTCGCATGCAGGCAATCCGATGGTGAAACCTCGGTGCGACGTACACGTTTCCTGTTGCTGTTCCTGAGGGGTTGGTATATCCTGAAGCATGTTTGTCAAAAGTTGGTGGATTGTGTTTTACGCGGGAGATTGAAACGACTGATGAATGCGTTGCATTTTTCCTCTATCTGGTTTTCATCTTCGAGCAGAGTGGAATCAAAGATTTCAGCTGATTTGCTGTAGTGAGGCATACGTTTTTCAAGTTGTTCTTCGATGAAAACGTCAAGCTGCTCGTCGGTGAGTGCAGCTATAAGCGGTCGTTTGTGACGTCCGCGTTTCAGGCGTTCGAACAAACGCTCATGGGAAGTCTGGAGCAACACTGTTATGCCTCGGCTGTTCATAAGCGACATATTGTCACCGAAACATGGAGTCCCGCCGCCACATGCCACAAGTACGTTAGCTTTTTCACTGACTTCGAGGAGCATCTCTCGTTCAAGTTCGCGGAATGCCGCTTCGCCTTCATCAGCAAAAATCTCACGTATTTTTTTGCCTGTACGGGTTTCGATATAGACATCAAGATCAATGAACTCAATGTCGCACCGCTGTGCCAGAGCTTTTCCGAGAGTTGACTTCCCACAGCCCATATATCCAATGAGAAATATTGTTTTCATCTTAACAAACAGCTTCTGATTATTCTGGTGATTGCAAATTTAATTAAAAATTCAGCTAATTTTAGGCCATTCAGACAAAAAGATTATGGCATTGTCGTTATCTCTTGTGTGGGATTAGGTCTCTGATATTGATTTTTTCAAGTTTCATTGCCATAAGGACATAGCCGATGAGGAAAGGGGTACGTATGATCATGTTGAGCCACGGACGGTGGCCGAAGGCAATAAGTTCGGAGAAAAACCACAATGTTATGGCACTGATAAAATAAAACGATAGCCGTCCGACATTGTATCTGATAGGATATTTTATCTGTCCGACAATGTAGCTTACGGCCATCATCGTTCCATAGCAGGCAAACGATGCCCATGCACATCCCATATATCCGTAGCGCGGAACGAGTATGATGTTGACCACAACCGTGATGGCAAGTCCAAGTAGAGAGAACCACATTCCCCATGCAGTCTTGTCAGTGAGCTTATACCACAGCGAGAGGTTGAAGAATATTCCGAAAAAGAATTCAGCTATCATCACTATCGGGACGACTTTAAGTCCGCTGAAGTAGCTTGCCGCTATGAAATGCCGGAGTATATCAAGATAGAACATTACAGCAAGGAATATCACCATTGCAAAGATGACAAAATATTTCATCGCGTCGCTATAGCTTTGAAGCTTGTCTTCGCCTCGTTCTTTTGAGCGGGCAAATATAAACGGCTCGTAGGCGAAGCGGAATGCCTGTGTGAACATTACCATCACGATGGCTATTTTCAGATTGGCGCCATAGATGCCAAGTTGCGACATCGCCTCGGATTTGTCGGGAAACAGGATGGGAAACAGTATGGAATAGAGAGTCTGGTTCATCACGCCAGCGATGCCGAGTACGAGCAATGGGGCGGAATAAATTAGCATCTCACGCCATAGTTTAGGGTTGAATCTGTAAGGGAAGCCTCGAAGTTCGGGGAGGAGAAGCACCACATTTATGACAGATGTCATCATATTGGCAAGGAAAATGTAGCCTATTCCGAAGTCAGGGTCATAGAACCATGCTATCCAGCCGGGAGCCTGTTTCCACAGCCAAGGGCAGATAAGGATAAAGAATAGGTTGAGGCCAATGTTGAGGCCGATGTTCACGAGCCGTAGAAATGCGAAGCGCATCGGACGTTTCCTGAATCGCAGATATGAGAATGGAAGAGCCGTGAAAGCATCGCAGGCTACGGCGATAGCCATCATGACAATGTATGATTCATGTAGCGATGAGTGCATCGCGGTTGAAATCGGCTTGATGAATATCAGAACCAGCGCAAGGAAAGCAGTTGAACTGAGCCCGAGTGATATAAGGGAGGTCGAGTAGACTTCCATCGGGTCTTTATATCGCTCGTGGTTGGCAAACCGGAAAAATCCTGTCTCCATTCCGTAGGTAAGGATAATCAATGCAAGAGCCACGATTGCGTAAATATAGCTCACAATACCGTATTCCGACGACGGAAACATCTGTGTATAGAGCGGGACGAGACACCAGTTGAGAAATCGTCCGATGATGCTGCTAAGGCCATATATGGCCGTATCTTTGGCGAGTGATTTGATTCCTGCCATTATTTTGAAGAGTCTAAACGTGAAAAAGTTTTTAGAACAGGCTGCCCATAGGCGCAGGGGGATTTATTTTAAGATGAGTGTAGGCGAGCGATGTCACCTCACGCCCGCGCGGTGTACGGCGAAGGAAGCCTTCCATGATGAGGAACGGTTCGTAGACTTCCTCAATGGTATCCTGCTCTTCGCCTATAGCCGTAGCGATTGTCGACAGTCCGACCGGGCCGCCTTCAAACTTGTTGATCATTGTCAACAGAAGTTTATGGTCCATTTCATCGAGTCCGTAGCGGTCGATATTGAGGGCTTCGAGGGCGAATCGTGCGATTTCAGGCTCGATGTCGCCGTTTCCTTTCACTTGAGCGAAATCACGGACACGTCTTAGAAGCGAATTCGCTATTCGTGGTGTCCCTCGGCTTCGCAGAGCTATCTCGTGGGCGGCCTCGGCGGTACATTTCACACCCAGCAAGGCGGCCGACCGCATGATTATGCGTTCCAGAACCTCATGATTGTAATATTCCAGATGACAGTTGATGCCGAAACGTGCGCGCATCGGAGCTGTCAGCATGCCTGAACGGGTTGTGGCGCCGACAAGAGTGAACGGGGAGAGTGACAGCTGGACTGAGCGTGCTCCCGGTCCTTTATCAATCATGATGTCGATTTTATAGTCCTCCATAGCGGAGTAGAGGTATTCCTCGACTACCCGGGAAAGACGATGGATCTCGTCAATGAAAAGGACATCGTTCTCTTCGAGTGACGTGAGGATTCCGGCAAGGTCGCCGGGCTTGTCAAGCACCGGCCCGGATGTGACTTTGAAGTTTACTCCGAGTTCATTGGCGATAATTCCTGCCAGAGTTGTTTTTCCAAGTCCCGGAGGACCGAAAAGCAGTAGATGGTCGAGCGCTTCGCCACGCATCCGTGCAGCCTGCACGAATACCTTCAGATTCTCCACGACCTTTTCCTGACCGTTGAACGAGTCGAAAAACGATGGACGGAGAGCCCTTTCAAAATCCTTGTCCGCACTGACGCGGTCATGTATGTCGAAATCTGATTCCATTAATTCTATGGGGATAATAGGGGCACAGGCTTGTCATGTATATGCGTGCTCCTATGTGATGTCAAATTACAAAATTAGCAAATTTATCTGAAAGCAGACCTCTCGGTATGCTAAATTTTGTAACGGTCTCAAAAACTGATTTTGGAGATATATCCGATTTTGGTTACCTTTGCCGGACTGTAAATTGAAATTTTGCTGAGATGTGAAGATGACGTGTCAGCAATGAACTTATTCTTGGTAATGAACAGAAAAGATTTTGAAATCATGGCTCCTGTGGGGAGCTACGAGTCTTTGCATGCCGCAATCGAGGCCGGGACAGACGCTATATATTTCGGAGTCGAGGGGCTTAACATGCGCTCCCGCTCTTCGGTCAATTTTACCCTTGATGATTTGCGTAACATAGCGTCGATATGTGATAAGGCAGGAGTCAAGACCTATCTTACCGTGAATACTATTATATATGATGGCGAGCTTGACAAGATGCGTGCGGTCATTGACGCGGTTAAAGAGAGCGGTATATCTGCAATTATAGCGAGCGACATCGCTGCTATAACCTATGCCCGTTCAATCGGCGTGGAGATTCATATTTCAACGCAGCTTAATGTGACCAATATCGAGGCTGTAAGATTCTTTGCCCGGTTTGCCGATGTCATGGTTCTCGCGCGTGAACTGAATCTTGATCAGGTCAAGAGTATTGCCGATGCGATAGAGAGAGATGACATACGTGGCCCCAAGGGTGAGCGTGTCCGCATCGAGATGTTCTGTCACGGGGCTTTGTGCATGGCCGTTTCCGGCAAATGCTATCTCAGTCTCCATGAGATGAATTCGAGTGCAAACCGTGGTGCATGCACTCAGATATGCCGTAGGGGCTACACAGTCACAGACCGTGAGACCGGCGACCAGCTTGATATTGAAAACAAATATATCATGTCGCCAAAAGATTTGAAAACAATCCATTTCCTTAATAAGATGATTGATGCGGGAGTGAGAGTGTTTAAAATCGAAGGGCGCGCACGCGGGCCTGAATATGTGAAGATAGCTGTCCAGTCATATTCCGAGGCTATAAATGCGATATGTGATGGTGAATTCACTGATGACAAAATTGCCCGTTGGGATTCAGAACTTGAGAAGATTTTTAACCGTGGTTTCTGGGATGGATATTATCTTGGCCAGCGTCTCGGCGAGTGGTCGGCCAAATATGGTTCGTCGGCCACACGTGTGAAGCGTTATCTCGCCAAAGGTGTAAGATATTTCCCGAAACTTGGAGTCGGGGAATTCGTAATGGAAGCCGGCGAGCTGCATGTCGGTGACGAGGTTGTCATCACCGGGACAGATACCGGGGCTATAATTTTAAAAGTAGAGGAGTTGCGCCTTGAATACGATCCTGTCCCGATGGTTAAGAAAGGAGATAATTTCTCAATCAAAGTCCCGCGAAAGATACGTCCGTCAGACCGTCTGTATGTATGGGATAAGACCGAATAGAGGATTCCTGTTTGTCAGATGATTGCCCGGATTCACTCTTTTAACGGATTCCGGATTCAAGAGACGATATAACGGAATGGTTGACAGTTTAGTCGCCATTCCGTTATGTTATTTATCGTGATAGGAAAAATTGACCAAAAATTAGTCGATACGGAGTTGAAAACGTTAGATTAAAATAAACTTTTAATCTTTAAAAGAGGTTATATTTGCAAGCCCGTTTGTATGTCATAAGTACATGCGGGTTACTCGACGTTTCAACTAAGTTTCCAAATAAATCATGATAATAAGAAGATTTTTACTATCGCTGTTTGGTTTGTATGCTCTTGGCTCTTTCGCACAGACATCTGCGGTGGCAGACGGTAGTGTCGTGACACTTGAGCAATGCCGGGAGATGGCTCTTTCCAACAACAAGAATCTGAGAAAATCGGCACAGCAAATCAAGGTGGCCGGCTATGAGAAGGATCAGGCTTTTGCCGCATATCTGCCTGCTATTGACTTTGCCGGCGGATACATGTATAATCAGAAGGGCGTATCTGTCTTTGGTTCAGACCAGCTGCTGCCTGTGAAGACCTTCAATATTGAGAAGCAGGACTATGAGTTCGGTCTCGTCAAGAATCCGGTGACCGGCGAACCTGTGCTGGTCAATGGCAAGCCTATCCCGGAACAGATGGCCTATCTGCCCAAAGAGGCTTTAAGCTATGACATTCACAATGTGTTTTTCGGTGCTGTCACGCTTACACAACCTATTTTTATGGGTGGTAAGATAGTTGCTATGAATAAGATTACAGGCTATGCGGAAAATCTTGCGCGTGCGATGCACGACAATGCCGCTCAGGATGTGGTCTATGCGGTTGATGCGGCTTATTGGCAGGTTGTCTCGCTGAAAGCAAAGCATAAGCTCGCGGTGAGTTTTGTCAATCTTCTCGACACACTGAGCCGTAATGTATCGCTCATGGTCGAGCAGGGTGTCGCCACCAAGCGTGACCAGCTTACGGTGGACGTCAAGCTGAATTCCGCTCAGGTCGATTTGACAAAAGTTGAAAACGGACTGGTGCTTTCACGTATGGCGCTTGCCCAAGTGTGCGGTCTTCCGGTCCACACAATGCTCACTCTTGCCGATGAGGATGCGGAGACAATCAGTGCGACAGCCCCGATTGCCAAGTCATACAATATGCAGGATGTCTATTCCGCCCGCGAAGATCTCCGCGCTCTTGAACTCGGTGTGAAGATATATAAGGAAAAAGAGAATATAGCCCGGGCCTCGATGATGCCTAATCTTGCGCTGGTAGGGGCATACACCTTCTCCAATCCGAATATGTTCAATGGTTTCGAGAAGAAATTCTCAGGGATGTTTTCGGTCGGTGCTATGCTCACAGTGCCTATCTGGCACTGGGGAGGTAATTATAATAAGGTGCGTGCTGCTAAGGCTCAGACGGTTGCCGCTCGTCTTGAACTTGACAACGCCAAGGATATGATAGACCTTCAGGTCAATCAGGCTTCTTTTAAGGCTCAGGAGGCCGTGAAAACATTTAACATGACTGAAGCCAATCTTGAGAAGGCCGACGAAAATCTGCGTTGTGCCGAAGTCGGTTTCCGTGACGGCGTGATGACGGTCGACAATGTGATGGAAGCACAGACGGCTTGGCTTAAGGCTCATTCCGAGAATGTCGATGCACGGATAGATGTATATCTCTGTGATGTCTATCTCAACAAGGTGCTTGGACGGCTCGATGTCAGTACGCCGGCTGTCGAATAAATTCGAAAAAATAAAAAGTAACATCAACCTCATAATATTTCCTGAAATCATGTCAGATATAAAAAACAGCCCCGCTGCTACTCCCGAACAGCGCGAAAATAAGATACTCATGGTGGCTATGGGCATAATGGTGGTCATCTGCATAGTGCTTGCGATACTCGGTTTCTGTTTCCTTAATAAGCCTAAGGACATAGTCGAAGGTCAGGCCGACGCTACATCTATCCGTATTTCCGGCAAGCTTCCCGGAAGAGTAATGAAGATTTATGTCCATGAAGGCGATCTCGTCAAGGCCGGTGACACGTTGGTGCACATCCATTCGTCGCTTGTCGATGCCAAACTTATGCAGGCGGAGGGAATGGAGACCGTTGCGCGCACTCAGAACCAGAAGGTGGATGCCGGTACGCGCAAACAGATTGTACAGGCTGCCCGTGATTTGGTCAGTCAGGCTGAGGCGGCCGTAGGCATCACCCGGAAGACCTATACGAGAATGCAGAATCTGTTCAATGAGGGAGTCGTGTCCGAACAGAAGCGTGATGAGGCCAAGGCTGCATACGATGCTGCCGTTGCCGCTCACAAGGCTGCCCAGAGCCAGCTCGACCTTGCTGTCTCCGGTGCGCAGAAAGAAGATAAGGAAAGCGCCGCCGCTATGGTCGATGTTGCAAAAGGTGGCGTGGCCGAGGTGCAGAGCCTTCTCGAAGACCAGTATCTTCTTGCTCCGTGCGACGGTCAGATTGATGCCGTTTATCCGGAGGAGAGTGAGCTCGTGTCGCTTGGTGCTCCGATAATGAGCCTTTTGAAGCTTAGCGACAAGTGGGTGACATTCAATGTACGCGAGGAATTGCTCAATGATATGCCTATGGGTGGAGAAATCGAGATTATGATTCCTGCTCTTGACCAGAAAAAGACTAAGGCCAAAATCTATTATATCCGTGATCTCGGCACTTACGCCACATGGCAGGCCACAAAGGCAACAGGGCAGTGGGACAGCAAAACCTTTGAGGTGAAAGCTCGCACGATTGACACTATTCCGGCTCTGCGTCCGGGCATGAGTGTCGTGTATTTCAAATAGTCAATCACTGTCCGCATCCCTTCTCCTCATAATTTCTAATCAGAAGTCCCATGTTGTTACAGATTATAAAACGCGAACTACGTCGGCTCACATCAAGAAAGATTTATATCTTCATGATGTTGATTGTCCCGATATGCTTCACTTTTTTCTTCCTCAATCTTATGGGCGAAGGACTGCCGTTGAAGATACCTGTAGGAGTGGTCGATCTTGACCACACATCTCTATCCCGTAAGGTATGCCGTTCGCTCAATGCAAGTGAACTTATTGACATCTCGGCCGATGCCGAGAGTTTCCACGATGCCATTGAGAAAGTCAGGAGTGGCGAAATATATGGTTTTTTCTATATTCCATCGGATTTTCAGAAAAAGGCCATCAGTGGAGGGACTCCGACATTGTCGTTTTATTCAAACATGGCGGTTTTCGTACCCGGTTCGCTGTCATTCAAAGGCTTCAAGACGATTGCAGTTTTGACAAGCGGCGGCATTGTCAAAACGACACTTGTCGGTATGGGTGCGGATGAGGATACTGCCGGAGCATTGCTTCAGCCTGTAGTGATTCGTAGCCATCCTTTGAATAATCCTTGGCTGAACTATGCAATCTACCTCAGTCCGTCTTTTATTCCTTGCCTTCTGGCTCTGATTGTGTTGCTTATGACGGTTTTCAGCATCTGTCAGGAAAACAAGACCGGAACATCGGTCGAATGGATGAGGTTGGCCCGTGGAAACATGGCAGTCGCTCTTGCGGGAAAACTGTTGCCGCAGACTGTGATTTTCACTTCGGTCGGGGTGGCTATGCAGGCGGTGATGTTCCGTTTCCTCGGTTTTCCGCTTAACTGCCATCCGCTCAATATGATATTTGCGATGCTGCTGCTCGTCATGGCCTGTCAGGCTTTCGCGACTTTTATTACGGAGATGCTTCCGAATCTCCGCATGGCAATGAGTATAGTCTCGCTGACGGGCATTCTGTGTTTCTCGATAGCCGGGTTTTCGTTCCCGGTCGAAAAGATGTATGGCGGAGTTGCAATCTTTTCATATCTTGTCCCGATACGCTATTATTTCCTGATTTATATAGATCAGGCGCTTAATGGCATCCCTCTCTACTATTCCCGCTTTTACTATATGGCTCTTCTCGCTTTCCTGCTACTGCCTGCACTTGGATTGCGGAGGCTTGCCAAACGACTTGAAAATCCTATTTATGTGCCATAGACACAAGACGTTAAAAGATAGATAAATAATATGGACTGGATAAAAAGTTTATTCCGTGTATGGCGTCGGGAGACACGTCTCGTGTTTACGGACATTGGCGTGCTGTTGTTTTTCTTCGGACTTCCAATCGCTTATCCGGTGGTCTATACCTTAATATATAATCCGGAAGTTGTCAAGAAGATGGACACTGTCGTCGTCGATAACTCCCGCAGCGCCGAGAGCCGTGAACTGGTGAGGGAGCTTGGTGCTACACAATCGATCAACGTTATCGGTTATGCTTCGGATATAAACGAGGCGAAACGGGCGTGGCATGAAAAGAAGTGCTACGGTGTGATTGAGATTCCGGCTGATTATGCCCGTAAGATAGGCCGTGGGGAGCAGGCTGTGGCTTCGTTTTACTGCGACATGTCTTTGTTGCTGCGTTATCGCCAATATCTGTTCTCCATAACCGATGTGCAGATGAATGAGGCTTTGCGCATCACATCTCAACGGCTTTCTCAGGGTGGCTTGATTACGAGTACGATAGAAGGTCTGCCGGTTAACTCTCAGGCAAATTTTCTTGGCGACGTTACCCAAGGGTTCGCGTCATTCGTCATGCCTGGCATTGTGGTTCTGATTCTGCAGCAGAGCATGCTTCTCGGAATAACCATGATTGCAGGTACCGCCCGTGACCGCCGTCGCCGTAACGGAGGGATAGATCCTCTCGGCTACGATGCAGGGCCTCTTGCCACTGTGCTTGGCAAATCGCTTTGTTACATGATGATTTACATCCCGCTGGCCTACTATATCCTTGAAATAATCCCCTATATGTTCGCGCTGCCTCATGTTGGGACGTTCTGGAACTTCATGCCTGTCGTGTTCGTGTTTCTCCTTGCCACTACATTCCTTGGGCAGACTTTGCAGGTTTTTGTCAGGGAGCGTGAATCAAGTCTGCTTGTCATTGTCTTCACATCCGTCGTCTTCCTGTTTCTTTCAGGACTTACATGGCCGCGCTATGCCTTCAATAAATTCTGGTATATGATTTCAGAGCTTATCCCGTCGACTCTTGGAATCGAGGCGTTGATTCGAATAAACAGCAACGGTTCGACCATTTCGCACCTCGGTCATTATTACTGGGGGCTTTGGGCGCTCACAGGATTGTATTTCGTTACTGCCCTGACGCTTCGTTATTTTGCTAAAGAACACGGCTCGCACGAGTGTCAGGCATCGCCGATGTCAGAATCGCATTCCGACAATGAGCGTCAGCGAGGAGAAAGTGCTGAAGTGGGTGAAGTTTGAATTATAGTAGAGATACCCGTGTGATCTTGCCTGCGCGGATGCGAACAGCGCTCCGTGGTTATATACACAACTGAGCGACAGCCGGTAGCTATTCGCGACCATATTGCGGATGCCGTCTGTCGCATCTTCGTATGTGCGCTTGTAGCCGAGAGCGCCCATTGCCGTCAGGTTCAGAAGCCATCGGCGTGGTTTTAGCACCCAGTTTCTTGCATAGCCGCCGAGCACTGCGATGTCGCGATAGTGGAAAGTGTATTTATTTGAGTCAAGGGGTAGGGCGGCCAGCATGTCGGGAGGAAGATTCTCAAAATTCATGCTGATATTCTGTTCGCCTCCGGTGATACCGGCTATGGCTGTTCCGGAAGTCCGCAGCTGATATTTGGAGAAGGTATAGGCGGCTGCGTGAGAATATTTGTAGTGATTAAAGAAATAGTAGGCATCGAGGTTGGTTGTGGTAATGTTGACGTCATCGAAATCATAGCGGAAGGTTTTTCCGTCGTTGTAGTCTCCGAACCGTGTGAGGATCATACCACCTTCAGACGACACCTTACTGTAGTTTATGAAAAAACGTGAGCATGTGAAGTCGAAGTTGAATGTATGGCGTTTTGTGTCGTGATCGAAAAGCTTGTCGATATTCCACATGTATCCAACGCTCACCGCCATGAAGCTGAGATAAGCACCTGCATCGGAATACAGGTTGGAGTGCATGGAGATTGATGAGTTTTTCGGAAAGAGCATTGTCTGTGTCTCAATCCAGCCATAGTTTTTTCCTTGCAGCTTCCAGTTTTTTCCTGTCCCCACAACATAGTTTTTGTCATAGGAATTGAACGTCTTGTCCCCCCAGTTGTAGACTTTAAGGGCAAAACGTGGGAAGGCCGGATAGCAGACGGATGAGTCGTTTATGTGAAAGCCGTTCTCAATCAGCTGATGAATCCAGCGAGTGGAGCTGCGCGGAAGAGAGTCGCAAGGTGTCGACTGGGCATGAAGAGTGAGACCTGATATGGAAACCAAGACAGTAGATAGTATGTATTGCACTGAATTCCTAAGCATAATATTGCTCAAACAGAGAATGTGAAGGGTATTTCCATCTGCAAAATTACGCAAAAATACTTGCAAATCTGTTTATGTATTCGTAAATTTACTATCTCTATGGATGATATGTCCAATATTCATCGATAGTTTAATTCAATATTGATAAGATTCATAACGAGTGTGTGACTGATGAATATATTTCTAAATATTATATGGTTTGTGTTTGGCGGACTTATGGTCGCTGTCGAATATGCGATTTCGAGTGTGGCAATGATGCTTACTATTATAGGTATTCCGTTTGGCCTGCAGACATTGAAGCTTGCCAAAGTGGCATTGTGGCCGTTTGGGACAGAAGTGGTGGATGACGGGTGGCCATCCGGCTGCCTTGCCGGTGTGATGAACGTCGTATGGTGGTTTGTCGGTGGAGTCCCCATAGCTCTGACTCATATGCTGTGGGGGCTGATATTCTGTGTGACCGTAGTCGGCATACCGTTTGGCATGCAGCATTTCAAACTTATGAAGCTTGCACTTTTCCCGTTCGGAACAAAGGTTAGCTGACCTGTCTTGACAGCTTAGAGGCTTGCAATCCTGTCAAGGCCCGTTCAGCAGTTTCTGGCTGGACAGTGAGTGCGCTCAGGGGATATAGACTGACGGTTTTCAAAATAGTTTTAAAAATGTTGAAAACTTACTGAAAAATCCATAGGGTAAATGCTTGTGGATTGGAATATTATTACTATCTTTGCAGCGCTTTGCGGACATCTGTCCGCAGGCATAGAATTAACCTTATTTATTAACCCCATTTTTTAATGACTGAAGAAGTAAAAAACTCCCCGATCGCTGACTTCGATTGGGAAGCGTATGCAAACGGTGAGACCAAGGGTGAAAAGACCCGCGAGGAACTTACCAAAACCTATGATGAATCGCTCAATACCGTGCGTGACAAGGACGTAATCGAAGGTACCATCATCGCGCTCAACAAGCGTGAGGCTGTGGTTAACATCGGCTACAAGAGCGACGGCATCATCCCCATGAGCGAATTCCGCTACAACCCCGACATCAAGGTGGGCGACACTGTAGAGGTCTTCATTGAAAATCAGGAAGACAAGAAAGGTCAGCTCATCCTTTCTCACCGCAAGGCCCGTGCAGCCCGTTCTTGGGACCGCATCAACGAGGCTCTCGAGAAAGACGAAGTCATCAAGGGCTACATCAAGTGCCGCACTAAGGGTGGCATGATTGTCGATGTATTCGGCATCGAAGCCTTCCTCCCCGGCTCGCAGATCGATGTGAAGCCCATCCGCGACTATGATATCTTCGTTGGCAAGACAATGGAGTTCAAGGTCGTGAAGATCAATCAAGAATTCAAGAACGTGGTTGTCAGCCACAAGGCACTCATCGAGGCCGAACTCGAACAGCAGAAGCGCGAAATCATCGCCAAGCTCGAAAAGGGTCAGGTGCTCGAAGGTTCTGTCAAGAACATCACCAGCTACGGTGTGTTCATCGACCTTGGCGGCGTAGACGGCCTCATCCACATTACAGACCTTTCTTGGGGCCGCGTAAGCCATCCCGAAGAAGTGGTTCAGCTCGACCAGAAGCTCAATGTCGTAATCCTCGACTTCGACGACGAGAAGAAGCGCATCGCCCTCGGTCTCAAGCAGCTCCAGCCCCATCCTTGGGATGCTCTCGACGCAGACCTCAAGGTTGGCGACAAGGTTAAGGGCCGCGTAGTAGTCATGGCTGACTACGGTGCATTCGTTGAAATCGCTCCCGGCGTTGAAGGTCTCATCCACGTGAGCGAAATTTCATGGAGCCAGCACCTCCGCTCAGCTCAGGACTTCCTCAAGGTTGGTGACGAAATCGAAGCTGTCATCCTCACCCTCGACCGCGAGGACCGCAAGATGTCGCTCGGTCTCAAGCAACTTAAGAACGATCCTTGGGAAAATATCGAAACCAAATATCCCGTTGGAAGCAAGCACACTGCAAAAGTGCGCAACTTCACAAACTTCGGCGTATTCGTTGAAATCGAAGAAGGCGTTGACGGTCTTATCCACATCAGCGACCTCTCTTGGACCAAGAAGGTTAAGCACCCCAGCGAATTCACTCAGATCGGTGCTGACATCGACGTTCAGGTTCTCGAAATCGACAAGGACAACCGTCGTCTCTCACTCGGCCACAAGCAGCTCGAAGAGAATCCTTGGGATGTATTTGAAACAGTATTCACCGTTGGTTCAATCCACGAAGGAACTATCATCGAGATGGTTGAAAAGGGTGCGGTCATCGCTCTCCCCTACGGTGTAGAAGGTTTCGCAACTCCCAAGCACCTCGTTAAGGAAGACGGCTCAAAGGCTCAGGTTGACGAGAAGCTCAACTTCAAGGTTATCGAATTCAACAAGGACAGCAAGCGCATCATCCTTTCACACAGCCGCATCTTTGAAGATGAGCAGAAGGGCGAACGCGCAGAAGCTCCCAAGAAGCCCGCAGGAAACCGTCGCGGTGGCAACCGTCGTCAGGAAGAGGCTCCCGCTCTCAACACTCCTCTCGAAAAGACTACTCTCGGTGACCTCTCAGCTCTCGCTGAACTCAAGCAGAAACTTGCAGGCAAGTAATATTTGCTGAAAAAATTTTTCAGAGATACACAATCAGGCAGGAATCGCAATCACGCGTTTCCTGCTTTTTTATTCTTAGCATATTTTCATTTCTGGATTAAATATGTAACTTTGCGAGGATTTAAAACAAACTGGATATGAATAAGAATATCGCTATCATATTGTTTGCTGCCGTGACAGCGTTTCTGTGTGTCGGATGCGGACGATCGAAAAGTAAAGATGTAGTTGTGGATACAGAGACAGTCGAAGTTCAGCAGTCGCAGCTGGAAGAGGCTCTGACATCTGGCAATCTTAAACAGGCATCGGTGATGGCCGACAGCATGTCGCTTTTCGTGGACGATTTTACCCCTGAGCAGACCGTGCAGGTGCTGACAGCATTTGTGTCAATCCACAACGATGCGTCGAAGAAGCGCGAGACGCGCCGCGACCTCGAAACATTGCGCAAGTATGTCGATGTCTATGACATAGCGCTGAGCGTTAATCCTAAGGATACACGTGCGGCCTTCAAGAAAGCCATGAGTCGTAATCCCGGGCTTGATTTCGATTCGATAGCAAAGGCATTCAGGGAGAAACTTAACCAGTATGATTCAATGCAGGATGGTTCGCTTTCCGCGGCAAAGCCTGTTGAAACAGATACTGTCGCAAAACGCGACAGTGGTGCGTCGACAGTAAAGGACCTACCTATGGAGTTGCGTCCGGCAGAATAAGATTGATTGTTTGTCGTGTCAGGCAAAGGTCGATATAAAACACTGTAATTGATTTAGTGCAAGATTTTAACGCTCATTCATATAACGAATTCCAGATGCAGGATTTTATAAAAAAATATCGTTCGATACTCACATTTTTTGGTGGACTGGCAGTGATTGCCGTCATCGCATTTGCATTTTTCTATCCGGATGCTTCCGAAGGCAATCAGCTCCGTCAGCATGACATGCAGCAGGGCATAGCCATAGGACAGGAGGCGAAAGTCTATGCCGAACAGACAGGAGAGGTCTCCCGCTGGACCAACTCCCTATTTTCCGGCATGCCTACTTTTCAGATTTCTCCGTCCTATCCCTCAAGCAGTCTCTACAAGTGGATTAATAGTGTGATGAGTCTCGGACTGCCATCTCCGTCATCACTGATTGCCATGATGATGGTAGGATTTTTTATCCTGCTTCTTGCCATGAAAATGCGGTGGTATGTGGCGCTCATCGGTGCTATAGCCTATGGTTTTTCATCCTACTTCATAATAATAATAGGTGCAGGCCATATCTGGAAATTCGTTACTCTTGCCTATATTCCCCCGACGATAGCCGGAGTGATACTATGTTATCGTGGCCGTTATCTGAGCGGAGGTGCACTGGCAGCCCTTTTTGCGATGATGCAGATTGCTTCAAACCATGTGCAGATGACATACTACTTCCTTTTCGTTATATTCGGCATAGTAGTCGCATGTCTGATAGAAGCTGTAAAGAAAAGTCAGTTACGGCAGTGGGTTGTAGCTACGGCCGTTCTTGCCGTTGCAGGCGGACTGGCTGTCGCTGCCAATGCTCCGAGCCTCTATCTGACATACGAATATGCAAAGGAGACAATGCGTGGCCGCCACAGCGAGCTGACCTCGCCTTCGCAGGTTGGAGCAAACGCGGCTTCTGCAGGTCTTGATAAGGATTATATAACTCAATACAGCTACCAACCTTCTGAGACATTCTCTTTGGTGATTCCCAATGTCAAGGGTGGTGCTTCTGCAAAACCGGAGAAAGGGCGTATGGTAGCGATGAGTCTTTCGGATCTCCCGGATGCACAAAAAATGATTTCGGAGGGTAAGATTGATGGAATGCAGCAGCAATATCTCAGCTATATGAGCCAATATTTCGGTGATCCTGAAGGAACTAATGGCCCTGTCTATGTCGGTGCGCTGATATTCGCCTTCTTCCTTCTTGCATGTGTCATAGTCAAAGGCCCTATGAAGTGGGCGTTGCTGATTCTGACGCTCTTCTCGATAGTGCTTGCATGGGGTCGGCATGCTATGGTGTTTACTGATATCATGCTTTCTGTTGTCCCGATGTATTCCAAATTCCGTACAGTCGAAAGCATACTTGTCATAGCCGAGTTCACCATACCTCTTCTCGCGGTGATGGGATTGCAGAAACTTCTGTGCGAAAAGGATGCGTGGGAGCGCTACCGCAAGCCTGTGTTGTGGAGTTTCGGACTGACGTTAGCAATCTGCGCTTTAGGTTTCTGTGTGCCTGAAATATATGGTGGTGCAATTTCCGAAAATGACCGGGAAATCGACAATTATATAACGAGTTCTCTAATGCAACAAGGCTATGACGCGGCTACAGCCCGTCAGTTCAGCTTGCAGAATCCTGCAATTTATTCGGCTGCTGAGAGTCTTCGTCTCGGACTTGTCAGCTCCGATGCGCTCCGTAGCTTCCTCATTGTAGCGCTTGGCGGTTGCTTGCTTGTCGCCTGTCTGAGACGTAAAATTGGTACGGGTGTTACTGTGGCGATTCTCGGAGTGTTTGTGCTTGGCGATCTCTATATGGTTAACAAGCGTTATGTCAGTCATGAAAGTTTTGTTCCCAAGCAGCTTACTGTCGGCGCTCCTATAGCAAAGACTCCTGTCGACGAGGCTATACTTCAGGATACGTCGATGAACTACAGGGTGATGGATATACCACGCTTCAACAGTGCCGACCCGTCATACTACCATAAGATGATTGGCGGATATCATGCCGCCAAACTGACACGCTATCAGGATCTCATTGACAGACATCTCTCGCATTTCCAGAGGGGCACGGAAACAGATGCGGACTGGAATGTACTCAACATGCTGAATGCCCGCTATATAGTCGGTCTGGACGGACAGGTGTTGCGTAATCCGGAAGCCTATGGCAATGCTTGGTTTGTTGAGCATGTCGACTATGTGGCTACTCCTGACGAGGAGATGGCCATGCTCTCCCGGATTGATCCGCGCGTCACAGCGGTTGCTGACAGAAAGTATGAGTCCGTCCTCGGTAAATCGGTGGCCGGTTCGCCTACAGACACGATTGTCGAGACGACTTATGCACCAAATCGCTTGACTTATCGGGCCCACAGTGTCAACGGTGGTGTTGCGGTGTTCTCGGAAGTATTCTTCCCGTGGGGATGGACGGCGACAATTGATGGCAAGCCGGTCGAGCTTGGTCGTGTCGATTACGTGTTGCGTGCAATGCGTGTGCCTGCCGGTGATCATGAGATTGTCATGTCGTTCGATCCACCGTCGCTCCATACGACCGATACTCTTGCTACAGTTTCAATCATGATAATCTATCTCGCGCTGTTGGCGGCCATCGTTCTCGGTGTCGGAAAGTTTATAGGCCGTAAGCCTGATGAAAAGAAGGCTTAAACGTCTTATCCCCGGATTCCGGCGTATAAAAAGAGCTTGGCGAAGCCGTGGATTCGGAATCCATTCGCCTTTCGCTTTCCGGTTTGTCACGTGTGTGCTCCGGGAAAGCGGGGAGTACTATGCCTATCGAGAACTAAGACGTATAGCTGGAGACCGTAAGGCATTCAGAAGGCTTGCGCTTGTGTTTCGTTTTGTATGTGAGTTCCGGCCGGCAGTGGTGTCCGTGTTTGGTGACTCTGATTTTACCGCGCGCATAGACCGTACGGTAAGGCTTGCCGATTCGCGGATTAAAACATATAGTTGCTCCGGGATGGCTAATCCTCCGTATATGCAAAATTCCGGCTTTTGCATAATCCAGTATGCGCGTAACTTCAATGATATGGACTTTATCGATAAAGCGCTTCGGAGTGAATGTATGGTGGCTTTTATGGACGTATCGGGGGCAGATGCTTGCAGGTTAAGAGGTCTTCTGACATCCGGTATGAGTTTTTACAATCGCCGTACTATAATCTTGGTGAGCCGCCATGATCTTCCGCGTCAGAATTTCGAGGTGAACTTCTGAGGATGCGATAACTTTTAGAATTGTCCGAATGCGTCAGATTGCAGACATTGACAGACTATTGAAAGAATATGAGCTTTACCTGCGTATGGAAAAAGGTGTTTCCGACAATACGCGGGAAGCTTACCTTTCAGATGTTGGCCGCTTGCTCGGCTATCTTTCGGATACAGGTTGCACGTTGCGTGAAGTGACGGCCGACACGTTGCGTTTTTTCATCGGAGAGCTTCATGATCTCGGGATTGCCGAGCGGTCACAGGCGCGCATCATTTCAGGAATGCGTTCTTTTTTTAGATTCCTGAGTCTTGAAGACTACATCAACCCTGATCCTACAGAGCTGCTTGAATCGCCGAAAATCGGACTTCATCTGCCTGAGGTGTTGACCGTCGAGGAAATCAATGCCATGATTTCGGCTATTGATCCCAACAAGGCGGAAGCGCAGCGTGACCGTGCCATGATGGAAACCCTCTATGGCTGCGGGCTTCGTGTGAGCGAGCTTGTAAATGTGGAAATATCGAAAATTTATGGTGATGAAGGCTATCTCGTCGTTCGAGGAAAAGGCAATAAGGAGCGGATGGTTCCTATGTCGGAAGTGTCGGTCTATGAAATTGGCGAGTATCTTCATGACCGTGAGACATTGCCTGTGAAGCCTGACTGTTCCAACATACTTTTTCTGAATCGCCGTGGCGGAAAACTTACGCGTGAACGCATATTCCAGATAGTCAAGTCGCTCGCTGAGGCTGCCGGAATACGTAAGAATATTTCGCCCCATACCCTCCGGCATTCATTTGCGACCCATCTGCTTGAAGGAGGTGCTAATCTACGAGCAATCCAGCAGATGCTTGGCCATGAGACCATAGCCACTACGCAGATTTACATCCATCTTGACCGTTCGACTCTCAGGTCGGATATTCTGACATATCATCCCCGCAATCGTCGAGGATAATCTGGAGAAGGGAAGCCGGTTGACAGGACGGTTTCTTAGCCAATTTATGTTAAATGGACGGTCGCTTGGTTGGGGGATTGGATTATTGTCCGTATCTTTGCAACGGTCAAACGATAGCGTGTGGCCATTATTACATATCGATTTATTTACTGTAATATACAGGAAGCTGTAAATCAACTGTATCCGTTAGGGTCTCGTTGCCATAAGCGTCGGGATTCCTTATTTTTTAATCGTCCCTGAGATTTTGGAATCTCTCTTCACCACCTTTCCGACGCTCTTCGGAGTTGTCGGACTGATTATGCTTGAATAATAATTAAAAATAAATATAACCAAAACGTTTATACTACCATGGCTATTACTTACATGACCAAGGAAGGTTACAAGAAAAAAATGGAAGAAATCGCGTTTCTCGAATCAGTGGAACGCCCCCGCATATCTGCCGCAATCGCTGAAGCCCGTGATAAGGGCGACCTTTCGGAGAATTCCGAATATGATGCCGCAAAGGAAGCTCAGGGTATGCTTGAAATGAAGATCGCGCAGCTCAAAGACCTCGTGGCTAACTCACGCATCATCGACGAAAGCAAGCTCAACAACGAGGAAGTGCAGATTCTCAACCGAGTTAAAATCAAGAACACAGCCAACGGCATGATGATGGAATATACTATCGTCGCTGATTCCGAAGCTGACCTTAAGGATAAGAAAATTGGTTCGAGCACTCCTATCGCGCAAGGTCTTCTTGGCCATAAGCTTGGCGAGATTGTCGAAATAAAGGTGCCGGCAGGCTTAATGAAATTTGAGATTGTTGAAATCAATTTCTAAAGCACCGTAGGTCATGTCGACAATCTTCAGTAAAATTGCAGCCGGCGAGATTCCTTCTTACCGTATTGCAGCCGACGAACGTCACTATGCTTTTCTTGACATCAATCCCGTTGCTCCGGGTCATGTGCTTGTGATTCCGCGGATTGAAGATGACTATATTTTCAATCTGTCTGACGATGATTACAGCGCTCTGACTCTTTTTGCAAAGCGTGTTGCAAAAGCTATTGAACAGGCTGTCCCTTGCAAACGCGTGGGTGTAGCTGTCATAGGTCTTGAAGTGCCTCATACTCACATTCATCTCATTCCCATCAATTCGGAGTCTGATATGGATTTCCACAACAAGACTCAGCTTCCTGCTGAAGAGATGGAGGCAATCGCAAAGGCTATTTCCTCGAAATACGACGAACTTTATCCCGGAAACTAACAACGCCATAGATAGACGATGGGCAGAAGTAAGGTTGCATGCTGGATTGAAGCGATGAGGCTTCGGACACTTCCCGTGTCACTTGCGGGTGTCATATATGCCGTAGGCCTCGGTATTGATACGCACCATTTTCGCGTTATGCCTGCTATCTTATGTCTGATATTTGCCCTTCTGGCACAGATTGCATCAAACTTTGCCAACGAATACTATGACTTCAAGCGTGGTTTTGACCGGGTAGGTCGTGATGGCCCGCGACGAGGAGTCACTGAAGGTGACATTTCGCCGGAATCCATGAAATATGCCACATACGCAACCCTTGGCGTAGCATGCGTCACGGGTTGCGTGCTTGTGGCTGTTTTTGGCTATTGGTGGATGTTTATCATCGGCATTCTCACTGCTTTGGGTGTCATGGCTTATAGCACAGGCCCTTATCCTCTTTCTCATCGTGGCCTTGGTGAGGTAGCTGTGGTGTGCTTTTTCGGCATTATCCCGGTGTGTCTGACCTATATCCTGATGGGCGGTGCATGGGGCTGGTGGTTAGGCTTTGCCTCGGTCGGTATCGGCCTTATGGGTGCGAATGTGTTGATTGTCAATAATTATCGCGACATTGAAGACGACACGGCTGTCGGGAAGCAGACCCTTGCTGTCAGACTTGGCCGTCGGTCCATGATATTCATCTATTGTTCCAACGGTATCTGCGCATTGACATTCACTTTACCTGCATGGCTGTCTGCCGGTGGGCTTTGGTGGATCGTACCGCTGTTTTATCTTTTGGGACACATATTTCTATGTCTGCGTCTGAAACTGCTTTCCGGCCGCGCTCTCAATCCGCTGCTTGGAATGACCGCAGTCCTTATGCTTGTCTATGCGGCAGGATTCCTTTTGACAGTAATTATATCCTGATTTAAAATCTCATCCTCATTCTGTTTATTATGGCAATGAACAACTTTTACGCATGGTGTAAGCGCTATCTCTCCTTCACATTGCTTGCTGCGGTGTCGGTGACTGTGCTTGTGTTGTTTGTCAATGAAAATTCCCTGCTTCGCACTGTCGAGCAGGAGCGTCGAATAACCGAACTGGAAGCGGCAATCAGTGAGTCGACCGACACCCTTGAGTATTATCGCGGGCTTAACCATTCGCTTGATACGGACAAAGAAACTATGGAGCGGATAGTACGTGAACAATATCACATGCAACATCCCGACGAAGATGTCTATATTTATGAGTAATAATAAAATGAAATCATCAGGACGGGAAACCGTCTCAACAATGATGGTGACAGTCGGACTGCTCTCAGTCATGATTGCCGCCTTTCTGCCACTGATCCATGTGGCACAGGACTGGATGCGTTATCTCTATGCTGCCGGAGCGTTGATATTGCTCATCGGCCGTTTTGTCGCTCCAAGTGTCAAGGATGCTCCATTGCGTCTGCGTCGTCTGCTGCACATGGAAATATGGACAGCGATCATCTTTATCATCGGTGCGGTATTTCTATTCCTGCCTTCAGCCGGTGGTAAGGACTGGCTTGCGTTTACTTTGGCCGGAGGATTCCTGACGCTTTATACATCCATAATGATTCCGCGTCAGAAACTAAAATAAGGTTGGTTTTAATCACATCACGTCGAAAAAAGTTTCTTAACGAAAGTAAAATGCCATTGCATTTTTCATTTCTTGCAAACGTTTGTCGTCAAATAGTTAAAAATCCTCTTATTTTGAGGTGAAATTAACGCAATTTGACTAATTTTGCCCCCAAATAATCAACAATGGCCAATTATTTAACCATCGATCAGGGAAATTCCGAAGCCAAGATTACATTCTGGAATGATACAGAGCTCGTTGACTCAGTCATCGAAGCCCGTCTCACACCCTCGTCGGTTGAAAGTTTCGTGAACGGTCGCCCATTGTCGGGTGCTATATATTGTTCCGTGGTTCAGAATAACGGACCTGTCATCAATAAGCTCAGCCACCTTGCCCGCTGTGTCTACCGTCTGAGTCCCTCGACTCCGCTGCCTATCAACATTGATTATGCCACTCCAAATACGCTCGGAAGCGACCGTGTTGCGGCGGCTGTAGGGGCATGGAGCGATTTTAAGGGACGTGACATCCTTGTCATAGATGCCGGGACTGCGGTGACCTATGACTACGTGGATGCTTCCGGAACTTTCCGCGGTGGCAATATCGCTCCGGGCATTACAATGGAGCTGAAAGCCCTCAATCAGTTTACGGCCCGACTTCCTCTCATCCCTTTCCCTGAAAACATGGGTTCACTCCGCGATACAATCATAGGCCGTGATACAGCCGAGGCTATAACCTTGGGTGCGGTCTACAGTGTTGTCGCCTCAATAGGATATTATCGTAGCCGTCTCCCTAAGGATACTGTCGTTGTCCTTGGCGGAGGATGCGGCCATCATCTCGCATCTCTTTGTGACTTTGATGTTCATGTCGATGAACATCTGGCCAGCAAGGGGTTAAACAGAATTTTGCTATACAATGAAAATTAAGTCACTTCTCATCCTCGCTCTTATTGCAGTAGCGACCGCCTCGGGGCTTTCAGCTCAGAACACCACAAGTCCGTATTCGAAGTTTGGCTATGGCCTTCTCCGTGACAATGCAACCTCAGCTCAGCGTCAGATGGGTGGGGTTGGCTATGCCATGCGTTCAGGCCGTCAGGTCAACGTAATGAATCCGGCTGCCTATGCCGGAATGGACTCTCTGACATTCCTTTTCGATATGGGCACGGACGTGTCTCTTTTCTGGCGTAAGGACAACACCGGCAGCAATCATGACTGGGGTGGCGGTCTTGACTATGTGACCATGCAGTTTCCTGTCGGCAAGATTGTCGGGGTCAGTGCCGGTCTTCTGCCATACTCGTCGGTCGGCTATTCGTTCGGCTCGGAAATCACCAATGGAGTCTCAACACATCAGGGCACGGGCGGTCTTAATCAGCTTTATATAGGAGCTGGTGTAATGCCGTTGAAGAATCTTTCGGTAGGTGTCAATATCAGTTATCTGTTTGGCACGATATACAACGATGTTTATGCGAGCCAGACCGGATCGACAACCCAGTCTCTGTTTGAGCAGGTAATGGAGGTGAAGGACTATCATCTTCAGTTTGGTCTTCAGTACACCTATCGCATATCCCGCAAAAACGCACTTACACTCGGTGTGACATATTCCCCTTCCAAATCGCTTCTTGGAAAGACTTATGTGCTGAAATATCATGACACAAGCACCGGTGCCCCCGATACGATTGCTCCGGGAGTGGTTAAGCTGCGTGACAAGTTCTCTCTTCCTGAAACATGGGGCGCAGGTCTTGCCTATGACTGGAACGACCGTCTGCAGGCGGAAGTCGATGTGACTTATCAGAACTGGTCGAAAGCAAAGTATCATCAGATTGAAAACTTCTCGTCCGGAAAATTTGACAATCGCTGGCGTATCGGTGCCGGTCTGAGCTATCGCCCTGATCCGCGTGGCGGATATTTCAAGCGTGTCACCTACCGTGCAGGTGGCTATTACAATCGTGACTATATCATGGTCGAAGGCAATCATGTGCGTGATTACGGTATTTCATGTGGTTTCGGTTTGCCGGCCGCCTCAGAGAAGACTGTCATTAATCTCGGTTTTGAGTATATTAATCGGCAGGCTACTCCTAATCCATTGTTGAAGGAACAATATTTCCATGTGACTCTCGGTATAAACTTCAATCAGGTCTGGTTCTTCCAGAATAAGCTGCGTTGATGCGTGGCAGTGTCATTCGGATAATGGGAAAACGTTGCTCTACACTTCGGGCCATGCGTTCACTGCCGGTTGTTGCCGTGGTGTGTCTGTTGCTTGTCTCATTCGTCGTGTCAGGTTGTAAGGACAGCGATCCGGTCGGGATGGGCAACGTGGATGCCTCAAGGACTCCGACTATGCTGACACGCGATGTCGAGACACTTATTTCAGATTCCGGTGTCACGCGCTTCCGCATTGTCACACCGATATGGTATGTCTACGATGAGGTTGATGAACCTTACTGGAGCTTTCCGGAAGGGTTGAACCTTGATAAATATGACAATTTTTTCCGTCGTGAAGCAACGGTCGAGGCTGATTCGGCAGTCTATTTCAAAAACAAGCAGCTTTGGCGGCTTGACGGAAATGTCAACATCACAAATGTGATGAACGAGAAGTTCCTGACAAATCAGCTTTACTGGGATCAGCGACAGCATAAGCTCTATTCCGATTCATTCATTCATATAGAGCGCCCTGACAAGGTGCTTGAAGGCTATGGATTTGATTCAAACGAGCAGTTGACCCGCTATACCATCAGGAAAGTATCGGGAATCTTTCCCGCAGGAGCTTTCCGTCCGGGAGGACGCGGGGCAGGTGCGACATCTGACAGTGAAGACAGCGAACCGAAGGATTCCGATGACGACAATCCGGTGCAAGATAACGACAGCATAACAAAAGCATCTACTAAATGACACTTACAGCGTGGATTATCCTTTCCGTAGTATCTCTCTGTTTTTCGGCTCTTTTTTCAGGGGTCGAGATTGCCTATATCTCGGCTGACCGTGTCAGGGTCGGACTTGATACGAACCGAGGTGGCCTGATTAACAGGATTATAGGGCGCTACTATTCCCACTCCGATTTCTTTATATCCACCATCCTTGTCGGCAACAATATCATGCTTGTCATCTACGGTATGGGCGCGGCCGCGTTACTTGAGCCGTGGATTGAAGCCAACATCTCTGATAATCAGGCTGTAATTCTTGTCTTGCAGACAATCGTTTCCACACTTGTGATTCTTTTCACAGGTGAGTTCCTTCCGAAATCCGTTTTTCGCATCAATCCGAATACTTCGTTGAAGATATCCGCTTTGCCGGTTTATTTTTTCTACATAGTGCTTTATCCCGTCTCATGGTTCACTTCTTGGCTGTCGAAAATGTTGATGAAGCTTGCCGGCATCAAGGCTGAGGACACTCGCCTCGGTGTATTGTCTATCACGGATCTCAACGATTATCTTGAAACCAAGATTGATGACCTTGAAAATCCACAGGAGGTGGAGGTTGAAAACGAAGTGAAGATTTTCCACAACGCGCTTGATTTCTCAACGACGCAGCTCCGCGACTGTATGGCTCCGCGCAATGAGCTTGTGGCGGTTGATATCGACACTACGACACGCGAGGAACTGTCGGAACTTTTTACCTCATCCGGCCGAAGCAAGATTCTGGTATATAAGGAGGATATTGACAATGTGGTGGGCTACGTGCATGTGTCTGAGCTTTTCGACCCCGGGAGGGATTGGAAAGAACACGTAAAAGAAGTCCTTTACGCGCCCGACACCCTTCTTGCAAACACAATGATGCGTCGTCTGCTTGGCGAAAAGCGGTCGATGGCAGTAGTTGTCGATGAATTTGGCGGGACTGCCGGTCTTGTGACCCTTGAAGACCTCGTGGAAGAGATATTCGGTGATATTCAGGATGAGCACGACAAGAACGGATTGACTGCGACTGAATTGTCGCCCGGAGTATTTGAGTTTTCCGGCCGCATTGAAGTCCGTACGCTCCGCGACGAGTTCCGTCTTGATATTCCGGAGGATGATGAATACCAGACTCTCGCCGGTTATATCATTCATGAGACAGGCTCTCTTCCTGCGCAGGATGAGAGGATTGAGATTGACGGAATCACATTCACTATCAAGGCCAGAAGTGCCACACGTCTCGATCTCATACGCGTAGAGACTACACAGTTTTCTGACAAGGAGTGAATCTGAATCTCTCTGACACATAAGAAATCCCCCGCCCGCAGGATGGTGGCGGATGTTTGCGGGCGGAGGACAAAAAATGTGTAAATTATGATATTAGAGAGAATCTAATCGAGTTTGTCAGCGAGATTGGATGCAGTGTCGGCAATCGAATTGAGCGCGCTTGCAGCCCCTGATTTGATTTTGTCCAGCAGAGGTGAAGCTTTCTCTTTGAGATCGTCAACCTTGTCAGAGATAGAATCCTTGGCATCCGATAGTTTGTCTGACAGTGAGTCTTTGGCATCGGCAAGTTTGTCGGCAATGCTCTCCTTGGCTGAGTCGAGATTGGCCTGAGCCTGCGCTTTGGCATCGGCGGCTTTTTCTTTGATTTCCTGTTTGTCAGCTTTAAACTGAGCCTTTGCAGCTACTTCCGCTGCCTCAGCGCTTACTTTTGCGGCTTGTGCCGAAAGTTCACCGGCACGGTCTGCGATGTTCTGTTGCATTGAGTCCATAATCGTTATTCGTTTAATTAGTGAAATATACCCTTATAACATCCCCTCGCGGTGTTGGGTTGCCGGGGTTATTATTAAATCTAATTAAAGAATGTTAGAGTTGACAGTGCCGTCGGGCAGTATGGTCTCGATTGTCATACCTGTTTTTAGTTGGGATACAGAAGTCACAGCATGACCGCTGATGCGTGTTATGGTATACCCGCGTTTTAGTGTTGCGGCAGGCGAAAGCACTTTGATTAGCTCCCCGATAGAATCGAGTCGATGTCTGCGACGTTCGATTATTGATGCGGTCGAAGAGGCAAGACGTTCGGCAAGCATGTCGAGTCGAGACACCTCCGGATGCAAACGTTTACGGGTGGTTTCACTCAGTGCGAGCATATCACGGTCGAGACGTTTGCGTGTATTGTCGATTGCTGCTTGTGGAAGATAGGGGAGACGTGCGCTGATATATGCGAGTTGCTCGCGTGATGCGGAAATCATGGCAGATGCGCTATGGTGTATTTCGGTTGCCAGAGCCTCAAGATGGTCAAGGGCTTCTGTGCCACGTGAAATAAGCCATTCGGCAGCTGCTGTGGGAGTCTTCACACGCATATTTGCAACATAGTCAAGCACAGTCACATCACGTTCATGACCGATACCTATTATAACGGGTAATGGAAACTGGGCTATGTTGGCGGCGAGGTCATAGTTTTCGAATGCGGCAAGATCACTTGTCGCACCTCCTCCTCTAATGATGACAACACCGTCCCAGTCGTCTTCTTCTGCGGCAATGGATTCGAGAGCGGCAATTATTGATCCCGGAGCTTGCTGGCCTTGCATTACAGCGGGAAAAAGCTTTGTCGAAAATCTTAGATGGCGCGGGTTAGTGTAGAGCTGATGGATGAAATCACCGTAGCCTGCCGCGCCGGTAGCGGAAATTACGGCTATGCGGAGAGGGATTTCAGTCCATTCGAGCGAGCGGTTTAGTTCAATGACCCCTTCCTTCTGAAGTTTTGCAAGAATCTCAAGTCGCAGTCTCACAAGGTCGCCCATAGTATACACCGGGTCAATGTCTGTGATATTAAGCGAAAGCCCGTAGGAGGGATGATAGTTGACCGAGACGAGCACTCTGACCTTCATTCCGCTTCCCAGACGGCTGCCTGTAGTCGCCATGAAATCACTTTCGATACGAGCGAGTGCCGAACGCCAGATTGTGGCACGCACACGTGCTATCGGTTCGCCGGTGGCCGGATTTTTCTGGATAAGTTCAAGATAGCAGTGCATGGCACGGCGCACGTCGGATGTCTCGGCGGTTACCCATACGTTGCGTAACGATGGCTCGGATGAGATGAGAGATGACAGGCGTGAAGTGAATTCTTCAAGTGTCAGAGTGTCTGTGGTCATTGGAATTTGGTTTTATCGTGCAAAATTAATGCAAATTTGGTAGGTTTGAAGTTATAAATGGTAAAACATTACACAATCACAAATGTTAATTTTGTAGTTGTGTCCGCAGTGGGCCTTAATATAACTCAGTTTGAATTATAATTTTACATTTATGGAAATAAATCTTAAATCGCTTCATTCTCCTGCTGATATCAAGTCGTTGACAATTGATGAATTAAATGATCTGAGCGGGGAACTGCGTGCAAATCTGTTGAAAAAACTTTCGGCTCACGGCGGTCATGTCGGGCCTAATCTGGGTGTGGTAGAGGCAACCGTAGCCCTTCATTACGTCTTTAATGCTCCGGCTGATAAAATCGTGTTTGATGTCAGTCACCAGAGCTATGTCCACAAGATGTTGACAGGACGAATCGAGGCTTTCATTGATCCGGCTAACTATGATGATGTGACCGGCTATACGTGTCCGAGGGAAAGTGAATATGATCTATTTGAAATCGGCCATACATCTACATCGATTGCACTTGCATGCGGGCTTGCGAAGGCTCGTGATCTTGAAGGTGGTAAAGAAAATGTGGTCGCTTTCATCGGGGATGCATCTCTCGGTGGCGGTGAGGCTCTTGAAGCGCTGGACTTTGCTCCCACGCTGGGGACAAACTTTATTGTGATTCTTAATGACAATCAGATGTCGATTGCCGAGAACCACGGTGCGCTCTATGACCATCTTGCAGAGCTGCGCAAGACAAACGGAACTGCCGCAAACAATATATTCCGTGCGCTTGGCTATCAGTATATATATGTGGAGGAGGGTAATAATATCCAGTCTCTGATAAAGGCATTTAAGGCGGCTCTTGATGCGGATCATGCGGTGCTTATCCATATCAACACCATGAAAGGTGAGGGCTTGCCAGTGGCGGAGGCCAACAAAGAGGCTTTTCACTATACCACACCGTTCAATCTCAAGACAGGTGCTCCACTTGTCGATGATGAAGAGGAGGACTATGGCGAGATTTTCGCCCGTGAGATGCTAATTCGTATGCACGCCGATCCAAAGGTGGTGACTATAACGGCCGGAACTCCCGGTGCGATTAATTTTACACCCGAGCGCCGTATGGCTGTGGGGCGGCAGTTCATAGATGTCGGTATCTGTGAGCAGGCGGCGACAGCCCTTGCAGCCGGACTTGCCAAAGGTGGCTGCCGCCCGGTATTCGGTGTGATGGCGACCTTTCTACAGCGAGCCTACGATCAGCTGTCGCACGGCATTGCCATAAACGGCCTCCCTGCAGTCATAGTCGATTTTGCCGGGGGTGTATGGGGAATCCCGGATATGACCCATCTTGGATTTTTTGATATACCGTTGATCTCCAATATTCCTGATTTTGTCTTTCTCGCCCCGGCGTATGCCGAGGAATATGTAGCCATGCTCGACTGGGCAATAAGTCAGACAGAGCATCCGGTGTTACTTAGAACTCCGTCGGGAGCTGTTGTTCATTCCGACCGTTCGGTGAATATGGATTTCTTTAAATATGATGTCGTTGCTGATGGCGATGAGATTGCCGTAATAGGTGCCGGTGATTTCTTCGGCATTGCAAGTGAGGCGGTTGATATTCTTCGTAAAGAAGGGAAAAAACCGACTCTTATAAATCCGCGTAATCTTTCTCAGCTCGACAAGGAGTGTCTTGACCGACTGAAAGACTATAAGACAGTTGTGACTCTTGAGGATGGTATATTGGACGGTGGTTTCGGGCAAAAAGTGGCTACCTATCTTGGCGAATCGCCGGTGAAGGTTGTGACACTCGGTCTGCAGAAGGAATTCCTTGACCGTTACAATGCCGATGAGGTGCTGAAAGCCAATAAATTGACTCCTGCTCAGGTCGCAGAATCGGCAAAGGCTTGATTATTCGATTTTGGCCGTTGAATAGAATAAGATATATATCGCTTATAATCAGTGATATATCCCTTGGTTTGTAAAATAAATTTGGAAATTTAGGTAAAAATATCTATCTTTGCATTCGGAAAATATTATCCGAATGTCGCGCATGTGGCGTAATTGGTAGCCGCGTTAGACTTAGGATCTAATGTCTTAGGACGTGGGGGTTCGAGTCCCTTCATGCGCACGATGCTTAGTCTCTTGATTATTTGATAGTCAGGAGACTAATTTTTTTGCCTGTTTTATTGCGGGTGATGGCGTAAGTATGGATTATTCAGCCTGCTGATGAAGCATACAGGTTTTCAGTTTTAATCTATGTGAGTTTTGGATTAAGAAATCGTGTATGCTTTGGCAGCTCATTAACTGATTGTGGTCTGCACGGCTTTTCTTTTGAATACTTTGTGCTGGACTATTAAGGCTGCGGTCATTACGGTGATGCCAGTGATGGTCCATGATATGGGATAGATGATTAAGAGTCCGTGGAATGAACTGTCGATCCCTCTGAATATGGCTACCCATCCAAGTCGCAGGACACATGTGCCGAACACGGTTAGCAGCATAGGGGTCACGGAGTAACCCAAGGCTCTCATGTAGGAGCCGGGGATTTCATAGAAGCTTGCAAGACACTGGAACACGAGTACCGTGTGGAATCGGATTGTGGCGTAGCGCATCACTTCGGGAGAGCTTGAGAAGATGGAAATACAGGTATCACCATACCATGCGATAAGGAGATTGCACGTCCCGCCGATCACTATGCTGTATAGCATGCATATGCGCAACACCCTCTTGCAGCGGTCGTAGTTGCCTGCTCCGTAGTTTTGTCCCGTAAAAGCTATGACGGCTGCGCAGAATGATGTGATTATGTAATAGCAGTAAGCCTCAAATGTCAGAGCCGCCGACGAGCCAGCTATGGCATCAGCACCGAAACTGTTGATTGCAGATTGGATAAAGATGTTGGAGATTGAAAATACCATGCCTTGCAGCCCTGCAGGTACGCCGATCTGAAGCATCTTTTTAAGGTCTGGTTTAGACAATCGCCATTTTCTCACATTAAGCGACAGCGCTACGGGATCAGACTCTCGGACGAGGAAATAGACGATGATGGCAGCGTTGATGCCTGTGGATATGACCGTGGCCCATGCCACACCGGGGACACCGAGATTGAAAACGGCGACAAAGAGCCAGTCGAGGAAGAGGTTGCAAAGTGTAGACACGAGGAGCGAGTAGAACGGGAGACTCGTGTCGCCGACGCTTCGCATTATTGCAGACCCAAAATTATAGATCATCATGAATGGCATGCCGCAAAAAAATATGCGGAGATATTGTTCGGCGAGGTCGATGACATCGTGGGGTGCGCTCATTGCTTCGAGAATCGGGCGGGCGAGCGTGATGCCCAGAAACATAAGCAGGAAGCCCGACACCAGAGAGATAATGGCGACGGTCGAGACCGATTTCCGCACAGAATTGTGGTTCTTCTGACCTAAATATGTTGCTATTACGGCATTGGCTCCCACAGCCACGCCGAGAAAGAGATTGACAAGGATGCTGATTATCGGTCCGTTGCTGCCGACTGCGGCAATGGCCTGGGTGGTTGAATAGTGGCCGATGACGGCAACATCAATAGCGTTGAATGACTGCTGCAATATGCCACTGGCAATCAGTGGTATAGAAAATAAAAGAATCTTTCCGGACAAAGGTCCGTGGATCATATCCACCTGCTTTTTCTCCCGTGAGCGTATTTCCATAATTTACCTTCAAAAACTCGGCGCAAAATTACGAAATTGCAACAAGAAACAAGGCATACATCAGTCTCATTTTGCCAAAATGGCTAATTCCGATTCTGTTTACGACAGATGGAAGAACGCATCATTCGCAAAGCGAACAATGCGCTATCGTGTCATATTCCATATTCTGCGTGGAAATAACTCAATGATATACAATCTTTTCAGATTTTCGATTTCAGGAAGTCGGCGAGGGCGGATGAGTTGAAACGAGGGATGCCGTCGGAATTGATGATCCCCTGTCGATCAATGAAATAGTATGATGGAAATCCGTGGATTTTCAGCGCACCCATAATTCGGTTTGCCATGTCGTCGTCAGGGATAAATATCTGGACGGCATTATGGATTGTCGGAGCAAGCTTCGTCCATGCCTCCATGTCTGATTTTAGCCAGATAATAGCAAAGAGAATGTCGGAATGCTTGAAATGGTCTCTGATGCTTTCGCTTATGGCGATAGACTCCCGACATGGACCGCACCACGTCGCGCTGACATCGAGATATATCGGACGTCCTGAAAATCGACGGGAGAGCCAGTCGATTGGATTTACGCGGTCAAGATCTATAACCGAATCTCCCTCAAGCACACAGATATTTCCGTCCGTTATACCGGATATGTCTAATTCTGCGGGATTTTCTTCGCCGTAGACTCTGTCGAAATACGCGGGATTCGAGAAGTCATCGCGTCGTGGTGCGGTTTCGCTGTCTGATACCACATACATGATGTCTCTGATCACGCCTTTGGGCAGACGGGCGGCATATTCGGGAAAAGACCTGCCTAATGCGCTAAGGTGGTATGGGAATATCATCACCTTGGCATTATCTGGGTTCGTAAGGTCGAAAATCTGGTCGGTGAAGAATGCAAGCTGCTCGTCTGGATTCTTTCCGCGATAGCTGCATGCGAGGTTGGCGATATCGTAGATATTTCCGTTGTAGAGCATTCGTGCGGTTTCCGGTGAAATGGAATTGGCGGCTACGTAGTCGTCAATCAGTTTTCTGCATGAATCTATGGCCGCCTTGAATATGGGCATGTATTCTGCAAGAGCCACTGTATCGGCCGGGAGTTCAACGTTGTAGGAAAACGGTGTCACGTCGGCAAATGCGTGGGCATACTCTTCGTTAAGTTCCGCGCGGTCACCGCTAAGATGAAATTCGAGTGGCGATTTCGAAGCGTCAATCTCGATGAATATTGAATCGCCGGGTTCGGCATAGGCGTTGACAAAGAGGTTGCGCTTATAGTTGAGCGTGAAAGTGTGGCCGAACGACAGAGGGATGCGTTCGCGAAACTCTACTACAGAGTCGAGGTCAACCACACGCCTCTCGCTTTTGGGAGAGATGTCGCATTCGTTTATGATAATGGTTCTCGCGCCTTTAGGTGGAATGTTTATGATTCGTCCGGCAACTGTAATTGAGTCAACCGTTGCGGCTTTCGCGGTGATGGCCGGAGAAATTGTCGCAAACAGGACCATGAAGAGAGGAAATAAACGTGACATTTTTAAATGTGAGAATATCGAATGATGACGTATATTTGACATCCCAATATACGTCATCTGAAATTATTGTCTGAACAGGTTGCCCCACGGGTAACTGCCGGGTTTCATGGTGACATGAGTCCCGTTGTCGGCCTGCATGCGTATCACTCCGGGGGCGATTTCCTCCGTGATGGTAAATGAATTCCAGCCTAATCTGTTGAGAATGGCAAATGCTGTAGCTCCGCCTTCAATGACCAGCTCGGCAGGGCGGTGGCAGCTGACAAGTGCATGGCTTATCCGCGCCATTGTCTCGCGGAGATAGACTGCTATGTGTTTGCCGGTGCGGTGACGATCGCGGACGGCAATAATCATTGCGTGGGAGTCATTATAGTCCTTCACGAGCCGGGCAGTCCAGCCGTCGGCGCTTGTCTTTTCGTCGTAGACCTCGGTCGGCATGTAGGATGTGGCGATTCCGCAGTCAATCGGTTTGCTCTGCGTGCTTCCGCAGATGATGAGGCTGTCGGCAAGATTAAACGCGCACAGACAGTCGGAAGTCTCCCTGCAGGCCGGGAATTTCCGGCGGAGGAAGGCGGTGAACATGTCGGCTGCGCCGGCAAGAAGGATGTCGTCGGCAGCTGTCTCGACGGCCTTTGCGACATCGTTTTCGCTCTCTGCGTCGGCACAGGTGATTTTTTTTTCTTCACACATCGGCAGACGTTCGATGAGCCTCGACGAGAAGGCGGGAAATTCGGGGTCGAATGAAAAGTCGGTCTCGTGGAGGGGCTTCCCGCCGATATAGTAGACTCCGTCACGAATCGTGCGGCCTTTCGACGGGTTGGCAGGTAGATAGAGAGCCTTACGGTAACCGGTGTTGGCAAGAATGGCTTCAAGCTCTGCGACTACGTGTCCGCGCAGGGCGGAGTCGGTTTTCTTGAAGAGCGAGTCAACCTCTGGCATAGCGCCGAGTGCTCCGGCAACCCGAGCGCTTCCGGCTGCCGCCTCTTCCTCGGTCATCGAACGGGTATCGGTAGCTATGACGAGCACATCGCAGTCAGATGCGCTTTCTGGCTGCATGGTCAGTTTTACACGAAGGCCGAGACGGTGGGCTATGCCCGCCATCTCGGCTGCTCCTGTAATGTCGTCGGCAATAACGGCAATCATTGCTGATTATTTATTCCTTTACACCTAAACGATATTTGGCCATGCGGGTCGCATAGTCGATGCTGAGCACCATAGCGTCGTCGCTTGCGAGCCCTTTCCCGGCGACGTCGAAGGCTGTGCCGTGGTCGACGCTGACGCGGATAATCGGCAGGCCGAGGGTGATGTTGACACCGTTGGCGCTTTCCATTTTGCCGGTTTCCTTGTTCCAGTTGAAAGCGCAGACTTTGAGTGGGATATGGCCCTGATCGTGATACATCGCCACACAGCCGTCATATTTGCCGCATTTTGCTTTGGCGAAAATAGAGTCGGGAGGCACAGGTCCGTCGACATTGAATCCACGCGATTTCAGCTCTTCAATAGCCGGGATGATTTCCTCGGCTTCTTCGAAGCCAAACATCCCGTTTTCGCTGCTGTGGGGGTTGAGACCAGCGATGCCGATGTGTGGATTCTCGATTCCGAATTGCTTGCAGGCATCAGAAATAAGTTCGGACACTTCGATGATACGTGCTTTTTTCACGAGGTCGCATGCCTTGCGCAGAGGGACATGGGTCGATACGTGGATCACACGGATATTCTCGTCAGCAAGCATCATGGCATACTTTTTGGTATTGGTGAAAGTTGCATAGAGTTCCGTGTGGCCGTCGTAGTGGTGACCGGCAAGGTTAAGAGCCTCTTTGTTGAGCGGTGCTGTGACAGTTCCGTCAACTTCGTTGGCCATTGCAAGCTCGATGGCTTTTTTGATGCTGACGAATGCCGCATTGCCACATTGTGGCTGCACTTCTCCGAATTTGAACGTGCTCATGTCGACGCAGTGAAGATCGAATACGTCGATAGTGCCGTATTCGAATCTTGCGTCGCTTACTTTGTCGACTGCGTTGATTTTGAAGTCGAATCCGAGAAGTTTTACAGCCTCTTCCATCACAGCGGCGTCGCCTGTGACAATAGGACGGCATTTTTCGTATGTCTCCTTATGGCTGAGGGCGCGCACGACGATTTCCGGCCCGATGCCGGCGGGGTCGCCCATAGTTATAGCTAAAATCGGCTTCATGATCAGTAGAGTGAGATATAGATGTCCTTTGCATCCTGTTCGGTTACTTCGCGTGGATTGTTTTTCAACAGACGCTGTACTTCCATAGCTGCTTTTGCCATTCGGTCAACGGCGCTTTGCGGGATGTTGAGTTCCGACAGCTTCTGTGGTATTCCGACCGCTTTTGACAATTCATAGATGAAATCAACTCCGTTCTGAGCTGTCTCGTCGTCATCCTTGCCTTCCGGCGCGCCACAGGCAATAGCGACTTCGGCATACTTTTTCAGGTTTGCGGAACGGTTGAACTTCATCACCGACGGGAGAAGTATGGCGTTCGACAGTCCGTGTGGAATATGGAATTCGCCACCGAGCGGATAGCTGAGCGCATGGACTGCGGCGGTGTTGACCGGACCGAGTACGAGACCTCCGTAAAGCGAGCCGAGAGCAAGCGCCTCGCGGGCTTCGACATCGTTGCCGTCTTTGACCGCGCGGAGCAGATTGGCTGCAATGAGTCTGATGCCTTGAAGCGCATAGATGTCGGCAGCCGGGTGTGCGAATTTATTTGTGTAGGCCTCAATACAATGTGTCAAGGCATCCATTCCAGTATCGGCTGTGACCTTTGAAGGAACAGTCATGGTGAGCTTTGGATCGACGTATGCGGCATCGGCGAGAAGATATTCGCTTACGATGCCTTTTTTGAGTTTGTCGCGCTCGTCAAGAAGGATGGCATTGGGTGAGACTTCGCTGCCCGTTCCGGCTGTGGTAGGCAGACATGCAAGCCAGAGACCTTTCTTCTTTATAAAGCCTGTCCCGAAGCAGTCTTCCGCAAGCTGGTCGCTGTCGGTGAATGCGGCCACGAGCTTTGCAACGTCAAGGACAGAGCCTCCGCCGATTCCGACAACGCTGTCAGCTCCGAATTCACGGGCGAGCCGGAGGATAGCGTTGAAATCGTTCAGCGAAGGTTCGGCGAGTATATTCTGGAATACTTCCACGCTGACACCGTTCTCTTTAAGCTGTGACAGAGTCGGTTCGATAAGAGGTATGATAGGAGGTGCGGTCAGCACGAAGAGGCGTTTGTGGCCAAGTTTCAGATAATCTTCAACAAATTTTTGAATGCAGTCAGAGCCGAATACTATTTTCTGTGGCTGCAAAAGTGTGATTGGTTTCATATCTATATATAGTGATTGTTTATAGAGTTGGTTCGACATCGAGCTGGGTCTGCTTTTTCTTTTCTTCAAGATAGCCGTAGATGGTCAGCTCCTTGTCGGCCAGCGGTGCTGCGAACAGGTAGCTTGCAAGATAGCCTACGACGAGCACGATGATGTGACTGTAGACTCCAAGCATGTATTTATGATGTGTGAAATTCCACGATCCGAGATCGAGAATTGTTTCCTTGACACCTGTGCCGTGTATGTCGACTTTTGTCGATGTCAGAACTGCGTATGCCGTGAAAATTACGGCGGCGGCGATGCCGACATAAAGTCCCTGTTTGTTGGCACGACGACTGAACAGCCCGAGCAGGAAGATGCCGACTATGCCTGCCGAGAATATGGCGTAGAGCGAGAATAATGCTCCGAGCACACCCTCTCCGCCCCACGAGATATAAAGGATGGCCACACCGACCGCGCCGATGCCTGAAAGCACTACCATAGCGCGTCCGAAGCGAAGCTGCTGTCTGTCGGTCACATTCTTCTTGAAACGGACATAGTAGTCCTGCACGGCGATTGCCGAAAGACAGTTGAGGTCTGTGTCGAGGCTTGAGATTGCGGCGGCGGCAAGGGCTGCGATAATGAGCCCGCGGATGCCGACAGGAAGTTCATTGCTTATGAAGTAGGGGAAGACTTCGTCGCCTTTTATACCGTCGGGCAGAGCCGGTGCGCCGGTTGAGTGGTAGTATGCGAACAGACATGTGCCGATAAACATGAACATGGCCCAGATGGGTACGCTCATGAGCACACCTATATAAGCCGCCTTTTTCGCGTCACTATCGTTTTTGGCTGCGAGATAACGCTGCACGATTGTCTGGTCTGTGCCATATTTCTGAAGGGCATAGAAAATGCCGTTGAGAACCATCACGATGAAGGTAAGTTGTGTAAGATCCCAGTCGTATGGCCCGACATCAATTTTATTGTATTCATTTGCTATGCGTATGACTTCTCCCGGACCTCCTTCCGGTAGGAAGAGCAGCAGCACTACACAGATGAGTCCTCCGCCTATGAGCAGGCCTCCCTGAGCCACGTCCATCCATACGATTGCTTCCATACCCCCAAGGAGGGTGAGAATGATGATGGTTACTCCGAGTATGAGGACGATTGCGTAGATATTGATGTCAAGGAAGGTCGAGAGTGCCATGGAGACGAGGAAGAAGACTGTGCCGGCCTTGGAAAAATGTCCGAGAGTGAATGCAAATGAACTATACATTCGCGCGAACAATCCGAAACGGCGTTCGAAATATTCGTAGGTCGACAGGCGTACGACTTTTCTGAACAGGGGGACAATTATCCCGATAAGGGCAAGTAGGACGAGCGGCACCATCAGTCCCTGTACGAGCAGAATCCAGTTGTCGGCATAAGCTGCGCCGGGATAGGCAAGGAAAGTTACGCTTGATATGAGCGTAGCGAATATCGACATGCCGACAGCCCACGCCGGAATTTTACCGCCGGCGGCAAAATATGTGCTTGTGTCTTTCTGACGGCGGGCAAAGTAGGCACCGACTCCGATCGCCGCTGCTACTGAGCACAGGACAATCGCATAGTCAATCCAGTGGATGTCGTTCATAATTTCGCGATTATGGCTTGTTCTTCGTCAGATGAAAGTCTTGTCAGTGGCATAAGCATCCACGGTTCGCAGAGACCTTTGGTCTGCATCATCACTTTGAGTGCGCTGAGCGACTGGCCGAGAGTGCGTCCTGCCTGATAGATTTTTGCAATCTCGTTTGTTTCGTCCTGCAGACGGTTGGCTGTGTCCATGTCTCCATTGACGGCTGCCTCATAGAGCTGGTTGAACATTTCAGGGACATAGTTGCCTGTGCTCGGGACAATGCCGTCGCCACCGAGTGACAGAGAATATGCCGACTGTGCGGCCCATCCGCAGAAATATGCGAAGTCTTCGCGGTCTTTGGAGATAGCGATACATTGCTTCATGCGTTCAAGATCGCGTTCGGAATCTTTCAGGCCGACGATGTTGGGATGGTCGGCGAGGCGCTTGACGACATCGACAGGGATTGTCATGTGGGTTGTCGCGAGAATATTGTAGAGCATAAGCGGGCCCGAGATATTGTCGGCAAGCGATTTATAATAGCCATACATCTGTTCCTCGGTGAGAGAGTAGTAGGAGGGGAGGGTTGCAACTATAACGTCTGCTCCTGCTTTCATATAGGCTTCAGCCTGTGACAGCTGTTCGGAGAAGCAGTTGCCTGTAAGTCCGGCATAGATCAGGATGCGTCCTTTAGCAGCTTTTACGGCTGTCTCGACGAGGAGCAGTCCGTCGGCGGCTGAGACGCTGTTGCCTTCGCCTGTTGTTCCCATGAGGAGCGGGGCAACATTGTTGGCGGCAAAAAATTCGATTATTCTTTCAACGGCAGGGGTATCGAGTTTCCCTGTTTCTGTGACAGGAGTCACCATAGGCACTACAACGCCACGGTAGTTACAATTTTTCATAAGGTTGTTATGTTTTAGATTTTAGGATTCCGATAGTTAACGTGATTGCCGTAGGTCAGGTCAAAAAAAAGCTTGCCGGCTATCTGTGATGAAGTGTGTGGAACAATATATGGCAAATGTAGTAAAAAAGATTGAGCCATGAAACTATTTGAGCCTCAAAATTTCATGAATTCTTTACGGGTGTAGCTGACGCATGGTAAAATACAATATCCCCCTGTGGAATGATAGGCTGAATAAACAAAAAACTCACCGCTCATTGAGCGGTGAGTCCGGGTAGCCCATAGGAGAATCGAACTCCTCTTTCAAGAATGAAAATCTTGCGTCCTAGCCGATAGACGAATGGGCCGTTCCTTAACCAAGATAGCTTGTCGGGAAAATCTTCAAGAAGCCTTTCGGATTAAGCGGCGAGCTTTGCGATGTGATGAGCAAGCTTGCTCTTAAGGTTTGCGGCTTTGTTCTTAGAGATTGACTTCTTAGATGCAAGACGGTCAAGCATAGCGCTCACTTTGCGGTAAGCTGCTTCAGCTTCAGCCTTGTCAGTAAGTTTGCGAAGATTGCGCACAGCGTTGCGGGCAGTCTTTGCGTAGTAGCGGTTGCGAAGTCTGCGTGATTCGGTTTGACGAATTCTCTTAAGTGATGATTTGTGATTTGCCATCGGTTAATTAATTCTTTGTTTCTTGATTAAGTCTTGTTAGTAGCCCATAGGAGAATCGAACTCCTCTTTCAAGAATGAAAATCTTGCGTCCTAGCCGATAGACGAATGGGCCTTCCCAAAAGCGATTGCAAAGTTACGCACTAAGTTTTAATCAAGCAAATTTTTTAAGATATTTTTAGAATTTAACTTGAAAAAATATCGTGATAGGCATTGGAATCGTCTATATACCTTAATTATATAAGATGATTTTATGGTTTTAGGATCGTTTGTAGCTTCAATCTGACAGCCGTTTTATTGATTTGTGAAGTTTCATGAAATTAAACATTCGATGTTAAAAATATATTGTTTGAAAAATATTATTGCGATTTTATTTGAACAATGTGCAAAAAAAGAATAATTTTGCAAAAAAGTGTAAACATAGTATTCCCGATTATATCGTAGAATCGATGCCTTCAATAACCTTTTATTATCACGTAACAAATAAACAGTAATGATGAAAAAATTATTAGTTGCTTTTGTGCTTGGTCTTGCTGCTTTCGGCACGACTATTTCTGCGGCTGACAATTGCTGCATGGCTCCGGCTCCTGTTCCCGGAGTGAAGTCGACTTTAGGAGTTTTCAACCATCTTGGCCTTGGTGTCGGAGTCGGAACCAACGGTATAAGCGTTGAGGCCGCGACTCCTATTACACGTTTCCTTGCGCTGCGCGCAGGTGTGCATTTCATGCCTGATTTTAAATTTGGCACGGATGTTGATGCGTATTACAATCATCCGGTGACAGGAGAATCGGTGAGTGAGACTATTGATGTTGACTGTGGGCTTGGACGTACACAGGGTTCGGTGATTCTTAATGTGTATCCCATACCTTCAAGTTCGTTTTTTATCGCCGCCGGTGCTTATTTCAGCGGAGACAAGCTTATCAAAATTAAAGGTCACAGCGATGCAATGATGAATTACGGCGGTATGATTGAGGTCGGTGACTACAACATTCCTGTCGATAAAAACGGTGATGTGCGCGGTGGTCTTAAAGTGAAAGGTTTCCGTCCTTATCTTGGTCTTGGCTGGGGACGTTCGATACCAAAGCGTCTGTTGAGCTTTAATTTTGAACTCGGTGTGCAGTTTGAAGGCAAGCCCGAGGTTTATTCTGAGACCGGCGACCTCAAGGAAATTACCGAAAATGAGGCTGCCAATGATTTTCAGGATATCATAAAGCACCTCAAGCTTTATCCGAATCTTACTTTCCGTCTCAGCGGTAAGATATTCTAAAGCCACGGAGAGGATATGAATCTTCACCTTGTGGCATTAAGAACCACAAAGTACAGCGACACTCAGACCATACTTACGGCCTATAGCCGTGAATTGGGCCGGGTGTCGCTTGCTATGCCTGCGGGGAAGGGTAAGTCCTCAGCGAGAATGAAGGCGCTTGCCATGCCGTTGAGCGTCATCGAATGCGTCAGTGAGCCTCGACCCGGACGTGAGATTTTGTCTATGCGTCAGGTGCAGCAAGGCGTGGCACTCAAGTCGTTGCATTCCGATCCCATAAAGCAGATGATAGCCATGTTTCTGTCAGAAGTGCTTGCAGTGACGCTTCAGGGTGGCGACCCGGACGAAGCTATGTTTGATTTCCTTGTCGCCTGCATTGAAGTTCTTGATAAAGCCGATGCGGCCGGGACTGCAAATTTCCATATATGCTTCCTTTTTAATCTCGCGCGTCATCTCGGCATAGAGCCGGATGCGTCGACGTATGCGGAAGGTTCCGTCTTTGACATGGCCGACGGGCGTTGGCGGCGCTCAATGCCTCTGCATAGAAATTTCCTTGCCACCGCAGACTCGGAGATTGCCTATCGTCTGTCGCGCATGACATTTTCAAATATGCACCGTTTCCGCTTTAACCGTAGGGAACGAAATGCTATAGTTGACGGCATTCTCGGATATTATTCGCTTCACTATGTGTCGATGCGTCATCTGCGTTCGCTTGATATACTCAGGATGATGCTGTAAGAATCTCTCAAAGCCTATCGTCCGGATATTCTCGGCAAAGAGGCCATGCGTTCATGCCTGAGCGATTCAAGCGCTCTGCGATGGGCGCGATATGTTATGTAGCGGTTGATTAACAGCCCGGTTATTGTGACGATTATTACGAGCAGGACAATTCCGAGCCATAAGAGGAGGGTGCGTTCGTCAAGTGGTGCCATAGTGAAGGGTGTTTTTAAGGATATGGATATTTGGGTTTCTGAAGAGATATTATTAAAACATCATTGGTGTTTTTTAGGTTTACAGAGACCTGATGAAAATTAAGCATATTCTGATGCCGGTTCACATAATACATGGATAATGCTTTTCGGTCGATTGAGCTTGCTTTGTGACGCAGAGTTTTCAGATATGGGTGGAAAGAAGGCTAAATCTCTGTATTAAACCTTGTTTAGATGACTGAAAATGTCATTAAAAATAAAAAATGACATTTTCATGTCTGAAATATCACTTTTTTTTGGAGGTTAAAATAAAAGTTACTACCTTTGTGGTCGCGAAAACGCCATGTTACGCATTTGATTGTTCGGGGTGTAGCACAGTTGGCAGCGCGCCACGTTCGGGACGTGGAGGTCGGAAGTTCGAGTCTTCTCACCCCGACAAAATTTTGATAAATGAGTGTAGCTCAGTGAGTTACACTCATTTTGACAAAATAGCCGGGACAAAAACGGGACACGCCGTTTTTTTCGTCCTTAGTATCCACCGACATTTTCGGGTCTGAAAATGTCAAAAAAAATGTGCTCGAAAAATTTTTCCTCGCATAAAAAATCGTACAATAACCCCAATATCACCCTTCATAGCGGTGTTCAGATAGCCTGTCAGTTCACCCTTCCAACATACAGAGAAAACGAAGGCTGTGATTATATCGAGTTCTATGCCTATGACCCGGCTCGGGGTAAAATGCGTCGTAAAAGAATTAAACTAAACCGGATTAAAGGTATAACCAATCGCAGAACGTATGCCCGTGGAGTGATGAAGCGGTTAACGGAACAGTTAAACAAGGGTTGGAATCCGTGGATTGTCAATGACACGAGCGACCTGACTGTATTCGAGGAAGCAGTAAGCCGCTATGAGGCACACATAGAAAAAATGCTGGCGAGCGGTTATTTCCGCAAAGAGACATATAGCGGTTACAAGTCCTATGTCAAGATCATGCGGGAATATATCTCAAAAAAGAACCCGATCTACTATGCCTATCAGTTCGACCGCAAGTTCTGTGTTGACTTTCTTGACTACGTGTTCATAGAACGTGACAACGGAGCGCAGACGCGAAACAACTATCTGAATTTCCTCCGGGTGTTTTGTGGATTTCTTGTAGACAAGGGTTATCTCGACAGTAAACCGACAGATGGAATCTCTCCGATCAGCAAACGGCTCTACAAGAAAGAGCGGGAGTGCATACCTCTTGAGGTGGTAGGGTGTATTGCCGAATATTGCCGGGAGAAAGACCCGGAATTTCTTTTTGCCTGTTATCTGCTGTATTATTGCTTTATCCGGCCAGTAGAAATGACACGTATTAAAGTGAGGCATTTCAACCTTAAAGCCTGTACATTGACAATACCGGGTGAACTGAGCAAGAATAAGGTGACGCAGACAATAACACTTCCAAAGAAGGTCATCCAATATGGAATCGACCTCGGTGTATTCTCCGCACCGATGGAATATTTCATATTCTCGTATAGGCTGAGACCCGGAGAAAAGGAAATCGATCCAAAGCATTTCCGGGATCACTGGGACAATGTGCGCCGTGCCCTGAAACTCAAAAGGGAGTGGAAGTTCTATTCGCTTAAAGATACAGGAATCACGGAAATGTGCGATAAGAATGTAGCGCCCCGGCATGTAAAAGACCAAGCCCGGCACTCGTCATTGGCGATTACGGATATCTATTTACAGAAGAGTGCGAGTAAAGCTCCCGGCAACCGGGACATTATCGGATATAACGGAGCTCTTTAATCATCGATAATGGGATAGAATTCTCCTTTAAGCAGCTGCGACATGCCGTTTTCGGTGAATGTCGCAGTTATTTTTTCGCACAGGTAGCGCCTTCCTTTGATATGGAAAACAGACCTGACGGAAGGCATGGAGGAGGAAATAAATGATATCTTGAGCTTTTCACGTGGATTTATTTTAATGCCGGAAAGATAGGGCGCATATCTGTTGTCCAATGAAAAGCGTTTGTCAACGGCCGGACACAGGTCTGAAGGAGTGAGCCCGGCTTCTTGATCAGATGTGTTTCCATTCCAATAGGCAAGATATATTTTGTCATAATATACCGGGGATGAATCCTGTTCTCCCTTGAGGAGATTACTGTAGGCAACGGGCTGCCGGATGCCATCGGCATCAAGCTCTTCATTTTCGTTAAAGTCTGCCGGTGCGAGAAAGGGGCAATCTCCATGTTCGGAGTCAGTGTAGTCGATACAGGCTGGCACACATTGAAGCTCTATGTCATTGTCGGAATCTGGATCTTGAATGACATTACCGAAGCGATTAAGATCGAGCCATCTATAGAAATACATATTGGGAAATTCTTTTAAGTTAGCGTAAACCACACGCCATATGCCGTAACGGTGCGACTCGACAATGTGTATCAGCATCCCGATATTTTTCCCACGCTCCGTATCCTTACCTGTCGGGGAAGGACCGAGGATTCCAAAAGAGGCCGTGCTCCAATCAAGGAATTCACGTTCAGTCTGAAATTCCTTGTAATATTTGTTTTCAGACCTTATCAGGTCAATGAACCATTGGCACTGTTCGAATTTCCATTTTTCGTCACCACGGTCAGCGTAACTTAGATTTGCCAGACCTTTGAAGGTGCAAAGTCCGTCATTATATGATATTTCAGAGTCGAAGGAATCGACCACCTGATCGATTTTAAATACAGGGAGTGATTCCGTAATAACATTGCAGAATGTCAATCCGATATGCTTAGCCTTATGGTCAATATCGATTTCACACACGAGGATTTTTTCCAACTCCTCGAAGAATTCCGATACAGACCAATGCGGGAGGATACGTCCGTACTGAGGAATGTCCCAAGCTGCCGGGAGTGTATTGCAGATGAGCAGATAAAGCTCCGGGGATGCTTCCCATCCGGAGAAATCATAGGTGTAACCGACTGCCTGACATATACGTGTGGCAATGACAATAAGATATGGCTGAAAAGACAGCTTTCCCGTGTCCTTTGCGGACTGAGCCCAGACGAGGGCACCGCCGGAATCATATATCATTTCATTCTGAATGCTGCCGGATTCATCGTATACCCAAGGCAAGGCGACCTGAGCTGCACCATGTCCGATGTCGTTCAGGTATTCTGACGGAAGGCGTGGCAATGATGAAGCAGGATAGCCACCGAGATCAAGATCGTTTATATAGATTTCATCGAATGTGGTGTTGAAGTTCTGGACACTGCGTCCTTCGAGGAACTGACATTTCACCTCGATATCGGTAGCGCCAACGACGGTGACAACCCCGTTTTTTGAAAATCCGCGGTCAATGACAGATGCCTCAAAAACTATATTACGAGAATCGATGTCCATTCGGTCAATATGTCCGAAAATATCGAGATTTTCGGGACAGTCAGCCAATGGCAATGTTATTGAAAGGGTGTAATCGTCAGCGTCAGAGAAAGAGCGGTTTTCCGAGATATAATCGAAAGAGCTTCCTTTCTTCAATACTGCATTCTTTCCATCAATGATTAGCTGCATTTTTACGGGATTTAGGAGATTTATTGTTTATGAGGCGTGAATATTCGTCCTCTGCCTGTTTTATGCCCTGATCACCTGTGACGGTGTTGACCGTAATAAACGGTTGGTTGAGCCTGTCGGTAAGATTGTCAACAGTGCGTGACATCTGCATGGCAGCGGCCACAATGAGTGCTGGGCTTCCGTCATTTTCGGCAATCCGGACGAGGGAATTGTTTGCGGTGATGGCGCGTGACACATCATCAGGACGGAGTGACCCGACTGTGTTGGTCCGCTGCGCGTAGTCAAGAGCCTCGATCATCGGACGTGCGACGGGACTGGCGAGAAGCTTCTGTGAGGCCACCCATTCACCGGCATGAACGATGCCGGCCGGCTCGTACTTACCTCCGGGCTTTGTGAATCCGCCTTCGGCGTAGCCCTGAGCCTCGGCCGCCTGCCGCTGTTTCTTGATGACTGCAATCTGGGCAAGACCTTGGGCTGTGGCCACAGCGGCGGCCATAGCTCCTACAATCTGGGATGCAGGGAAGGGAAGCACCTGCGCAGATCCGTATGCCTTAAGGGCATTCGCCGCGGTATCGGCAAAGGCCTGAGCGACTTGCATTGCATATTGCTTTTTTGTGACATCATTTTTTATCTTGGCTATTTTTTCCTCTTTTTCCTTCTCAAGCTTCGTGACTTTATATGAATTGCCCTGAGCATTCTCGATTTCCTTTTCGTAACGCTTTTCGATGGTGTTAATCCGGATTTCAGCGTCAGCCTTGGCATATTCAGTGGCGACCTGCATCCCGGCTGTAACGGCGGCGGAGACCGCTGCAGTGCATTGGCCTATACGTTCAAGAGTGCCGGCAAGAGATCCTTCGAGTCCATCAAGCAGGCACTTGAAGGAATCGGCGATGTTATAGAGCATGGCGTTCCATTCTCCTGCGGAGCTGCGGAGTCCGTCAAAGATTGTTTTCCGGGCTTCTTCTCCGATGGAGGCAAGACGGTCATAGAATTCCTCTGAAGAGACCAGTCCTTCAGCGAGCGCATCCTGTAGCTGTTTTTTTTCGGCTTCGTACTTTGCCGCTGCTTCTGCGGCCGAAGCAACAGGAGAAGATCCGGGGAGTTCGGAACTGTATTTATCGGACAGACCCTTGAGATACCTGGCATATTGCTCGGCTGAAACGATGTTGGCTTTCAGCAGGGCGTCAAGAGTGGCCTTTTCAAGCCTGAACCTTTCGGCCGCACTCTTCTTGTCATAAGCCTCACGGAAGGTGCTGACGGCCTTGAAATAGGTTTTGTTCAATGTCAGCTCACGCTCCTTCTCAAGAGACTCGATTTCAAACCGAACGTCGGCATGCTCCTTCGACCCTTCCGTGTAAAGGGCGAGCTTGTCGTCAAGGGCTGTACGACGAATACGGTACAGTTCTGTCTGAAGGGCTATCTCGTCCTGTACCGTAGGATCGGATTTGACATCAAACATGTGTTGCGCATCCTGTTCTTCGGCATTTTTACGACGGTTGATAGACTGTAGTGCGAGGGCGGTACGGTTCTGTTCATATTTCTCGTCGGATTTCTCACGGTCAAGGAGGAGCTTCTGGTAGTCCTTGTCGTCCTGCAGATATGTGTCTTTCTGGTCAGAGAATGTTTTTTGGAAATGCGATATCGAGGAGTCATAATATTTCAGTTCATTCTCGTGCCGGCGACGCAGGAGTTCGTCATATTCGATAACTCCAGATTTGTAAAGTTCGAGCACCTGACGGTCAGAGGCGGAACGCTGGGCCTTGTAAGAGTCAAGCTCGGCCTTGAATTCTTTTTTTGCCTTGGCCGCAGCCCGGCGTTCTTCGGCCTCTTTTTTCTTACGTTCTTTGTCGGCTTGAACCTGCGAGACATAACCTGTAGGGGATGGATTCTCTACAGATTCGGGAGTGAGCCCGGACTGTGGCTTTGATGCGGCAGCAAGAGCGGCAGGACCGAACTTTTGGATCAAGTCCTCATTGGCTTCTTCCAGTGCCCGGCGCTTATCATACAAATCCTGTACTTCATTGCCTTTGTCGATAAGCGCATTTTCGGCCTCTACATACGCGGTCATAGCTTCGGCGTATGCAGCGTGCTGAGCCATGCCTGTAGACATAAGGCCGGTGGCATCGGGTGTTTTATCGACCTTTAATCTGGCAGCGTCCCTCTCTTCAGCCAACCTAATCTGTGTTGTTTCTCCGTCAATGATATTCTGTTCAATTTCAAGTATCTCCTGCTGGTTCTTATACACGAGATCAGCGGCTGCCCTCGCCCTCGCATTTTCGATGATTGAACGGGTTAGTTCATCATATCGGTCCTTTGCGTTGCCGAGCATGATGTCTTCAGCGGATAGGTTCTTAAAATAGTCAGGATAGAGGGAAATCAGTTCTCTCGAAGCTTTTATTCTTTCTTGTTTTGATGTCGCTTCACTCATTGCTGCCCTGTACAGCATGTCAAGACGGCTTTTTTCTTCTTGAGCATACTGTTCCGAAGCCAGAGAGATGTCCGATATGGATTTTTTATAAGCTTCGGCCTCTTTGCGCAGACGGCTCTGTTCTTCAGCAGCTTTCTTTGCCCTTGACGAGTAAGTCCATAACAGACCGATGGCCGTGGTGATTGCCGTTATCATGAGGCCTATAGGGCTTACAGAAATCGAGGCATTCAACAAGCGTTGAGCGACAGCAGCCTTAGTGACATTTTTGGTCAATTTATAATAGGCTAATGATGTGGCAAGGACGAGTGGCCGCACCAAAGCTTTCAGGCGTAAGCCAGTCTGTTCAACTGCATTTTCGATAGCCTTTGCGGCTACGTATGCCTTTACGGTGGCAATGTAGGCAAGGAGTGTAGCCGATAGCGTAAGTATAACCCCCTTGTATTCAAAACAAAATTTAATGAGTGTCAGAAGCCCCCTCGTCATGGCGGAGGTTGACGATATCATGTGAGACATCAGGGGGGAAAGGCGCTGGCCAAGCTCGACGCGTAGTTCGTTCACGGCGTTTTTTGCCTTTTCGAGTGAAGCCTGTACAGTTTCGTTCTGGACTGCAAACTCCTTATCAATGGATGTTCCCTCCGCAAAGGCAACATTTGCGACTTCCTGCTGGGCTTTTACCTGATCAATGTGGGTGGCAAGGGTAGATAAGGCAGCAATGGCACGAGAGCCGTTCTCGCCCATGTCTTTGAACATCGGCGACAGTGTGTCCATACCACCGGCTTTCTGGAGGGTTTCGAGGAAAAGAATCAGGGCGCTGTTGACATCAGTCTTCAGCATCTGTGTGAATTTCTTGACATCGAGGCCTGCGACCTTGGCGTATTTTGCAGGTTCTTGCATCATCCGGACGATGACTTGAGAGAGTGCTGTGGATGAAGCTTCGACCTGTTGGCCATTGCTGTCAAGGACTGCTCCAAAGGCCATTATCTGTGGGATTGTCATATTTGCCTGTGCTCCCACACCTCCCATTCGCGAGGCGAAATCGGCGAGGTAGGGTGCTGATGCCGAACAGTTCTGCGACAGTTCATTTATGACGGAACCCACTTTAAGCAGGGATTGTTCCGTACCGTAACGTGATTCGTCACCGAAAACCCCGGTAAGTTTGGAGAGTTTAAGCGTAGCGTCCGAACCAAGGTCATCAAGTGCGACATTGATTTTATCAGCTGCTTTGACAAAACCGAGGATATCGTCCTTTGAGGTTTTGCCGAGACGGCCGGCTTCCTGTGCGAGTTTGTTAAGATTCTCGCGTGAAGTACGGGTGTCGATTTTCTTGAACTCCACGTTCAGGTCATCGACAGCTTCCGCTGTCATCCCTGTGAATTTGCGGACATTGGCCATTTCCTGATCCATGTCCGCATAGGCATCGACCGCACCACGCATGATGTCGAATGCGTTCCCTCCCCATTGCTGCAATAGGTCAATGGCAGGCCAAGCCCCCAAAGCCCAGTCCTGAAACCGAGACCATGCTGACTGCTGTCCGTCAATCTCATCTTTTAATTCTGCGAGGCGCGCTTTCAGACTCTGAATCTGCTCGACATGTGAATTCCATACTTCCGTGCCCGGAGTCAGCCCCTTTAACTGTTTATTGAGGGTGCGGAGCGCCTTTTCGAGTTGCCGTGGAGTGGCCGTGTCGAGACTGCCGAGGGCTTGGGTAACGCCCTCGGTAGCGGATTTAATTCCTTCAAGCTGTTTTTTGTATGACGACAGTTCTTTCCGGGCCTTTTCCAGTGTCTTAGGCTCGAATTTGTCAAGTTCGGTCTTGGCATCTTTTACCGCACGTTTAAGATGCCCGATTTCAGTAGAATATTTCTTTAGCTGTGATTTAGCGGCCTCCAGTTCCTCAGGTGAAGCACCCGAGGCTTTCATCTCGTTTATCGCGGTTTTTGTCCGGGCTGCATTGTCCATGACAGCCCAAAGGCGTGTGTTGTAATCGTTCAGCTGATTTTGGGCATTCTCAAGAGCCTTGGGGTCTTTTATCTTGTTTTTTAATTCCTCAATCGTCTGTTCTGTGGCCTTGATTTTCGTATCAAGCTCGGACATCATCTGTTTTGCCTGAGCGCCATTAACATTGAGGGTTACAGTAGCAGTTTCGTTTATACCACTCATAGTCGGAGAGATTAATTTCCGACAAAGTAACCGACTGTCAGACGGAGATTAAAAGACACAAAAAAAGCCCTGCCGGATTATGGCGGGGCTTGCAATATAGTAGTCCTGATGATTAGGTATGACAGAGGTTGACCCGGGTTGGCGGGACTCCATCAAGAATATAAAATACTATGATGGAAGCGAAATCGGCCTCTTCTGAGACATTCTGTTCATCCCGGCCTCCGAGGTAGGCTTCGAAGCTGTGGCCTCCATGTATCACCTCAGGCAGACGGGATGATTCAGGTAGAACGGCAGTGGCCACACGCGCAGTTCCGACAGTGACGGTTACGGTGCTGCCATGCAGGTGAAGCCCTACGCGGTCGCCGGGAGTAATGTCAGAAAAAATTCTGACCGACCTACGGCCTTTCACGAAGATATTGAACACTTCGGCCGTACAATCACTATGGGTATTAACGATTTCCTGCACACGTGAGACACAGGGCGGTTGGGATGGCCGAGATGTCCGTATGTGCTTCTTAGGTGCGCGGAAAAGAGACATTATCCCTGCTGCGACGAGGGAAAATAATGTGACACCGGGTGTAGAAAAACGGAAAGGCATATAACAGTAAATTTTATCAGACTTCTTTCATAATCCATCCGCAGATGGCATCTTTGTCCTCATAGTGGGCGCGGAATCCTTTTTGAGCAAGGTAGTCGCAGAGCATGTTCTCGTCGAAACGGCACATAGTACCCATATGTAAAATCATTGTCTGCGTGTCAACGAGTATATGAGCCTCGTGGTCGTAGGTCTCAGCAGGTTCGTAGTTGGCAAGGTAGGCATCGACAACGGCCTTTTGCCCTTCGGATAGTAGGTTTAATTCTCCCATTTTGCTTGATTTAGTTTGGCGTTAAAGGCAGGATATAAAGACGGCTGCCGTATCCCGTCGCCAAACTAAAACAAGACTTGTCTCCGAAGAGCAAAGTTGTAAGGATACAGCAGCCGTCTAAAGCTGTTTTATGTAAGGGCATAAAAAATGCCCGAAGAATGTTCGAGCCGATGACCGAGGCTCTGCGGTAGACATACGTCTTATTTTAGTTGGCATTGCAAATATACGAAATTTTTCCGATACTACAACAAAGCAACATAAGGTTTTTTTGTTGAATTGGATACAGGTAAATGCCTGTATCTTAAAACTGTTATCAACAGATTTCTCCTTGAAAATCTACATTTTTTTGCGTTTTTCCAGTGGTTAAAAATGCAAATATACTATTTTCAAGCAATTAAAGGGGTTAAAAGGGGAAAAATTCCCCTTTTTCCGACGGAAGACCCCCCGCACGCCCTACGGAGCGAGGGGCGCTCTTCCTTTTGATTTTTGCGGAATATGCAGGGAGTGCCGTGCAATCAGCAGAAAAATTTATCCAGCGGAGATATAGTGCGCACGGTAATGAGACCAATGTGTGAGTGCAGCTCACGCTTTGGTATACCGCTCTGCCCCTTGTGGGCGTGATGGCTCGGTGAAGCAGTGAGGGGCGCGAAACGTGATGTGGCCGTAGAAGTGAAATGGAGTAAGGGAGTGAGTAGGCGGTGCATTACAGCATGCCAATAAGGCCGCCTCGCTGCCGGCGATTCCCGAATGGCGATAAAGGCGAAGGACGGAGGCGTGTGCCGATGGGATTTATCGGCAATCGGAGAGCAGCCCGATGAACCCTCGGCATAGGCTTCCGGCTGTAGGCAGCCATGCAGGGATTAGGCGGTAGCGAATGCGAGCGTAATGCTCCGTGCTGTTATCGGGCCAGTGCCGTAGGTGATAAGCCCGATAATGGCAATACTCTATCCCGCAAGGAATATGAACGCTACGGCCAATGGTAGTGATGTGCCCCTATGCGCTTCACCGAGGGGGGAGGGGTGGGCGACTCTTTTATATCAGATCTTCTTGAATAGATATGACAATGGCTTCCGGGATATGTCGGAAGCCATTGTCATTTTAGGATATGTATGGAGATGCGAGGGGCTGTCGCTGTTTAGCGGGAGGCGGGTTATACGGCGGGTATTTCTTCCACGCTGTCATAGCCCTGCCACGGCTTCCAACCACTACGGTACCACACACGGCTATACAAGTTATGTCCACTGGGGGCTTTATAGTGAGGGATGTACAGCTGGGCGATGAAGAGGCTTGCATTCAGCGTTACAAGCACACCATAATCGTAAGCTCCCGAAGGAACACCGACAGAAGCACCACGAACAATAGCATATGTTCCTGATTCAGTCAGCAAATCAATATCAGTTGCTGTTCCACGAAATGTTACCGTGTCCGTCAGATACCTTTTAAAGATAGCATTGGTGGCCTCTACAGTTCTATCGCTCATGCGGCAACCACCTCCTTTCGATATTTCAGACTACGGTTTTCCAAGCTTCCCAGCCATTGACACCACTTTTGACTCTGAAATACAAATGGCCTCCGTCTCCGGCTCGAAAGACAAGCTGATATACATTCAGATGGAGCATTATCATTCCTCCAGCCGTCACCGGCCAATTTGACCCAGTACTGTCTAACCGATATATTCCGCATCCCGTTATATCGTTCAAATCGCCTGACACTAATTCTGAATGAATTTGCAGCATTGCGGCATTTGATTTTTTCAGATCTCCGGATGTGTCCGCGCAAAGGACGGACAGTCCGTCGAGGGTTGCCTGTGCCGGCAGTGACTTCAAGACATCCTTTAGATCGTAAATCCTGTCGTTCATGCCGCACTCCTTTCTCCGCAGATTGCGGGTGAGAAGTGTAACATATTGGGAATGTGGATTTTACCCCCCCCCCCGATTTTGCGAGAAGGTCGGCCACGTCCTCAGGCGCGGGAGTCCACATCAGGCTGCCGGTCTTACCGCGTTCGACCATCACGCATTTGACCTTGGAGGCCGATGTCACAGCGTTGGGTACGGCGTATATGTGCAGGGCTCCGTCACCGTCGGTTCTGTGTATAATCATCGTTCCGCGATAGATACCATCAGAAATCTTTGACAGACGTGTTGCCCCGCGAGAGCCGTCACCACCATTGTGGATGGCTTGCAGATACTCTTTCTGACTTCCAAGCTCGCCGAAAAGTGTGATTGTGATGATGTCGCCAACGGCGAGTTCTTCGGTGTATTCAAGCAGCGCTAACGTATACTCTGTGGTTTCCTTGTCGGGGTGGCTGTCCTTGACGATGTTCCTTCCGCTGACCACCCCAAGCTCTTTCAGCCGTGCGGTGATTGCGTCGATGTCGCATTTCTTGAGGCTTCCTCCGGCAGAGGTCATTACGAAAGCATCGCCTTTGGCAGTGGCGGAGGGGTTGACTTTTGTCGCGTCGATTGTTCTTTCTGTACTCATCTCTCCTTAGTTTGATTTGTTGTTGTTTGCGTTTGCTGACTCAGGGGAGATGGTGCAGATTTGCAACAATCTATCAACCAATAAATTACCCCCCCCGAAACCTAAATCTTCAGGTGCAGGTGTCCAGTCCGAGGCGATGTTGCCGCGTTCGAGCTTGATGTCGCGGACGCGAAGCTCGCAGAAGTCAGCACAGTTAAGGTATATAAGCTGGTCGCTGATGTCTTCCTGAGTGAAGTTGTTTGTGTGGAGTTCGAAATAAAGCCTCCTGCGTTCGCCTCGGGTCATGGACTGAGACGCTGTCGTGCCTGTCAGAGGGTATTTAGTAGTTCCAAGGCATATCCGCGCGGAGAACCGAAGTTCTGTAAGAGCCTCCACTTCCAAGCTGAGCATATAGACCGAGTTCGGTTCGAGCCTTTTCAAGACAGCTGTCTCCATTTTGTACATCAGAATTTTATACGTTCCCGCTACTGATGCGGAGGTGTCCAAAATTTTCAAGTGCGCTCCGCGTGTTCCGTCAGGCCACACATATCCCTCGCATACCTTTGGATACTCGGTGTTTACCTGCCAGTTGGTAGAGCCTTTATTGGTGTTCCTGAGCAGATTCCTTCCTCCGACCTGCACGGTGGCCCTTAGAAGCTCCATGAACCTTTCGGCCTCCATGCGTTCGAGCACTGTGCCGGACTTGTCGACGAGGAGCAGCTGGCTTCCCTCGGGCAGCTCGGTAATCTTTACCGCGTCATTCGGGGTCTTTGTCCTGTTGTTGTCTGTTGCCATTTTTTTGTTGTCTGTTTTTTGGTTGGTATTGTCGTTGATTATATTTCTGTGCCATGCGGTCAGCCCGTGCGGCATACCTCGATGTCGAAGCCCCCGTAGTTGGGGGATGCGTCGTCGGAGACCCACACGGTGACGAGGAGGTCGCTGCCGGATGCCGCCACTGATTTCAGGGATGGTTTGGCGGGGCATTCCGTTGGCTTGTCGGCCACGCCTCCGTAGCCTGTCAGCCTTATGAGGCTGTTGGCGGGGGTGAGGCCGTAGCTCGCCGGGAATCTCAGCGTGTAGCCGGCTGCGGGGGTTGAGCCTTTTGCCAGCGTGACCCCCGCCGATGTGCCGGGGTAGAACCGGGAGGTGAGCGTGGCGGGCACGGATGCGGATGTCGAGCCGTCGGTGACGCGCCCGGCGTAGACCGTGGCGGGCTGCCTTACGCCGTTGACCTCGAGGATGCCTCCGAGAAGGAGGCGCATGCGCTTGGCGGTGCTGTCGTAGAGGGCTATCAGGTAGTTCTCGGTGTCCTTGGTGAGCGCGAACCCGTTGCCGAAGTAGCGGGTCATCATCGCGTCGGCCACGAATGTCGCCTGTGTGAGCTTCACGGTGGCCGAGGCGCTGTCGCCGGTGGCCTGTAGCTCGAAGGAGATCTCATGGCGGCCTTCGGGGACGGCCACGGTATAGGTGCGTGTGGCCGAGCCGGAGTATGAGCCGTCCGCGTTCATGGCGCATGCGGCGACCAGCAGCCGGGAGCTGTCGAGGAGCGCGCCTTTCACGTCATACGTGGCCACGGTGCAGTAGACGTAGGCGGTCTTGAGCATTACGGGAGTCATCTCTGAACCTGCGGCGCGGGGCGAGGCGTCGGGATTCAACTCCGGGCCTGTGATATCAGACTTCATGAACACGTCGGCCGAGACGGTGATCCTTACCGAGCCTATGCCGGTGGCGGTGGAGGCGGAACGCTCCATGACCACCCTCGTGTCGGTGGCCGCAGTGGTGGGGCTGGCCGCCGCGCTCATCGTGACGGCCTTTCCGTCAGGGGCGGGGAGCGTCTGTCCGGCGGCGGGCATGACAGATTCGTAGGTGTAGGAAGAGCCGTCGAGCCTCGCGCACTCGCTTCCGTCGGCATCATAGATGCGGACGGCCTTCCCGTCGGGGTCAAGCAGCACGCGTTTGCCGTGGGGGTCGCCGGCGGAGACGGAGCCGGAGACCCTGACGTTCTCGAATGTGCCGGTGCGGGCGGTGACATGCCCTTCGAACACCTCGAAGAGGACGTTGCCCTCTGCGTCGCGCATCTGTACGTATTCGGCCATGAGGTTGCGCACGTAGGCAAGCTCGGCGAGCAGGAGTTCGGTGGCGATGAACCTCTGCTGTTCGCCTGTCACCCAGTGGTCCTTTCCCGGGCCTCCGGCGGGGAGGGGCGGATAGGTTGTGTTCTTGACGTGGGTCAGCTTGCATGCGCATGCGTAGAGGCGGCCGGAGTTGTCGTCGCGGGCGAGCACGAGGTCGCGCCGCTCCTCGCCGTCCTTTCCCTGCATGAACACGTAGTCATCGGGGTATTCGTCCCACAGCCGGGGGAAGGGTACGTAAGGGCCGTTTGTGACGACGGGGATGTCGGCGCGCGCCACTTCCGACGTGCCTTTTGTGACGGAGAACGCGAAGCGCGACGGGCGCACGGGGTAGACGAGCTGCATGGACATGCCGGGGACGTACTGGGCGCGGTTGCCGTCGACGTAGAACCACATGGCGAGTCCGTGGCCGGAGGGGTTGTCAATCTCCGAGACTGCATCGCCGTCATGGCGCATGAGGCGGCAGGAGAGCGCCACGGGGGAGTAGGCACCTGTCATGGTGTCGTATCTCACGGCGGTGACCGAGGGGACGAGCGTCCATGTCACGGAGTCAGCGCCCGGCTCTCCCGGCTGTCCGTCGGATACAAATGGTATTGTAACCGTGTAGACAGTGATTCCTGAAAGAACGAGGTACGCGGTAACTCCGGAGGCTTGTACATTGACGGATATTCCGTCATCGGGGCTATAACTGAAATCCGGCGCGGAATCATTGCCCAGACCGTACGAACAGGTAACGCTTATCCCTTCTGTCCCCCAAGAAGATGGAGGCACGGTGACCGGGGTGTCATCTCCTGTCTGACGGATCACGCGCAGGGTGATTCTATCGATATCCGAGACAAGGCTGCCCCCGCTCCATCTCAGAGGGACAGAGCTGCAGGAGGGGACGAGGCGGTAAGAGACGGCATCCTTTCCGGGGACAGGCGTGCGGTTGAACCGGATTGTGCGTACGGCGGAGGCTTTCATGTGTCAGACGGCGATTATGGTGAGCGATATGTCATTGCCCTGCACGCAGTCAGCACGGGTGACCGTAAAGCTTGAGACCGCCTTGTCCTTGGTGGCCGGATTCAGTATGTTGCCGGCAAAATCGGTCATTATGAACAGGAACTGAGTGCCCGGGATCGGTGATTTTGATTTACGTGTGACGAGCTTAGGGGTGTAGACTACCTGAGAATTCCCGTTTGTGTCCTCGTCGATGGTCTCGTCCTCCGGCACGGGGTAGGGTTCGATGTCGTAGGGGTCGCTGGTGTCCATTACCGATGCCATGTCGGAGATCTTCTCTCCATTTTTCTCAGCTTCGACACGGTACATGGCGGAGGTCTGGACATCGGCTTCGGCAACTGTCAGAGATTCGCCGGTGGCTATCTGGATCCATCCGGGGGTGAGGGATGAACTACTGTCGCTGACATCCATCTTATACCATTTGAAAGTCCATCCCGAGTCAACCGCACCTCCTTTAAGGACCTTTGCCGTCAGACGGCATGATCCACCCTTTTCGGTGATGGCGAAGTTGTCCGGGGAGGCGATGGTGACTTTCGCGCTGTCACCTGACCGCTGCGAGATTGGTATCGGGTATGATGCGCGGATACGGTCAGCGACAGTGCTGTTGGGCGGATTCACTACGGCTACCATATTTATGACAATCGAGGCCCAGCCGGTTAGTTCGGGGAGATTCCGGAGTATCTGCAGTCCATGATATATGTTGCCGCTTCCGGGTGTAATTTTTTTGAACACTCCGGCGTAGTCAGTGTTGAGCGTGCCACCGGCCTGAAGTCCGGATGACAGGCCGTCAGATCCGAAGAGTATGCGGTCATCGCCGATATAATATTCCATGTCGGCGGGTGTGACCGCTCCCTCGCTGCGGGAGTTTGTCAGGAGGAAGTTCAGCTCAGGCCGGTAATAGGGGCTTGTGGTGTCCTCGAAGGACGGCAGGACGGATGTGCCCGCTGTCTGGGAGGCGTATTCCTGAAAGAGATCGCCGGCCGGAGACATTATATTGGCCACGTACGTACCGGACTTCATGTTGAATTTTATGGTACGGGTAGCTGATGCCTTGCTGATCATAGGTCAACCTCGCTTTCTTTGTCATTTGTCACCGTGTCATTGTTACCGGGGACGGCCTTGTCAGTGCCATCCTCTGTGCTGCTGTCGCTGTCCTGATCTTTGTCTTGGATGGATTGCCCTGATCCGTCAGGTTCGTCCGCTCCGTCAGGTTCGTCCGGCATGATGAACCGGTCATCCGTAGCGACAGGGAGGGGTCGGAGCACTGAACCGTCCTGTTCCTGACGCGCTTCCCAAGGCTGAAGGGGGAGCGCGCCGATACGCCCGCAGATCTGAGGAATCTCATAGAGTTTTCCGAAGGCGAGCATGTCTGCCTGCCACAAGAGATAATTCCCGTCAGAGAGTTTCAGACGCAGCCTGTCGACGTTGAGATGGGCTGCGACAAGCGGATTCGCTTTTATGTATAATGCCATATCGAATAGATTGAAATTGTGAATGTAATATCATGTCAGCGGACAAGAAGTATCTTTCCGTCCACGGTGAGTATGCAGCCGTCCACGGTCAGCGCTTTAAGCGGCTGGCGCGGAGTGACATCAAGGGCGAGCACTCCGCCCAATGAGTCCGACATGAGCGATGTGGACAGGCGCGGTGCGATACCTGTGCCTATCTGCTGATATGTCAGGGTGGCGGCGGCCTTGTTGGTGGCCATGAACCAGCATACATCGAAGTTCTCCGAGACCTGCGAATCAGTGAGTATGCTGATTGTGTCACGCACCTCGCAACGTGGAAATATGTACGGAGTGCGCGGGATATTGTAGGGGGCGTCCAGCATGTCGAACCAGTATTCCGGGATGCGGCGTACGAACGTGACTGTACGGACGGGGGTCGAGGGGGTGACGGTCTGCGAGGCCGGATTGCCGGAGGCGTCATACAGCGCCAAGCAGCGGACGGTCAGGGAATCGCAGATGAGGGTTCGGTCAACAGTGAGCTTGGAACCGTCAGCCGAGATTTCACCCCAGTAGTCGAGAAGGCTGTCGCCGACGGCGCTCCATGTGCCGTCATCACGCAGGACTTCCCAGATGAACTTCCGTTGGGAGGCGGGGATGTCTTCCTTCCCGATGCTCAATCTGGCCGTGATGACCTGAAGGGGGTTATGACGTACGGGGTTGTATATGACCTGAGGGGGTGTGTCGATCTCAAAGCGCATGGAGGCCGCTTCCGTGTTGCTGCGCAGGATCTTGGACAGATTGAACCTGAATATCTGGCCTGTACGCGGGTCGACGAACTCTGCCTGAAACGTCAGTGTCAGCGGGAGTGCGGGGTCAATGTTGTGTCTGACCTGTATCTGGCCGGCGTCTGACGATCCTTCCGCCCCTATGATGTAGCCGGGATCTGTGGTGGAGATGATGCTTGTCTTTCCTGCGAGCGTGGCGTACCATCTGATGTTGGCGAGGCGGGAATTGATGTCGCCGGAGGGGATGATTCCGTCAAGGTCAATGACGGAGATATTGGCCCTGACGGTCAGCGGTGTGAGGGTGTAGTCCGGTGTGTATGTACCCGTGTTGGCATCAAATGTCTGTCTGTCCGGGACTGAGCCTGTCACCGTGATGGACTGCGAGGGCTGCAGGGGCTTATAATTGAAGTCGAATCTTCTTGTTACTTTCATGTCGATATTGATGTGCTGTATCAGTATTCAAATGATGTGGATGCGACGGGCTCGGAAGGAGAACCGTCGCGTAACGTGACGGTGGCCGTGAAGCGGAGTGTCTTGGGGGTGTATCCGTTGAAGTCACAGTCGTCGCGCGTGATTGTTATGCTTTTTCCCGCTCCTATGCGTTTTGCCGCCCATGCCGCGTCAGATGCAGGGCGCGGACGGCCTTCCGCGTCCTCGGAATAGCGTGTCCAGACTACATCTGCGTCAAGTATGTCGTCCGTTATGTCCTGATTGTACATCCATGCCACGATTTCCAGCGGGCATTCGAAGGAGTCAGGATCAAAGAGGTAGTCCGTGTCACGGAATTCGACGGTGAAGTAGGGATTGCCTTCAATGAACATCCAGTCCGTTGATGACCATTCAGGAATCTGGCCAGTGCCGGTGACGAGACAGCGGAAACGGCAACTGCCGTACCATACGTCCGATGTCTCGATAACTCCGGTGGCGGGGTTGAGTGTCTGGTAGTAGTATGTGGCCTGAGGGTCATATATGCCACGGTCAACGATCGATACGCGGGAGGCTTCGAGATGCAGCCTGATGGCCTGTTCAAGAATCTCAAGTGCGGTGCGGGCTTTGTTAAGCGCGGTGTCGGCTTCGCGTATGGCCTGTTCGATGTCATCAGTGAGATTGGCCTGATATACCTTGCGCAGCAGCTTCAGCAGCTCTTCAAGGATGATACCGAGGCGCATGGGGGAGATGGAATCCTGAATGATTTCGTTTTTCAGGGATTCTATTTTTGCTTTAAGCGCGGAGACATCGAGCATGGGTGGGAGTTTTTTATGACAAATTTAGCGGGAGGGCGCATGGTGATAAAAGACAAATCACTATGTGTAGCCTTTGCGACGGTAGTAGGCTGTGTCGGCACGGAATTTGTCAGAGTCAAGGGAGGAACAGAACATGCCTTTGAATTCATCGGCAAGGGATTCGGCCATGAAGTCGCGGAGGTTAAGGACGGATGAGTAGTATTTTGTGCTGAACCACCGCCGGGGCTCGCGTGGATGGCCACTCGTCTCGCCTCCACCCCATTTCGGGCCTCGTTTTCTCGGTTCGTCAAGCTTGTGTTCCCTGCGGTAGTCAGCATCAAGGCACTTCACGTCACCGGTATTCCCATGAGGGATTTCGCGTCCTGTGCCGAGATCCTGCCAAAGTCCGTATTCAAGGAAGGTTTGCGACAGTGTGATGTCATAGAACCGGCCGTCAGCCCTGACTTTGAGTGCGAGGGGGGAGCGCCACAGTGAGCCGGTATGATATACGCCCAGCTGTCTTATGCGCTCCTGCCAGATGTCGATCATGGTGCTGTTCCAGCCATTGACGAATTTACGCCTTTCTTCTTCGGCTGTCATTCGGATTCCCATTCGTCAGGATTGTATGTGAGGTCAGTGTATGTGTCGACTGCGATCTGGAAGAAGGCGCAGGCGCAGCCGGTGAAGAAGTAGCGGTCAATCTCGGTGAAGGAGATGCGGGGGTCAATGAATATGCTGTTTTCCTCAAGGCGGATCTTTTCAAGGCATAGGACTGTCATGAACTGCCGGAAGAGCTCGCGCATGCCCTCAAGCATCCGCTCGCGGGCTTTTACGTCGGCGACGGGATGGCGGCGGGCGAGAAAGATGGTTTTGACCCGGCGGGTGTGCGGGGTGTTCTCGATGTCGAGACCTCCCTGAGATTCGTCGCTGACGGCGACGAATGCCTTTGAAGAGTGCATTGTCCCGAGGGCTTCATGGAAGCCTTCGAGGGAGGATACGCGCGCGAAACGGTATTCATGGGCTTTCGCAAGACGGTTTCGGGCGGTGAGACGCTCAAAGAAGGCTGCTGCGTCCCAGTGGAAATTCGAGTCGTTCATTTCTGTACTGGTGTTATTTTTTGTTGTATCTGCGGCGGAGTTCTTCATATTCGCGGGCCTGTGCATCAAGCTCCGTGAGCGCCCTCATTGCGTCAAGGGCGAGGATTTCGCGCTCCTTGGTGATGTCACCCTTGGTGAGTGCCCTGATCTGTGCGTCAATGCCTCGGCGGATTTCGTCATAGGTGGGTGGGAGTGGTTCTTCGTCATTCCCGACTGTCTTAAAGAAGTCCGGGAACTGGACCGATACGAGGTTCTTGACCCCTGCCCACCAGAAAAATATCCCGAGGGTGGCGGCGTCATCCGGGCGGATGTCTTCCTTGCGGTAGAGGATCGCCGCCATCTGTCTCAGCAATGTGTCATCTGGATCGAGCTGGTAGCGCTGCCAGAGTGTTTCGCATGCAAGCCATGAGTCAAATGACAGTCCGGTGGAGAGGTCCGCGGGTATGGCTTCCGCTCCGTCAACGCTGTCGAGCCGGACGGGTTCGAGGGGCGGCAGTCTTATCCAGTCCAAATGCGAGATGGCCGATGCCAGTACGGCTGCAGTGAGTGTGAATTCACGGCCGGCGTGCCGGAAGATGTCGCCGGAGGTGCAGGGGCATACGAGGGTGATGCCTGTCCAGCGGAGGAAACAGAGTGTCTGTACACGCGCTACGGTATTGGCGACGTAGGCTTCACGGGAGGGGAATGCGGTATGGAGGCTGGCGCGGTTGACGGACACCATTGCCGACAGCAGGAAACGGAGCTGTTCCTGTGTCAGCTCAGTCCATGAGCGCGGAACTGTAACGTCGATTGTCATCAGAAGAAGAATCCGCCCTTTACGGTGTTTTTGAATGGTTCGACCCTGAGTTTATCGCCCATTTCAGATTCCCAGATTTCACGGATTTCAGAAGAATATCCGATTTCCCGGATCACGGGTTCGACAAGATGCCATATTTCATGGGGGTCAGGGCAGCGGGTTTTCTGGTCGCGCGAATGGCAGGCAATATACCGCAGCTCGGCACGACGGATCATCTGCCATAGATTCTTTTCGTCAACAGATGCTTCCGGATTATAAATGGCGCCACGAAGCTTAAGCATGAGCTTCCTGCCGAGATATTCATGTTCAAGCTCTGTCTGAAACCTGAGTGCGATGTCACGCATGGCCCGATAGGCGGAGAGCAGGTCCGTATCCCTCTTACAGCTCTGTGCGTCATCGAGCCCGAACAGGAATGTTGCGAGCCAGTAATCCCCCATGGCGGTGTCGCGCCATCCGGGGGTATCGAGAAGCATCATGATCAGGGTCTGGAGGTTTGCGTCAACGGAGGACTTCAGGGAGGCGACGAGGCGTTCGACGCGCTCCTTTGAGGCCGGGGCACGGCCGTCAGTACTTATGACGGCGAAACCTGCGGGGCTGAGTGTGATGTCCAGCGATGGCACCGCCTCGGCGAAGGCTTTGCATACGATTATCTTCTTGGCGAAAATTCCGACCGAAGGGGAAGGTTCATAGCCTTCGCCTATAAAATTGCCGGTGAGCCAAGCTGCGGCGGATTCGAGCCACGGCCTCAGTTTGTCAATGAGCAGATCCTCTCCTTCAACTTCGTGTATGACATTCGGTATCAGGGAGCGTAGCTCGGCATTAGTCATTGTCTGTATCATTGTTTTCAGATTTTGCGGATACTTCTTTTGCGTCGGAGTGTTCGTCAAGAGTGGTCAGCTGCATGAAGGGGCAGTCAACATGCACTCCTTTCCACTTGTTGAAGCGTATTATTATTTCATGTACGAGGAAGAGAATGTCATGATAGGGCTTCTGGAGGGCCTGTGCGATGGTGTAGAGTTCACGTTTGTCCGATCCGGAGTTGTTTGTCTGGGCTTTCCCGGGCACTGAGCCGACGAGGTTCGAGTGGACGCGCATGGTGAAACAGACCATGTTGACGGCTTCGGCGATGTCGCTTTCCCAGTCGCCCCCTTCCTTTGTCCTGCTGTCGATGGAGGTGACGGTTATGTCGGGCGATTCTCCCTTGCCGTCAAGGGAGATGCTTTTCGGTGTGAACAGCACTGCTCCGGTGTTCTCCACGTTGGTGAGGAATTCGAGCATTTCCTGTTTTTTCTCGTTCATCAGTTCTTCCCGCTTCTTGTGGTCGACGATGTGCCGGCTTGTGAAAAGGTTGTCCCAGTAGCGGGGGGAGACCTCGATGACGTATTTTATTGGGGCGGCGTTTTTTAATTTGGATGTCTTGGCTTCTCCGATCAGCCGCTTTATGTTGTACCAGCTTCCTTTGAAAAGGGCTGCGTAGTGGGGGATGGGATAATACATGGAGTCCACGCCCGGAAATTTGGTGAGGATGGCGAATTTACGGACGGAGGTGACTTTATCACCGGCGCTGTTTCCGCGTGTTGCCCGGAGGCCCATGCGCTGCTGGAGATCCTTCCACGGGGAGCGCGGGTCAAGAAGGTCGATTACCTCGACCGTGTCAGATTGCGAGAGATTGCGGAACGGGGCGAACAGTATCTTGGTTATCCGGCCTGTCTTCGGGTCAGCGGGACAGAAGCGGCAGTAACAGGCGGGCTTGCGGTGAAGCTCGACAATCCTGTCGCCGGCATCATTCAGGATTATGACGGTGACGGCGAAGTTGAAGTGTTTGAGGTCCTGACATACGCCGAGGAAGTAGTCAGGCATGGGATTGTCAAGGAGGAAGTCCTCGACTTCCGCCCTGACTGCTTCGGTGGCAGCCCCGGTACAGTATTTAAGGCCGCTGCCATAGCAGACTTCGGCATTGAAGATCTGGCATGTGGAGAGGGTCTCGTCCTTTTCGATAAGGTCAATGAGGTTATAGGGCAGCATGTCATCTGCTCCCCATGTGACGTATTCGATGCCGTCAGGGGTACGGGTGATGTTGCAGTTGTCGGCGTCGCGGAAAACGGCGGCGGTGGAGGTGACGATTGCTGCCCTGACGTTGGTACGGGGGACATGATGGACTGAGAGGGTGTCGAAGCTGTAAGGCTGTGGCCTGTCGGCCGTGTGACTTGTCTTTTTCATTACTGGAGAGAGTGGACTGGGTTTTACAGGTAGACATCGAAGTCATCAATGCCTATGATGCAGACGTCATGGATGGTGCGGATTTCGCCGGACCGTACGGATTTGACTGACCTTGTGCCCTTGTAGCGGTCAAAGCTGAGCGATATGATGTCGCTGAATTCGATAAGGCGGCCTTTAACGGTGACGACCCGGAGCGAGACGCGCTCGCCACGGTCAAGCATGGCGCGTGCCTGTGATATGTGGATGGCTTTTTTCATTGCTGTGGACGGTGGTTTTCTGACTGTGCCGGTGTCAGGTGAATTCGGCTGTAAATTCCTGTGTGAATATGTGTGTGCGACCGGGCATGAGTCCTCCCATTTCATCCAAGGAGAGACGTGGACGCTTCCCGGGGAAGCGGAATGTGAATTTGAGGGATGTTAGCGTGTCATCGCTGTTGTCGGCCTCGAGTGTATGGTCAGTTATTATGACGGGACATTCCTCAATGGATGTGCAGAGGCTTATGTCACGCGAGCCGATGAGCTGTTCGATTTCACCGGCCTGTGCGACGGTGAGTGGTGCTGTCTGCACTTCATAGGTGCGCTCGGAGGTGCGGTTATACTGGGTGAACCTGTCGGAACATACGGCTGTCTCCCGGTCAAATATGGTTTTACGGCTGACTGTGCCGACTATATCGAGGTATTCGACGGCGTTGAATATGTTGCGGAAACGGAAGGTGAGATAAAAGGGGTGGTCAACGATGTAGAAGAGTTTCTGCCGGCGGCCATGGCTGACGGTGAAGTAGGCGGCTTTCTCGACGGGGGCGTTGTCACCGGCCGGGGTGGCCGCGGCGAATCCGATGATGTCACTGACGGCGAATGAGAGGTGGTCAGCGCCGGGGGTGCGGGTGAATGTGCGTTCGGCCGAGGTCAGCGATCCCGCTGCGTCAAACCCTACGAGGCGGACACGGTAGGTGGCCGGCCCGTCCGGGAGGTGGGCGAGGGAGACGGCTGATCCGGTATGCACGATGGTGTGCCCTGAGGCGCACAGGAATGACAGCGCGGGGTCAAAGTCAGCGGGAAGTTCGTATTCGCAATGCAGGGCGGTGAAGGTGGCGGCCACGTCATCAAAGCGTATCTCTATGTCATCGGACATGAGGCCGAGGGCGCGGAAGCGCTCCTCGATGAGCGTGCCGATGTCGGTGAATTCGACAATGCCGTCAAAGGGATAGAGCGTGGTGGAGAATATGATGTCATGCGCGGCGGCAGGACTGCGCACAATCTCGACCGTCAGTTTCGGCCTGTCGGTACTGACGCGTAAGGAGTACAAGGCCGATGTAAGGACGGGCAAATCCGGGGACGGGGGGTTGAGTATCACTGTTGACATGATGCAAATTTATTCTGCGTGGGAGCGGGGATAAAAGACAAACAAGGCGAGTGGCACTACCACATATCAGGAGTGCCACTCGCCGGCGCGGGTTTCCCCCTGCGAGGACGTGGTAAATGCGGGAGGGAGATTTATTCCCTCCCGCGTGGAATCATTCAGGCTGTTCGTCATTCAATATGTATCGTGCAGCTTTTTCAGCTCTTGATGCAGCCCATACAATGGCCACAGGGTCATTTTTAAGAGCACGACGCCAGCCTTGTATATATGCCACGGAATTTCTGAAGGCTTTTTCCGTGTCAACGCCTGTGCGGTGGCACAGCATGGCAGCGGAAATCTCGGCTACAAGTTCTTCACGCGAATAATCTTCAGAACCGAAAAACGTTATACCCTGCGACGCTTTCCGATTGCAGCGTGATTCGGTTAGTGTGGAATGGCTTAATTCGTGGAACGTGGTTGAGTAGTATTCGGCGATGTCTGCAAACTGAGACGGATTCGGGACTTTTACGCTATCGTCAAATGGTCTGTAAAACGCTCTGTCAGATGCAGAGTTATCAAAATTTATATTTTCCCGGCTGATATAGGCTGAAATTACGGCTTCCGCTGTATTATCAAGTGTATGCGTGTAACCTGATGTGTCGATTTGCGGGCAATCTATGCCGTTAATATCGCTCTGATGAAATACGCGGTACATTTTCAGCATTGGTATATTTTTTTTCATCGGAGATTCTGCTTCGTTCTCATCTTTCGAACCTATCACTATATTTGAGTCAACAGTGAGTGTCTTATAGAAAAAAATAGCTTCTGATTTTGCGCCCTTACGGATGTGACCGCCTCGCTCTTTCACTTGTTTAAATGTGAAATAGAAACCCGGACGTTGACCGAGAAGAAGCTGATTTAAGAGGGAATAAGGCTTGTTAGTGGCACCGCTACGGCAGGAGAAAGAAGCCGCCCAAGGCTTTTGCCATGAAATTTCGCCCTTATCGAGCATTTCTATGATTTTGGCGGTGACTTGTTCGTATATTTCAGATTTCATTAGGAAGAAAAGTATTGAATTTATAAAAAAGAAAGGAGAATGAGTATGTAGATTATTTTATGGAAACACTGGCCTGTGCCTTTGCCCGATTGCATATTGCGCCTGTGCGCTGTATTTCCCACAGAAGGAGTTCAAAGGCTCTACGCGCTATATAGAGACCATGACGCTTTTGCAAACTAAAAGCATAATCCATGGCATTTGCCGCATTTGAAAAGATTATTGACTCTGTGGTGGTACGCTCGGCCATGTGATAAATACCTACTGACAGGCGACCTGCTACATAAGTGGCATTTATAAAAGATGGTACGATAAAGTTGTTCGGATTCTGGATGGTGTTGGCTGTCTGTTGCATGGTAATCATTATTTTTTCATGTTATTTATTTGTGATGTCAGCATCCGAAGAAGATGCGGAAGAATGCTTTATTGACCTCTACCTCGAAATGAGCGGAGCCGTTATTAGACGTGCGGCCATTTATCGGATTGGAGGAGAGGTGAGCAGCTTTTATAAGCTCTTGGGATTTATTGATTTCAGGCTTCTGTGAGCCAGCGGGCTGTACTTTATTCATGATTTTCTTTTCCATTTTTCGTCCTTGTTATCGAGTTTGATTTAGCTTTTACATTGCAAGGAGAGGGTGGACGAAAGCTCCAGAGGCAAATTTTTGGAGGAAAATACTCTGCCGCAGGGAGGAAGATTTTCAACCAAAGCGAAGCCCAATTTGCATGGTGCGTGTCTGCCCTAACTTCGCGATGTAAATTGCGTCCAAATCAAACCGGATGCAAGGACTCCGGGAAAATGGATAGGAAAACAAAAAAGATGTACAGCCCGCCGGATCACAGAGGCCGGTGCATGCAGAAATCAAGAAATACCAAGAGAAATGAGTCAGGGATAGAAACCGACAGGCCGAGACTCCGGCTCGGTGCAACGCATGATAGCCCGGCCCGCAGGGAGACTCCATGAAAGAAAAAAAGGCCGTCCACCGGCGTGACCGGGAACGACCTGAGGAGAGATTTTTAAGGAGAGAGGAGAACGGTGTGTCAGGAAGGGGGTGAACGTGTCTTGCGCATGGAATAGCCCACTGGAACGGCTATGGCGATAACCAGTATGAACAGGAGATATATAAGGGGGGTGTTTAAGGATGATAGCGGAGATCCGCGCGTGTCCCGGGTGTCCTGCTGCATGGCGGATCCGCTACTGGCAGAAAGATCTATGTTATCCTGTACAGAGGCGTTGGAATGCCCGCCGGTGTCAATCGTGGCCGAATCCTTTGTTACGGCATGCCCGACGGTGATTGTCATCGGTGCGGGAGGAAGTCCGGGATGTAATGTGTCCGGGGGATAGAATACGATTTCCAGTCCGGACAGTTCCATTGCGCGGGTGGCTGCGAGCAGGGTGTGGAATCCATTATCAGCACGATAAACATGTGTGGCGTCAAGATCAATCCGTGAGGAGTCCGCATAGTCAGTGCGGGTCTGCCTTGAGGAGTGGCAGGAGCAGAAGGAGAGGAGGAGAATGAGTATCAGGATCGGATACGGGCTGGTCAGAAGTCGCATAGCTTGAAGGATGGACATGCTTTGTTTGCAAATTCGTGGTGACAGTGTATGGTCGCTCCGGGATATCTCAGCTGCAGAGAGGCCACAAGATCATGCAATGATTTTTTCTGAGCCGGTGTGCGGGTGTCCTTGGGTGTCACTCCGTCAGTGGCGCACCCGCCGATGTAGCTGATTCCGATGGAGCATGCGTTCTGGCCGAGGCAGTGCGCTCCGACGACGGATTCCGGGCGGCCGGGATGGACGGTGCCGTCGCGGGAGATGACGTAGTGATAGCCAATGTCACTGAACCCCTGCGCAAGATGCCACTGCCGGATCTGTTCTACTGTAAAGTCCTGACCTTCCGGGGTGGCGGTGCAGTGGAGGATTATTTTGGTGATGCTCCGGCGATAAGGGGCTATTCCTAGCGCCGACCATGTCTTAGGGCCGACGATGCCGTCAGCCTCAAGCCCCTGAGAAAACTGATATGTTCTGACTGCTTCTTCGGTGACCGGGCCGAAAATGCCGTCAGCAATGAGCGCGAGGCTCGATTGCAAGGTGCGGACATCCTGTCCGCGGCTTCCTAAGCGTAGTGTCTGCATGATGGATCGGGTTTTGTACGGTGTTCAAACAGGGTCATTATCACAGGATTTTTTTATTTCGATATTCATAAGCGAGCCGGCTATGGCGATGATTTTGGCGAAGAGGATGAGGGTGACGTTGCTCAGCTGTCCGACGGGAGGGCTGAAGAAATCGTAGAGGATGAGCGCCACGGCCACTATGATCAGTGTGATTCCGAGAATGTGGCGGTGGGTCTGAATGGTGGACTTTTTCATTGCGGAGAGTGATGGATGATTATGGCGCAAAGTTACGCCGGGATGTATTTACGGAAAAAGACAGTACGAGTCACATGACGCCGGATACGTCCATGAATGAGCTGCCGAAGTAGGGGAATTTCTCACAGCCGATGTAGAGGGTGTCGAAGGCGTCGGTGCCATCGGTGCGGAGTTCGAGGCGGTCATCCTCGGTCTCGGCCAGTTTTTCGCCTGATTTGTCCTTATGGAAGCCGTTGCGGCCACGGGTGACTCCGGCGGACTGTACGGCGAGGATCAGATCGTCATTGTTCTGGCGGTTGAAATATGGTGTGAGACGGTTTTTGCCGGCAAAGGCGTTGTTGATGAGATGGTATTTTTCCTCGTGGCGCATTGGATTGCCAAGCGGAATTGCCACGATGTGCCATCCGTGTTTTTTGAATTCGTCGATTATGGTGTACCTGAAGTCGACCGAGTTGACCGCATAGTTAGATCCGAGAGCGGTAGTGTCATAATAATAAACCACCGTCTTACATTTGTGATGTGCGTAATACCGGCAGAATTCAGCTATCAGTGCCGGCAGTTTGCGTTCGTATTTAACATAGAACGATTTCAGGATATTCAGGCGGTTCAGGCTCTCGTCAGCCTGTCCGGCTACAATCCAGTTGATGTTGGCATTGTAGTCCATGCCGATGCAGATAGGACGGTAGGGGGCGAGGTCGCGGTCAGCACGGCAGTCAAGTGCGTCAGGCTGGAAATCGTAGCCGAGATTGTCGAGATACCCGAAATCGCTGTCGTTGTATTTGTGATCCTCTTTCATGGATGAGTAGAAGCCATCGCGGGCAATGCCTATCTTCCGACACATTATCGAGGTCTGGAAGGTGAGGGGCGTGAGGTCGCGTTTCATATCGCGAAGGTATTGTTCGCCCAGCAGTTCGACGTTTTCGACCGAGGAGTATTCGCGATAATATGTGGCCACTGAGCGGAGCTTGTTGATGTTTGCGTCAAGGCGACGGAGATGGCCACGGAGGTATGCGGGCGGCTCGATGCCTTTTTTCCTCATTTCGAGGATTTTCTGTTTAAGCCTCCATTGCTCGTAGACTCCTGCCTCGATGGCTCGGATGATTTCCGGGTTCATCTTCTTTTCGTATTCGAGAAACCATGAGCCTTTTTTACTCTGCGGCATGTCGGAAATAATTAGGACAGCATGGTTGAAAGAATGGCGAGAGAAGTGAGTCTTGATACCACCATTGGCGGGGAATGTTTCCTCATGTAGAGCGACCGGGTCAATGAACTTTGCCTCGTCGATAAGGAGCCAAGAGAGAGTGAGACCGTTTGATGAACCGGCACGGTCCTGAGAAATCATAATGGCTACAGAGCCATTATAGAAAGAGATTACATTTTCCCACTGGTGCGGCTCGATAATAGGAGTGGCGAAGGACTTAGGCGGTCGACGCCCTACAACGTAGTGAACGCCTTTTTTATAGCCCCATCTCGCCCATGCGGCAAAAAGAGCCGGAAGTGTGTTTGTGAGGCCATGCTTGAATGTAGGCACGACAATGCCGCCCGAAGACCCGGACATGCGTTGCATCATCTTTAGGGCGTATGGGGCCGCTATGGAGTCGGTTTTACCAGTACGACGCCCGGCGACGATAACAGTAGTTCTCGCAGCTACAAGTTGGGCCATCATCTGCGGGCGGTTGAAGTATGTCGGTTTAGCCTTGGGGTTGGTCAGTTCCATCGGAGAGAGGTGCAAAAAGTTGTTTTTCTTCGAGGTCGGCTTCTTCGAACTCGACATCATCAATGTCACGGAAATCGCGCGACAGCTCCTTGGTGAGCCTTGCGATATAGTTGTAGGCATCGGGGATGGGTTCAAGCCCGAGTACACGGACATCGAGTGTGGCGCAGAAGGGCTGAATGACGATATCGTCATATGGCATTGTCATCTCATCCTCCATGTCGACGCGGTTATATTTGGCGTAAGAGGCTGCGACGCGTTCCATAGTTTTCGTGTCCTTGCGTGCCTTGGCCATTGCATACGTCTCAAGAAACATTTCATTTGCACGCGCCCTGTGGAAATCGCGGGATTTCTGCGAGAGGAGAGGCACGAGCTGATGAATGATATTTATATCAGAATAGGCCGTCGACTGCGAGACATCATATCGAGACATGATGGCGTCGCGCAACTGGCGGTCTTTCATTGACGGATTCGCGAGCCAATAGTTATACATCTCGCGGAGGCGCAGAACGCGCTCAGCGAGGGCGAGCGGGTATTTTTCGCGCAGCTCGTCTTCGGCGGCAAAGAGGTCGACCTTGCAAGCCTCAAGCGGAGAGAGGAGATTGGGCATAAAGGTGTGGGATTTTTGCGCTATTCGTCATCTTCCATATCGAGCAATGCCCGCTCTGACATCTCCAGAGCCACGGGCGAACCGACACGGGCGAGCATGGCCATCTGTTTGCGGTTCTCGATTTTCTGTGAGAGTTTGCCTTTGAAGTAGGCCTTGCGCGCTGGAGAGTCGGCCATTGCGATATCGCTCTTGAATTCCTCTTCGGGAAGGTCAAGGGTGATCGCTATTTCGGTAGGTGTGATGTAGAGTGCCGCCATCTGTTCAATGGTGGTCAACTGTCTGGCTGAATATATCATGGAATGGTACTGATTGGCGGGTTATTACATAATCGAGCTGCTGATACAGGCTGTCAAACACGGCAGTGTCGGTGGTGATGAATCCGGATTCGTAGCGATTGCCACGGGTAAGGTTCTGCGACATGACGACGGCCACTTTCCATTGCTCATTCGATACGAGCAGGATTTTTGAGTGGTTGTCGGCAAGGTGGCATCGTCCGATTGTCTGTGCGATGAACGGCCATAGCTTCAGTGTCTTGTTCGTGGCCTTGAAATCAAGCACGATGTCAAGAGAGCGCACAAGGCCTTCCTTTTCGATGAAAAATATCCGGCGTAGAAATTCTTCAGAAATCGAGAAGGAGGTCATCCGTATGTCCGCCGGGCCTGTCTGGGACAGCGTCCATCTGAGGATGTCGGCTACCTGCAGCGCATTGCTCAGATATGCCTGACAGCCTTTCCCGGAGAGCGGTGACAGGATGTCGGCTATTGATTCACGGCGGTTGATCATATCAGTCCGGCTGCTGCCATTTTTTCACGGATGGTGACCGTGGGGGAGTCAATTTTCGCATACGTGGCCCGGATGCGGTCAGCCAGTGCGTCATCGGGATTGGCGGGGTCATATTTCCCGAGGAGCAGATGTATTACGCGCGCGGCATTCCGTGATTCTGAACGCGGATCGGTGACGAGCTGCACTGATGCGGGCGGTGTGCCTTTGATGTAGTGGTCATACCGATTCCAGTTCTCCCGGTAGAGTGTGTCGAGGGCGATGATTTCCTTTGCCCAAGGGTAACGGTCAGAGTCAGGGCATGTGGAGTTCTCGGGCGTGATCATCCGTATCTGCAGATGGCACTCGCGTATTTTGCGGTGAATCTCTGCGTTATCGAGATACAGCTGCCTGATTTCGTCCGGCAGTTCGTCATGGTCAGCCCGTTTGCCTCGCTGCAGCTCTGTCCGTCCGGTCAGCCCTTGAGTATTCCCAAGTCCATGTGCGCGTGCGATGGCGTCAACTTCGGAGAGCATGGAGCTGACCTGACTGTGCGTTATGTCGGCGAGACGGTTTTTGTATATCTTATTCAGGTGATATTCGATAGTGCCGGCATGACGCGCGAGATTGCGGGTGACGTTGGCGTACAGGATTCTGTTCCTTGTGACCCGCAGCAGTAGATCCGCTCCTTCATGGAGGGAACGCTGCGAGGGTTCTGTTTCAAGCCATTCCTTGATTTTAGGGGTGAGTTCGAGGTCGATCATACATTAAATGGTGTTTTTACTTTGGCTCATCCGGCAATGCTCCGGTGGCTCAAAGCTTGTTGTTTATTCCGGCGACAAAGAGTGTGTTCCTGCCGTGTGCCAGTAAAAGTTCGTGCATGCCCCTGAGGGTAGAACCGGTGGTGACAAAGTCATCGAATACAATGACATTAGGCTCTGCCGGGAGTATGTTAAGCGTGAAGACCGCGTTGATTCTCTGCCGTGAACGGCAGATGGCGACATCCTCGTAGAAGGGGATCTGCAACCGTTCGCCGATCTGCCGGCATATAAGGGTGGCAAAGTTGTGCTCCTTGTGGCGGCGTTTGGGTGAGGTGCAGATACACCAGTGGCCGGCGGATATGGCCGTGCCGAGGTAACTGATGAGAAAGTCCGACACGGCTTCCGCGAAATGCGGTATTTCAGCCGGGTCAGACTTTATCTCGGAAAGGGTTCTTCCCATGAGTGACTTTTGCCACAATGACAGAAACCATAGTCCGGCCCGTGGCGTGATTCTCGGGCGAAAGGTGAAATTGCACCTTGCCTCTGTGGTTTTGTCCCATGCCTTGCGCTTGCTGACGGCGAAGATGTCCTTGACGGACGAACGGCCATCGCGGGACGGATCACCGAGGGCCGGCGAGCCGTCAGCCACCTCGAAGTCCGCGAGGATGGAGGTGATGCCGGCCAGCAGCCCTGCGGTGTTCCCGTCAGCGGGTTCAGGCTGCTTCATTGATGATGCCGTCCTCGGTTTCGATAGGACCGGTATAGAAGGGGGTCTCCACGGGGTCATCCGCTTCGACAAGGATTGTCGTGCCGGCTGTGCCGGTGGCGCCCTGTCCGTTGTCACGCGAGGGAGATACGAGCGCTCCGTCATATTTCTCGCAACCGATCACGCGGTATTTGCCCCTCATGTCCTCGACGAGCACGACGATGCGGGTGTTGATGAGCGATGTGGAGGCGCTGGCGGCTTCCTCGTCAATTTTCGGATGAACGAACGAGCCTGTGACCTTGAATGTGCGCGATGGTTCTTCGCCCTGTGGCTCGGATTTGAACTCGGCTTTGCCGGGAAGGTGGTCCAGCGCATGCCATTTCTCGCCTTCGGCGAGCTTGAATGCCCCGGTGTAGACTGATGACGTCGGGCGTTCGTATTCGTCGACGGGGATTTCTGGCCAGCCGACAATCGCGCCGAGGGCTATGTACCAAGCACGGCGCTTAATGCCCGGTGTGACGGGCGCACCCTGACAATATTTCATATCGCGCAGGGTGCTGAAACATTTGTTGTTAGTAGCTTCTGACATAATTCTGCATGATTAGCGGTTAGGCGGCGAGATCGATGAAGCGGAAACGGCGCGGGTCGATGGTGCGGAACTGGAATCCGAGCCACATGTCGGAGGCCATGGAGAGGTCATAGTGGCCTGAGCGCATGATATCGACCGATGTCTGGTCAGCGTCATTGTAGGTGCCGTAAAGAAGGTTTGATGTCTGGGTGACGATTGCCTTGTCTGTGCCGTCAAGTTCGGGTACGGGTATAAGTGTGAGCTTATGGCCGGAACCTTCGACATAGGGCTGGTCATACTGCTTGTTGTAGACGAGGCCGTTGTGCGTGAGAAGATATGATTCGTTATAGGCATCCGCGAATGAGGTGGGGCAGAGCATTACGTTGTTCTCACGGCGGAGGAACTGGTTCGACGAGAATACGATCTCCTTGGCGATGTCACAGGCATTCGCGTTAGTGACGGCCTCCCCGACCTTGTAGAGATTGCCTTTGGCGACGGATATGTTGCCGTCCTCGATTTCCTGCTGGGCGATGGTGAGAAGGCCGTCGCAGAGGTCAAGGGTGGTGTCACCGTCGGGGTCGCGCTTTCCGGTGAAGGCGCACTGTGCGATGTGCTGACCGCGGGCTTTCACGAGCTGTGCGAGCACGAGGAAGGTGGTGCCGGCTTTTTTGATGGCTTCGGTTATTACGGGGTCATGGTAACCGAGGGGGATGTCGAGATAGTCGACGGGTGCGAAGGTCTCGATCACGTTGCCATGAAATGTCTCGATTTCGCGGTAGTCGATGTTTACGGATGCTTTGGATACGCGGTCGCGCTTGAAGGGGGCGAACTGCGATTTGCCTGATATTTCTCCGAAACGGCGTTTGCCACGGAGCTTCTTGACAGGCACGAAATATTTCAGTACGTCAGCGGCAGCACGGATGGGGAGCTGTCGGAGGACGGGATCCCACTGTATGCAGGTGTCCTTATACTGCTGAAGCACTTCGTCTGTGATGACGATTTTTGCTGAGTTGTCTGACATTGTGGAGAGAGATTGAGGTTAGAGGATTAGACGAGTCCGTCGCAGAGGGCGTCGCAGATTTTATCGATGTCGAGGCCGTTGAGAGGATTTGTGTCCTTGGAGGTGTCGGTGACACCGGTGGTGGCAGAGGCGGGCTCTTTGACGAGGTCAGCGATCTTTGCGTTGAGCTGGTTGATGGTGCTGTCTTTCTCGGTGATTTTTGCATTGAGGCCGTTGACGGCGGCTGCATGCCCTGACAGGGCGTTCTCAATGCTGACGGCCTGTTCTTCAGTGATGGTGAGCTTGCCGTCAGCAACAGTGACCGTGACACCGAGAAGGGCGGCGATGGCTGTGAGCGGTTTTGACATTTGATGATCGGTTTGTGCTGCCGGGGGCATTCGTGCCTCGGCAGCGGGTTTGGATTGTTGAGAGGTGAATAACTGCGCGAGACGTTCAAGGAATGATCCTTTCCTGACACCGACCGGGGGCATGGGGATTCCCTCTTTTGCGAACGCGTCAGCCACAACATCGGTGATTTCGGGGGCTGCGTCCTCCGGATCATCGGTGATTTCATCGACAAAGCCCCATTCGAGCGCCTGTCTGGCGGTGAGCCATGCGCCTTCTTTCATGAGGGCGAGCAGCTCGTCCTTTGGCTTTTTGCAGCGCGAGGCGTACATGCCGGCTATACAGCCGTCGATGGTGTCATTGTCCTTTCTGAGTTTTTCGAGGTCGGCGATATGGGCGGCGAGTTCGTCGGCGTTCATATAGTCCCACTCGAAAACCACACTCATGCACTTGTGCACGAGGAAGAGGGCGTTTGCGTCGATGGAAACGTGCTTGGCCCCCATCGAGGCGATGGTGGCTGCGGAGGCGTTCATGCCGACGTAGTGGCAGTGGACGTTGCCATGTAGCTTGAAGAGAGAGGAAATCGAGAGGGCTGTGTTGACACGCCCTCCGGTGGAGTCAATCAATACGCAGACCTCTTTGTCCTTGTGTCTGTCAAGGACGGCGTTGACCATGTCGGCGGAGAAATCCCAGTCGCCGACATAGCCCTTGAGGTAGAGATTGTAATTTTTTGGCATAGCGGTTGATTGTCTATGCCGCAAAATTATGTGGCGCGGGCTGCGTGGTAAAAGACTATAAAGGCTGTCAGATGATGCAGGGGAGCACTGATTTCTGTGCGATGTGGGTGACATTGTAGGTGCGGACTGCGGGGCTGCCTCCCGGCTCGCCTGTGGTGTCCGAATAGTTCATCACCGGGAACCGTCCTTCGCGTGTGCCTACGAGATATTGTTTTCCTCCCGCACCCGTGACCACGAAGGCGATGTGCTCGCCTTCGGGCAAAGGGTGGACAGTAGTGAATTCCAGTGTCGATTTTTCCTGTCGTGAGCCATTGACCTTTGTGCCTTCCCAACGGAGGGTCGGGCGGCCGACGAATGCGACCTGTTCCGACGGGGCTGCGATGGCGATCATGCAGCCGCAGATGGATTGCAGCATCAGTCCTGAAGGAAGGTCAGTGCAGCGGACAATCTGAATTTTTCTGATTCCGGGAAGGGTGTGGAAACTCATGGCTACGGGTGTTTCGGGTGGATTGGACGGGATGTGCGTTCTGGTAATTATCGCTTTTGAAGTCAATGGGTATTAACATATTTTAACTGCGATGCGCTTGACTTTTTTTCCGCATGCGTGAGTACATCTGGCGGATGGTCTCCCAATTGCGTTCGGAGCGGTCAATGCCGTGGCGGTCCATGAAGTCATAGATGATGTCGGTGATCTGGACATCGTGGCTGAACAGTTCGTGGAGCTCGTTGAAGAGCGTGGCCTGAAAGAGTTTCTTACAGGCGGAGATCAAGGCTGACTGTCCTGTCGGAGAGAGGTAGTTGAACGTGGCGGGATTCAGCCCCTTGAATGTCGGTACTTCCACTGGTAGTGATGAGTGGCCGTGGTCATGCTGACTGTGGCCGGGTGACTTGCGTAGTAACGAGGCGAGGACGGCGCGGGGGGCTGAACCCCTTGGAAACACTACTCTCCCCGATTCTGAATCCCAGAAATCATGACGAAGCCACTGTTCAAGATATTCAGGCGGATTGATGTAGACTGAAAATTGCGACATGTGATAATATACTATGGTTTATGTTAACTGATTATATATGCAAATTTATAAAAATTCGATAATTAATTAAATTACATTCTCAAACAGTTAAATATAAAACCGGGATTTCCATGCGGTCAGGTGCGATTTTGCTGTGCATTCGTGCGCTTTCGTGCATTTGTCAGTATCCCAATACATTACGGGCGTACTTTTTTGTGCGGAATGTGCTGCGGAAGTGTACCTTCCAAAGTGTGATTTGTACATCAGTGCAATCGTGCGCAAAAGTGCAAAAATCGTGCGCTATCTAAGTGGCTGATTTACAAATGTAAACACCTATTCTGTACGAATGTACTCTTTTTTACTCTTACAATAGGCGGGAGAAAAAAATAATTATAAGGATTGTTCGCTATGAATGTAAAATGGTTTATAACAGCTCGTTGCATCCAATGTCCTTTGCGGGCGGTACGTGGCATGCGACGGGCTGCCGGGTGATACGCGCCTCCCCGCACCCCTCCGCACGGAAGCCGGGACTATGTGCGCCTGTGCCATTTCCGCACGTGTGCACAATGGTTTCCAAAATCCTGCCTCCGGGGGTGCGGGGGCGGCGGAGTATCATTAAAACAGATGTTGCTAACTCGATTACAGAATGTTTGTCTATTCAGCAGAGAATGTCTAATTTTGTGCCTATAATGGGCTTTTAATGCGTTTACGTGATACGTGAAAATGTATTATATATGGGAATACCGACGGCCTGAAAAAAGAATACCTCGGCCTGAAAAGAGAATACCCCAGCCTGAAAAAAGAATACCGAATCTGATAGGTAATCGCCGTCTATATATTGTACTTTAGATTTCAACCCATCCCTATTATTCCAACAAGAAAGGAGCGCGGCACATCGTTGTGAAACGATGTGCCGCTTGTCATGAGGGGGAATGGATGAATGTTCAGGTGTTCCGGCGTTCGAGCAGCCATCCGGCTTTGCCGTCATGAATTATGGTGCGGTAACCGAGATACATCATGGCTTCGGCTACGTCATTAAGCTCCATGTCGACCATATCTGCGAGATCAAGGATTATTTCCTGTGAGGTCATGACCCGGAAGCGTGTGCGTTCAGTGGGGTCAAAGGCGCGGGTCGGACGGTACTGCGTGTTGATGAAGCCTTCGATCACGCCGAGAAACCGGGGCTTGCGTGAGGCGTTCTTCTTAACCTGCCGGGATTTGTTATTTCCTTCTGTATTCATAGGTACGGATTTTGTAGTTTGTTTTCGGTTATATAACTGTCGATGGCATTGCGGAGCCTGAATAAGTCACCGGCATAATCGAGGGTGATAATTCCATTGCATTCAATGTGGCTGGTGACTTCGATTTCATATTGCCCGTAATCCGGTTCTCCGGACTCTGTGTAATGGGTGCGTTTGCCGATGGTGATGTCCGGCATGGGGGTGGTGCGGCTCATAGCCCTCCTCCTTTCCCTATCGTGTAGTCCTTCATTACCGGGGTGAGATGGATGGTGAATGGCCGATTGTCGGTGAATGCCTTTGCTCCTGCTTCGGTGACAACATATATCTGCGATGAAGCTCCCATGTTGAGCTTGCCGGCGGTAAATCCGGATGTACGGACGGTCATCGGCTTCAGACGCTTGTTTTCCGTGCAGAGGGATTTCATTTCCTCTGTCAGATACTGCGGAATCCGGGATGCCTCGCCGTAATGGACAAGGGCATTGTTATAACGACGAAAAACGGAATCAGCGAGCAGCCGTCCGAGCTTTGTGGTGGACTGGAGTATGTTGACCGTAACAAAGTATTTCATGCCTGACCTCCTTCCTCGCTATCGACAGGGTGTAGGATGTAGTTGAATACGGTAGTGACGCAGACCGGGCATACTTTGCCACGCTCGACGAGATAGTTGTCGAGATCGGCTGTTGTGAGGCCGGATTTACGGACGCGATTTGCGAAATAGGCGACATTGCCGTCCAAGCGCTCCCAGTTCTCAACGATATGGCTTGTAACCGCGAACAGCAGGTCATCTGTAAATCCCATCATTTGTCACCTCCTTTCCCGGCAGAGGATATGAATGCTCCGATTATGGACAGGGGTAGCCCTATGAGTGTAATGACGGCAAGAAGAATTCGTGAGTTGTCAGATCCGGTGGCTGCCGTGTGCATTCCGGCGAATATTGCCGAAATGGCGCATAGGACGCATATACCGGTAACGAGGCGGGACGGGGTACAAGCGCACTTCACCGATTCCCATGCCATCGAGAGGGTGCGGGAGAGGCGGGCAGTGATAGGGGTGGAATACCGGGCGCTGATAGTAGGGCCTGTTAGGATTACGAGGGGCGAGCTTGATGGTTTGCCCGGAACCTTGAAAAGAATGGATTGTTGCATAACTTCGACGTTATGGGTTATAGCATATAGGCAGACTAAAAAACGGCTACCTTTCCGTTGCTATAACCCATAACGTCAGTCCCCGGAGGGCGATATTAAGTGTTCGGAAAGGTAGCCGTAGAGCTACTTATGTGAATTGCTACCGACGCGAATGTCGGGAGCAAGAGGGCATAAAAAATGCCCGAAGTTATGTCGAGCGTCTAAACCTCCGCTCCGGGTAACGGACAAACCGTTATGGATTATAGCACTGCAAAATTACTATAAGAAATTTACAATGGCAAATTTTATAGGAGAAAAATTTGAATTCAAATCAATTATTGAAGTTCTTGGATATTTATAGTAATGTCAACGGTGTCTCCGTCTTTCATTGTGCTGAACAGATGTTCACTCATCGTGTATGGCGTTTCTCCATTCAGTGAACTGAATGTGAGAACCACGGGTTCCTCGCTATCAATACGATAGAACATATTGAGAGGATATTCCTTTTGAGTGCCTCTTAGTTTACCTTTAAGCTTAGTCCAAGAATTAAGGCTCAGAGCTTCGATTATAGGAGTGGATTTGAGCGGTATGTCAAGTGCCCCGTCGATTATGGAACATGGGAGATAATTCTGAAAGACAGTATCAAAAGAACGAACTACTACAGATTTGGAGATCATGTTATTCCGGACTTTTACACCTACAAGAACTACCTCCGGGGAGAAGAGCGAAACCGTGTATGGGATAAATAAGGAGGCATGGTGGCAGTAGATTTCTCCGAAAGCCTTAGCCCAGGTGATTCGCAATGAAGTATTCATTTCCATAATGGCGTTTTTATGAGAGAATAGATAGCAACTCTGGTTCATATATGACACGTATGTCAAAACCATCAGTGCGAAGTTCTTCTATTTTTCGCAGTTTTGATGGACCTGCGCCACTACCGACGATCACGATGTTTGTTTTCCTAGATATGGATGTATTTATATCTGCTCCTAACGCCTGGAGAATCTTTCCCAGTTCATCGCGGTTAGGATAGGCCGAGAATATTCCGGTGATTACAGTACGGGCGTGGAAGAAAGGGGTGTCTTTGTTCTCAATCAAAGAGTCATCAATAGCATCAAGAGTGTTTCGCTCATATTTCTTGGCTTTCATCTGGGCTCTTGCCGCAGTGATTCCGCCCTTAAAAGTACTTGTCTGCATTGAGCCATTCTCTGCGAGCATGATTTTAGCACAAGCCAAAGCATCATCGAGGGCATCATGGTGGCACCCCATTTCTATATTATGCTTTGCACATGCGTCTTCAAGCGAAAGACCAGTCATTTGGTAGGTACAGAAAAAACGGAATTTTGATGGATCTGTAACACAACAATATCGATTCATTTGCTCGTCCCAAACGGAGCTGTCGAATTCTGCATTGTGGCAAACTAACACATCATTGCCTATAATTTTCTTAATTGTAGGCCATAGCTCCTGAAAAGTTGGGGCGACGGCTACCATTTCGCGAGTGATACCATTGACCGCAGAGTTGTCCTTATCTCTGTGATCCGGTATGGGATTAATCATGGAATAGAATTTCTGGACGATGTGTCCTGCTACGACTTTAACAAGACCAATAGCACATGCGCTCGAACGTTCCGCTGTGAATGTCTCAAAGTCCAGTGCGGTAAAGGAGTGTAATTTTAGCATATAAGAATGGATTGGGTTCGCAAATATACAATAAAAAGGAAACAATGCAAAACACCCCCGCCGGAATTGGCGAGGGTGTGTGTCCGGCCTTGACGGACATTGTCAAATTAAACAAGGCTGAATTAGATAGAGTCGGCAGCTCGACGGATGCGGTCCGATAAATCGCAGAGTGCCTCTTTGAGCTGCATGGCTTCATCAGTGGTAAATCCACCGGCGCCACCGTTACCGTCGATTCCATCGAGTTTGTGATACAGCCACGAACTCGACTTGCCGAAATAAGTTCTTGCAATCTCGCGCCATGAAATAGCTACGAGGATGTCGGACATTTTACTTTTTACGTCCGAAATCAGTGTTTTTGTTTGGATGACTGTTTCCATATCGTTTTATTTTTAAGCCCTCCCCCTCGATGAGAGGGAGGGCGGTTTGTCAGGGAAGGTCTGTCAGTTCATCGACGAGTTGCTGAATGTAGTAGAGCAGTTGGGGATAACCGTTTGGGAAACTCTTTTGATAGTTTCGGATGGCTCTTATCAGCTCCTCCTCTTTTTCTGTCAGTTCGATTTTTTCTTTTCGTATTCTCATTGTGATTACTTGTTTAATTTGACACCACAAAATTACTACGAATTTTCGTATTAAACAAATTTGAAGGTCAAAAAGATTACGAAAATTCGTATTTTTTCATACGCCCCGTTTGCAATCGTTGAGAGGAGTTTTCACAGGGGAAATTGGGGGGGTCGAGTGTCCCGCAGAAAGTTCATCGGGCGTCGGATACTTGGCTACCAACAACGACAATTCAAGGCGATACCGCTCAAATCCGGAATTGCCGTAGGCGTGATACACCTCCCTTGGAGAAAGTAACCCGCGGCGTTTCATCTCCTCGAGGGTACTTTTCTGAATGGCCTTCTCAGTTTCGCGGAGTAGAGCGCATTTGAGGTCATGATGAGCGAGCGGAGGAATATCGACCTCACGAGCGATTTGCAGCCGTAGAGGTTCGACGGAGAATTCTCGCAGACGAATCCCGGCAACATTGTTGTCGGGTGCAAAAATTCTGGGCCGGAACAACCATTTTGTCAAATAGCTGCCTATAATAAACCCTATTGCGAGAGCGCCGATTATACTGAGAATCGTGGTAATCATGAGAACAGTGTCGGTTGTGGGTTAAGACGCTCATCTTGCAGCTTTGCAAGCTGTTCATCAACTTTACGGATTCGGACATTGGCGGTGTTGATACACTCTTTGGACTTGGAGATTACCCGAAGGCATTGTGCCTTTTCGTCGAGTAGAGCTTTCTCTGCGCGGTTCTGCTCTTGCTGACGCCGGGCAGATTCGTTGAAATGTACATAGTCTACAGCCAAGACTCTGCAAAAGTGGAGTGGTTGTCGCGCAGAACCATTTGGGTCAACGGCAAGGAAAAAGACTTTGAAAATCATAATATCCAAGGTGTTATATTTTAATTACATTCAGATATGTAAGTTCTCCTTTGTAGGAGAAGCCTCTGTTTTTAAGTTCTTCTGCAAGCTCACGCATGGCGGCTATGAGCTGAAGTGGTTGTTGGCCTTCGAATTTTGGATTGTAAGCCTTAAATGCAGAGGGGGGGTAACTGGCGGAGACTCTTTTCCCGATGGAAATCCTTGATTTCTGACAGGTTTTGCAGATTGAAAGATGTCCGGACTTGGAGCGAGAGTTGCGGGAAAACTCGGAAAGAGGCTTGAGTTCGTTGCATGATGAGCAACAAATAAGATCATTGGAATTCATTTTGTGGTATTGTTAAGTGAATATATATAATCGTTTTCGTGATCGAACACCTGATTGCCGATGATCGAGGCGTATTCATCGCCGCGCTCATGGGTGATATCGAGGCAAAGGTCGACGCGGTCAAATTCGCCATTGAATGTATCGGCGATTGAGCGGATCGTGGCAGCTGAGGCACGTTCCGCGGAGGCAAGACGAATGAAATATCCGTCGGGGTGCTGCTCGATGACGGAGAACCCGGCAGGGATTGACTCAGAGGCGACGGCTGCATGAGGCTGAGCCGATGAACCCGAAAGCTCGTTAGACTGAGAGCAGCCTACCAGAGCGAGGGCAAGTAGAATGGAAAGTTTTTGTACCATGGTTGATGATTTAGAATAGTTCTGCTTGAAGGAGCGACGCTTCTCCACTACGGAGGTCGATGCGTGTATCTTCTATGAAATAATCAAGATATAGAAGCATAAAGCCGATTGCATACAGCTTTGCATCGCGCTGAGAACGGAATCTTCCGAGGGCTGCGGTAGGCTGCTGTACGGATGTCCGGCCATTTGCCCAGTTGACGGCATAACCATAGACCCACGAGCCGTCAGGGAGCAACGATGAGAAGATTGTGACGGATTCCCGGCGGGCTTTAGTGACGCGCCATGTCGATTGTGCCTCTACCGGGCTGACATCTTCGAGAAAGTCGATTTTAAGATACTCGTAACGATTTTTGGTGCTCATACATTTCGGAGATTTTGTTGAACTTGGCACGGAATATCTTTGAAAGACGCAGTGAGGCGATTGCATTGTGCCTTGATTTGAGGATTGCGCAACGGCCACGGTTAAGCATCCATGAAATAGTTTCATCAGTAGCTCCTTCATGATACAGAAGGAGGATTACAAACTGTCTGGCCTCGACTGCGGGCCATTTGCGCGTACCGGATAGGATTGTCGATTTTGCCACGCCCGTAAATTTACTTACGACGGAGATGGCGATTTCTTTGTTGTCCATATATAAGTATTTAGAATGGTTTGGATTCCTTTTCTTTGGCTGGAGAGAATACCTTGAAGTATTCTGCCCCTCCGGATTTATCATCCGAACCGATGAAAGATTCTTCGGGGTGTAGCGGTTTCCAGTCTGAGTAATAGACTTTCTCGGCATTAGGACGGTCAATGTTAAAATCGTAGCCCTTGAATTTGCAATATGCTTGGATTTTCCCCTTGAAGTTTGTACGGGTAACGCCATGCCCGGCAGGGCCACCGGCGTACTCGAAGAAAGAGGCGACGAGGTCAGCGCGTTTAATACGGTCGTTGAGATGAGAGCCTGACGGGTCGAAATATTCCTCGGCCCACTGATAGAGGACTTCCGACATCTCCTGTCGGAGAGTGCGTAGCTCGATATTCTTCATGGGCGGAGGAACAGCCCCGGCGCCCTCACGCGCCCAGCAGTTCTCGAAGGAGCGGAAATAGAACATGACACATTCGGCCATCAGATTGTCAAAAAGATTCCATTGTTCTTCGTCCCAGTCGTCGAAAAACATGTGATGGAAGTCATCAACGAGAGTATGATCGGGATTGTACCATGTTGAAAACTCCATGTAGATGATACGGCGCTTTGTGGCCGCCTCGTTTGCTTTGTTGATAGCGTGGTTTGTTGTAATCAAAATTTTCGGGGAGTCCTCAAGCGGTATGCAATATCTGTCTTTGCCTTTGGGGTTGACATACATTGGGCCGGTAACCATTGCGAAAAGGTTTTCAAAGGCAAAGTTTGTCTTAACGTCATCGAGGAAGATATTGCGAGTGGCTTTGGTTACGCCAGACAGAAGGAACTCGTCATCGCGTTTCATCTGCTTGCCGTCTATGAAGAACTGCGAGACAACATGGCCGATAGCGTTTCCGACTATCGACTTACCGGCGCCGCCGTGGCTCTGGCCGACCTCAGACATGAGGTGATCCTGAATTACTACGGCCTTACGCTCGGAGGCGTATTTATAATCACAGAGCAAGAAGCCGAGCGTCGTGATTTTATTGACGATATGATGAATCCACTCGAAGGTTTCATCGTCGGAGAGTTCCCGGGGCGCGTCATAGGAGAAGAAGTTATTTGATGTGTTGACAAGGAACTGCAGGAACTCGCAGTTGGCCGCCTCGGGGGTATATTCGATATAGAATTTGTCGCCTATCTTTTGGATATCCTTAATGATTGGCACTCGACGGAAACGGCGGGGGACAATTCGGCTTCGCCACACTTGGCTGATTGGCTTGTTGGGCGTGATGTCATTGGCGGTAATCTCGACCTGACCGTTGTTGTAGTATGTGCGCTGAACGCCCGACGTGAAATTATTGAAATCGTCGGAGATGATGTCGAGTTCTTCAAGCTGCTTGTCCGACATAATGGTCGACAGCTTCTTCTTGAAGAACAACAGGACTAAATCAGACTTACAGTTGGCCGTTATATAGCTGCGGATAAAGTCGCGCACCTCATAGGGTGCGACGCGGTCAATAATGCCGTCATCGATACGGATAAAGTCGTAACCGGTGGCCGCTTCATCGCTGTTTCGCAGTCGACGGAAGCCGTTTGCCGAGAGGAAGCGGAACGCCTCGACATCGTTAAACTCGACTTTGTCCTCGCCTTTTGAGGTCTGAGTGATGGAATAAATATCCGAGGAAGAAGAATAACGGCTAACAGGTACGAGAGAGCCGTTTTCGGCCTTATATCTGATATTGCCGATTTTGAAGGTGTCAACGCCGGTCAATCGGTCCTTATGTATTTCATAGAATGCCTGAACGTCATTCAGCGACCAGAAATCACGGATTTTCGTGTCTGACTCCTCGGTGATCTTGTGGATATTGAGCCATGTGCCTTTCCCGTCATGGGAGTTCATTGTGCGTTCAACGTCCGCCATAAGCTCAGACTCCCGGCCGTTCAGAGATCCGCAAAGGAGGTCATCGACTCCTTTGTCACCGTGTCCGTTCTCGTTCACATGTCCCCACCAGATATTTACGGACAGACCAATGATGTTGAATGTCTTCATGTACTGCCGGTACTTGATGACTGCCTTAGAGAATGAATTGGGGCGTTTGTCGGCTCTGTCACCGACGATGATATCCCGGTGGAGGTCATTCCAGTCCGAGTCCATGACGAGGACGATATTCGCTATCGAGCAGACTTTGGCGAGGTCTTGAATATCTTGCAAAAGACCTTCCTGTTGAGAGCCAAAGTTGTTTATGCCCTGTATGCCTATAGACAGCATACCATGCTTACATGCTTTCTCGGCTTTCTTTTCACCTTCCTGAAGAAACAGTGTGTCAATGTGTGTCCGGCTTTTATACAGACGGCGGATCTTTTCCGGGATATATACCCGGCATGAAGCTCCGGAGGGTGTCTGATACTTCATTTCCTTGCCGTCGGATGCCCTGTGAAGAGCTGGGTTAGACCAACGGACACGGACATACTGCCGGGGCTTGGAAGAGCCTTTGGCCGTATACATCATCGGGCGTCCGTTAAGGTCATAATAGTAAATGAGCATTTCGTCGCCGGCTTCGTCCGGAATGAATGACTCGTTTACACGACCTTTGCGGAATGGGGAGCGGAACAGCTCCTGTCCCCCCTCGATAATAGATGCCATGACATCGGCCTCGGTTAATCCTGAAGCTTCGAGCTGCTGACGTAAAAAGGAGGATTGATTGGATTTGACGGCGGCGGCAATAGATAGGTCGCGCTGTCGTTCAATTGGGGTTATGACGATACCTCCCTGTCGGGCGGTCTCTTCAAGAGCATGCAACCAATCGGTGTCAAGATTTATATTGGCGTAGTGTGCGACGGCTGCAATAGGGCCGGAGAACCCATTGCCACAACTCCAGCATTTGGCATAATTAGCTCCTTCTATGTTGTATTCCAAAATTCTCGTTGAGATTTAGAAAAGATTAACGTTAAAAATCAATTGCTTATGTTTCTGTGCCAATTGTGTAGGCACAAAAGAGTCATGATCGAGGCCTCTGCCCCAATCAAATAACCGGCAATCGGTTAGAGCCCGAAATGCCTTGTAGTTAAAAAAGTCCTATCAGGCAAACTTCTATCAGTCACGCCCCATCGGGCTGACAGTTTACTTATTCAGCATAATAGGAAAGACGCCACAACCTTTCTTTTAGATGCAGCCAAGGCTCATCAAGGAGGCG